>ERZ1066117.763-NODE-763-length-20821-cov-8.132958_pt1 | contig 20821 bp, 16 predicted proteins | sample MGYA00382764_ERZ1066117 | MGnify/ENA primary metagenome ERZ1066117 (study PRJEB33369, sample SAMEA5778347) | biofilm metagenome | biome: Industrial cooling water; feature: Water cooling tower basin; material: Biofilm | place: United Arab Emirates | collected...
ATTTACCCCCCCTGGGCAAAGCGGGGCAGGAGACGCATTTACCCCCCCTGGGCAAGGCGGGGCAGGAGACGCATTTACCCCCCCTGGGCAAAGCGGGGCAGGAGACGCATTTACCCTGCCTTGGCAAAGCGGGGCAGGAGACGCATTTACCCCCCCTGGGCAAAGCGGGGCAGGAGACGCATTTACCCCCCCTTGGCAAGGGGGGGCAGGGGGGGATCGATTTATGGTTAGTCGGAGGCGCTTCCAATACAGGTGGTGCAGTTTTAAAGCAATTTTTCACCAACTCTGAATTAGAAAATCTCAGCAGTCAAATTGATGCTGAGACAGAAAGTTTATTAGATTATTATCCACTTTTGAAGGCGGGCGATCGCTTCCCCATCAATGACCCCAATTTACCACCCCGACTAGAACCCCGTCCCGAAAACCCGGTAGAATTTCTCCACGGTTTACTCGAAAGTATCGCCCGCATTGAAGCCAGAGGCTATCAATTATTAAAACAATTCGGCGCCACGCCCTTAACTCGCGTTTACACTGCTGGCGGCGGGGCGAAAAATCCCACTTGGCAAAAGATTCGCCAACGTCATTTGCAAGTATCTATCTTAAGACCGATTCATACAGAAGCCTCTTATGGTAGCGCTTTATTAGCAATGCAAGCAATTAATTGTAGCGATCGCTAATTTCAGATTCGCAATTTGCTCTGTCTTTCATTTCCTAATCTTCAATCCAAGTTTCGCAACCAATTAAATCGCAAATCCGATCTCTGAGCAAATAACCACTCTCTTCTAATTCGCATTCAACGCAACGCCATTCTCCCGGTCTAATATACTCGCAAAGCACATATATCGGTTGTTGCCTACTGATTCTACCTTTCTTCACGAGTTCGCGGGCTTCATCCCTAATAACATCGATTGAATAGTGAATCGTTGATGCGGCCTTCATCGCCTCTCCTATAGTAGATGTTGTCATCATCGCCTCTCCCGCTGACAAAAGCTTTGACTGCTTTTATATCATCCCTCCTTAATCACCTCTTAACTCATTAATTTCAAAAAACGATGAAAAAATCAACAAAACGAAATCTTCTAGGTATATTTTAACCTGGTTCAATGCCTGCCTTAATATTATACCTTAAAATTATTTTTCAACAGTTGACAATGATTTATACCTCTGGTTGCACTTCGACGCTGTATACAGTTTTACCTTTTAAATCCAGCAAGGCAACGGTCATTAATTTAGTTGCAGCATCTATTTTTACTGTGCCAAAAAACTGCATTCCTGCCGCAGGTGGAAGGTTTTGTTTCATGCCCACAGGTGCGCTTTGAAACTTCACTTGGGGGCCAAAAGTATTATCAATTGCTTGCGGCCCAAAACTGCCGCCGTGCAGCGGCCCAGCAGCGAATTCCCAGAAGGGCTTAAAATCAGTAAATTGAGCTTTATTGGGGTCGTAATAAGTCGCGACGGCGTAATGCAAATCTGAAGTTAGCCAAACCACATTTTTGATGTTATTTTGTTGGATAAACCGCAACAAATCTGCCAGTTCTAATTCCCGTCCCAAAGCGGAGCCATCGCCATTGGCAAAGTTTTCAAATGCTTTATCCCCATCGCGGACGATAATTCCGATTGGCATATCGCTGGCGATGACTTTCCAAGTTGCTTTTGAGGCGAGTAATTGGCTTTTTAACCAACGCACTTGTGCGCTACCCAAAAACTCTGTTTCTGCACTTACTACTGGCTGACGATTAGCAGAATTTGGCGCTCGATAGCTGCGTTCGTCGAGCATAAAAATATCTAAATTGGGGCCATAATTAAAAGCGCGATAAATACGTTCTGGATCGTTGGCGTCCCAGCGAAATGGCATATACTCAAGTAGCGCTCTTTTGCCACGCGCCGCTAGTAAATCGCAACTTTTCACGGTATAGCGGTTATCATCGAGTATTTCACCTGGATACCAGTTATTGGTTACCTCGTGGTCGTCCCATTGTACTAACAACGGTACTTCTGCATTGAAGCGGCGGAGGTTTTGATCGAGTAAGTTATAGATATAATTGCCGCGAAACTCGGCTAAAGTTTCGGCAACTTTGGACTTTTCTGGGGTAGTAATATTTTTCCAAATACTGCCGTCTTCTAGTTTCACTTCTGAGAGAATTGGATTATCTGGATAGGCATTATCGCCGCAGTGGATGAAGAAATCCGGTTCTAGTTTGCGGATGGTTTCGTAGATTTTCATTCCACCCCAATCTGGATTAATACCCCATCCTTGACCGCCGCTGCAACCCGACCAAGCAAAGAAAATATCTTTATCTGCGCTGGGAGGGGTGCGGAAACTTCCTGTAACGGGAATGCTCTTGATATTTCTATCGGCTAAATCTTGGAAAGTAACGCGATAAAAGAATTGCTGGCCTGTGGGTAAATCTGATAGGTAAACTCGCGCTGTATAGTCTGTGGTTTCTAAAGCTGCTGAGCCTACAATTCGTTGGGGGTTGCGGAAAGTTTCGCTGGTGGAATATTCTACAATTATGCGGGCGGGTCGGTCAGTTTTGCTCCAAATTACGGCGCTATTTCCGTTTATATCGCCGCTGGCGACGCCGTAGGGAATTTGCGGACGCATTTTTTCTGATGTTACGATGCCGGGAGCCTGGGCGAAGGATTTTGAGAATAAGTTGCTGGCAATAATTCCGCCACCTGTTAAAGCGGAACTTAGCAGGAATTTGCGACGGCTAATTTGGTTTGGAGGTTTTGTTTCCACGATCGCATTCTCCCAGACTACAGTTTTATTTTAGGCGAGCGATCGCTTACTAAGGTAGGAACCAATGAATATAACCGCATTTTCCGCAGACTAGGCACAAAGCATAGCGGTCTTTCCAGCTGGCATAATAAATGGTAGGGACTCCCTCTGTTAGCTTTACTTCTCGCCGCCAGAATAATTCATGGGCGCAGACTAAGCATTTCAATTCAACTTCGCCTACCTTGTAAGCTTCGGGACGTTGCATGTTCTCTCGTTCCCAGGCTGGAGCCTGGGAATGCTATTTTGGAGGCTCCTGCCTCCAATTATAGGCTGTTTATATGCGACTTATATGCGGCAGGAGCCGCTGAAGTTGCGTTACCAGGTAGAACCTGGTAACGAGTGAAAGAGAGTTATTCGACTCGTTGCATTTGAGCAACTTTGGGGTCGATGATTTTTTGACCGACGCTGGCAAATTTGATGGCTAAACAGAGTTTGTTTCCGGCACCAAAAACGCGGGTGATTTCGCCGACTCCAAACGTATTATGAACTATGCGATCGCCTACTTGCCAATTTTCTATTTTCCCTGGTTTTTTACCTCCTGTCTGGGAGCGGGTATTTGGGATTGGATTCTCTTCTTTTTGCTTAAAAATCGCTTTTTTCGCCCCAGTTGTCCCGTTACCGCCGATATATTCTTCTGGCAATTCCGCTAAAAATTGCGATTTAAGTGCAGCTTCGCGGGAACCATATAAACGTCGTTCTCTTGCATGACTTAAAAATAAATTTTCTTGGGCGCGGGTGATGCCTACATAACACAGTCGCCGTTCTTCTTCCAACGCCGCCGGGTCGTCTAAACTGCGGATGTGAGGAAATAATCCCTGCTCTAATCCTACCAGAAATACAACGGGGAATTCCAATCCTTTTGCGGAATGCAGGGTCATTAAAGAAACGGCTTTTTGTCCTTCTTTTAAGTTATCCAAATCTGAAGCTAAGGAAGCATTGGCGAGAAAGCCTTCTAAACTGGAATCTTCCGTATCTTCTTGGAATTGCAGTACGGCGTTATAAAGTTCTTGCACGTTTTGCAATCTATCTAATGCTTCATCAGTTCCCTGGGTTTTCAAGTCTTGAAGATAACCCGATTCTTCGAGGATACCTTTGACAATTTCTCCGGCGGATTGGGAGTTAATTTCTTCTCGCCAGCGTTGCATCAGTTCGACAAAACTTAAGATTGGTTTTGCCGTTCTGCCTGCTAATGTATTCACCGATGTTTCATCTGTTAAAATTTCCCACAAGGGAACGCCGAGTTCTTGCGCTGCGGTGATTAATCGGTCTAAAGTTGCTTTGCCGATGCCGCGCCGGGGGGTATTAATAATCCGCAACAAGCTGAGGCTATCTGCTGGGTTAGCTATGGTTCGCAGGTAAGCCAAAACATCTTTAATTTCCTTGCGATCGTAGAACCTTAATCCCCCTACCATTGTGTAAGGAATATCTCGCCTCACTAACGCTTCTTCAAACGGGCGAGATTGGGCGTTAGTGCGATACAGAATCGCAAAGCTTCCCCAATTTAATTCGTCATTATTGTTTGCCAACAAGCGAATTTGAGTGATGACAAATTCTGCTTCTTCAACCTCATCGTCGGCTTTGAAACAATAAATTTGCTGTCCCGCATCCCGCGTCGGACGCAAAACTTTATCAATCCGTTGGGTATTGTTTTCAATCAGTTTATTGGCGACATGCAAGATGTTTTCCCTGGAACGATAGTTTTCTTCTAGTTTTACCATCGTGCGGGTTTCTTCATCGGGCAAACCATCGCCGAAATCGTTCTGGAAGTCGAGCAAAATCGTGAAATCCGCCATCCTAAACGAATAAATCGATTGATCTGCATCGCCAACGACAAAAATCGATCTGTTTTCCCAGTTATTGAATTTTTGGCTGTCAATGCCGCCTGTAACTAACAGGCTAATTAAGTCATATTGGGTGCGATTGGTATCTTGATATTCATCCACTAAAATATGGCAAAACTTTTTATGCCAATAATTTAAAATCTGTTGGTTTTGGCGGAATAGCTGCACCGGGACTAAAATTAGGTCGTCGAAGTCGAGGGCGTTATTTTCTGCCAGCGCATCTTGGTAGTGGGTGTAAACATCGGCGATAATGCGCCCTTTATAATAAGGATGCTCTCTGGCATAATCGCTGGGTGAGAGTCCCTGGTTTTTGGCGTTACTAATGGCGTAGCGAACGTTGCGAGGTTCAAACTTCTTGTCATCAAAATTTAGCTTTTGGGTGACAATCTGTTTCACCAGACTTTGCGCTTCCGATTCGTCGAAAATAGAGAAATTCCGATTCCACTTGCGGTTTTTCTCATCTTGATATTTGTCGATATCGTAGCGGAGAATGCGGGCGCAGAGACTGTGGAACGTGCCGCACCAAAGCGGTTTAATATAGGTTTGATAAACTTGCGATCGCACTCGCGTCTGTTGCGCCTCTGTCAGATCTGACAAAGCTTTCCCATGTTCCTCTTGCGCCTGTCTTTGCGCGAATAACTTTTCAATCCTCTCCTTCATTTCCCGCGCCGCTTTATTGGTAAAAGTCACCGCCAGGATATTTTCTGGATCGACCCCGTGACGCAAAATTAGATTAGCAATGCGAAACGTCAGCGCCCGCGTTTTGCCCGAACCCGCCCCGGCGACGACCAATAAGGGGCCACAAAAATGTTCAACGGCACGGCGTTGAGATGGATTGAGATGTTTCAGAAAATCAGTTGTTTGAGTCATAGGGATTTGAGAGCGATCGCCAATTTTACTTCACACCAGCTTCATATAAGACTGTCATATAAAAAGATTTCATAAAGTAGAGCGCATAAACACCCAAATACGAGATGAAATTTATATGATTTCTCTCAAGGTCGTCAGTAATTCTACGGGGTAAAACAATAAGCAAGATTTACATCTGGCGCTCAAAGCGGTATCCTAACTAGATTATCAGTAATTTTACGGTGTGCGAAGGGTTAGGAATACCATTTTATCGATAAAAAATGGGCAGCCAACATGCTCGGTAAATTGGCTTTTGGTGCTTTATGCAATCGCTGGTTGTTTCACCTCCGTTAACTCGCGACGGCAGTACCCATGTTATGGCAAAGGAGTAGTTCGATGAAACCATTATGGGCAGTAGCAGCTTTCAGCACGGCGTTAACAGCACTGACGCCGGTTGCAGCTAATGCAGCAACCTTTAATTTTGCCGGGTCGCTGAGTGGTTCGCAAGAGGTGCCGCCTATTGACAGCCCCGCCACCGGCTTTTTTGAAGGTACACTTAATGGCGATCCAGATAACTGGACTTTTAATTATAAAGTGACGTTTGCCGATATTAGCCAAAGTTTGATCTTGGCGCACATCCACCGGGGAAATCGGGGAGAAAATGGCCCAGTGGTTCACAATTTAGATAATGCACCTTTAAATCAAGGAGTCACTAGCGGTACTATCGTCGGTGACTGGACTTCCGCAGAAGTTCCCGCAGGCGCATCGGCTGCTGTTTTCAACCGCTTGCTAGATAACGGATACTACTTCAACCTCCATTCAACCGTCTTCCGTGGCGGCGAGTTACGCGGACAAATTGAACGCACACCCGAACCTGCTACTGTCGTAGGACTAGCATTAGTTAGCGGTATGCTTCTCCGGTTGCGGCGTTCAACAGTTGATAGTTGATAGTTGATAGTTGATAGTTGATAGTTGACAGTGGACAGTTGACAGTGGACAGTTGACAGTGGACAGTTGACAGTTACCTTTTCCTTGAGGTTGTCGCCCTCCGCGCGATGGCGATACCAGCGGAGATGATATAAAACCGATGTTTAGATGGGGTAGGCATTTAATGATGCCTGCCTTTTAGTTGCGCGATCGCAGGACAAAATATATTTATGAAAACACCTAAACTCATCCAATTCTGCGCTTTGTCCCTGAGTCTAATCCTCGTTAGCACTCCTGTAGCTTATGCTCAAAGAGTATTTAGCCCCCTCCAGCAGCAAGTTTACACTTCCCCAGCCGTATTCGAGGAACTCGCAAAAGCAAAAGTTATCTACCTGGGGGAAACTCACGCTCAAGCTCAAGATCATGCGGCGCAATTACAGATTATACAAGGGCTGCACCAACGCAATCCGCGGATAGCGATCGCAATGGAAATGTTCCAGCGTCCCTTTCAGTCATATATCGACCGCTATCTAGCAAACAATATTAACGAAGAAGATTTGCGCGATCGCACCGAATTCGATGAACGCTGGGGCTTCCCCTGGGAATATTATGCTCCCTTCCTGCGCTTTGCCAAAGACAACCGACTCCCAGTTTTGGCGTTAAACGCACCCACTGAAATAATCCGCCAAGTAGCCCGTCGCGGCTTAGATAGATTATCCCGCAACGACCGGCGATATATTCCACCCATCGCGGAAATTCGCACAGATGACCCCGCCTATCGCCAGATGATGCAAGAATTTTACGAGCAAAGCCACAAAGGTAAGGGCAACAGTAGAGATTTTGAACGATTTTTTCAAGCTCAAGTAGTCTGGGATGAAACAATGGCAGATAAAATCGTCCGATTTTTACAAGCCAACCCAGATTATCAAGTTATAGTCTTAGCTGGTAAAGGTCACGTCGCCTACGGATACGGAATTCCCAGCCGCGTCGCCCGTCGCGTCGATGGCATTGTGCAGCGTACTATTCTATTAAATCCAGCCCAAGATACTCCACCCAGAAATAATACCCCCGCTGCCGATTTCTTTTGGTTTACTTACCAATAACATCACATCCGTTAGTATCGGTAGTGTATGGATGGCTAATAGCTAATTCCTAATTGCCGCCATTAGCGATTAGCTATTAGCCGTTACACAACCGTTGCTACCGGACACGATATAACACCATAGGAGAAATTTTTATGCAAGTTACCGAACAGCGCTACTACTCTGTTGAAGAATATCTAGCACTAGAGGAAGCCGCAGATTACAAAAGCGAATACATCGACGGTGAGATTGTTCCTATGGCAGGTGGATCTATTAATCATAATCAGATAGCTGGCAACTTCAGTACTGAGCTAAATTTTGCCTTCAAAAAACTCGATTACCGAGTGTTTATGAGCGATGTTCGTCTGTGGATAGGCAAAAGGCGCATCTACACTTATCCCGATGTCATGGTACTCGTGGGAGAACCGGAGTATGATACAGAACGTACCGATACAATTATCAATCCCAAGGTAATTGTACAAGTTTTGTCAGATTCAACCAAAGGGTACGACCGCAGTCAGAAATTTCAAGCCTACCGCACCCTACCGACTTTTACAGAATACTTGCTAATTGACCAAACCAAAATCTATGTAGAACAGTATTATAAAACGGGCAATAAACAATGGTCATTCCGCGAATACGATGCGGAAAATGAAAGAATTTCTTTCACCTCCGTTCCCTTTCAAATTTCCCTCGCCGATGCCTACAACAAAGTAAAATTTGAACAGGGTTAGATTTATTGCTAATTGCTAATTGCTAATTGCTAATTGCAGATTGACCAATTACCAATTAAGAAAAAACCGGCTGTTACCCTCCCCCTTTGAGGGGGAAAGATCGTATAATCTTGAGCAAGAGGTAACAGTCAACTGTCAACTGTCAACTGTCAACTGTCAACTGTCAACTGTCAACTGTCAACTGTCCACTGTTTACCTATTAGCCAAAAATTCCACAAATGGTTTAAATTCTGGTACTAATTCCGCCCGACTTGCGACTAAAGTTGGCAAAGAAGTAGTCCCATAATTCTTACCCGGTTGCAAGGGGAAAATTGGCTCTTTACCCAAAGATACCCACGCACCACCAGCTGCTTGAAGAATCACCCAAACTGCTGCCAAATCCCATATTTTAGGCGTAGCTTCTACTGCACCCAAAGCCGCACCAGACGCAATGCAAAGAAAGTTATAACTAGCAACTCCCAACATGCGAATTTTACAGGGGAAAGGTTGCTTCATTACATCTGTACTTCTGGCACACAAGCTGAAAAAGTGATTTTGACTGGGCGCGTCAGGGCTAGTGTGAATGGGGCGATTGTTTAAAAAAGCACCAAACTTAGGTAATGGGTAATCGGTAATCGGTGATGGGTGATAGAAGCCGTGGAAGGATTGAGCGATGGGGGGGAAATGGACGTAGCCAAATACAGGTGTACCTTTATACAATAATCCTAGTGAAATTCCCCAAATGGGAATTCCCCGCGTAAAGTTAGTTGTACCATCTAAAGGATCGATTACCCAACACCATTCGGAATCAGGGAAAACATGGGCGGTTTCTTCAGTTAAAACGCCGTGTGTGGGGAAAGTAGATGATATTGCTTCTCGAATTTCTTTATCCGCCCATTGATCTGCTTGAGTTACCAAGCTACCATCAGGCTTGCGAGACGCTTGTACTTGTCCAAACTGGGTTAGTAAATACTCGCCGACTCTAGCAGTTGTCGTTTCGGCAAAGGTTAAAATATCAGTCCAAAAATCAGTCATTCCGGGTAATGGGTAATAGGTAATAGGTAATAGGTAATAGGTAATAGGTAAATTAGCAATTAGCAATTAGCAATTAGCGATTAGCAATTACCCATTACCCATTACCAATCAGTCTAAATCGCCTTCCATGATGGTAGCGATCGCATCCTTAGCATTATCGCGGAATTCTTTCACGTTTACTCGTCCCAAAAACCAGATTGCTGCTACCATTCCCACTGCTTGCGTCGCAAACACCAAGCCGTATGATAGCACCGGCTCGGTAAACAGAGCTTTGCCGATATCGAGGATACCACCGCCGATGACTACGGCGGAACCCCGCGCGATCGCTTGCGCCAAACCCCAAGCACCTACAAACGTCCCTGCGGTTTCTGCTGCGGTTAAATCTAACATCAACGAGAGCGCCCCCGTCGTGCCAATTCCAGCAGATAAACCAAACAACACTAAACTTGCCTGGAATAAATTCACATTGCGGCTAAATCCTGCCAAAATCAGCAAGATAAAACAAACCGCACATGCCAAACAACCCAATCCAGTTGTTCTGCGCTTACCCAAACGAGGAATTAGGAAAAATCCCGTTGCACTCAAACTCAGCAACATCCCAATTCCCCAAAAAGAATTCAATCGGGAACTTTGCCCCACCGACAAATCAAACACTTGCGCGCCATAAGGTTCTAAAACCGCCTCTTGCAGAAACAAGCTAGTCGTCATCACCAACATAAAGGTAAAAAATATCCCGGTTTGACGACTTGCCGTTAAAATTTTCAAAGCGGTTCCCAAGGTAATTTTATCTTCCCGATTCACCAAAGCCGAGCGAGAAGTATAGCGGGAATATTTCTTTTCTACCCCAAATGTAGCCAGCAGCGACAATCCCAAAACAATTAAAGGAACGATAACAAACAGCGAATTAACTGATGCATTTAACGCCTCAAACGAAGGATTTGGACTCTCTAACGGTTTCAACAAAATTTGGCTGGTAATGCCACCGATGACAATTCCCACTGTCATCATTGTCCAAACAATTCCGATCAATTGACCGCGATTATCTTCATCGGAAACATCTACCAACAAAGCCATAAACGTCGTCGAACTAGCACTGACAGCCAATCCGTACAGCGCAAAAATTAACGCCGCCAGTGCCGTCCAGGCAGAAATTTGCTCTGTCCAACTCCAACCGCCCGCAGCTTGTACCGCATTACCCAATTTCCAGATAATTTGTACCGCTCCCGATAAGATAAACGTAAATAAAGCAGCACCAATCCAGATATAACCCGTGCGATGATGGCCCAACAGCGGTTTAGCATCAGACATCTGACCAAACCAAATTCTTGCAGGTGCCACAAACTGAGAAATTGCCAAAGTCGCGCCGGTTACCGTCGCTGGAATTGCCAATTCTGCAATCATCACCCGGTTGAGTACCCCCAGAGTTAAAACTGCCAAGATACCCACACCCATCTGAAATAAACCCAATCGGAACATCGTCAGCAGTTTTATTTTAGGCATTGGCTGACTTGCCGAATCTAGCTGATGTTTGGAAATACCACCCGTTGCCATTTTCTTTTAAGATCCCAACTCTCTTATTTCCAATTGCTTAGAAAGCGGGTTTCTGGGTAAATTTCTTTTACATAGAAACCCAGTTTCTTTGTGCTAGAAACCGGGTTTCTGCGTAACTTTTTAGTTTTAAAGCGACTATTTTACCTAGAAACCCGGTTTCTTTGCGCCTCGACTTGCGCTAGAAACCGGGTTTCTGCGTAAATTTCTAGTTTTAAAGCGACTATTTTACCTAGAAACCCGGTTTCTTTGCGCCTCGACTATTTTATGTCAGAGGTTAGATACAAGTGAACTACCCAGACCGACCGCGCTTGCGGTACGGTGTGGGCTTCCCAATTCATCAGCAATCGCCTCTACAGTCGTAGACTTGCGCCCATACCGCTTTGGTCTTACATTGCCTCCAAGGGCAGTAGCGCTGGTTCCCAACGCCAGAATCCGCAAGCCTTCATTTCTGATATTGATTGCCGCGTTCACATCTCTGTCATGCTGCACATTGCAGTGAGGGCAGAGAAAAGAACGGACTGAGAGATCCATTTTTGGAATCGGCAGCAGTGTGGCATTACAGAGGTGCGACGATGGGAAGAATCGCCCAATTTCGAGATAGATTTTACCGTCTTGAAGAGCCTTGTATTTGAGCATAGTTTGAAACATTCCCCAGCCTGCATCAGAGATTGACTTGGCAAGATTGTGATTCTTCACCATGTTTCTTACTGCCAGATCTTCCACCACAATTACTTGGTTCTCGTTCACTATCTTGCGGGATAGCTTGTGGAGAAAATCTTCTCTCACTCTTGAGATTTTGCTATGCACTTTTGCCAGTGCAAGCTTGGATTTACGTCGTTTATTGGTCGTCTTGTCCTTCTTGCGAGAAAGCTTTCTTTGCTTCCGCTTCAGGTTGCGTTCATGCTTTTTGAGATGTTTTGGATTGTTGAACTTTGAACCGTCAGAAGTGACGGCAAAATCAATCAACCCCAAATCAATCCCAACCGCCTTGCCCTCACTGCTTAACTCTAGTTTTTCAGTGCCATCATCTAACAGCAATGAGGCATAGTACCGACCATCTGGCATTCTCGACACGGTAACGGTTTTCAGTTTTCCAACACAATCCCGGTGAATCTTTGCTTTCACAGTCCCCAGCTTGCCAGGAAACTTAATTGCTGAATCACTCAGAATCGCGACTTTCTGTGGATACTGAATCGACTGCCGACCGTGACGGTGCTTGAATGAGGGATAGCCTGCGCGACCGTCAAAGAAATTACCGAATGCTGCACCCAAATTCAAAACAGATTGCTGTAGGCATTGGGAATAGCTTTCAGAAAGCCATTCATACTCTTTCTTCCAGGCCGGAAGCAGCTTTTTCATATCCATTGCTGAAACGCCGCGTCCCGTCTCCTTGTAAGTTTGAGACGTGATGGCAAGCGACTGATTCCAAACCCATCGGCTACACCCGAACGCCTGAGCAAGATGAGCTTGCTGGGCATCAGTGGGATAGATTCGGACTTTGATCGCTTTGAGCATGAATAATTAGAGTGGATTGATGATTACTCTAACATGGTTTGGGACTTGTGTTCGCTTCGTTTGTAGGAGAGTGGCGCTTCCTCGTCGATACCAATCTCTAAGCCAGCGTAGCTTCGTGTCGGTCAAGGTATCAACTCGTCAACGCCCTGGCTTTCATCCCACACCAACGAAGCGTATGGTGTGGGGATTCCCGCCGAATTAGCTAACTTCTTTTTAAGATAAACCCTGCCGCCTAAATTTTCAGTTGCTTCTCCCCAGCACCTGGGCAGCGACGATAAACTAAAAAAATATTAACTTTTGTAAACAAACGGTCAACCAGCGTGCAGACTATTACTTTAGGTCAAGATGGTCCGGCGATCGCGCCCCTATGCGTCGGCACTTGGGCATGGGGAGACAAGCTGTTTTGGAATTATGGCAGTGACTACGGCCCGGTGCAATTGCGGGAAGCGTTTGCAGCGTCCTTGAATGCGGGAGTGAATTTCTTCGATACCGCCGAAGTATACGGCATGGGGTTATCTGAGGAACTCCTGGGACAATTCATCAAACAGATCGATCTTCCAGTAATTATCGCCACCAAATACGGCCCGGTGCCGTGGCGCTTTACCAAAGAATCGGTTGCAGATGCCGTCACAGCCAGTTTAAAGCGCCTGCAAGTCGAGCAAGTCGCGCTTTACCAGGTGCATTGGCCTTTTACCTTTTTCATGAGTCAAGAAACCTTAATGAACGCGCTGGCAGACGAAGTGCAGCGAGGAAGAATCGCCGCCGTGGGCGTCAGCAACTATTCTGCCGACCAAATGCGGGAAGCGCACCAAATTCTCGCGGCTAGGGGGGTACGCTTGGCGACGAATCAGGTGCGGTATTCCTTGCTATCCCGGCAGGTGGAAACCGAACGCATCGTGGATACAGCCCGCGATCTCGGCGTTACCATCCTGGCTTATAGCCCTTTAGCACAAGGATTGCTTACTGGCAAGTATTCGTTAGAAAACTTTAAAGAACCGACGGGGGCGCGTAAGTTTGATTCTCGTTTCAGCCGCCAAGGGTTAGAAAAAATCGCGCCTGTAATATCATTACTGCGCGAACTGGGAAATAAATACGATCGCACGCCCGCCCAAGTTGCCTTAAATTGGTTAATTGCTCAAGGCAACGTGATTCCGATTCCAGGCGCAAAAACAGCGGAACAAGCAAAGCAAAATGCTGGAGCATTGGGCTTTTCACTCGCAGCCGATGAAGTAGCCAAATTAGAGCAAATAACTCGTAATTTTAGGTAATGGGTAATGGGTAATGGGTAATTGAGTTCCCAGGCATAAGCCATAGTAATCGGTAAGATTTTAAGCAACTACCAATTACCAATTACCAATTACCCATTACCAATTACCATTACTCATCTTCGGCAAACACAAAGCGATACAATTCGCTGGGGTCGGGTTCGGGACTTTCTTCGGCGAACTTAACCGCATCATCTACAACTGCTTGAATTTTGCGGTCGATGTCTTTGAGTTCTTCAGCAGAGGCTAAATTTTGCTCGGTGAGGTAGGCGGCGAATTTTTTAATTGGATCGCGAGTAAACCAGAATTCCTTTTCTTCCTTAGAGCGTAGTTCATCTGGATCGGCGAGCGAGTGACCCCGGAAACGGTAAGTGAGGGCTTCTATTAGAGTAGGGCCTTCACCGGCGCGGGCGCGAGCGATCGCTTCCTTCGCCACTTGATACACCGCCAGGGCATCCATCCCATCTACCTCAACCCCCGCCATCCCAAAGGCATGGGCTTTCTTGTAAATTTCTGGATCGCTGGTAGCGCGTTCGTGCGCCATCCCAATCGCCCACTTATTATTTTCTACCACGTACAAAATCGGCAGCTTCCACAACGCCGCCATATTCAAGCACTCGAAAAACTGACCGTTATTGCAAGCGCCATCGCCAAAAAAGCAAGCCGTTACTTGGTCGGCATTGGGATCGCCCATTGTTTCTTTGCGGTATTTCGATTGAAACGCCGCTCCCGTCGCCACCGGAATCCCTTCGGCAACAAACGCATAGCCTCCCAGCAGACGATGGGGAGAAGAAAACATATGCATCGAACCGCCGCGACCTTTAGAACAACCAGTCGCCTTACCAAATAATTCTGCCATCACTTCCCGCGCCGGGACGCCAGCACTCAAAGCGTGAACGTGGTCGCGATACGTGCTGCAAACGTAATCTTCACCTGGACGCATCGCCTTAACAACGCCAGAAGATACGCCTTCTTGACCGTTATAGAGGTGGACAAAACCAAACATTTTGCCCCGATAGTACATTTCGGCGCACTTATCCTCAAACAAGCGCCCCAAAACCATGTCTTCGTAAACTTTTAGCCCTTCTTCCTTGGTAATTTGGGCGGAAGCAGCTTGAAAAACTGGGAGGGTTCGTTCTTTAACCATCGATCTGTTGTATCCTTTCGGCAAGAGTCAAAGTCAATATCTGTTACCAGTATCCCGCCCCAACGGGAGCCTGGGTTATTTTGTTGGCACCAATATCTCATCCCATCTAAGGGAAGAGCCACGAGTAGCTACAATAGGCGTGCAATCCGATCCTCAACCCTGACTTTGGTTCTCAGTCTGGGCAAGAGCAGGAGAAGATGTAAAAAATTCCCTTGACTTTGGTCTTGGGAGTGTCAATGATACCATAAGCTAATTCAGTCGTTCGCCGTTAGGGAAGTGGGCTGTGCGTATTCCACTTGACTATTATCGAATTCTGGGTCTACCGATTCAGGCAAGTACAGAACAGTTGCAGCAAGCATATCGCGATCGCGTCCAACAACTGCCGCGTCGCGAATACTCAGAACTAGCTATTGAGGCTCGCAGACAACTGCTCGATGAAGCTTATGGGGTTCTTTCGGATCCAGAACAGCGTAGCGCCTACGATGCCAATTTCTTCACCAAAACCTACGCGAGTGACTCTCCTCAACGAACAGAGTCGCCAACGGCTGTAACTGCATCCGTCGAATCAAGCTCTTACCCCGAACCTCCCAGTATCGATATCACTGATGAAGAGTTTCTGGGAGCCTTGCTAATTCTGCAAGAATTGGGAGAATACGAACTGGTATTGCATTTAGGCCGCTCCTATTTGAGCAGTTCCTCTACCGAAATTGAAACCGGCAGGTTTGGCGAACCCAAAATCGCCAGAGCCGATATGGTTTTAACCGTCGCCCTAGCCTGTTTAGAATTGGGGCGCGAGCAATGGCAGCAACGTCGGTACGAAGAAGCCGCCGAAACCTTAAATGGCGGTCAAGAGTTACTATTACGCGAAGGTTTATTTGCTGGCGTCCGAGGCGAAATTCAATCCGACCTCTATAAGCTGCGTCCTTACAGAATATTGGAATTGCTAGCACTTCCATTAGAAGAAACCCAAGAGCGACGCAAAGGGATATTGCTGTTGCAAGAAATGCTAGTCGAACGCGGCGGCATCGATGGTGCGGGCAACGATCAATCTGGCTTAAACAAGGAAAACTTTCTCCGTTTTATCCAGCAGCTGCGCGTCTATCTCACCAGTACCGAACAGCAGGCTTTGTTTGAAGAAGAAGCTCGCCGTCCTTCAGCAGTAGCTACTTACTTAGCAGTGTATGCCCTGTTGGCACGCGGGTTTACCCAGCGACAGCCAGAACTAATCCAGCGCGCCAAGGTGCTGCTGATGCGTCTGGGGAAACGTCAAGATGTGTACCTGGAGCAATCGATCTGCGCCTTGCTGTTGGGACAAACCGAGGAAGCTGCTCGCGCTTTGGAATTGTCTGGAGAATACGAAGCTTTAGCTTTTATTCGCGAAAATTCGCAAGGGGCACCGGATTTGTTGCCCGGATTGTGTCTTTATAGCGAACGCTGGTTGCAGGAAGAAGTTTTTCCCCATTTCCGCGACTTGCTCGAGCAACAAGTTTCTTTAAAAGATTACTTCGCCGACGATCGCGTGCAAACGGCGCTGGAATCCCTGCCAAAAGATACAGAAGCCAGCAACGAGTGGGAAGCGATCGCTACCGAGCGCGTCTCCACCCCCGTATCTCCATCGACCACTCAAGCGGAACGAGAAGCTATCAGCCGTCTGAAATCTCAGATGCAGCGCACTCAAGCTTTGATTGAATCGCGTTTGAGTACCCAAACCGGAGCCGAAATCAAGGCCGAGTTGCCCCGCACCTCCGCGACTCCCTTATCTGGAACCGCCGAAGCAACTGCGAGCGCTTTGCTGGGGAAAGCAGGCACCCCAATGCCTACCGCCGAACGCATGGCAAACGGTTCCACCAATGCCTACCAAACCGAAACTTACCCTGGGGAAGGGATGCCAGCATCTACCGTCGGCGCTCCCATCGGCGAATCGGTTGGCTTCGATCCAGGCGCTTCCTTACGCCAACCAGTGCCCCCAGGCAGTGCCGCCACAGCAGTGCCGCGTAGCCCCGGTGCTGCTGGCACCAGACGCGGCAGACGCGGCGGTGGAAATCGATGGCTAGATCAGAAGTTGGAGAATTTGTCAAGGGGTTGGCGAAATTTGGTGTCGCCCGATGGCGCCTCCTCTAGGGAAGCTAAACAAAAGCGGCTGATATGGCTCTTGGTTGCCGCGTTGGGCATCGGAGCGTTGTTATTTTTGTTGATCCAAGCGATCGCCGCGATCAACAGAAACTTACAACAAGCGCGATCGCCTCAAGTCGGAGAACCACTAGAAATCGCTCTCGATCGGTCGTTGTTAGAACCAGCCGTGACTGTCACCGATCCATTAACGGCAGCAGGCGCGCCGACAGAAGCAGTCGCCGAGCAAGTAATTAAAACTTGGTTGGAGCGAAAATCAGAAGCCTTGGGTTCTAACCACGAAATCGAGCGATTAAGTCAAATATTAGTCAATCCAGCACTTTCGCGCTGGGAAGCGATCGCTCGCACGGCAAGGAGAAGCAACTGGCATCGCGAATTCGAGCATACGATTGAAAACGGTTCGATCCAGATTCCCCAAGCCGATGAAAATCAAGCCAAAGTAGAAGCACAGGTACGCGAAGTAGCCAAACACTACAGAGGCGAGCGATTAGTGCGGCGAGAATCTTACGATTCTAATCTGCGGGTGCAGTATGACTTGGTGCGCCAAAACGGTCGTTGGTTCATCCGGGATATGACTGTTTTAAGATAGCGTTGGTCAGTAGACAGCGATCGACTGTCAAAGTGATGCGATCGTCAGTAGTTGGTGGTAGGGAAGAATCTCCCTTGTCTTCCTTGCCTTCCTTGCTTGCGAGGGTCTTTCTGGTCTGATTGATTACTAAATGCTGCGAGTAAATCGCCAGCCAACTGATGACCATCTACCCATAACCTATGACTAACACGCTATTTGATATTTATACCCCTCTCATCCTCTGGACGGGATTAGGAATACTGTTGTTTCGGTTTATACCTAATTTCCTACCGCGTTTATTGGGACGGGCGCTGTATTGGGTTGGCGTACCGATAGAAATTCTGGCACTAGCGAGACAGACGAATTTTTCTGGGAATTGGGGATTAGCCCCCTTGGTGACGTTAGTAGCCTTATCTTTGGGATTGGGACTGTCTTACTTATGCTGGCAACTATTGCCGAGTTTAGCTTTAGTAAAGGCCAATAACAGCTGGTTTAATCGCTCGCGCCAGGGTAGTTTGATCTTGGCGGCGATGCTGGGAAACACCGGGTTTGTGGGGTTAGCGATCGCTCCTTCATTAATCCACTCGGAATCGCTGAATTTGGCAGTCTTCTACAGCATCGCTCACAACCTTTTTGGCCCCTATGTTTTTGGCGTTCTAGTTGCCAGTTATTTTGGTCGCCAGCAAAGCGAGCATCATTGGTGGCTTAACTTACGCGATTTGTTGATAATGCCTTCCCTGTGGACGTTTATTTTAGGATATTTAACTCAATCAATAGAATTTCCAGCTCTGATTGAATCTGGACTAGAAGGTTCGATCCGAGTGGTCAGTTGCGGTGCCTTTCTGTTAATTGGGATCAGACTGGCGCAAATCTCAGGTTGGAAAAGCTTTCGCATAGCGCTGATTCCCAGTAGCTTAAGAGTTGCGATCGTACCAGGACTGATTGGCATCGGAATAACTCTGTTGGGCATAAAAGGCGACCCCTGCTTAGCATTAGTGTTAATGTCAGGGATGCCCAGTGCCTTTATGGGCTTAATTTTGGCAGAAGAATACGACCTAGATCGAGAGTTGATTGCCAGCAGTATCTTCCTATCCACGGTAATGCTGCTGCTGATGATTCCTCTCTGGCTGTTCTTGTTTAGATAAATTTTTGTGATTTTCCGCCCACAGAAACCCGGTTTTGCACAAAAACCGGGTTTCTTCAGCTATGACTATACTCACATCTTGCACCTACCCAATAAACAACCCCCAAATAAATTTCACATCTGAAAGCTTAAGTTAGCTAAAGCTAACTTAAATCAACGTTTTATATGATGTCCGCTAGCTTAGGTTATGTATATTTTTGACGGGAGTAGGGGCGGGTTTTACCAGCCATGCTGGAAAATCACGAGAAAATTTTTAAACCCGCAAGGGCTAAGCTACCGATGCTACCGGACATGATATTAACCCGTTTCAACGGGTTTTAGCTTTGAGTCAGATATTTATTTCTAGGCTTGGTGCAAGATGTGGTTATACAAACCTTGATACATCCGCCTTGTTTCCCCAGCCGCTCTTCCCTCTGGCTGCTTTGTCAAGAAACCTTGATATTATCAGGAGCAGTTTTGTCCCTTTTGTCAAGAATTCATGACAAAACGATCCCCGATTTCCCTATAACAGCGTAGATTTACTCATAATCGCGCCATACACCTCTTGACCTAATAAACTACTTTTCTGCAACATATTCTTAACAAATCGCAACTCACACAAGAGCGAATGCCCAGATGTCTTTGAACGGTTGCTGGTGTCATCCAAGCAAAAATGGGCAAGAGCTATCCAAAGATGTAGCGTCGAGAGAAAAGCAATATTTTGATTGGGAAGATACTCAAAAAGGCAAAACATAGCTGTTACTCAAACTACTGGAGAACGCATTTATGGCAAAAGAACGCCCACCTTTAGAAGAAATGACCCTGCGGCAACTACGTAGAGTAGCGAGTGAGTGTGGTATTTCTCGCTACAGTCGGATGAGAAAGTCGCAACTACTAGCAGCCATACAGGAAATACAACGCAGCAGAATTTCACCGAGTCAATCAAATACGCAGGAGGTACAAGAAGCAGTGGAAGCAACAAAATTTGAAGTAGGTCAAGAAGATAACATTGGTGAAGACCTTTCATCCGTAGATGAAGGGCTAGCCGAGTTACCCGGTGGTTATGGTGAAAGCCTGATCGTTCTCCTGCCTCGCGATCCGCAATGGGCTTATGCCTATTGGGATATTCCGAACGATCGCAAGGAAGAAATGCGACGCGCCGGGGGACAACAAATTGCCCTGCGGCTGTACGACGTCACCGATATCAAGCTAGATAGCCAAAGTCCCCATAGCATTCAGGAGTATCCCTGCGACGAGCTAGCCAGGGAATGGTACTTGCCGGTGCCGGTGAGCGATCGCGACTACGTAGTCGATATTGGCTACCGTACTGCCGATGGTCGCTGGCTCGTTTTAGCTCGTTCCGAAGCCGTGCGCGTTCCTCCCCTCTATCCCTCCGACTGGGTAGAAGAGCAATTTATCACCGTTTCTTGGGATGAAGAACTGCGCGGTCGCACATTACTCGAGCTAGACCCCTCCAGCAAGCGGATAACAGTAGTTCAAAGTCCCATCGATAAAATTTTTGCCCCAGCCGCAGATACCGAAGCACAAAGAATTGCCGGTTCTCTGTTCGGCTCCATGCAGCAAGTCCCTGGCTCTATATCGGGAGTTAGTTCCTACGCCGTAAGTTCCTACGAAGTTAGCTCTTACGCTGTAAGTTCCTATCAAGTCAGCTCCTATGCTGTCAGCTCTTACTTTCCAGCCGTCAGTTCCTACGGCGTCAGTTCCTACGCCCCCGCAGTTAGTTCCTACGGCGTCAGTTCCTACGGCGTTAGTTCCTACGCCCCCGCAGTTAGTTCCTATGGCGTCAGCAGCTACGTTCCAGCAGTAAGTTCCTACGGCGTTAGCAGTTACGTTCCAGCAGTAAGCTCCTACGGCGTTAGTTCTTACGCAGTCAGCAGCTATGTCCCGGCAGTTAGCTCCTTCGGTGTTAGCAGCTACGTTCCAGCAGTAAGTTCCTTCGGCGTTAGTTCTTACGCAGTCAGCAGCTACGTTCCAGCAGTAAGTTCCTTCGGCGTTAGTTCTTACGCAGTCAGCAGCTACGTTCCAGCAGTTAGCTCCTATGAGGTAGTTAGCAGTTATGTCCCGGCAGTTAGCTCCTTCGGCGTTAGCAGCTACGTTCCAGCAGTCAGTTCCTACGGCGTCAGTTCTTACGCAATCAGCAGCTATGTCCCGGCAGTTAGCTCCTATGAAGTAGTTAGCAGCTATGTCCCGGCAGTTAGCTCCTACGGCGTCAGTTCTTACGGCGTCAGTTCTTACGTTCCCGCAGTCAGTTCCTACGGTGTCAGCAGCTATG
>ERZ1066117.767-NODE-767-length-20650-cov-6.075552_pt1 | contig 20650 bp, 13 predicted proteins | sample MGYA00382764_ERZ1066117 | MGnify/ENA primary metagenome ERZ1066117 (study PRJEB33369, sample SAMEA5778347) | biofilm metagenome | biome: Industrial cooling water; feature: Water cooling tower basin; material: Biofilm | place: United Arab Emirates | collected...
GGGGTGAGTGCCTGGAAGCCTTCAGCGGTATCCCACATCAGGCAGCCACGCGGTGGATTGTAGCTCTGGGCGGTGGCCCGGATGGCGGAGAGCGCACGGTCTTCCTCGGAACTCACGATCACCAGTAGCGTGCAACGAGCGCGGAGATACAGATCCAGTTGCTGCTCGAAGGTCATGGTCGGTCCTCGCTGGGGCGTCGTCCCGTAATCCAGACATCTCCTTCCAGAACAGTAATTCGCGGTTCAAAGGCAAGAGCATTTCGCATCCAGACCTGACCCTTTCCGCCCACGGGCGAAAGGGATTCTGCTCCGCCAAGAATCCGAGGGGCGACGAACACCTCCACCTCGTCGATCCAGCCGCCATCGACCAGGGCACCCAGCACCCCGGCTCCGCCTTCCACCATTACCTGCGTGAATCGCCGTCGGCCCAACTCGGCCAGGAGTCCCTTCAGGTCCGTATCGAGCACCTCGCAGCCTGCGCTCTCCCAGAGCGGATTCGGGCACGAACTGATGATCAGGGTCGGCACTTCTCGTGCCGTACGAACCACCTGAGCCGAAACGGGCAGGCGACCCCGGCGATCGAGGACGATGCGCGTTGCCGTGCGAGGCCCAGGTGGCCGGGCCGTCAGGGCGGGGTCGTCGGCGAGGGCGGTGCCGCTGCCCACGAGAATGGCATCCACCTCGCCACGCCGACGGTGAACTTCCGCACGGGACCGCTCGTTGCTGATCCATTTCGAGTCGCCGGTCGAACTGGCGATCCGACCATCGAGCGTCATCGCCCACTTGGCCAGTATCCACGGACGTCCCTTGCTTAGCAGGGTGAGGTAGGGTGCGTTCAGGTCGCGTGCCTGCGCCTCACGGACGCCCACGCACACCTCCACGCCGGCCTGTCGGAGTTCGGCCAAGCCACCGCCGGCGACGCGGGGAAAGGGATCGGCCATCGCCACGACAACGCGAGCGATGCCCGCCGCCAGGATGGCCTGGGTGCAGGGTGGTGTCTTCCCGAAATGGCAGCACGGTTCCAGCGTGACGTACAGTGTCGCGCCTCGGGCCGCCTCCCCTGCCTGGCGCAGGGCGTGAACCTCGGCATGGGGTCCACCGAAGCGCTCGTGCCAGCCTTCGCCCACCAGTCGGCCCTGCTTGAGAACGACCGCCCCGACCATGGGATTGGGTGCGACCGCCCCGCGCCCGCGCTGAGCCAGACGCAGGGCGCGATCCATCCACGCTTCGTCGGCGGTTGGTTCATCCCTCCACGGGAACGCCATGAGTGGCCGACTCCAGTTCGGGCGTGTCCTCGCGTGCGATCCGGGCCACCGACGACACGGTATCGCCATCCTTGAGGTTCACCAGCCGTACGCCCTGCGTGTTGCGTCCCGTCACACGGATCTGATTGACATGCGTCCGCGTCACCATGCCGCTCGCCGAGATCAGCATGACGTCGTCGTCGCTGCGCACGGCCACAACCCCGACCACAGGTCCATTCCGTTCGGTGGTGCGGATATCGCGGATGCCCTTGCCCCCGCGGCGCTGCTTGCGATAGTACATGCCGCTCCGCGGTTCGTCGCCGTCGGCCTCGCCATTGCCTTCCACCACGGCAGCAGGCTCGGCGGTGGGCACTTCGGCGACGGCCTCCTCTCCGGGTTCCTCCTCACTGACATCGCCGACCTGATTCGCCCCGAACGGAGTGCATTTGCCATAGCCGTTAGCACACACACTCAGCAGCATGCTATCGGGTGCTGTGACAACCACGCCGACCACTTCGTCTTCACCCACGAGCGAAATGCCCTTAACTCCGTAGGTGCCCCGCCCCATCGGTCGGGCGTCGGCTTCGTCAAAGCGGATCGACATCCCCCGGCGGGTGGAGAGCATGACTTCATCGCCCGGCTTTACCTTCACCACGCCGATGAGGCTATCGCCCTCTTCCAGCGCGATGCCGATGATGCCGCCCTTCTTCGGTCGGCAATACTGGTCCAGGCTCGTCTTCTTCACCAGCCCCCGTCGGGTCGCCATCATCAGATGCAACCCCTCGGCCGAGACAACGTCGGCGTCGAGATGGCGGACGGGGATGACGCTGGAGATCCGTTCCTCGGGCCGAAGTTCGAGCACCTGATTGATGTGGCGACCGCCGCCGGTCCGGGTGCCCTCGGGAATCTCGATGACGCGGAGCCAGTAGAGTTGCCCCATGTTGGTGACTAGCAACAGATAGGCGTGCGTGGAGGCAACGAAGAAGTGTTCGATGAAATCTTCTTCACGCGTGGAGCCGCCACTGACGCCGCGACCGCCGCGATTTTGGGCGCGGTAGGTGTTGAGCGGCAGGCGTTTGATGTAGCCCTGGTTGCTCAGGGTGACGACCTGCTCCTCCTCGGGGATCAGATCCAGCCGCGTGAGGTGGGCGGTGTCGCCGGTGATTTCCGTAAGGCGCTCGGTGCTGTATCTGTCCCGCAACTCGATGAGATCGCCCTTGATGAGATCGACAAGCGCCTGTTCGTTGGCGAGGATGTTTTCGTAGGTGCGAATCTTCTCGCGCAGTTCGACATACTCGCGCACCACCTCATCGCGTTGCAATCGCGCCAGCTGCCCCAGTTGCATCCGCACCACGGCCTCGGCCTGGGCCTCGGTCATGTAGTATTCCGTCGAACGCCCGATTTCCCGCACCAGCGCCTCGAAGTTCGGCTCCCCCAGCGCCAGTCGCAGCAGGGCCGCGGCAACCGTCATGTTCTGTAGTTGCTCCTTGGCGGCTTCGCGACTCTCGGCCTCGCGGCAAATCCGAATGACCTCGTCGAGGTTGGACACCGCGATCAGTTGCCCCTCGATGATGTGCGAGCGTTTCTTGGCCTCGCGAGAGAGGAATTCGGTTCGACGGCGGATCACCTCCCGGCGGTGCCGCAAAAACTCTTCGAGCATCTGCTTCAGCGTCAGCACGCGGGGCTGATTATCCACCAGCGCCAGCAGGATGATGCTGACGGTTTTCTCTAGCGGCGAGAACTGATACAGCTGGTTCAGGATCAGTTCGGGATTCACCTCCTTGCCTTGCTTGAGGTAGACCACGATCTTGACCGGCTCGTTCTTGCGGTCGCACGATTCGTCGCGCACGTCGCGGATACCCTTAATCCGCTCCTCGTTGGCCAGATTGGCGATGGTTTCCGAGAGCCGATTGCCCGTCTGCTGGAAGGGAATCTCGCGAATGATGATGCAGCGTTCGCGGCCCTCTTCCACGATCTCGGCGCGGGCGCGAAGCGTGACCTTGCCGCGCCCGGTGGTGTACCCATCGAGAATGCCCTGCCGGCCGTGGATCACGCCACCTGTGGGGAAGTCGGGCCCCTGGATGAACTCCATGAGTTGTGGAATGGTCGCCTCGGGATGATCCAGCAGATGGATCAGCGCCGCGCACACCTCGCCCAGATTGTGCGGCGGAATATCGGTCGCCATCCCCACGGCGATGCCGTCGGAGCCGTTGACCAGCAGGTTGGGAAACTTGCTGGGCAAAACGATCGGCTCGCGGTACTTGGCGTCGTAGGTGTCCATCAGATCGACGGTGTCGCGCTCCAGATCCTCCAGCATCTCGGCGGCCACGGCCGTCAGCCGTGCCTCGGTGTAACGCATGGCGGCGGCGGGCATGCCGGCGCGGGAGCCGAAATTCCCCTGGGGGAAGACCAGCGGGGCGCGCATGTTCCACTCCTGGGCCATCCGGACCAGGGTGGGATAGATGGCCTGCTCGCCGTGCGGGTGGTAGCGTTTCATCGTCTCGCCGACGATGCCGGCGCATTTGCTGGTCGAGGCGCTCGGACCCAGGTTCATGTCGTTCATCGCAACGAGAATACGCCGTTGCGAGGGTTTCAGCCCGTCGCGCACATCGGGCAAGGCGCGGCTAATGATCACGCTCATCGCATAGGTCAGATAGCTGTCGCGCATCTCGTCGGCGATGTTCAGCAGTTGCACCGAGCCGTTGCCGTTTGCATTGCCGTTACCATTCCCATCGCCATCCTCGGGTGGGGTATCTCCTGGGGGTAAATCACTCGCCATGGGTGTTCTCTCCTGGCCATGTTGCCGGCGTTGGTAGTGCGGGTTATTCTACCAGAAGAGAGGGTGGGGAACCATCTTGGTCGGTGCCTCGTCGAAGGAGCCGATGCCCCCCTGGATCCCAAAGGAGACACAATCGATGCGTCTGATTTGCACCTTATGTTTGGTCGTCCTGGCAATGTCGTGCACAGTGGCGTTGGCCGAGGAGAGTGCCGCGGCGCAGAAGACGCGCAAGCTGCTGAAGACCAAGATCAAGGAGATCAACTGGAAGGACACCCGCCTGGAAGATGCGGTCAGCGAACTGAAGGAAGAGGTTCGCGGCCTGTTCATCCAGCTCGATCGCAAGGGTGGTGTCTCGGCCAACTCGAAGGTGAACCTCAAGGTCAAGGACAAGACGCTCGAAGAGATCCTGAACGGCGTGTGCGACAATCTGGGCGGCAAGGGCTGGTACGTCCGCTCCAAGAAGGGCGACACCTACGACGGCAATATCTTCATCATCGTCGGCAAGGCTCGCGGCACCGAGGAGCCCAAGAAGGAGTGAGTTGGCTTACCAATGCCGTCGGTTCGCTGGCGGCCAGGTTTGGTTTATCCTTTCCCCCGGTGCCGGCGATCCTGTATCCCGGCACCCCGTTTCCCGATCCGCACCGTGCCGACGAGGAAGGAATGCTCGCGCTGGGGGGCGACCTCTCACCAGAGCGCCTGCTGGCGGCCTACAGTTCGGGCATTTTTCCCTGGTACAACGAGGACACGCCGATCCTCTGGTGGTCGCCAGGCCACCGTGCGATCTTCGACCTGGAGGAGTTTCGGCCTCCCTCACGGCTCGCACGCACCATTCGACAACGGGGCTTTCGCTTTCGCGTCAACACGGCGTTTCGTGCCGTCATGGAAGGGTGTTCCCAACGCGACGAGGGCACCTGGATCACCCCGGAGATGATCGACGCCTACGTGAATCTGCACCAGCTGGGTCACGCCCACAGTGTCGAGACCTGGCAGGGGGACACGCTCGTCGGCGGCATCTACGGCGTGGCCGTCGGCGGCCTGTTCGCTGGGGAATCGATGTTTAGCCGGGTGAGCGACGCGAGCAAGGCAGCGTTGTGCGAGTTGGTGGGGCATCTGCGAACACGGGGCTATGTGTTATTTGATGTGCAGGTACTCAACGATCACACGGCGGCTCTGGGAGCGCGGGAGATTCCGCGAGCGGAGTACCTGAGTCGACTGCGCGAGGCGATTCAACATCCCGTTACGTTTCGCGCGTGACACCACCTGCGCGGATCGACATAATGGCATGACCACTCTCAAGGAGAAATGGTCATGCTCACGGTCGCACTTCTCAGTTTCCTCGTCGGACCTCCCATGCCCGAACCGCTGCCTCCCGGTGCGATCGCGCGACTGGGCGTGGGTGGGCCGTTTGCTCGTTGTGTCGATCCGCATCTTGCCGTCTCGTTCGATGGGAGGCGCATGGCACTACGGACCCTGCGTGGCATGGAAGTGTGGGACACCCGTACGCTCGCGTTATTGCGGTCCTGGAAACGATTCCCGACTGCGACCCCCCACTCCCTTTTTTTCCACTCGGATGGGAAAACCGTTCTTTGCCTGGGGGATTGGCTTCATTGCTTTGACTCCGCGACGGGACTGCCTCACTTCGCTTGGCCGGCCGATCGAGGTCCAATTGCTGGGAGCGATTCCTGGTTCGCGATGGGGAACACACAGACAAATCTCATCCATGTGTATTCCCTTCCGGGAGGGAAACCGCTCCGAACAATCAGCATGCCTGGCCTGGATGAGTCCCTCTGGTCCGCATCCTCACACAAAGGTTGTAACGAGCTGGTCATTCTATCAAAGAATGGATCTCTGTACTCCGTCAATATCCACGAAGGAAAGATCGCGTGGGAGCAACATCTAGAGCGTAGTAATCGAATAGGTGTACGATCCATTTGTCATGATCCTCGCGGCAAGGGGTTTGCGACCATTAGTCCAGGGCGACTCGTGAGACTCTGGACGCCAAAGGGGCAGCCGGCTCGTGTCCTCGCCCGTGATCAGGGTGAACCGCTCGCTCTCTCCTTTGATGGGTGCGGTCGTCTGGCCGTACTCTTTGTCGGGCGTGCAGCCATCTACGACGCCGATTCGGGCGTACTTCTCCACACGCAACGAGTGATCCCAGGTGACACCCACATCACGATAAGCCCGACAGGGGAATTTTGGGTGTCGGGCCAGGGCCGACGCCCACGCTCCTTCCAGGTAGGACAACCTTCACCGGCACCCAGGGGTCACGTTGCCGGAATCAGCGACCTGGTCGCTCGTGTTGGTGGCGGCTGGACCACCCTGGGACTGGACAGGCAAATCATTCAATGGGATGCGGGTGGACGATGGGAGCGAACGATTCAACTCGACGAGGGCAAACAAGTGCCCCGCCCGCGAGCGATCCAACTCCTTCCGCAGGGGGAGGGGTGGCTTCAACAACGGGGTCGTGGCGAACTGTTCGAGCGCGTCCTCATTGGGTTGAGCGATCCTCCTCAAAGCATCGGTTCGCTCGCCCCGCAACGAAGCGCTGCCAGTCAGGTGGTGTTCGCGGCAGATGGCACGTTTCATGTTGCGAGCACGCCCTCCGGTTATCTTCAGTGTGTCGAATCGAGAACTGGTCGGATCCGCTGGACCAGGAAACTCCCCAACAATGAACTACCAACCCTCGCAGCGAATCGGCGGATGAGCCTCTCTCCCGACGGTCGACGACTGGTGATTCCGTCCTATTGCCCCCAGGACGAGATCATCGATTCGGAGTATGCACTGACCCTTTTGGACGCATCCGACGGAAACATCTTGCATCGACTCCCTTTGCTCTCGGCGACGGCTCACGCGGTTTTCCTGGATGATCATTCGATTCTCTATAACGCACAACGTCTGGGTGGATATCGTCAATTGTGGAGATGGAATCTAGAATCCGGTCAGACTCGGATGATGAGTGAGATCCGCTCCAATGCAGTCCATGCGATGGTTCTCTCGCCCGATCGGCGATGGATCGCTTTCCATACCTCGGAGACCCAACAACCCGCCCAGATTGAGATTTGCGAAGCCCAAAGTGGTGCCTGGTTCCGGGATATCGAGACAAACCATACCTGTATCCGCGCCCTGGCCTGGAGTTTGGACTCCCGCAGCCTGGCAACCGGGGGAGAGGAAGGAGATGTGTACGTCTGGGATGCATTTCCCAAGGGTAAACCCTCAAGCGACCCCGAAACGGACTGGCTTGCGCTTGCGACGCCGAGCGACACCGACGCTGTCGCTCGGCTGCAATCAACGCCCGGAATCGAGCGACTCCTGGCCCGCAAGTTGGCCCCCGATCTGCAGCGGGAGGCGCATCTGTGGGCGAGGTACCTTCAAGACCTGGATGACGAGGATTCGGAGATTCGGGATAAGGCCGAAACGGCGATCAAGCAAATCGGCAGTCGCTTGAGGAATCCCATCCGAAACGCTTTGAAACAGGGCGTGTCTATCGAGGTGCGTCGCCGGTTGGAACGTTTTCTCCGAGAACTCCCCCACGATCCGGAGGAGCTTCGGCAACATCGGGCCATCTTCATCCTCGAACAGCGAAAGGCCACGGCACTCCTCTATCGCCTCGCCGAGGGCGACCCCGACGCCGACCTCACCCGCGAGGCTCGCTCGGCGCTGCTGCGTTTGCGGGCCGCTGCGGGAGAATGAGCCGAAAGCATGCGCCCCCCTGGGTCGGCGAGTGCACGGTAAGCGTGCCGCCCATCGCTCCGGCCCAGCGGCGAGCCAACGACAGCCCCAATCCCACGCCTCCAGTGGTTGCCTCGGCGGCGCGGCCGCGCTCGAAGGTCTGAAAAATCAGCCGCTCATCGCTGCGGGCGATTCCAGGCCCCCGGTCTTCGACCTCCAGAATCACCCGGTCGCCCTCACGCCGGGCACGCATCCAGACTCGTGCGTCGGCAGCATCGCGGGTGTATTTGCAAGCATTGTCGAGCAAATTGCCGAGGATCTGACCCAGCAACACCTCGTTCCCCCAGCATTCCATGCCGGGTTCCACCTCCAGCACGAGTTGCTTGCCTGCCACTTCCAGGCGGATCTTCCAGGTCTCGGCCACCTGAACGAGCCAGGTACCGAGCGGCATCAACTGCTGATTTCTGGCTGTACCTTGATTCTCCAGGCGAGCAAACTCCAGGACATTGTTCACCAGACAGGAAAGTCGATCTGTCTCTGCGTGGAGAGTTCGGATGTAGTTCTCTCGCTGTTGCTCCTCTCGAATGAGCCCGTTGATGAGCAAATCGAGATAAAGCCGCAACGTCGTCAGCGGACTGCGCAACTCGTGGGTCACCGCCGACACGAATCGCATCCGTTTGTTCGAGAACGTCAGCAGCGATCCTGCCCCGAGTCCCACGGCGAGCAAAGCCACCAATGCCGACGCCCACGCAAAGAGGAGCCCCAGACGAAGGCCCGTCCAGCCCGGATCCGCGATCCGGACCGTCTCGGGTAACTCCACCGTCAACGGCAACGCCGTCATCGAACGCCGAAGTTGACTGGGAGTCGGCTCGCGGAGGGGAACGATCCGGGCGTCGGGAAGCAGATCCTCGATTTCCTCGGTCAACATCGGCAGCAGTTTCTCGGCATCCAGCACGATGCCCTGAGCCAGATCGCGTTCCTCCAGTCGCACACTCCGCACCGCCAGCAAGTAATCCCGATCTGAAAGCGTCAGCCAGATGCCACGCAACGGCGTCAGGCGAACCACCGTCTCGGAAACGGGGCTCTTGCCGCTGGATTGCTCATTCATCGCCGCATTTGCCAGGCGTGGATTCAACCATTCTTCTCCGTTGGCGATGGAATTGAGCGCGACGCGATCGTTGTTGTCATAGACGTTCTTTTGCACCGCTTGACTTTCAAGGATCGGCGATTGTCCCCCACCACGCGAGACATAGTCGGCTGAGAGTCGCCGATCGATGAAGTTCGAAGAATTCCACTGAACAAGGCGAACGCGATTTTCCAGCGTCAGAGCGCCGGTGCTCTGACGCACACACTGAAGCATACGAACAGGCGTAACATGCTCCGACATCTGCGCAAGTAATCGCGCTCGTTCGGGCGTCGCATTTCGATACTTTCCCAACGGCGAGAGCCGGCGACTCAGCACCTGGGGCGATTGCCAACCCCGGGCATCCACCTGAAAGTGCAACGGCATCCACGGCGGCAACTCGGACGTGAGCAATGGGCTCGGTTCCAGCAACACCGCTCCATTCCACGGTTGCAGATCCGTTCGCAGTGCCGTCGCTGGGGTGTAGACGGCCGAGTAATGGTTGTACGGGCGCGTTTCTTCTCGCGCCAGCACAGTGGTCATTCGGCCATCGAGGCGCCACAGGGCCAGACGGAGGCTTTCGGCCTGCTCGGCGTGGGCCTGCTGAAGAAGTTGCTCCCGCTCCAGGGAAAGCGAAACGTGGGTGAGCACACCGAGCGCCCCTAGCCCGAGCAAGGCAACGCAACAGAAGGTCAACCAGACCCGGAAAGCGCTCATGGGGTCTCCACGGGAATCAGGTCGCCGCCCGCCATGTAGCCATGATTGCGAACGGTAAGGATGGCTTCTGGGGTAGGATTACCTGAAGGGTCGCGCAGTTTGGTTCGCAGTCGCGCAATGTGCATATCAATCGTCCGGGTCTCGACCCCGTTACCAGAGAAACCCCAGATTTGCGAGAGGATCTCTTCCCGAGAGACCGCCCGCTCCCGATTCTGGATGAGCATCCCCAGAATCCCCGCCTCCGTCTCGGAAAGATCGACACGGCGACCTTCGCCCCAGTCGATCTCGCGGCGTTCCAGATCGATCGTGGCCGTCCCCAGGCGGGCACGCCGCACGCGGTCATGTTGGTTTTGCGTTCGCCGCAAGACCGCCTCGATGCGCGCGAGCAACTCGCGGGCGCTGAACGGTTTCACGACATAGTCGTCGGCTCCCATCGTCAGTCCACGCACTCGGTCCTCTTCGGAACCACGAGCCGTGAGGATGATCACCGGCAAGTGCGGGCGAACCTGACGAACGTAACGGAGGATCTCCAGGCCGTCCCGACGGGGCAGCATGAGATCCAGCAACAGCAAGTCCACCTCTGGGCGAACCGCCTCTACCTGGGCGCGAAGACCATCCGCCACCTCCACGACCTGGTAGCCGTGGAGTTGCAAGGTGTCGACGATACCACGACGAATGGCCGGTTCATCCTCAACGACAACGATGCGCGAGGTACGAGTCACGAGATAATCCCCTGAAATCTCCCGTGTATTCTACAGCGGTGCAAACCCCCGACATGTAACGTGCATGTAACGCTACCGGCGGCTCGTTCCATGCTTCGGCACGGAAATCGCTGTAGAGCCCCAAGGAGATTTCCTTGACCTCATGACCTTCAGACGTCTACGAATGGCCCATCTGGCCGACACCAGCGAGGCCTATTATAAAGAGTATCACGAGATCGGCCCGAAGTGACCCCCATGATGCGAAAAACGCGGACGACGGACAGCCCTGTGGACCATGCACGAATTGAAGCCGCCGTACGCGAGATTCTCTTCGCCGTTGGCGAGGACCCCGATCGCGAGGGGCTCCAGGAGACACCCGCTCGGGTCGCCCGGATGTACGCCGAGATCTTCTCTGGGCTACACTCCGATGCAGCGGCCGTTCTGCGCAAAACCTTCACGCAGAAATACGACGAAGTCGTTCTCGTTCGCGATATCCGGTTTTCTTCCATGTGCGAGCATCATCTGCTGCCCTTCTTCGGTCGAGCGCACCTGGCCTACCTGCCCAATGGGAAGATCGTCGGTCTGAGCAAACTTGCCCGGGTGGTCGATGCCGTGGCCCGGCGTCCTCAGGTTCAGGAGCGCATCACCGAACAGGTGGCCGACCTGCTCGTGCAGGAGTTGCAACCCCGTGGTGCAGCGGTCGTGATCGAAGCAACGCACACTTGCATGACCATCCGTGGTGTCCGCAAGCCCGATAGCCTCTGCACCACCAGCGCGATGCGAGGCTACTTCCGTGATAGCTCCACTTCCCGCGCCGAGGTGATGGCGCTCATCTACGGGAGCAAGCATTGAGCATGGTCCCCTTGCCGGCCCGAGCGTAAACTAACTCTCGGGTCAGCCTCGGGGGAGCCAAGCGTCGATGGAGCCAACCACACGGAAGAACCTGCATGATGACCTGCGTGGCATCGTGCGCGGGGAACTGTTGTTCGACGACAGTTCACGAAGTTTGTATGCCTGCGACGCCTCGCTCTTTCAGGTCGAACCCGCTGGAATCGTGGTCCCGCGTGATGAGGACGACCTAGCCCAGCTCGTTCGCTACGCCAGCGACCATGATATCTCCCTGACCGCCCGGGGGGCGGGGACGGGCTACGCGGGCGAATCACTCACGGCCGGGCTGGTGGTCGACCTGAGTGTCCACTTCCGCTCGATCCTGGAGATCGGCAGCGATACCATTCGCGCCCAACCCGGCGTGACCTGGCGCGAACTGGAGGCCGCCCTGGCTCCACTCGGTCGACGACTCGCCACGGATCTGGAAGTGCCCGAAGCCACGCTGGGTGGGGTATTGGCGACCAATGCTAGCGGCCCACGCGCCCTCATGCGCGGCACCCCTCGGGACCATATCGATAGCCTGAGCGTCCTGCTCGACTCGGGCGAACGGGTAACGATGGGCTGCGTATCTCGTTGGCCCGAGTCATCCAGTGGCCGCCTGCAAGACATCGTCACCTCGATGATCACGCTTTTGGAGCAGAATGCCGCGCTCCTCGAAGCCCATCGGCCCCAGGTGGCCCTGGATCGTTGCGGATATGCCCTGCATGATCTGCTCGGCCCTTTACATCTGCAACTGGCACGCTTGCTTGTCGGTAGCGAAGGGACTCTTGGGCTGATCACCGAAGCGACGCTGCGCACCATCCCCCGGGCTGCCGACCGGGCCATCGCCCTGCTGGCGTTTGCCCGGATGGATCCCGCCTTGCGGGCCGCACGCCTGACGCTCTCCACAGGACCCGTGGCCTGCGAGATTCTCGATCGTCGACTGCTTCGTCTGGCACGAGGCGAAGCTGCCCTGGCCGAACTGGTCCCCGATGGGGCCGAAGCCGTGCTGATCGCCGAGTATGAGTCGACCAGCCCGGGGCAGGCCGAAGCACAGGCCCGGCAACTGATCGATTGGGTGGCGCGGGGCGAACGGTTGGCCGTGTGGAGTTCGCTAGCCACCGACGAGGCGACGTGCAACACCTACTGGCAACTCCGACGGGCCGGTCGACGAAGTCTCGCCATGGTTCGCGGCGGTGCTCGTCCGGTGCCGCTGGTTGAAGATGTCGCCGTTCCCACCGAGGAACTTGCGGCCTATCTGCCCCGTTTGCAAGATGTACTGCGACGGCTTGAGATCTCCGCCTCGTTCCTCATCAGCGCGGGGACGGGACAGGTGCAAATGTTGCCTTTTCTGGATCTTCGCGATCCTGTGGATCGCTCGAAGTTATGGAAACTCGCGGACACTCTCTATCCGCTTGTCTGGCAGCACAATGGGACCATCAGTTCACGTCACGGCACCGGGGTCGCTCGCATGCCCTGGCTGGGTCGGCAGGTGGGACCGATGGCGGCGGTGTATCGCGACGTGAAATCCATTTTCGATCCACGCTATCTGTTCAATCCTGGCAAGGTGGTCCCCCAGCCGAGTAGCCCGCCGACCTGGCCGCTTCGGCGACAGGAGCGCCTGCGCGAGCCGACGGCACTGGTCTGGGAAAGCCCCGACGCTCTGGAAGCCGAGACGGTGGCCTGCACGGGGTGTGGCGAATGCCGAACGCTGGAGCCTGGGACACGCATGTGCCCCATCTTCCGAGCGACGGGTGAAGAGGCAGCCACCCCTCGTGCCAAGGTCAACCTGCTGCGACACCTCCTCGACCCACAGACCGACGTGGCTGCCCTCACCAGCGACGAGGCGCGTGAGGTGGCGGAGTTGTGCGTGAACTGCAAGATGTGCGCCACCGAGTGTCCCTCACGGGTGCAGATTCCCCGGATGATGCTCGAAACGCGAGCCGCCTACGTCGCCAAGCACGGTCTTGGTCGGGGCGACTGGGTATTTGCTCGCACCGAAAGTTTCGCCTGGCTGGGCAGCGCTCTGGCTCCGATCACCAACGCGCTCATGTCTCATCCCATCAGCCGGTGGTTGCTCGAACGGGTCTTCGGCGTATCGCGACAGCGTCGTCTACCACGCTTCGCCAACCATCCCTTCATGCGCCAGGCTCGGCGGCGTGGCTGGACACGCAAACCGACCGGGAAGCGGCCGCGTGTGGCCTATTTTGTCGACATCTTTGCCAATTACAACGACCCTCTCATCGCCGAGAGTGTTGTGGCCGTGCTCCATCATAATGGGGTGGAGGTGTATGTCCCACCGGGGCAGGTCGGGTGCGGGATGGCGGCGCTGTCCTACGGCGACACCGACACGGCTCGCGATGCGGTTCGGCAAAATCTGCGCATCTTCGCCGACCTGGCGCGTGAGGGGTTCCCGATTGTCTGCTCAGAGCCGACGGCCGCGTTGATGCTGAGGCACGATGCCCTTAGCCTGCTCGACGATACCGATGCTCGCCTGGTCGCAAGCCAGACGGTCGAGTGGACGGCTTTTGTCGCCGATCTGCACGCGCAAGGTCAACTCCGTACCGATTTCGCTCCGCTTCGCGCCACAATCGGCCATCATGTGCCATGCCATCTCAAGGCGCTGGGGCGACCGCCCGCAGGACCCAAGTTGCTACGGCTGATTCCCGAGTTGGAGGTTCACACCATCGATGTCTCCTGCTCGGGGATGGCCGGCACCTTCGGCTTCCGGGCCGACCGTTATCCCATGTCGTTGAGGGCCGGCGCACCGATGCTGGAGGAACTCTCCCGCCCACGCTATCTGTTTGGCTCGACGGAATGCAGCGCATGCCGCCTACAGATGGAGGAAGGGACGCGCAAACGCACTCTCCATCCCGCCCAGTACCTGGCCCTGGCGTACGGCCTGGTACCACGCGTGGCGGCCCGTCTGCGCGAGCCAATCGGCGACTGGCTGCTGGAGTGATTCCCGCCGTTGGGTGACGGGCCGCCGTCCGCCGTCGGCGCGCAACGTCCCCCAAACACAGGAGCGATGCGCGAAGTTCGTCTTTTCCTCCCCGTTACGGTCGGGTAAAGTCGCGCACGATGGGGAGGGGTGGATATGCCGACGCCGCAGTTTTCGTATCGGTGGATTCTGCTCGGCGCACTGGCGCTGCCGTGCCTGTATCTACCGATGCTCATGGCTCCGTTTGACTTTAGCGAGGATAGTTGCCTGGTCTACCCGCAGGTGACGACGCTGGTCGATCTGCCAACGCAGGTTGCACAATCCACCTGGCGCGAGTTCCAGACAACGGGGCCTTTTCGGCCCGTCACCTGGGCTCACTGGCACACAGCCGCCACGCTGGTTGGCCCTCATGCGGAAGCACGGCGAATGGCCCGGTTGCTGTGGTGCATGCTGACAACCGCGACCCTTTTGCTGCTCCTGCGCGAGGTAGGTGCTTCGCTTCCCGCAGCGCTGATCGTGGCTGCTTTTGCCCTGTGGAACCCGTTTCGAGCGGAGATCTGGATCAGCCTGGGTATGCCCGAGGCGTTCGCCTACCCTTATGCGTTGCTCGCGCTTTATGCAGCGATCCGCGCGGCCCGCTCGCCGGCTCCTTGGCGCTGGGACCTGCTCGGCTGGCTGATGCTCCTGTTGTGCCTGGGCATCAAGAATGTTTTTCTCTCCCTGATCCCGGCCCTGATCTGGTTTCGCCTGATGGCAGGAACACGCCCCTGGCAACAGCAATGGACCGGGGCGCTGGGCTATGCTCTACTGGCGTCGCTGCCTCTCGTGCATCTGGTGCTGCTGAAACTCGACCCCAAGCCGACACACTTTCCAACCCGGTTCTCGCTCGCCCAGGCGATGCATTACACGCGAGCGTTTGCCTCGGCGATTTCGTTCCACACGCTGCTACCGACGTTCGTCGCGCTGGGTTTTGCTCTGCGATTCCAGAACGTGGTCAAGCCGTGGCCGATGCTGGTTGGTGCGGGACTGCTAATGGCGGCGGGCATGGGGATCTACCTACCCATCACGGAGATGTATGCCCGCTACACCATGCCCGCGGTCTGGGGATATGATCTCGCCTTTGCCCTGGTCCTTACGCCACTGGGCACGCTCACGGTTCCGTGGCGACGCGTGCTTTTGGCCGGGCTGCTCATTACCCTGGGAATTGTCGGCTGGCGTTGCCTATCGCGCCAGGACGAACTCATGGCCCGTGGCCAGATGAACTGGCTCGCGCTACGGTATCTGGAGGTGCACTCCGCCGAGCAGAAATCAGCCATCGCACTGGTGCATCCCGTGCAGGGAACGACGCACCGCGACCTTTCCGAGGGGGAGTGCTTTCATCTCGCCGGTCACCTGCGGCAGCGCGGCCGCCTGACCGCCGAGCTACAACACGGCCCGGAACCACGCGATGCCACCTGGGTGCTGGGCGGCGAACGCTACGATCCCGGACCGGGCTACAAGGTGGAACGCGAGTTTGTCGGCCGTCGCCGACTGCTCGGCGATGATTTCCGCTCGCGGTTGTGGAGACGGATCGAGTAGGACCCGCTTACTTCGTCGCCTTGCCTTGCTCGAAGATAAACGTGCCCCGCTTGTTCGAGACGGCCACGTCGAGCAGGCCGTCGCCGTTCAGGTCGGCCACGGTGAACTGGGTGCCGACGCCCGAGTCGGTATCGATCACGCGCGGCGTGAAGGCGGTCATGCCCTTTCTCGGCCCGTCGGTGATCTTTCGAGCCTCGAACCAGTACAGCATCGCGGGCCAGTCGGCACCGGGTTCGGCCCGTCCGTGAGACCACCAGCGCTTGCCCGTGACAAAGTCCGCCGTGCCGTCGCCGTTGATGTCGGCCAGCACCATGGCATGCGTTTCGGACACCAGTTGCGGAAACATGTCCACCTTCACGAAGCTGGGCGAGGTCCCCGGCTTGCTGGCGCGCTGCTCATACGACCAGATGCCGAACTGATGCGCCGACGAACACAGCAGATCCGCTGCCTTGTCGCCGTTGAGATCGTAGGTGTAGATGTCGGCCGTGGCGGGAATGCCAGCATTGATGGGATGGAACTTCCACGGGGTTTTGCCGTCGGTTGCCTCGGGCTGCTCCCACCAACCGGCCGTCACGATCACATCGAGGCGACCATCGCCGTTCACATCGCCGATGCCCAGCCCGTGCGAGAAGCGCTGGGTGCCAGGCACCTCTTTGCCAGGCTGGCTCTCGACGCTGATGGGGTGCATGATCCAGGGCTTGGTGGCGTCGTTGGGATCGGGCTCAAAGTACGCCATCTGCCCCTGGTTACCCTTGCTTCCCTTGGGCTGGAAGCCCATCACCAGCACCTTCTTGCCCTTGCCAAACAGGTCCACATATTGCGGCGTCTCGTTGCATGCGGAGTGCCAGATCTCGTGTCGCTTCCAGTGGCCCCCCTTGGCACCGGGGTTCTCCATCCAGAAACACGGGGTACCAGGGAAGTTGATGGTGATCAGGTCGGGGTAGCCGTCCTTGTTCAGATCCTCGGCCCAGCAGGCGAACGTGTTGCTGTAACTCTTCTGGCCGGTGCCATAGTCGCCCGGCTTGATCATCTCGTGCTTCTTCCAGGTCGGCGCCTCGTACCAGAACTCGCCGTTGAGCACGTCCATCTTGCCGTCCTTGTTGACGTCGGCGAGGGCGCATCCCTCCGAGCGGAAGACGGTATCCAGGACCGTCTTCTTCCAGGTGCGGTCGGTTCGCCCCGTGACCGGGTCGGCTGCAGGGACCAGAGCCACGCCCAGAGCAGCGAGGCTCGCCAAAGAGAGAGTAAGCAACGGCAGACGCATGAGAGCACCTCGTTCCGGAGAGATTGATCCGGCTATTATCCGGGCGGTGCACCGATGCGTCCATCGTTTCGCCCGAAAAACGCCTTACGGCATGACAAGCGAGAGATCGACCTCGATTTCCAGTTCGCGGTCCCCACGCGCCACCCGTACCTTGACCGGTTTAGTCGGATCCACCTTCTCCATGGAGGTGAACAGATCCCGTACTTTTTTCACCTCCTGGCCGTTGATGCCTCGCAAAACATCGCCCAGACGAATGCGGCCCTCAGCATCACGCACGGTGGGTCGCAGCCCCACCTTCTCGGCCGGCGACCCAGGTAGCACCCGCAGCACCATCACCCCTTCGACGCCAAATTGCTCGGCCAGTTGGTCCGTGGCCACCTGCACGCCCAGGCTCGGCCGGATGATCTTGCCGTTGCGAATCAACTGGGGCACCACACGGTTGACCTCATCGACGGGGATGGCGAAGCCGATACCAGCCGACGACCCGGAGGGACTGTAGATCGCGGTGTTCACGCCGATAAGCCGACCCGATGAGTCGAGCAAGGGGCCGCCGGAGTTGCCGGGGTTGATGGCGGCGTCGGTCTGAATGACGTTCTGGATGGTCTGCCCCTCGACCACGGAGCGAATCTCGCGGCCCAAAGCACTGATGACGCCCGTGGTGAGCGTCTGATCCAGCCCAAACGGATTGCCGATCGCATAGACCATCTGACCCACTTCGAGATCGTCGCTTGTTCCCACGGGAATCGGTTTCAGGGTCGACGCCGGTGCATCGATCTTCAAGACCGCCAGGTCGCGCTCCGGGGCACCTCCCACATAGCGGGCACGGTAGCTGCTACCGTCGGCCAACGAAACGCGGGCGGCCTGTCCCCCCTGGATGACGTGAAAGTTGGTGACGATGTGGCCCTGATCATCCCACACGAAACCGCTGCCCGTTCCCTTGGGGACCTCTTGCGCGTTGAAGCGGAAGCCCGAACCGGCCAGATCCAACGAGGTGATATGCACCACCGAGCCGCGTGCGGCCTTGTAGATCTGGATGTTTGTTTTCTCCAGATCGGTGAGCATGGCCCGCGGCGTGATGGTGCGCGGTTCGGCCCGAGGATCATTGACGCTGCCGCCCATCCCCGGAAACCCGAATCGCCAGACAGCGATGCCGCCGAGCACGAACAACATGCCCAGCACAAATGGGAACAACGGTGACGAGCGATCCGATCTGGACGAAGAACCCGACATGCATCTCTCTCCTAAGGGTCGCCTTGGCGGTGGCCTAGGGGGTGGCCTAGGGGGGAACGGAACCCCCGCTCCATTTTAGGTAACCCAACGCGGGTTTGAGAAAACTTGGTGAGGAAATCGCCGGAAAGCGGAATCGATTGGTTTCCGTCCGGACTCCCGTCTATAACTCAGTTGAAAGCGTGACACGCCTCGAATGACACCGGGAACGACATTTCTGCAGAATGTCCCATGTGAATATTTTACCCGGTCGTCTTGAATCATGTACCTCTCAAGATGGAGTTATACCGATGGCAAAAGATATTGTCGACACCGCCGTCGAGGCGGGTGCCTTCACCACTCTGGTCGCCGCTGTCAAGGCCGCTGGCCTGGTGGACACCCTGAAGGGCGCCGGTCCCTTCACCGTCTTCGCTCCGACCGATGACGCCTTCAAGAAGCTGCCCGCCGGCACGGTGGAAGCTCTGCTCAACGACATCCCCAAGCTGACCGCGATCCTGACCTACCACGTGGTCGCCGGCAAGGTCATGGCCGCTGATGCCCTGACGATGGATGGCAAGGAAGCGCCGAGCGTGCAAGGTGCCCCGATCAAGATCAGCACCAACGGTGGCGTGACCCTCAACGGCTCGGCCAAGGTGGTTCAGGCGGACATCGAAACCAGCAACGGCGTGATCCACGTGATCGACACCGTGATCCTGCCCCCGGGCTGATTCGCATGCACAGACAGGCGACCGGCGAGAACTTCACGGTTCTCGCCGGTCGTCGGCTTAATGGTTGCTCACCATTTGCAGATCGGGGAGCGTTACAGCCAATGCTTCCTCGATGCGTTCGGCGAAAACCAGGTTCATCTCCTCGCGGACATGAGCCGGCAGTTCGCGTGTATCGGGCTCGTTGTCGCGTGGCAGCACGACCGTACGAATCCCGGCACGACGTGCGGCGAGCACCTTTTCCTTGATGCCCCCCACGGGCAACACCAGGCCGCTCAGGGTGATCTCACCCGTCATCGCCACCGAACGGGCCAGAGGCACCCCGGTGAGCAGCGATGCCAGCGCCGACACCATCGCGACACCGGCACTTGGTCCATCCTTGGGCACAGCACCGGCGGGCACGTGGATGTGAATCCCCTCGCGCCGCAATCGTCGTGGGTCGATGCCCAAGGCCTCGGCACGAGAGACGATGAGCGAGAGCGCCGCCCGGGCCGACTCCTTCATCACCTTGCCCAGTTGGCCGGTCAGCCGAAGCCCCGGCATGCCAGGGCGCAAGGCCGCCTCGATGTAGAGCACATCGCCGCCTGTCTCGGTCCATGCCAGACCCGTTGCGACGCCAGCCGGCAACTCGCGGCGCGACTTCTCCGGTCGGTTCCGTTCCTGTCCCAGCAGGTCGAACAGGTCGTCCGGAGTGATGCTCGCCGTGGAGACCTGTCCCTCGGCAATTCGTCGGGCTACCTTGCGAGCAACTCGGCCCACCTGCCGTTCCAGTTCACGCACTCCCGCTTCCCGCGTGTATCGGCCAATCACCTGCTTGAGCGCCTCGGGAGTGATCGTCAGTTGCTCCGGCGTCAGTCCGGCATGCTTGAGTTGCCGCGGGATCAGATAACGCATCGCGATCTGTTCCTTCTCCTCCTCGCTGTAACCAGAGACACGGATGATCTCCATTCGATCCATCAACGGACGCGGGATCGTGTCCAGCGTGTTGGCCGTCAGGATGAAGAATACCTTGCTCAGATCAAACGGCAGATCGAGGTAGTTATCTCGGAAGGTGCCGTTCTGCGCCGGGTCGAGAATCTCCAGCAGGGCGCTGGCCGGGTCGCCCCGATGGTCACGACCGAGTTTGTCGACCTCATCGAGCATGAGCACGGGATTGTTGACACCCGCACGGCGCATCGCCTGGATAAGCCGGCCGGCCATGGCGCCGATGTACGTTCGTCGGTGGCCACGCAATTCCGATTCGTCGTGCAGGCCGCCCAGGCTGAAGCGCTCGAACTGCCGGCCCATGGAGCGGGCGATCGACTGACCGAGTGAGGTTTTGCCGACACCCGGAGGACCGACGAGAAGCAGAATAGGTGCCCGGGCCTCGGGATTCAGCTTGAGCACGGCCAGATCTTCCAGAATGCGTTCCTTCACCTCGTGCAGGCCAAAGTGGTCTTCATCGAGAGTGGCTCGCGTTCGCGGCAGATCGATCACGTCCGTGGTCGCCTTCTTCCACGGCAATTCGATCACCAGTTCCAGATACGTCCGAATCACCTGATGATCCGGGGCAGCCGGGGGCAATCGCTCCAAACGCTTGAGTTCGCGCTCGGCCTCCTTGCGGACGTGCTCGGGGAGGTCGGCCTCGTCGAGTCGGCGGCGCAGTTCCTCGGTCTCCGCCTTCTCCGGCGTGTTTTCGCCCAACTCCTGTTGGATCGCCTCCATCTGGCGACGGAGCATAAAATCGCGTTGTTGCTTGTTGACCTCGGTTTCGACCTTGCGCGAGATGCTTCGGCGGACTTCCAGCACCTGCACCTCGTGTTGGAGGTACTCGTGCATGCGCTGCAGCGCTTCCAGT
>ERZ1066117.768-NODE-768-length-20607-cov-16.453095_pt1 | contig 20607 bp, 23 predicted proteins | sample MGYA00382764_ERZ1066117 | MGnify/ENA primary metagenome ERZ1066117 (study PRJEB33369, sample SAMEA5778347) | biofilm metagenome | biome: Industrial cooling water; feature: Water cooling tower basin; material: Biofilm | place: United Arab Emirates | collected...
TGATGCGAGAAGCCTACACCTTCGCGTTAGCGAGGTGCTAGGAGATGCTTCACTTTACGGTAAGCAACTGTCATTGTGATGAAGTCCCCCTCTGCTTCAGTCGGATATTCCCCCGGTTCAGTCGGAATCGATGTCGGCTTTGATCGGATGCCTGTCTGATTCAGTCGGATGTCTATCCGGATCAGTCGTTTACTCCCCCGGTTGGATCGTTGATGTCCCCGGATCAGTCGTTTGCTCCCCCGGCGGCAGTGGCAGAAACAAAACCCCACTTACCCTGCAAACAATCCGGCGGCTTCCCCGGCAGGTTCCCCCCCATCCAATCCCCAGCCTGTCCCCAATCAACAGGAGCCAAGTATTTGTCCTTAAAACGCTAAAGCTTTTATATTATTTCTTTTGCCGTTGAACCAGAATGAATCCACCAATACCCAGCCCTGTAACGGCCAGAGCAATTGCTGCCCCACGAAGCTCAAAAGCATGGGGGGATTGAGTAGGGGCAACGGTTGGAGCAGGAGAGGGGATAGCAGACTGGGGGGCAGGAGCAGAAGTTGCGGGGGTGGGTACGAGGGCAGTGGAATTAGAAACTCCAGTGGCTACCGTGACCGTGAATTTTAGTTGAAACGGCTGAAAGGATGCTCCACCGATCGGTTTTCCCTGCAATTCCAGATCGTAAATGCCCGGTTGGGGGAAAGTTAGCTCGGCGGCGGGAATCCCCTGGTAGCTTTCTGCCGTCACTGCTTTTAAGGCGGGCATGAGCAAGGGAACATCCTGGGGACGACGAGGTTGACGATAAACCTGCAGTTCACACTGGCATTGACTCAGGGGAATGATCACTCCGCCTTTGCGGGTCAGGGCAAACCAGGCCAATGCCTTTTCTCCGGCTCTGGGATTGTCTGCGGGTTCAATGTGCAGCATTGCCCCAACCTGGTCTGAAATGTCCATTTGATGGGCCAGTCCCGGTGGGGTCAGCAGGGCTAACCATAGAGTAGCGACAGAACTAACGGGGTGAAAGGGGCGGAACATACCATCTCTCCAGGCCGGTGTGTTGCCAAAACCAGCGAGATCGCAAGAGTAACACCCCAGCCACCACAAGGCCCAGCAGGATCACCCGGATTTGATTGCTTTGACTCCAGTGCAGGGTTCCCAGGTATTGAGAACTATTCAGAATGCAATGCAGGCTACCCAACAGCAGGGCGGGCAAGCTGAGCAGGTGGATTTTACGCCAGAATTTGCCTAAATACTGCTGGGCCTGATCAAAGCTGGTCAGGGTTGGGGGGGTCAGTAAGAGCAGGGCCAGGCTGCCACTGCCAATCCCAAATTGTTGCCAGGGAAGCAGAAAAGCGATCGCCTGCCATTGCCAACTCCAGCTATGGGCCAGCGTATGCAGAACATGGGCCAGGGAGAGTACAAACGCCCCCACCCCCAGCACCCGACGATAGGGGAGCAGGTAGGGATACAAACGGCTGAGCGGTCGGGCCAGCAGAGCCAGCACCAGGCAAATCAGAGCCGCATAGCCACTATAGTTGACCATTAGATCTCCAGTGCGGAAGAGGGTGAGCAGTCCAATACAAAGGGTAATCCAGCCCCCGGCTCGAAACAGTTGACCCCGGCGATCGGCACTGAAGAATGCAGTTGAGATCCCTACTCCCACCATGACTGGCAGTGTGCCCAGACCAAACACCAGCATGGTTATTGCCCCCTGCCACAAATCCCCCGTTTCGGCAGCTTTAATTTGGGCAGCGTAGAGGAAGCCACAGGGCATCAGTCCCCAAAGTCCCCCCAGGGCGATCGGACTCCACCAGTTCGCTCCCAGGGCCGCTTGGGTCATGGCGCTCTGTAACCAACGGGATAGACGATGAGTGGCTAAAGGATTGAGCAGGGGTAAACGGGGCAGCCATTGGGGGTGAACCTGAGCCAAACCGAACCAGACCAGCATCAGACCTGTGATCACTGACAGGCTTTGCCGCAGCAGACTGCCAATCCCGGCCAGTTGTCCACCCCCCACCAGGACTGAACTGATGGCCCCAATTGCCGCCCCCACCAGGGTGTAGCTGAGTAGCCGTCCTGTATGTAGAAGCCCATTAAAGTACAGTTGCTTTCTCCAACTGGAGTTGCACTCGGCTGAATGGGTAAGAGAAAAAGCCGCAGCGATCGGACCACACATCCCGACACAGTGGCCAAAGCTGCCCACAAATCCTAGCACTGCGATGAGCAAAAGCTCTGACATACAAGGGTCTGGTTTTGCCAAACAGATCGAATGTCCGCCCTTACTTTAACTTACTCTGGCTTAAAAACTTACTCTGGCTTAAATTTTCTCTTTCCCTGAACTTAGGCTTTCAGCCCTTGCTGCACCGACTGATGGGTTAAACTTTCCGATTTCTGTAGATCGGCTGGGGGAGGCTGACACCTGAGCGTTCTAGACGTTCTAACCTTGGGCAGGCAAGACCGCTGGCTTGGTACAGCCTCCGCAACCAGGATGAGCAACGGCGAGGCTAGCGATTGATCAAATGACTGAAAGCTTCAATATTGGCCAGCAGGAAATAGGCTAGGCCAGCTCCACCAATCCCCCCAATCAAAAACCCCCCGGCATATTCATTCCAGCCTTCTGGACTGGTAAACGCATCTGGAATATTCTGATCCGTAGTGACATTGGTGACGGGCTGGGGCGGAGGATTACTGTTTGCATAAAGAGAAATTGCCAGGGTGGAAATGATCAGTAACCCAATGGTGGAAAATAAACCAGCCAGATTCGCCATATCCGTATCCCGGAGTGGACCTAATTTTGCAAAGGGGCCGATCAACCAGTACCCGTGGGCCATGCCAACTTCCAGACCCCGCCGAAAGGCCGTTAAGCCTTTGCGGTAAGCCGGGAGGTTATTGATATAAGCTTTAATCAAAGGGGAAGAATTAATCGGTGTAGCCAGGTCACTGTTATAGATGTCGCCGGCGGTATGGATGACTTCCTGATTGCGCCGATCGCGGGGATCACCGGGATGGTCTTTAAATCGCTCACTGGGACTGGCGGGATTGCGGTCAACCGTTTGCATAGGATTCTCACCGTTGTGATACTGCTGATATAGCTGTCGATCGTAAAAACCGCTCTTGCCCTCTCCCTCAGCCCTGGGAACAAGCCGGTTCTCCATCTTTAGAAACAAAGCGGCCTGGGGAATCTGGCCAGGTTGAGGTGCTAAACCTAAGCGACGGGGGCGGGTTGCTCAGGCCGACCGGATTGGTCTGATTGGCGCAGGGCCAGCATGACACGGGATAACCCAGTCATAAACACACTTGCCCCGACCAGGGTGCCAATCAACCAGGGGGCATTGAAGGGCCATTGAAACAGGATTAACCCGCCCAGGAGTAAGGTGACAAAACCATTACCCAAGACCCAGGTCCAGTTCGGTTGGGGGCGCAAACGGAAGGCCAGAATCAGTTCAAATACCCCTTCGGTGAGCAGATAACTACCCAGCAGCAGGGTCAGGGTGATAATGCTGGTGAGGGGATAGATAAAGAGCATTACCGCTGTAGCAAGGTAAAGAATGCTCAGGAGCAGTTTCCAGACAAAGCCCCCCTGTTCCCGTGTCTGGAAGGCATAAATCAGCTTGGTGGCGCCGGCCATGATCAGAATGACGGCAATCCAGGTTTCAGCCACGATCGTCGAAACTACGGGCACCACAACGGCGGCCAGACCCAGTAGAATCAGCACGACACCCATCCAGAGGGGGCGGTTAGGATTTTTTTGCATTGCCGTAGCTTCTTTATTTGCTGTAGACAGATCGGATGTCATCAAGATCTTCTCCTTATACCTGGGTAACCCTTATCAGGTTAAGTAAGGACGGTAGAAGGTAATAGATCCTTTAGACAGACCCGCAGGAATAATTTGATTGACCTAAAGGCATCAAAGGGAGGGTTTAGGGGTGGCAAGGGACTCCATCAGAATCCAGTCCAGGGCATAGGTTCGGCTCCAGCGCACCCCCGCGGCTTGACAGCAAAATCGACAGGCCAGGTTGGAATTACGCTGATGGTAAAGGCGCGATCGCCCACAGGAGGTACACAAGGCCAGATATCTGGAGAGCGAGTGGGTATCGAGGGTATGGCGAATCGTCACCTGGATCTCACTCTGACTCTGGTTAATTTCTGCCATGCGTTGCTGAAACAACCGCCCGTGGCCTTCCTGGGGAGCATTTTTCACCCGATGGCACCAGACATGGATCATTTCGTGCAACAGCGTGGAGCGCAGGGCCACCAGATTGTTTTCCAACAGGGGCTTAGAGAGGGCAATATAGCCTTTGCTGCCGTAGTAGATTCCCGCCGATCGGGTCATGCGATCGGACCAGCGCACCGGTAACAGGGGTAACTCACCCTGAAAGAACCGCTGATTTAATTCCCCATACTGGGTCTGCAGATCTGGCATTGTTAAACCCCCACCCCGGTATTTCATCACTCCCCTGGATTAGATTAAGATAACCACGTACTCGTGAACAGTCGTTTTCCGGGAAAATCCAGTGCTCCTGCCAGGGATAACGAATCAGCCATCAAACTATTCAAGGCAGGAAAATCTGGTGCTGTGCCGCAACTGTGATGGAAGCTTCCTCAGCCAGAACACCGGAGAGCCACTTTTTCACTCTTACGCCTGCGTTGCACAGGAAAGGAGTTTATTGTGATTCTGAATGTCCCCGTTTCAAACCCTGCCGACAGCTCCTTAGAGGGGGATCTTGAGTCCCTCAACTTATCTCCCCTCCCCCTCTCTCGCCCCCTGCTGATGATTGGCCATGGCACTAAGGATGAGGCAGGTAGAGCCACTTTTCTCGAATTTGCCCACCATTATCACCAGCTCGACCCCAGCCGTCCGGTACTTCCCTGCTTTCTGGAATTGACCGAACCCAGCATTGCTGCAACGCTAGCGGACTGTGTGGCTCAGGGATATACGGATCTGTCCGTGTTACCCGTACTCTTATTCGCTGCCCGTCACAATAAGTTTGATGTCACGAATGAACTGGATCGGGCCCGCGCCCACTATCCCCAGTTGCAATTCCACTATGGGCGACACTTTGGTATTACTCCCGGCATTCTGGAGTTGTGGCAATCGCGCTTAGCTGAACTGGATCAACTGGAAGCGAATCCAGCGGCAATTTCCCGTGCTGAGACAGTGTTGTTAATTGTGGGACGGGGTTCCAGCGATCCTGATGCCAACAGTGATGTTTATAAACTCGCTCGCTTGCTGTGGGAGGGCAGTGGCTACAAAACTGTAGAAACCTGCTTTATTGGCATTACCCATCCCCGCTTAGAAGAAGGGTTTCGCCGGGCCAGACTGTATGAACCAAAGCGGCTAATTGTCCTGCCCCACTTTCTCTTTACCGGGGTGCTGGTGCAGAAAATTTTTGCGATCGCTGCCCAACAACAACTCGATTTTCCAGACCTTCAGATCGACTGTTTACCAGAAATGGGTCTAGCTCCCCAGCTCTTTAGCCTGGTGCGGGAACGGGAACTGGAAACCCAACTGGGCCAGGTGCAGATGAACTGTGAGATGTGTAAGTTTCGCCTTGCTGCAGGTGCAGATTTATCTTCCCATGACCATCACACCCATGGGCATCACTCCCATGACCATCACTCCCATAGCCATTCCCACGGGCAGGATCATGCTCATTCTGATCACCCCCACGGCCATCCCGCCCACAGTCATGGTCAGAACACCTTAGACCGGGAGGAGGACTATCATCAGCGCATCTGGCAGGTGCCCTAGTTAGCTGTGGTGGCAGGGATGAACCCAGGGGGCTAGGCGTTAGACTCGGATAGTTTTTCCGATCGCTTTTCTACTTCTAGAGAGCGGGGAGTAATGATTTCGATTTCGGGGGGATTGGCTTCCGTATTGGACTGGTTCATCCGCTCCCGTAAGGCCATCAGTCCAGCCTTGATCACAACCGCTGTCGGCACCGCCACCACGACCCCTAATAAGCCGCCAATTTTGGCCCCAGCCAGGATCGAAAGAAAGACCCAGACCGGATTCAAACCCGTTACACTGCCGATAATGCGGGGGGCAATCAGGTTTTCCAAAATCTGTTGCACAATCACCGAGGCCCCCAGCACCCTCAGTCCCAACCAGACATCCTGTAAAGTCACCAGCAACGTGATCGTGATAATGCCTACGGTGCCGCCAAAGGGAATCAACGCCATCAGCCCGATCGTTAAACCGAATAACAAGCCAAAGGGAACTTTCAGCAACAAAAAGGTGGAAATTAACCCCGCAGCCATACAGGTGCTCAAGATTAATTGACCAATGAAGTAATTCTGGAAACTGAGGCGCAGGGTTTGGGAAAAGGGTTCCTGCACTTTTGGGGGTAGCCACTGGATTAAGCTCGACCAGAGTTCATCCCCATGCTGGAGTAAATAAAAGGTCAAGACGATCGTCAGGACCACGTTAATTAGCACATCCAGCAAGCTGCTAACGGTGTCTACCGCCAGATTGAGCACTCCCCTGGCAACGGCCTGCAGTTGCTCTTTTAAGCGATCGAGGAGTTGTAACCCCAGGGCATCCAGATCGATCGGTAAGCCCATTTCGTCGGCTTTATGGCTGAGGACGAGGAGTTGCTGGCGACCTGATTCCACCCATTCCGGCAGGCGGGCCGTTAACTGTTGGGCCTGGGCAAACGCCATCGGCACCAGAGTCACCCCCAGACCGAGCAGAATGGAGATGGCCAACAGAAAAACAATAATGGAAGCCTGACTGCGTTTTCCTCCCTGGCGTTCAATCCAGCTCACTGGATAATTAAGCAAAAAAGCCAGTAAAGAAGCCACAATCAGAACGGCAAATAAGGCACCAAAGTAGCGGGAAATGGAGGTCATGGCCCAGAAATTCAGCACTAGAATTGGGGCCGTTAAACCGATTATGAGTAAACGGGCGGGTAGATTTAACTGACTCCACCACTTAAAGGAATTGGATCTGTCCATGTTCCTGCTCCGGTGCAGTTTCCGGTAAAGAGGCTACATAGCTTCCATTATGCCCGGAATTAAACGGCTCTACGTTGGCCCAGCCACTTTTTCCTCCTCTGGATCAAGATGGGTTTGCACCCCCTACCGTCTGTGGTACGCTAGCCCGCATTAGCAGCCATCCCTGGGAAGATGCTCCTGTGGGGATGTGCAATTGGACAAGGATAAATTGTACGGGGATACATTGTACGAGGATAAACGAATGACACTACGGGTAGGATTGCTATTTGGCGGTTGTTCCGGTGAACACGAGGTTTCCATTGCCTCTGCCAGGGCGATCGCCCGTGCTTTGACCACAGCCCCCAATAGCGATCGCTATACTGTGCTTCCTTTCTACATTCAGAAAAATGGGTTATGGCAGGGGGAAGAGATTGCCCAACAGGTGCTGGAGTCTGGTGTGCCTCTGGCCGATCCGGTGGAGGGGCAGCCCACCCAACTCTGGAGTTTTCCTCATGCAGCAGAAACTGTAGATGTCTGGTTTCCAATTTTGCACGGTCCGAATGGCGAAGATGGCACCGTACAGGGTTTACTCAAACTGATGCAACGTCCCTGGGTGGGTTCCGGGGTGCTGGCTTCAGCGGCGGGAATGGACAAGATTATGATGAAAACCATTTTTGCGGCGGCAGGCTTACCCCAGGTTAAGTATTTAGCGGTGAACCGCTCCCAACTCTGGTCAGATCCTTGCGTTTATACCAAGCTCTGCGATCGGATTGATACCACCCTCGGCTATCCCTGTTTTGTCAAACCCGCCAATCTTGGCTCCTCCGTTGGGATTACGAAAGTACGCAATCGTCCCCAGTTGGAAACTGCTTTAGAAAATGCTGCCAGTTACGATCGGCGTTTAGTGGTAGAAACGGGTGTGATTGCTAGAGAAGTGGAGTGTGCCGTGCTGGGTAATGATCATCCCCGTGCCTCTGTGGTGGGAGAAATTACCTACAGCAGTGATTTTTATGACTATGAAACCAAGTACACCGATGGCCGGGCCAGCCTGATCATTCCGGCAGACTTACCCCCTGCGATCGTCACTCAAATTCAGGAAATGGCTCTGACAGCGTTTACAGCGATTGATGCAGCGGGACTGGCGCGGGTCGATTTTTTCTATCTAGAATCAACGGGGGAGATTTTAATTAATGAAATTAACACCTTGCCCGGTTTCACGGCATTCAGTATGTACCCGCAACTCTGGGCTGCCTCTGGAGTCACCTTTCCCGATCTGGTAGATCAACTGATTCAGTTTGCTCTAGAACGGTAGTCGTCAATTGTTTCAAAGCATTGTTTATTGAGTTGATTTTGTCCTCAGTAATATCTCATCCTGAATGCTTTGCTCATCCTTCGTACTGATTTTGGCACTGTCTCTAATGATTGAGTAATACCAAAGCCCAACTTCTAAAACATACTGCCTTAAAGAATTTTGCTCAGGATTCTGTTCTAAAATTTCCAGAGCCGCATCATAAAATAATCGAGACTTAAGCCGTTGGGACATGGGCAGCGATCGAGTAATAAGTCTTTTGGCATAGGCGATGGTGGTCTTACGTACACCCTCATTGCAAGGCTGGAGTTTTAGTAAGGGCAAGATGACTGTATCCAGTAGAATTTCCAGCTTTTTATTGCTAAGTTTTGGCAGCGAGTTAAGAATCTTGTTTAATGCTTGAGCATTAGTAGAATCTTGCAATAGTTGTTGGTAGTTGTAAAAAATTTCTGCCGCTAGACTCTCATCAATAAGTTCAGCCTGCTTCTGTTTTGAATCATAGCTAAGCCTCAAGGCTTGTGCTTCAGGAGTTTGCATGGCTAATCTATAAAGTATAGTAGCTATCAAAAATGAAATAATTGCAAGAAAAAGATTAGAAAAAATAAGAAAAATAGACTGGATAACCAGGAAGCTACATCCGAAAACAAGCCATTTAAATGAGTTTGCCATAATATCAATCTTGTCAAGATTAAGATTGGGTTTCTTACGGATTCCCTGTGCGCGAAAATGGTCGGCTGGGGGCAGTTTAATCCTACCAATTTCTGACTTGTACTCGCGGTTTGCAATGGACAAAGCCTGGGGGTACCTGATAGGGCTGAATTGATGGTTCAAAAAGTCTTATGTCCACTCTTTTCTACATGTGAAATATGTCATGAGTGGTGAAAAATTTAGATATAGCTGCTTTCGCTGTTACTTACCATCTTACGCTTAGCGCATATAACAGCTACTGAATTTACCCGCAGTCAAATTAATTTTGTCCAAGGATCTCCTTAGAACCTTACCAGGGAAAAGCATGATTATCCTTTTATGTGATGCTGAAGATTGGCTAGATCTGATTTAGACACTCCTCACCCTGTGACAAGCTGGTTATGGTATAGTGGATAGCCCGGGGGCGATTAGCACAGTGGTAGCGCACTTCCTTCACACGGAAGGGGTCACTGGTTCGAATCCAGTATCGCCCATACCCCTTTAAAGCCTTACACCTCAAGCCCTGCAAGTGTTCAAAGCCTTGTGGGATCTCAGTTTTTGAATGGGGTGTTTGGACTGAGCCTCTTAAAAAATTGGACATCTTCAGGGAAGTTTTGACAATTTTTGACTATGATTTGACCATAAACCCGTTGCTCCCCTACAGCCTTCATCGTCAACCTATGTATAGCAGCAAGGCTCCCAAGGGAACGGTTGACATTGAGGTTTTTCAGGGACGGTTGCGCCTGCGCCTTCCCCGGCAGCTATTTGGAGGTAAGCAAAAGTATCTTACCCTCGGTCTACCGGACACAGATTTTAATCGCAAGGCGGCAGCGGCAAAAGCCAAATTGATTGAGTCAGATATTGCCCTGGAGCGATTTGATCCCACGCTGGAAAAGTATGGTAAGACCCCGCTCCCCCAACTGACCATCGCCCAGCAGTCCATGCCTCAGAGCATCTCAGTTATTTATATTCTTAAGCAATTGATTTAAAGGATTGAAGGATTCAATATCACTACCGTTGCCCTGTGACCACGTAGGCTACTCGCTGGCCAATATTGGTGGCATGATCCGCCATGCGTTCCAGGTGACGGATGACGAGTACCAGCAACAGGATTGGTTCGATCGACCCGGTGACTTCGGTTTGATGGGCCAGCAGGTCATAGAGTAATTCATAATCAGTATCTACGGCATCGTCCCGAACCTTCACCTGTAGACCCGCCTGGGCATCCAGTTCCGTAAGGGCAGATAAACTCATCGCCAGCATCATCTGACAGCGTTCCGACATCAGTTTGATCTGGGCCATGCAGGCAGGCACAGGATAGGGAAACAGTTTTGTGGCAATTTCCCCCAGGTCTTTGGCGTAGTCACCAATGCGTTCCAGATCCTTCACCAGTTGCATCATCGTACTGATCAAGCGCAAATCCTGAGCGACGGGAGCCTGAAGAGCCAATATGGTCACACAATCAAGTTCAATCTGCCGGTAAAGTTTATCAATTTCCTTATCTTGCTGGGAAATTTCTGTAGCCGCTGCCAGATTGCGTTCAAACAATGCTTGCTGGGCCAGCAAAAAGGAATTTTCAACCAGCGCACCCATACGGAGAACATCTGCCTGAACTCGTTTGACTTGGCGGTCAAATTGGGTTCGGATAGACTGCGGTTGGTTAAGCATAGGAGCGATGCATCCCAGAGTGAGGGCTAACGAGTGAGGGCTAACGAGTGATGACCTAAGGCGGACCGTAGGATAACTTAAAGGCCATAAGTTGAAGGCCATCTGTAGCATCTTTATAACATGCCATCCATAAAACCAGCTGACGATAACAGCGAAGTCCGCTCGCCCTTGCCTGGTTGACTGAGGTAGACGGTAATCCCCAATACTCTGCCCTACCAGGGTTTAATGGTTAATTTTAGACTGAAAGAGTGCGCTAACTCTTGACCGTTTGTATTGTGACTTCTGCTCAAGCTGTACAACTGATTAAAGATCCCGATCGCCTGGAGTCCCGGTTAAAGGAAATTCCAGCGGAGCCGGGGGTGTACTTCATGCGGGATAGCCAGGATCAGATTCTTTATATTGGTAAGTCAAAGAAGCTGCGATCGCGGGTGCGCTCCTATTTCCGTAAGTTCAATGAACTGGGGCCACGATTGGAATTGATGGTGCGGCAGGTGGCAGAAATTGAATTTATTGTCACAGATACGGAGGCGGAAGCACTGGCCTTAGAAGCCAATCTGATCAAACAGCATCAGCCCCACTTTAATGTGCTGCTCAAGGATGATAAAAAGTATCCCTACCTCTGCATTACCTGGTCAGAAGCCTATCCGAGGATTTTTATTACCCGCAAACGTCGGGCTGAAGCAAAGGACGATCGCTACTATGGTCCCTACACCGATACCCATCTGCTGCGTCAGACCCTGGGACTGGTGAAACGGATCTTTCCCCTGCGCCAACGTCCTAAACCCTTATTTAAGGATCGCCCCTGTCTGAATTTTGATATTGGTCGTTGTCCGGGGGTCTGCCAGCAGTTGATTTCTGCTGAGGACTACCGCAAGACGATCCATAAAGTGGCAATGATTTTCCAGGGACGCACGAGTGAGCTGATTGATACCCTCACCCCGCAAATGGAAGCGGCCGCCGAAAACCTCAACTTTGAACAGGCCGCCCGGATTCGCGATCAGATCAATGGCTTGAAGACCCTGGGTGAAGAACAAAAAGTGTCGCTGCCGGATGATACGGTTTCCCGCGATGCGATCGCCCTGGCTGCGGATGAACAGCACGCCTGTATTCAGTTGTTCCAGATTCGAGCGGGTCGCTTAGTCGGTCGGTTAGGCTTTGTTGCCGATGCCCAGTCCGGGCCACCGGGAGCGATCCTGCAGCGGGTTTTAGAAGAACACTATGCCGGGGCAGATCCGGTCGAAATTCCAGCGGAAATTCTGGTCCAGACCGAGTTACCGGAAGCCGAAATGCTAGCCACCTACCTGACGGAATATAAGGGGCGGAAAGTCACCCTGCTGGTGCCACAACGCCAGAGTAAAGCCGAACTGATTGAAATGGTGGAACGCAATGCTCAGTATGAGCTGGCCCGCACCCAACGGTTTAGCGATCGCAATGCCGCAGCCCAGAAAGACCTGGCGGACCTGCTAGATTTACCGGAACTGCCGCAGCGGATTGAAGGCTATGATATTTCCCACGTCCAGGGGTCGGATGCCGTCGCTTCCAGGGTGGTCTTTATTGATGGCTTGCCCGCCAAACAGCATTACCGCCATTACAAGATCAAAAATCCCAACGTCACGGCTGGCCATTCCGATGACTTTGCCAGCTTAGCTGAGGTGGTACAGCGCCGGTTTCGTAAGTTTATTGACCATCCAGAGACCGATCGCCTCACTGACCCCGACTGGCCCGATTTGATCATGATCGATGGGGGTAAGGGACAGTTATCTGCAGTGGTCAATGCCCTCTCTAGTACAGGCTTGCTGGAAGATTTGCAGATTGTTAGCCTGGCGAAACAGCGAGAAGAAATCTTTTTGCCAGGGGAATCCTTACCACTGCATACTGACCCTGACCAACCCGGTGTCCAACTACTGCGTCGCTTACGGGATGAGGCCCACCGTTTTGCCGTGAGTTTCCATCGTCAACAGCGCACTGAACGGATGCGGCGATCGCGCTTAGATGAAATTCCTGGATTGGGCTACGAACGGCAGAAACAATTGCTGGCGGCGTTTCGGTCGATCGACTATATTCGTGAAGCCAGTCCAGAGCAGTTAGCGACCGTTCCCCTGATCGGCCCCCGCCTGGCTCAACAAATCTACGACTACTTTCATCCTTAAACCCGCCTGCCACCGCTATTTACCGTTCAGCGTCTTCCCACAGTTGAGCTAAAGGGATACGTTCTCCTGCCACTGCTTGTTGCAATGCTCGACGTAAACTTGCTTTGACTTCTTCGACTGGAGTGTCGTCTAGATCAGGTTCTTCGACTTCAGAGTAGAGGATAATCACACGCACTGGGCCGGGAGTAATTGCCTGCACAGGTTCATCTAGTGATAATTGTCCCTGCTCGTCGATTAAACCCGACACCTCAACAGCTTTCATCATCCTTGCCTCAAATGCCTTGAGATCAAGATAACTGACTCAGGAGCGTATTGCACATAGCCGAACCGGATGGCTTAATCACATGTATAAAAATTGCTTAGAATTTCTTTGATTTCATTTACACTGATATCCTCGCGGTCTGATTTTGAGTAAATCGTTAGTAATAAAACGGATGTTGGGGATTCAACCTGATAAATCAGACGATAACCAACGCTCTTACCTTTACGAATGTCTGTGTTTCTGACTCTAAGTTTAATGATTATGTAGTCCTCGCCAATTCCTGGTATGCGATCTCCAATAAAACTACCATTCTTTATTTCATCTAGAACGGTTTCAAGGTCAGACCGAAGGCTAAGATAGCGTTTGCTGAGACTTCGTATGCTTTGCTGACATTCAGGAGTCAGATCTATACTCACTGAAGATTTTAGCTCTGAATCATCCTGTGAACTATCTGATTGCTCACTCATGTTTCTGACACTCCGCTAATTGTTTTTTTCTTAACACAAGGCGAGGAGGCCATGCTTGAAAAACAGAAGTGCGAATAAACTCAACTACAAAAAAGAAATTATTACTTCCCCCCGAACAGCGATCGTCCACCTCGTTACAATCTCTCTACCAGCGGCAAAGGTACATCTCAACTCATTACGCAGAACATTTACCCCTGATGATTTCTGTCGAAAATATGATCTGGATGTAGCCATCAACGCTAATTTTTACCAACCTTCTTTGCAACCTTTAGGAATATATATTGCTAATGGCAAAGCATTGTCAGGATACCATCACAATGATTATTCGCTTTTCTTCGACCTACAGGGGCGGGCCGCGATCGCACCATCCCAAAATATAACTTCTTCTGTGTTTAATGCGATTTCTGGTGTTTTGATTGCCAATCAGGGAAAAGTCACAATGCCTAATCGAAACCGCTATAATCTCTCCCTGATTGGATTGTCTCAGAACTGCAAAACCCTCTTTCTCTGTGTGGTTGATTCTAATTCGTGGAATAGCGCCGGATTAAGTGTCATGGAAGGAGCAGCCTATCTGCTCAGCAAGGGCGCATGGCAAGTGCTGCAAATGGATGGGGGTTCCAGTTCACTCCTGGGCACAGCAGCGGGAATTCTCAATCAGCCCAGTACGCGGATTTTGGGGGGACGGGCGACAATTCCATGGGTCAAACCAGTACCCACCATGATTGGGTTTAGATTGTAGAAGAATATTTAAATTCAGCTTGGCTTGAAACGCAACTACAATGAGTAGAGTATTCTTTACCTGCCGCAGGCGACCCCAACCTTTTCATCCCTGCGGTTTTTAAGTGTCAGCATGAGCAAGCCATCCGATTCTGCCCCCGCCCAACCTTCCTCAACCCTGGAGGACATTCGCGCTACCCGTCTGGAGAAGGTCGATAAACTCAAGCAAGCGGGTTGCAATCCCTATGAATATCGTTGGGAAGTGAGTCACCACGCCGCTGAACTCCAACGTCAGTTTGCCGATCTCCCCAGTGGTGCAGAGGTAGAGCTGGAGGTGGGGCTAGCCGGTCGGATTATGGCCCGTCGCTTTATGGGGAAGTTGGCCTTTGCCACCCTGCAGGATGAAACGGGCACCATTCAGCTTTATCTGGAAAAACAACGCCTGGCGGACCACATGGATGCTGAAGCCTTTAAGCGTCTGGATAAGCTGATGGACACGGGCGATATTGTCGGAGTGCGGGGAACGGTGAAGCGCACAGAGAAAGGGGAACTGTCGATCGCTGTAAGCGAGTATGCCATTCTGACCAAATCCTTGCTGCCCCTCCCGGACAAATGGCACGGTTTAACGGATGTGGAAAAACGCTATCGGCAACGCTACGTCGATTTAATTGTTAACCCGGAGGTGCGGGAGACCTTTCGACGGCGGGCCCTGATCACGGCTGCGATTCGTCGCTATCTCGATCAGCAGGGTTTTATTGAAATTGAAACGCCGGTATTGCAGTTAGAGGCTGGAGGTGCGGAAGCCCGTCCCTTTATCACCTACCACAACACCTTAGAGATGCAGATGTACCTGCGGATTGCCACAGAACTGCACCTGAAACGGTTGATTGTGGGCGGTTTTGAAAAGGTATTTGAACTGGGGCGCGTATTTCGGAATGAAGGGATTTCCACCCGCCATAACCCGGAATTCACAACGATCGAAATCTACCAGGCCTATGCCGACTATCAGGACATGATGGCCTTAACCGAAAATCTGATTGTAACGGCAGCAGAAACGGTATTGGGCACGCTCAAAATTGACTATCAGGGAACAGAAATTGACTTAACTCCCCCCTGGCAGCGGGTAACGATGTGGGAGGTGGTGCAGCAAAAAACCGGCCTGGATTTCAGCCAATTTACGACCCTCGATGAAGCTAAAGCAGCAGCGGGTCAGGCAGGAATTGTCGATCTGGACAAGTGTGATTCGATCGGTAAAGTTCTGAACGAAGCCTTTGAACAAAAGGTTGAAGCCACTCTGATGCAACCCACCTTTGTGCTGGACTATCCGGTGGAAATTTCGCCTCTAGCCAAACCCCATCGCAGCCAACCGGGTCTGGTGGAGCGGTTTGAACTGTTTATGGTTGGACGGGAAACAGCCAATAGTTTTTCCGAGTTAACTGATCCGATCGATCAACGTCAGCGCTTAGAACTGCAAGCGGAACGTAAAGCCGCCGGAGATCTGGAAGCCCACAGTGTGGATGAAGATTTTCTCACCGCCCTGGAACACGGGATGCCCCCCACGGGTGGATTGGGAATTGGCATCGATCGGCTGGTGATGCTGTTGACTAATGCCGCCAGTATTCGGGATGTGATTGCCTTCCCCGTCCTCAAAGCTGAGAAGTAAGCGACGGGTTAGCATAGAAGCACCTCTTCCTCCTGCTTGCTGCCATGTTGTCTCCCTTTCCTGGCATGGACCCTTACCTGGAGACTCCAGAACTGTGGTCAGCCGTTCATAGCCGTTTGATCGTAGCAATGGCTGATACCCTGGTGGATCAACTCAGTGAGCGGTATCGGGTTGAAGTGGAAAAGCGGACGTACTTCAGTAGTGAAGCCGATAGCGTTCTGGTGGGGCTGCCGGATGTTGCCATTCTCAAGACACGATCTCTAGAAGCTGAAAGGGTAGAAGTATTACGGGGTGGACAACTCTTTCCGATCGCGCCTCAGTCCTCTGGGGACTATCACATCTTGATTTCACGCAGCCCTCAGCATCCGACAGCGGATCTATATGTTTTCAGTTTGAGACAGACCATCCCTGTTGTACCTGTCCCACTGCTGGAGCCTGACCCGGAACCGCTGCTGAACCTCCAGCAATTACTGGCTTATGTCTACGATCGCGGTCGTTACCATCTGGCCATCGATTACTGCCAACCGTTATCTCCGCCCCTGACAGAAGCCGATCGGCAATGGCTCTAACCTTACTTCCTTTTACTACCTGACCCCTGGTTTAACCTTCTGATAACCGTTTACTCAGAATCATGGCAGTAATTTTTTCATCCCATGTTGGATCATCTGGCTTAACTGAAACTCTGGCAGGACGATTACTCATCTCGCTATAAACAGGTTGCACTGCTGGAGTCCCTTTTAGCTCCCATGCCAGGGCATTCAACTGCTGGTCAGTAAGTTGAGATAGTTCAAGCTGGTTATTCATTGTATTCAATTTCTCCTGTAGGCATAATACAAGCAACAAAAACTCCCTGGCTCTCATATAGTCCAACATGAACATAGAGATTGCCATCTTCTCCTAATTCTACAAATCTAATGTAGGAAGAAAGCAGGACAGAACGCCGCGCAAATCTGTAGAAAGACCTTAATTGTTCAATCGTCGGTTCCATGTTATTCTGTTACTTCTAGTTAAACTTTATCTCAAAGTCAATATCGAGAGCTTCCTAAGCTCTTTCTGGTAATAATCAAGCTTTAACTTTCTGATCTATATTTCTTGTCAGACAAATTATGGCTAAGCAGGTCTGCTGCTGGGCAAATCCAGTATTTCTCGCTCAAACAGCTACCTGGGAGATGTGATTGGCTAAGATGGAAAGGATTCAAACCCTACGCCAGAGATGATCATGTCTGCTTCGGAGTCGTCAGAACAACTGCCAGTCAGTGCCGCCGCTAAGATAAACCTGCCCCGTACCAGTGAGTCGGAGACCTTGAAAAAAATTCGGCATACGGCTTCCCATGTGATGGCGATGGCAGTGCAAAAGCTGTTTCCGAAAGCACAGGTGACGATCGGTCCCTGGATTGAAAATGGCTTTTACTACGACTTTGACAACCCCGAACCCTTCACCGAAAAGGATCTGAAGGCGATCCAGAAGGAAATGGTGAAGATCATCAAGCGCAAACTGCCCGTGATTCGGGAAGAGGTCAGTCGGGAGGAGGCGGAACGGCGGATTAAAGCAATTAATGAACCCTACAAGCTGGAAATTTTGGCGGATATCCAGTCAGAACCGATTACGATTTACCATCTGGGTGAGCAGTGGTGGGATCTCTGTGCCGGGCCACACCTGGAAAATACGGGGGAACTGCATCCTGACGCGATCGCCCTGGAAAGTGTAGCCGGTGCTTACTGGCGTGGGGATGAAACTAAAGCGCAACTGCAGCGTATTTACGGGACTGCCTGGGAAACCCCGGAGCAACTGGCGGAATATCAACGCCGCAAGGAAGAGGCCCAACGCCGTGATCACCGCAAATTGGGGAAAGAACTGGGCTTGTTTGTTTTCTCCGATCTGGTCGGACCGGGCTTACCCCTCTGGACCCCGAAAGGCACGATTTTGCGATCCACCCTGGAAGACTTTCTCAAGCAGGAACAACTGAAACGCGGCTATCAACCCGTCGTTACCCCCCACATTGCCAGAGTGGACTTATTTAAGACCTCCGGGCACTGGCAGAAGTACAAAGAAGACATGTTCCCGCTGATGAGTGAGGACGATCAAGAGCGGCAGTCGGAAGTTGGGTTTGTGATGAAACCGATGAACTGCCCGTTTCATATCCAGATTTATAAAAGTGAATTGCGTTCCTATCGAGACCTGCCGATGCGGTTGGCGGAATTTGGCACCGTTTACCGTTATGAACAATCTGGCGAATTGGGTGGCTTAACCCGCGTGCGTGGCTTCACTGTGGATGATTCCCATCTGTTTGTCACCCCCTCCCAACTGGATGATGAATTTCTTAAGGTGGTCGATTTAATTCTGTCCGTTTTTGCCCAACTGCAACTGAAAAACTTTAAAGCCCGCCTCAGCTTCCGTGATCCGAACTCTGATAAATACATTGGTTCTGATGAAGCCTGGGAAAAAGCCCAAACCGCTATTCGTCGGGCGGTGGAAACCCTGGGAATGGATCACTTTGAAGGCATTGGGGAAGCTGCTTTTTATGGCCCCAAACTGGACTTTATTTTTCAGGATGCACTGGAGCGGGAATGGCAATTGGGAACGGTGCAGGTGGATTACAACTTACCGGAACGGTTTGAACTGGAATATGTAGCGGAAGATGGGTCCCGTCAACGACCTGTAATGATCCACCGGGCCCCCTTTGGCTCTTTAGAACGGTTGATTGGCATTCTGATTGAAGAATATGCCGGTGATTTTCCCCTCTGGCTGGCCCCCGAACAGGTTCGCTTGCTGACAGTGGGGGATGATCAGATGCCCTTTGCCCGTCAGGTGGCTGAGCAGATGCAGGCTTTGGGAGTAAGGGTAGTCATTGATACTAGTGGCGATCGCCTGCCCAAGAAAATCCGCAATGCTGAAAAGGAAAAAATTCCGGTGATGGCGGTGATTGGGGCTAAAGAAGTGGAAGCCGATAGCCTCAGTATTCGTACCCGTGCGGCTGGCGAATTGGGAGCAATTTCGGTGCCCGAAGTGGTTGAGCGGTTAGTCAAAGCTATTAACGATCGCTCTACCTTTTGATCCTTAAATTCAAGAGGGTATCGGCATAGCAGCGATCGTCTGAGTGGTCGAAAAGGGAGAAGGTTGTCGTTTTTGTCCACAGCCAGACCCCTTTGAAAAAGCTTTACCAACGGATTACTCAAGTCAGATTGGAGATTCCCGATCGAACTGAAATGGCAGCATCCCCTAACCGATCGCTCTGTCTACAGTTTCAAGCTTGACCAGATTTGGACGATCGTGACCCATTGACCGATCGCCTTCAAGAAACCAAGGCTTATTTTGGCTTAACCAGTTCTGTAAATCAGACACTATAGTAAAGTCCAGCAAGGCTTCCGCTAGAGATTCTAGTTCAGCTAAGGAAAGCCGATGCTGCAAGCAGCCCTTCGGTACGACCTGTCCTCGCAGGGTATCCGGTAATTCTCCCACCTATCGTTGTAATAGTTTGAGGATGAGCGATCGTTGTCCCTGCTGGAGTCCCCGCTTAAAGCCAATTTCTTCCACACTGGTGATGTAGGGCATTCGACGTTCCTCCTCGTAAGTTTTTAAATCCTGCCAGAATTCCTGTTTCAACGCCTCTGGAAGGATCATAACCCAATCAATAAAGTGGAAGAGGTTGAGCACTTCCTGTCGAGTATAACCTCCCTCGTAGAACCGACGAATTAAACTCAGTTTCCAAATTTTGCGTTGTTGATCATTGAAGTGTACCAGCACCCTCTTTGTTACCAATTCAAGATCGCACCCTCTGAACGGTTACGACTGCCAAAGTTGCCCTGACCTGAGCATGGTGAAGTGGAATGCCTACCGAACTCCCCGATGTCAAAGTTTGACATTAAAATTGAGCTATCCACTTTCAAGCGGTTCGTTTATGAACGTTTCTCTCACCCCTGAACTGGAGCAGTTTGTCCACGAGAAGGTCAAGAGCGGCAGATACCTCTCTGCTAGTGAGGTTGTACGGGAAGCATTACGACTGCTGGAAGAGCGCGATCGACTCTACCAGGCAAAGCTGACAGAATTACAGCAACATTTGGCGATCGGCATTGAGCAGGCAGACCAGGGTGAACTGATTGATGACGACGATCTATTTGCTGAGTTGGAAGACGACGTTCGGCAAATTGAAGCCAATCAACAAAACTAGGTGCAGCTAGGTGTAACACTGATATTAGATTTATCCAAGCAACGTAGTGAGGCTTAGTAATCTATGACGTTTAGCGATGTGGTCGAGGCAGTTAAAACTCTTTCTTTAGATGAGAAGCGTGAAATTCAGCTATTATTGCAGCAATATCTGCGGGAAGAGCGACGGGATGAGATATACAACAACTTCAATTTAGCCCAGTTAGAGGAGCAAAGCGGTGCGCTCAAGTTTTCCTCAAATATCCAAGAGTTAAAACAATTCATAGAGGACTGATGGTGGAAGTCAGTTTTAGCTCAACTTTCAAGAGGGCTTTCAAAAAATGCATTAAAGCTAATGCAGAACTGGAAGCAAAGTTTTGGCAAAAATTAGAACAGTTCACGATCGACCCTTTTGATCCAGGCTTAAAAACTCATAAATTATCAGGCAAATTGAAGGACTGTTGGAGTTTTAGTATAGATTACGATGAAAGAGTGTTGTTTTATTTCACTCAAGATGGAAAGGCTGTTTTTGTAGACATTGGCAGCCACGATGAAGTGTATTGATCCTGACGGGGTGACAAGCGGGTTGAAAGCTAGATAGAGCAAAGGTTAGAGCAAA
>ERZ1066117.769-NODE-769-length-20601-cov-5.576998_pt1 | contig 20601 bp, 12 predicted proteins | sample MGYA00382764_ERZ1066117 | MGnify/ENA primary metagenome ERZ1066117 (study PRJEB33369, sample SAMEA5778347) | biofilm metagenome | biome: Industrial cooling water; feature: Water cooling tower basin; material: Biofilm | place: United Arab Emirates | collected...
CACCATATCCGAAGGGATGTCAATATTATCATGGACTTCGGAGATTTGCATCACAGGCCAGACGAAGTGCCAACCTTCGCCGCGCACCTTTCGCTGGATGCCTTTTTGTCCGGGGTCAGCCAGGCGTTGGCCCTCGGGCAGTTCCACGCCGTTTTTGTCGATCACGACCAGCATCTTGCCCGGACCAACGTAGCGGAAGAAGGTGTTCCAGGTTAGAAAGACAACAACAACCAACGCCAGGAAACTGCCTCCCACCAGAAGGGCGATCTTCTGGCTGGGCGACCAGTCGGCTTTCTTACGCGCACTTGACATGGTTCGACTCCTCGCTTGGTTCTTCGCTTACTTCTGGGTGGTGGCTTCCGTGGTTCGCGGGGGAGCCAGCACCGAGCCGCTTCGGGGCAGAGTCATGTAGCCGCTGAATAGCTTGGCGAAATCGCTGTTATCGCTGGCAAAGACCTCCGCCAGAGCAGGGGACAAACGAGTGATCACATGATACTGAGCATACGCCTGTGGCGAGGGGAAGCCCTCGACGCCCGTCTTCAGCCCCGCCACCTCCGCGGCATTGTCGGCGAGGATCACGTCGGCCGCCGCCTTGCCACGGGTGAGCGTGGCCATCGCCTGGGATTTGGCAGCATCGAGCGTGGCCTGGGCGGCCAGCAATTCGGTCTTGAGCTTGGCCTCCTCGACCTCCAGCGCCTGCTTGGCCTTGGTCTTCTCGACGGTTAATTTGGCGTTGGCATCGACCGTGCGTTTCTCCTGCTGGGCGAGCAACTCCTTGGCCTTTTGCTCCTGCTCGGTGCGGAACTTCTCGACAAGTTTCTTGTTTCGCTCACGGGCGACACGAGTGCGTTCACGCTCGGAAATCTGCTCGCCCAGCTTTTGCAAATCTTCATTTGTCTCAAGTTCGGCCACGGTGATGGATTCGATCACCACGCCCACCTTCTTGCACAAGGGCGCGACCTTTTTCATCAACTCTTCCTGGAGCTTCTCGCGCGGATTGACCGCGTCGCCGCCCTGCTGGCTAACATAATCGCGGGCGTCGTACTTGCTCCCCTCGATCCGCACATAGCCCCGAATCAGGGGCAGCACCACCTTGGTCAGAATCGGGTTCTTTTGCTGCTTCTCCGGCGTGCCATCTTCCTGAGGCAGCAACCCCTCGTCGCACAACAGAACGTACAACTCCGCCGCCATCTCGGGAATCACCTTGTACGCCACCAGCACCTTGGGCTGGATGGAAAACCCGTCGCGGCTGGGGAAGTAGATGTCCTTGAACTCGACGGGGTGGCTGCGAACATCGACGACGGTGATCGATTCCACGTAGGGATTGATGTAATGCACCCCCTGTGTGGCCGCCTTGGCCTGCACGCCCCGGAAGCCATCGGGTACGGTGTAATGGGTGCCCTGCTGGCCCAGTCCCTTGGGATCTTTGCCGTACTTCAGCGTTCGTACGCCGACCTGACTGGGGCCAATCACGACGGCATTGACGAGTTCGTACTCATATTCATAGGGATTGATACGATAGGACTTCGGGAGTAGCAGATCGGGCAGAATGCCGCGCTCCGGCTCCACGTCGTCGGGTTCCTCTTCGTTGAGCTTGAACTTGCCCCGGGCGAGGTACTCGCCCTGAGCCTTGCGTTCGGGCGGGATCTCCTTGCCCGTCTTACGGGTGAGGACGGCGGCCTTGCCCTCCGGGACGACCAGAACCTTGTGCGTTTCGTAGCGATACCAGAGGGGATTAAGGAAGTGCCGCCCCTCGGCGAGGGTTTTGCGTTGTACCCCCTTGTAGCTGGAATCGGGAGCGATGATCTGCCCCTCGTCGAGATCCTTACCCCACAGGTTGATGACGACCAGGAAGGAGCCCGAGGGCACCTCGACCCGTTCGACCATCCAGTACCACAATTGCGAGACCATAACACCACCAACGATCACCAGAGCGGCGATCGAGGCTGCACGGTAGCGAGTCCACCATTCCACGAAAAGCCCCCTTCCACAAAGAAGCGAGATTGGGTGCCTGACGAAAAGGACTTCGTCCACGGGCAACGGTTCTTCAATCGAAAGCCGAGATTACCCAGGTTAACGCAACCCGAGGGTAAGGCGACAAGTCCACAACGACGAGAATCTACCCCGGTAGGCGGAAGCAACCTGACGGATCGGACAAAATCCCGAAAATCGGCTTGACTCGGCCAAAAGAGGAGAAGCGATGCTTGCGTCGCCTGTCCCGCTCGTGTATAAGACACCTAGCCCCCGAATGGAACCCGGTGCGGAATGTCCGACTCTGCCTTGCCGATCTACCTACGGCTCGCCCAGCAACTCGAAGCCCAGATCCTCACCGGTGTCTGGACTCAGGGTCGTCTGCCGAGCCTTCGCACCCTGGCTGATCAGCATGGCGTTTCTGTGATCACCATGTCCCGTGCCGTGCAGGTTTTACGCGACCGGGGCTATGTGCAACGGACCGATCACTCCGGTTGCTATCTCGGTTCCCCCGCTGAGCGACGCACGTACGCCCTGTGCATGCGCGTCACACCGGGGCCGTGGCATCGTCAGTCGGGGGAAGTGTTGCTGCGGGGGTTCAAGTCCCTCGAAGATCAGGGCGAAGCCACCTTCTTGCAACCCTTCCGCTTCGAGACCGACCCCGTGGCGCAATTACGCGAGTTGCGCGACCAGATCCACGGCGTGTTCATGCTTCCTTCGCGCATCTCGGAGGAATGGGCCGCCGAGGATGAGCGATTCCTGGCCGCCTGTGAGGCCGAACAGCTTCCCGTGGTCCTGCTGGAACGACGCCTGCGCGGCCGCCATCGCGAACAAATGCACGATCTGGTGGCTGTCGATGACTTTCATGGTGGCGTGTGCATCACGCGGCACCTGCTCGAAACGGGACGCAAGCGAATCGGCATGGTGATCGGCGGCCCGACCAGCAGCCACGAGGCGCGGGAGGCCGGCTACCTGCATGCCCTGCGCAACCTGGCCAGCACGCCCATGGAGCCGATCGTGCTCTGCCCCGAGCCAGGCGTGAGCGGCAAACAGGCCGACCGCTGGCTGGCGGATCAGGTGCAAGCGCATCAACTCGATGCTGTGTTTTGCTATATCGATCCGGTGGCGGTGGGATTGATTGTCGAGTTGCTGTCGCGCGGGATCGTGGTGCCCCGGCAGGTGGCGGTGTGCGGCTTCGAGGATCTGCCCATCGGCGATCTGTTCACGCTGGGGGTAACGACCTATGCCTACCCATCGACCGACATGGCGCGGATGGCGTTGCAACTGCTGCAACTGCGCCAGAAGCAACCGCACCTCACGCCCGTGACCGCAACCATGCGTGGACGGTTGATCGTGCGCGAAAGTACGGGTATGATCTCCTAGGCATCCCAGCCGACCGGAGAATCATCCATGATTGGTTATCTGTTGCAGCCGTCGCCTCTGGGTCCGCTGCTGGTCGCGGGCACGGAACGGGGCGTCTGTGCGCTGTATCTGGGCGAAGATGAGCACCACCTGAAAGCCGAGTTGGCCCGGGAGATTGGGCCGGCCAGCGCCCCGGCAGCGGAGACATTGATCGGCTGGGCCAGGGCGATCGCCGAAAGCCTGCGACCGGGCGCCGTTGCCCCCGAGGTGCCACTGGATGTCCGTGGGACGGCGTTTCAGCGGCGTGTCTGGGATGCGCTGCGGGCCATCCCCCCCGGCACGACTCGCACCTACCGCCAGGTGGCCGAGAGCCTGGGGATGCCGACCGCCGCTCGCGCTGTGGCACGCGGCTGCGCGACCAACGCCGTCTCCATTCTCATTCCCTGTCATCGCGTGGTACGGGGCGATGGGGGGCTGGGCGGCTACCGCTGGGGATTGGACCGCAAGCAACGGCTACTCGAACTGGAACGGCTTCAGGCGGCCCGCGAGGCGGTCTGAGAGCCGACCGTCGTGAGCGCCCGGTGATAGGCCTGCCAGGTGTCGCGGGCGCAGGCTTCCCAGGTGAAGCGGCGGGCGATCGCTGGTCCGCCGATACATAATCGCGCGTGCCAATCATCGTCCAGAATGATACGTTGCATCGCGTCGCGCCAGCCGCCCTCGTCCGCTGGGTCGATGAGATGCGCCACGCCGTTGGCCACCTCGGCGACCGCACCAGCGGTGGAGGCGAGCACTGCACCACCACAGGCAAACATCTCGATCACCGGCATGCCGAAGCCTTCGTAGTGGGTGGGAAACACTAATGCCCGGGCTGCATTGTACACGGCGGGCAGGGTGTGCTCGGGTAGGTAGCCCATGTGCACGATGTGACGCTCACAACCCGTGGACTGGAGAAACTCGTGCACCTCGGCGGAGTTCCAGCCCCATCCTCCTACCAGCACCAGCGGGCAACGCTCACGCACGACCGCTGGCAGATCGGCGTACGCACGCATCAACGTCAGCAGATTTTTTCGCGGTTCGATCGTCCCGACATGCAGCAGGTAGCGTGGCGGCAACCCCAGCGCGGCCACCTGCGCGGCCACCTGGTCGGCGGGTAGGGGAGCAAAACCGTGCCGCACCCCCATGTAGGCGCGGCTGACGCGCTCCGCCGGTATCCCGAGCGAGTCGATCACTTCACGGCGGCCAAAATCGGCAATGGTGAGCACATGAACACACTGGCGCAGAGCAGGCGCGAAGCGACGCTCGAAATCGCGCACGCGATCGGCTGGATGCCACTGCGGGTGCAGCAACACCGAGAGATCGAGCACCGTGGTGACGGTGGGCAAATCACACGGGAGCGGAATAAAGTTGGGTTCGTGATACAGGTCGAATCCCGAACGGGCCATGGCCGCGAACCGTTGCCGGTAGAAGCGCAGGCCGACCTGTTTGGCGGTATCGAGCAGACGAGACTTCAGCGTGACACGCGGCGGTCCGGCGACGACCTGAGTCGCGCGAGCGGGGGCAAGCCAGCCACGCAACCAAGCCCAACCATGCTTGAGTTGACGTGCCCAATCGGGCTGAAAGCAGACCGCCTGATCGCCGACCGATGCCGTTTCGGGTAACGCGCGAGCCAGTTCGGCCGTGTAGTGCCCGACACCGGTCCGAGCACCGGCAGCGGCGAGGCCATTGATAAGGACGCGCATACTCCCCCCGGAAAGGTTCAGGGAAACAGAGCAACGGCGAGGATGCCGAACGGACCGGCCCCCTCGCCGTGAGTCAAGGGACCGCGACTTAGGCCGCGCCACGCAGCATCTTCTGCTGCCGGGCCAGGGCCAGATCGCTATCGACCATCATGTGCACCAGTTGCTCGAAGCTAACCTTGAGCTCCCACCCCAGTTCCTTCTTGGCCTTGCTGGGATCGGAGAGCAAGAGATCCACCTCGGCGGGACGCATGAACTTCGGATCGATCACCACATATTTCTTCCAGTCGAGGCCGACGCGATCAAAGGCGATCTCGACGAACTCCTGCACGGTGTGCGTCTCGCCAGTGCCGACGACATAGTCCTCGGGCTTGTCCTGCTGGAGCATCAGCCACATGGCGACCACATAGTCGCCAGCAAAGCCCCAGTCGCGCTTGGCCTGGAGATTGCCCAGGCGGAGTTCGGTTTCCAGACCCATCTTGATCCGGGCGACATGATGGGTGATCTTGCGCGTCACAAATTCCAGACCGCGACGCGGCGACTCGTGATTGAACAGAATGCCCGAGCAGGCGAACATCCCGTAGCTTTCGCGGTAGTTCACGGTGATGTAGTGGCCGTACACCTTCGCGACGCCGTAGGGGCTGCGCGGGTAGAACGGCGTGTCCTCGCGCTGGGGCACGGCCATCACCTTGCCGTACATCTCGCTGGAGGAAGCCTGGTAGAAGCGGGCCTTGGGGCACACCTGGCGAATGGCATCGAGCACACGCGTCACGCCCACGGCCGTGAACTCGGCCGTCAGCACCGGCTGACTCCAGCTGGTGGCCACGAACGACTGAGCGCCCAGGTTGTAGACTTCATCGGGCTGGATCTCGGCCAGGACGCCGGCGATGGAGCTTTGGTCGAGCAGGTCGGCCTGATAGAACTCGATGCGATCGCGCAGGTGTTCGATTCGCTGGAGCGAGTCGTTGCTCGAACGCCGAACCATGCCACAGACCCGGTAGCCCTTTTCCAGCAGCAATTCGGCCAGGTAACTGCCGTCTTGCCCCGTGATGCGTGTGGTAGGCGTCGTGTTGGGCCCCCGAGCGGCCGCCGGTGAAGTGAGTGCCGTGGGGGATACGTTTGGGGAGTTGGACCGCGCGAACGCCAGCGGGGTCAGGACAGCCCTGAGGACGCCCTGAGGACGGCCCCTTGGCGCCGCCGAAAAGTCGCATCGCGTGGTGAACTCCTGTTGGGTAGAATGGGTCCTTTGGCCGAACCGTTGGTTCGAAGGATTCGCCCCAGGAATCGATGGACCCGCATTTCTATGGATACCAGCGCCCCTCCAGTAAAGCGTTGGCGATTGCTACCTCACGACCGCCACGCCGTGGAGGCGCTCGCTCGTTCGCTTCGGGTGCCTCCCTTGGTGGCGCAATTGCTGCTCAATCGCGGCCTGTATCGCCCCGAGGAGGCCCAGCGATTTCTCGATTGTCCCCTCTCCGGGTTGCACCCGCCCCAGCGTTTGCCCGGCATCGACGAGGCCGTCGACCGCCTCCTGGCCGCCATTGCCGATAACCGACCTATCTGTGTCTATGGCGACTATGACGTCGATGGCGTGACCGGCTCGTCGATTCTCATGGGCATCCTGCAACTGCTCGGCGCCCGGCCGCAATTGCACATTCCCCATCGCCTGGAGGAGGGCTACGGCCTCAATGCCGAGGCGCTGCGGCAACTGGCCAGCCAGGGGATTCGCGTCATCGTGACGGTGGATTGCGGTATTGCCAGCGTTGCCGAGGCGATGGAAGCCCGACGGCTGGGCATCGAACTGATCGTCACCGACCACCACGAGATGAAGGAAACGCTCCCCGAGGCGGCCGTGCTGGTGCACCCGCGTCTACCGGGGAGCAGCTATCCCTTCGGGCAATTATGTGGGGCCGGCGTCGCGCTCAAACTCGCCTGGGCGTTGGCCCAGAAAAAGTGCGGCGGCGAGAAGGTATCCACCCAGTATCGCGAATTTTTGCTCGATGCCGTCGCGTTTGCCGCGCTGGGCGTGGTGGCCGACGTGGTGCCGCTCACCGATGAGAATCGCATTCTGGTGCGTTACGGCCTTTCACGCTTGCGAACCAAGCCGCCCCTGGGCGTGGATGTCTTACGCGAAGTTGCCGGCGTGTCGCAGGACGACATGCGTGCCAGCGATATCGGCTTCAAGCTGGCGCCGCGCATCAATGCGGCCGGTCGCCTGGGCATGGCCCGGCTCGCCGTCGACCTGCTGATGGCCACGGGTCGGGAGCGGGCAGTGGACCTGGCCCGGCATCTGGATAGCCTCAACGAGATGCGGCAAAAGTTGGAACGCGAAACCGTGGCACGGGCCAAGGAGTTGATCGCGAGCCAGAACCTGGCCGATGCGCCGGCTCTGGTGCTGGCCGATGCGGACTGGCACGGGGGCATTGTCGGCATCGTCGCGGGGCGATTGGCCGAGAGCTACGGTCGGCCGGCGCTGATCATCACGATGCCCTCGGGCGATTCGGGCTTGCACGCCAAACTGGCGGTGGGGTCGGGGCGCTCGTTCGGTGGCCTGGCGCTCCACGAGGCGCTGGCCCACTGTAGCGATTTGCTCGTGGGTCACGGCGGACACGCGGCGGCGGCCGGCTTCCGGCTGGAGGCGGACAAGGTGGAGGCATTCCGCGAGCGGTTCTGTGAGGTGGTCTCGCGCCACTTTCCCGAAGGACCGCCGACGCCGGAATTGGTGCTGGACGCCGAGGCCCCCCTGGGCTCGCTGACGCTCCGGGTGCTGGACGACATCGACCGACTGGAACCCTATGGAGCCGAGAACCGCAAGCCACTATTTTTGCTGAGCGGGCTGAAGGTGGACGGCGAACCGCGCGTCGTGGGCAAGTCGTCCACGCACCTGCAATTTCGCGTGCGGCAGAACGGTATCACCATGAAAGCGATCGGCTGGGGCATGGCCGGTCGCCTGGACGAACTGATGAGCGCCGGCGGCGAATGTAGCCTGGTGGTGACGCTGAAACGAAACGAATGGCAAGGACGCGTCAGCGTGGACCTGGAGGTGGTGGACCTGCAACCGCGTTTCGATCCAGAACTGAGCTAAACTCCTCGGATTGGTGTCGGCTCCTTGGACTTCGCGTCGAAGCGTGTCACCAACCGGCCGGCTTGGAAATGGTGCGGCCCTGCGAATCGGTCACCTGATCGGGAAACTGACTTTGCAGAAGGAATCCGGATTGGACCTGATCCGCCCGATTTGCCGCTCTTTTCAACTCGATACTTGATTTTCTCCCGGGCAGACTACAGGGGAAAAGCACAAGTACACGCTTTTGAAGCTCGTTACGGACCAGCCGAATTGGCTCAACCAGATCGGAATCGTTCGATAAGACGACGGCAACATCGTAACGATCACGGAAACCGTCCACAAGCATATGGGCGGCCAAATTCACATCCGAGCCTTTCTCTTCCGTCTTGATCACCTGCACAAAAGGAGACCCATTTGCAGGGGGATTTAGAAGGCGCATCCTGGGGTACGTCTCCAAGTAATGCCCTTCGTGAATCGTCAAGTTGGGAATCGTCTCCAAGGCTCGCAGGTAGGTATTCTGACGAATTGGCTGCGTCGGATCGTTGGGACGCGCTTTGACACGAGCCGTAAAGTATCGCACCAGGGAAATCTCGTTTCGAGGCAGAGGATAGGTCAATCTGGCGAACTCAAACAGGTTCAGCCACTTGTGTGGGGTCCCCTTGAGACATCCAAAGTAGAGGTTGAACGCATCGACGTAAACGGCGGTTCGAAGGGGCGAAGGGTTGCTCATCTGCGGTTCTCAATAAGAGCTAGGGCCGCTCTTTCGAGCGACCCCGCTACCTTACCATCGAAATGGTAAGGGGTGTGCGTAAATCTTATCACTGATCGCCGCAAAGTCAACAGGTTCGATCGGGTTGGTGGTTCGACCCCCTTTGCGGCACCCATTGACCTTCGGCGGTCTCGTTTCGAAAATAGTCCCCGCCCTTGGCCCTGTGCGGAAGCGTTGTCATGCGTACCACCTGGACGTTTTACTCGGCTGGCGAGTGGATCTTTGGGGCCAATGCCACACGCCAACTCGGCGAGGTGGCGCTGCGACTTGGCCTGGAGCGCATTTTGGTCGTCACCGATCCCGTCCTCGTTCAGGCCGGGCTTGTTGATGCCGTTCAAGGTCCTCTCAGCGAGGCCGGCGTCCGCGTTGAACTCTTCTCCGGCGGCGAACCCGAACCCTCTCTTGAGGCCGCGTACAAGGCCATCGCCGTTGGCCGCGAGTTTCGACCCGATGGCATCCTCGGCTTGGGTGGCGGCAGCAATATGGACCTGGCCAAGATTGTCTCCGTGGTGCTCGCGCACGGGGGCACGCCGAGCATGTACTTTGGCGATTCCAAGGTGCCCGGCCCGGTGCTGCCGCTTTTGTGCCTGCCCACCACCGCCGGCACCGGGAGCGAAGTCAGCGCCGCCGCTGTGCTCACCGACACCGCCAACGCCATGAAGGTGAGCACGCTTTCCAATCACATTCGTCCGCGTGTCGCGCTGGTTGATCCGTTACTGACGCACACCTGCCCGCCCAAGGTGACGGCTGACAGCGGCATCGACGCGCTGACGCACGCCATCGAGGCCTTCACGGCCGTGGACAACGCGACTTTTCCGTTGCCGCCGGGCGAGAAGAGCGTCTACCAGGGTAAGAACCCGATGGCCGACGTGATCGCCGAGAAGGCGATTGCGCTGGTGGGGCAATACCTTCGCCGGGCAGTGCAAGATGGCTCCGACGCCGAGGCGCGCGAAGGCATGGCGCTGGCCGCAACCTTGGGCGGATTGGCGTTTAGCAACGCCGGCGTGGCGGTGGTCCACGCGCTGGAGTATCCCGTCGGTGGGGCGGTTCACTGCTCCCACGGCGCGGGCAACGGCCTGCTGCTGCCCCATGTCATGCGGTTCAACCTGGAGGCGCGACCGGCCGCGTTTGCACGCGTCGCCGCGCTGTTGGGCGAAAACATCACGGGACTGAGCGAAACCGAGGCGGCCCACCGCGCCGTCGAGGCCGTCGACCGCCTCAAGGCAGACATCGGCATTCCGGCACGTTTGCGCGACCTGGGCGTGACACAGGAACAACTGCCGCTGTTCGCCGAGAAGGCATTTGCGCTCAAGCGCATCCTGCGCGTCAATCCGCGTCCGGTGAGTCAGGCCGACCTGGAGAAGATTCTGCGTTCGGCATGGTGAGCGCCCCGAAAAAGAGAAGCGGAGGCGTCGGGGATCACCCAACGCCTCCGCCTGTAAGATTCTTCACATGCCGTGGGTTAGTCCTTTAGCAGTTCCAACCGCTTACGGATTTCTTCGTCTCGGATTTTCTTGACCACTCGCTCGAGATCTTCTTCCTGCTTCTCGACCCGGGCAAGCTCTTCAATGAGCTTGTTGATGGTGTTGATGCCTTCCATCGCGGCCAGCACGCTGTTCATCGCCGCCACCAGGTCGTTCAACTCCTTCTTGGCGTCGTCGGCGGCCTTGGATCGCTCCGCGGGGGAAGCGTCCTTTGAAGCCAAACGAGCCTGAAGCGTGCTGACCGCCTTGAGCGTGTTGCTGAAGTGCGTCCCCGTGATCTTGACCAACGGCTGCGCGATATTCTTGAAGACTTTCGATTGCAGGTCGTCACGAACCTGATTCAATCGCATCTCCTTGACAATCCGCTCGTAGGCCTGCGAGACGGCCAACGTCTCCTGCTGGCTCGTCTGAAGTGCCTCGTTGAGGGCTTCGCATCGTGCCTGGAAAGCCGTCAGCAGCTTTTCATCCACCTTGCCCGAAAGGTCGAAGGCGATGTCGCGCAGACGGTCCAGGTTCTCGGGCAAAGGCTTGAAGGCCTTTTGCAGATCGCGATACTTTTGCTCCTCCTCTTCGCCGATCTTGGCCAGAAGCTCGTTCTCCGGCACCACGATGAAGGTGAACGTCTCGCTCGACGCCGTGATGTGGGGAATCGGCTTCTTGGTTTTGGGATCGATTTCACCTTCGAGGAAAGTGTCCTCGGCCACGAGGCGGATCTCGACATTGAAGCGCTTTTGGGGCTTGGTGATGTCGGTTTCCTTGAGCGGGAACTCCTGATCCTTGACGCGATAGCGCAGCAGCCAGAGGCCCAGGTCACTGCCCAGGGGGGCCTTCTCGCTGTCGGCGGGGCTTACCCAGCGAGACGGATTGATGCCACCGTCTTCGTCCTGATCGGTCCAGTTATCCGGGCCAAGGACGAAGATCTTGTACAGCTGACGGTAGGGGTCCTTTTGCGGCGAGGCGAGCCGGGCCGTGAAGGTCTCCATCGTCAGGTACTCGGGGCTGGCATCGGACTGTCGGTTCCCCCGAGCCTGTCGGAAGAACTCGGGAACCGGCACCAGTTGCTCGGCCAGGCTGTCATTGCCCGCTGCCGTCGCCAGCTTCTTCTGCTGGTACACGAGCACCGGCAGCGCGTGGCCCAGCGAACTGAGGGGCGTCAGCGTCAAGGGCACCGCCGCCACCGATTCCAACGATCGCACCTTCTGGTCACTCAGGAAGTCCGACGGAATGACCCGACAGCCGTAGCTGATTCGGCCGATGCCGTAGTCGTCGGTGATTCGTCCCTTGAAGGGCAACCGGGCATTGGCCGTGACCAGGAAACCGACCTTGTCGCGACGGAGCACCTCGTCGGGATTGAAGTCGCGAACGACGGCGGGCACATCCGCCCGGGGCGTGATGACCACCTTTCGCTCGGCCGTCACATTGTCCTGGTCGGTGAATTTGAAACTGAACTTCTGCTCACGGCGCACATTGGCGAACGAGCACCGGAATTCTGTGCTGCCCGGCTCAAACTGGATCGGCCCGGCCACCAGGTTCTTTTGGTCCTTGGGTTCGGCCTCAATGACCACCTTGGTGAGTCGCTTGGTTGTCGTGCCGATGAGCGTCAGCGAGGTGCCGATCACCGGTTCCAGCGTGGTCTGCTCGCCGCTGATCGAGACGGCCAGCGGAGCAAAGACCTGCCGCTTGCCAGCGATGTCCTCGACATTCGGCGTGGTGTTGATCCCCGGCCGATAGTAGAGGTAAGCGGGCCGCTCCTCCTGGCTTTCGAGCCTTTCCAGTTGCGGACGTTCGACCACGGTGATGACGCGCGGCGCGGTGCTGTAGTCCTCGCCCTGCACGATAAACGTCACATCCTCTTCGATTTCCCCGAAGCTGGCCGTGTACTCGTTGTCGGCTCCTGGGTTGAAGGTGACGTTGTTGGTGCGACTGACCGACCAGTAACGAAGGTTCACCTGCGTGGGCAGGTTGAGCTTGCGGAGCTTGCGACGGTTGCCGCGATCGGTGGCCTGGACCTCAAGCCGATCCAGGGCATCGGCGACGTTCGAGAGACGCTCGAGTCGGTCGAAGACGCGACGGATGTCCTCCAACCCCTTGGCCCCTTCCGGGGCTTCCTTCAGCTTGGCCTCGACCTCGGCAACGGTCAGGCTGACCGCCTTGGGGCCGATGAGCGGCATGGCCGCGCCTCCGAGCGGATTGGGCGCAAGCACCCCCATGCCTGCTCGGATGCGTCCCTTGGGATCCCAGTCGCCCGGAATGGGTGGGATGGCGAGGCCTCCGAGATTGCTAGGGCTCAGGTCGCTCCAGTTCAGCGAACGGTAGATGGGCTTCTCGTCGGGCACGCGCACATACCAGCGGCCGGTCGACTCAATCGGCTCTGCGTTTTGGTCCAGGGCACCCTGAGGCGCGGTGGCTCGCGGGGCAAACGAGGCAAGCCGCAGTTCCACCTGGTCCACCGTCAGATCGCCCTTGGCCGTCCAGTCGGGGGGCAACTCGGTCACGTCACCCGCCATCCAGGCATTGTCTTTCAGGTCCGTCCAGGTCAGCTGACGCCAGCCCTCGGTCTTGGCCGGAGCAGCCACGACGTACTTCCACGCTCGCACTCGCAAGGCCTGTGGCGTGCTCTTGCGCGGCACGCGCTGGCTTTCGGGATAGTCGAGCAACTCCAGATGGGCACGACGAGGCCAGATGACGTTCTGGAGCAGGATGTTGCGCTCGAACCACAGGCTGGCGGTTTCGTTGACATCGCTGAAACCGACCTGTCGCTTGGGATCGCGCTGGGCGGACATGCTGATGCCCGTCACGGCGGTGCCCACGAACAGGTAGGCCCCCAGCGACAGCACACCAAACCAGATCGCCCGGGTCCGCAGACGCTTCCAGTTGAACGCTTCCTTCACCGGCACCTTTTCCACCTGCTCGGCCGCATCGGCGATCGTCTGACGCACCATCGCCGGCGAGTAGCCATACTTGGCGGCCTCGGCAGGATCGTGGAGTTCGACCGCCGTGATGAGCTTGTCGCCCAGCAGATGCGGGAAGCGATGCTCCAGCACCTTGGCCATCGAGCGGTCGTTGAACTGCACCAGGAAACGGAAGACGACGGTAAAGAGCAGCATCGTCACCAGCAGGCCGGACAGGCCCACAAGCACGACGAAGCGGAAAGCCCAGGGCCAGTGCTGGACGATGTCAACGCCCAGCAGTTTGAAGATACCCCAGTCCAAAAGCGTGCCGGTCCAGAACCACACGCACAAAAATAGCAGCGCCAGGCCAGCCCCTTCGAGCGTCACGTAGGTGCGGATGTACCCACGCAGACGCTCCAGAGGGCTGGCGATTCGGGCGTGGTCCTGACTCACATCAGCCACACGCTTTGGCGTAACGGTTGCCATGGTTGCTCGCCTCTTGATGTTGCCTCGGTTCGGTTACGCCAGACGCAGCAGTTTGCGCGTCAGCCATTCGATGGACAGCAGGGCAACCACCAACATCAGCACATAGCTGATCTTGATCGGCTGCTTGACCGGCTTGTTGGGGTCCTCCGGCACTTCACCCGGTACGATGGTCCAGCCTTCGTCCCACAGGTCGCGGTGCGGCCCCTTGCTGGTCGAGGTGTTCTTGTCGCTGATCATGCAGCTGGGAATCAGCCGAGCATTGGCCAGCGTGAAGTACAACCGCGGTTTGTCGCTGAGGGTCGGCAGTTTCTCGCCCTCGCCCTCGGCACTGGGACGTTCCGGCTGCCCTTGGGTCAGCTTGGGACGCGTCAATACCCGACGCAACTCGGTACGCTCGGCTTCTTCGCTGATGCGGGCGAACACGGGGTCGGCCTCCGTCGCCAGTCGGTAGAGCCGATCGAAGTCGGGACGGATGTTGTCCAACTCGGGGTTGCTCTCCTTGACGGCGAACTTGCGTGTTTCCACCATCTCGCTTTCCACGCCCGGACCGCGCGGCACCTTCACCGTCAATTCGTATTCGCCCGGCGAACGCACCTGGAAGCGAGCGGAGAACCAGCCATCCTTGGCCCCGGGACGCGGGGTCATGATGATCGGCTGCTTGATCTCCTTCTCCGAGATGCCCGGCGGCATCACCAGCCGAATCTCCGGCTTGGCCGAACGATCCAACGGCTCGCCGCCACTGCCCTCGATCTTGGCCTCGACCTCGACATAGCGCAGGGCTGGGAAGGTATTGCCCATTTCGATGCGGATGGGCTTGGGCGTGGTGCCCTTGCTCTTGGCCGCAGCGTAGCGAATCAGCTTGCTCCAGAAGCGTTCGTGGTATTCTTCCTTGAACTCGCGTACGCGCCACATCTCGGCGGAGCCCATCCAGACCACGCGGGGCAGCGCCTCGGGCGACACCACCATGTAGGCCTGCATGGTGCCGTCTTCCATCTTTTCCAGGGTGGGGTCGGTGAAGCGGGCCACCACCACGCTACCGGTCTTGACGCGCTTCACGGGATAGATGCCGTAGAAGCCGCGCTGCACCTTGTTCGGGGTGCGGTCCTTGCCGGCACCAAAGAAGAAGTCGTTCCAGTCTTCCTTGAACTTGGTCTCGTCCAACTCCTCGTCGAGCTTCATGAACTCCATTTCGGGAGTCGCTCCACTCAGATCGAGCGGGAACGGGTCGTCCGCCTTGCGCTCCGTCAGTTCGCGACGGTCGCCCAGCACCACCGGCAACAGATCCAGCAGCGGCTGGAACCGATTTGTATCCGCGCCATCGAGCGGGCGGATCAGTTCCACCGTGTTGATGTAGCCACCCACCAACACCAAACCGCCCCCGGCCTCTGCCCAGGTCTTGAGGTTCTTGAACTGGGCCGGCTCCATCTGCTTGAAGTCGGGGTCGAACATGACAATCACGTCGTAGGCCTGCAGGTCGGTATTGTCCTTCTTGGTCCGGAACGAGTCCGGGAAGAAGCTCAACAGCCGCTCGGGCGGCACGTCCTGCACCACGCCCTTGCGATCGGACGGCTGACCGGGCGGCAACTGGAGGCACACCGTCAGTTCCATGCGTTTCTTTTCGACTTCACGCACAAACAGCGTTCGCACGAACTGATACTCGCGGTTCGCTCCAGCGGCCACCAGTAGCACGCGCAGGGGCTTCTTGATGATCTTCATGCCACCCTTGGGACCCAGATGCTCCTTCTTGGCCCCCAGTCCCTCGCGTTTGTCCACGGGCACCTTGGCGACGAAGCGAATCTCGCTGTCTTCCTTGGTTTCACCCAGTTCCCACTTCTTGATGCCGTAGTCGCCCTTGGTCAGGTCGATCTTGGCCGCCGCCGCCAACGCGGCCGGGTCCAGCTGCCAGTCCGTCTCCGCACGTGGCGGGTTGGACTTATCCAGGAAGAAATCGGCGGTCGGTTTCAGCACCAGCTTGGTTCCGAGATCGAGCTTGGCGCGGGTGGCCTTGGGGTTCTCGGGGTTTTCGCGTTCGATGATCTCGATGGGCAGAAGCTCTTCCTTCTCCTCTTCGACCATCTTGCCGTCTTTCCCCTTGACCTTGGCGCGGTAGGTCCGCACATGGGTGATCTCCAGGCTCAAATCGAGCTTCTGACCGCCCAGACCTTCGCCCGTCACCTCGGTGGCGACGCGGAACCGGTCTTCGGGCTGGATCACCTGCGGGGCGCGCTGGTCGGTGATTTCAATCTTCACCTTGTCGCGGTCCTCGCCAAGGCCCACCACGAAAATCGGAATCCGAGCATCGGCCGCTCGCTTCTCGATTTCTCGATACACCGAGGGCGACCCCTCGTTGCTACGGCCATCGGAGAAGACCACGATGCCTTGCAGGCGATTGGTGGCTTCCTTGTTCAGGATGTTCAGAACGGCATCCGCGACATTGGTGCCAGCGGGCACACGTTCTTTGATCAGCTTGGCGTTATTGTCGGTCAGGCGTGCCAGACGCTGTAGAGCGACCCCTTCGCCGCCAGCAGGCGGAGCCATGCGGGGGCTGAGCCAGTTGGCCCAGTAGTCGCTCCCGAGTTCGGGCCCCTCGAACTTCCTGGGGCGACCGTTCTCGTCGAGTTCGGGCTTTTCGCGTTCCTGACGGGTCAGTTGCTGCCCACGTCCGAAGAAGAGGTAGTCCTCGTCGACCCGCGTACCGAAGCGGTAGGCAAAAGTCGGATTGTTTTTTTCGAGCCGTTCGAGGAAACGGACATTCTTGTTTTCCAGGAAGGTCCGCACCTGATCGATTCGAGTGGTGAGCTTTTCGCCCGGCGCACCGGTGGACAGTTCGTCGGACTGCTGGGTGCTATCGGAAACGTCAAACAGCAGGATTACCTTGGCCTCGGTGGTGGTCGTGATCATGGTCTGCTTGCTGGGCAGCAGGAACACGGCCGCCAGGGTCAAGTAGACCAGCGTTCGCAGGCTACCCAGCAGGGTGGCCCAGCCGCGTCCGACGCCCGTGGCGTCCTTGCGATACATCAGCGAGACATAGGTGAGCGCCACCGCCAGCACGGCGAACAGCACCAGAAACCACATGCCCTCGCCGCGTACCAGAACGCCCTGGGGCAGCAGATACGGGATGGCCGGCAGCCGGAACTCAGCGACCTGGAAGCTCAACCAGGGGAAGATATCCTCCAGGCGACGGAAGATGGTTTCCTCGACGACCTGGACATTATTCGCGCCATTCATGTTCATCGGGTGCTCCTCCTGGTCACGCTGCCACGGGCGAGGCCGAACCGGGAACCGGCGCGGCGTTCTCGTTGCCCTTGAGGTGGTAGCTGAGGTGGACGGCCATCGCCTGCTCGACGACCAGGATTAGAATAAAGACAGGTACAGCCACGGAGACTCCGAGGCATCGGGTTGTTTTTCTTGTAGCGTTTCAAACGATTCATTCGGCGTCAGCAATGCCAGCTTGCCACGCTTGCTATCGCCTGGGGGCATGTCCGGTTCCAGGCGGTCGCGACCGGCACGCTTGAGATCGCTCTCCGAGAGGGCGTCGACATTATAGGCATACGCGCGAACCTCCTGACGGTCCTCCAGCGGGCCGTCGCCCTGCTGCGTCAGCGTCACGCGGTAGACACCCGGCCGATGCGTGGCCCCGCCGCGAAGCGAAAACGCCAGTTGCGTTCCCTGCTTCTCCATCACGCCCTTTTCCTTCTCCGCCTCCACCTTGCCGGCCTGGACGGCCACATCGGGCTGCGGCTCGAAGGTGTAGCTGACCTCGGGCAGGTAGCGAGCCGCATCGACGCTGAAGTTGGTTTCCTCGCCGAGCAGGCGATTGGGGGCCAACCCCTCGCTGATCATGTAGCGGTGCGTATCCATCAGGAACAGCGGGTAGTACAGCGAGACCAGGCCACCGGAACCAAAGTTGTTCCACTGGACCGAATCCTCAGCCACACCTCGACGGTTGTTGCTGCCGGCGGGCATCATCATGGCGATCACACGGCCTTTGCCTACCTGCTTGGTCACCACCAGCGGATCACCAAACAGCACCCGCTCGCGGAACTCGCGCATTTCGTTGGCGGTCGCCACCAGTTCGGGCTTCTTCCACAGATCGGCCATGCTGGGGCGCGTCTCTTCCTTGCGTTCGTTGAACTGCGCCTGATCGGTGAGCATGGCCTCATATTGCTGAGCGAGATAGTACAGATCACCGGCTGCGATTGCGTTACGCACCTTGATGCGATAGTCTTCCATCAGAGGCAGATACTTGGCAAACTCCGCTTCGCGAGCCGCGATCTTGCCGACGACAGCCTGAGCGTTGTTGACCAGTTCGATGGCACGGTTGCGGAACTCATCGATCGAGCGCGTGTTGGGCAGCGACACCAGCGTTTTGGTAAGCCGACCATCGGGATCCCAGTTGGAGCGGACCTGCGTCTTCCAGTAAACGTTGATGCCCAGATAGCGGAACACCGAGGGGTTCGAGGCCAACCGTCGCACCATTACGCTTTCGGGCTCCGGGAACAGGATCTTCGGCTTGGAATCGGTCGAGACGAGCCTTGCCCGCAATTTGGCGCGATCGTCCGGATCAACAATCCCCTGCGCGTGCAGCGGATCATGGAAGCGATCCTCCAGCCGAACGGGGAACAATTCCGACTTAAACAGCACGTTGTTGTAGTGGTCCGACTTCACCTCTTCGCCCAGGAACCACGTCACGCTGCCGCCGTTGGCCACATAGGCTTGCAGTTTCTTGATGGCGGCCTCGCTGAGTTCGGGGACGTTGAGCAGGATGATCCCCGGGTACAGATCCAGGTCGGCTCGCGCCAGGTCTTCCAGTCGGCGTTCTTCGATCTCGTATATCCCTGAGGCATCGTAGAACGCTTGCAGGTGAAACATGTCGCTACCTTCGCCGCGGTTCTCCGGCTTGTTGCCGTCCACCACCAGCGTCGGCACCTTTTTGCGGACCTCGATCACCAGGTCGCGAACATTGTCGGCATTGAGGCCGGCCTCTTCGCGCTGGAGCACGACGCGGACGACGTTGTATTCTCGTTCGCGACGGCGCTTGCGTTCCCGCTCCTCGGGGCCATCCCTGGGGCTGATCTCGGTTCCCTTGCGATTGCTCAGGAAGCGGAGCGTAAACTTGTGATCCGTCTTCGACAGCGGTGCCATTCGCTCGATCACCGTGTCGCTACCCGGCGACTCTTCCCCGTTGATGTACACCTTCAGGAATGTACGCCCTTCGGCCGCTCCATAGTTGAAGATGCTGGCCGTGAACTCGATATCGCTATCTTCGACGGCCACGCGTGATTCGGCCTTGAGGTCGACCACGGCGAGGTTGTCGTGGAAGGTAACGGTACGGGCCTGCGGCGTGCGGAAGGGAGCGGCGACATCGATCAGGTTCAGATTCACGCCGTCGTTGAGGATTCCCTTGACCACGTCGGTGAGTTTGTCCGACTCGGCTCCGGTGGTCCAGTCGCGATCGCGGAAGTCACTTACCAGGTGAATATACTTTTGCCCCTGCTCTTGCTCTTGCTCGCTGAAATACTTGCGTGCCTGAGTCAGCGCGGTGTACACGCTGCCTGCGAGCAGGGTGGGCTTGTTGCCACGGGTGGCGAAGGCGGCATCAATGTTGCGTTCGGAGGCGTCGCTGAGGCGCTCCTCGAAGATGGGCGACTTGTCCACCTCGCTGAGCAAGAACACTCGCATGTACTGATTCGACGGGGCCTTGGCCGCGTTCTGGGCGACGCGCTTGACCTGGTTGATGGCCGAACTGTAGGCGGGGCGTCCCTCCTCGCCGTCCTTGCCGAAGTCGTTCATGCTGAGGGTGTCGTCAATGACCACGATGTGGGTGGCCCCACGCGGACCGCTCCCACCGTAGAGGAAGCGAGCCACGAGGAAGGCGGCCAGAAGCACGAGCAGGATGCGGAGCAACAGCAGGATGAGTTGCTCGATGATCATTCGACGGCGGGAGCGTTTCTGCGATTTGAGCAGAAACTCCATGGCGGCCCAGCGGACGCGCTTGAAGCGGACACGGTTAATCAGGTGGATCAGGATTGGTGCGCTAATCAGTACGCCGCCGGCGGCCATGTACCAGGGGTGCGCGAAGAATTCCATGGGTGCGTGTCTCTTGCGGGTTCCAAAGGTTCGTCGCGGCGCGACTTAGCGATTCCGGGCCGTGCGATTTCGCACATCCGAGCGGAAGTGCAGGAATTTCGACAAAATGGCATCGAGGTAATCGTCGGTGTAGACCAGCTGATAGTCGATGCCCAGACGGGTGCAGCCGCGACGGACTTCCACGAGGTACTCCTCAAGAGCCTCCAGGTAGCCATCGCGCAGAGCACGAGGATCGCATAGCAGTTGCGACATATCTTCCATGCCTTCGAAGCGAGTTGTGCCCACGAAGGGGAACGTACGCTCCTCGGTATCCAGCACATGGAACATCAGAATGTCATGCCGTCGCTGGCAGAGCATCTCCAGCCCCTTGATGAGAGGCTCGCGGTCCACCAGGCAATCCGAGAAGATCACCACCATGCCACGCCCCGGCAGGCTCTCCGTCACACGCCGCAGGACGCTCAGGATGTCGGTCTTCTCGCGTGGTTTGCTGGTGTGCATCGCATCCAGCAACAGGTCCATGTGATTGAGGCTTGCGCGTGCGGGAACAATCTTTCGCACCGCCTCATCAAACGTCACCATGCCCGTGGAATCGTGTTGACGCAGCAGCATGTACGCCAGACAGGCCGCCGCTGTGCAGGCGTAGCCATACTTGTTCAGGGGGCCGTTGCCATAGTGCATCGATTCGCTGACATCGACCACGAGGTTACAACGGAGATTGGTTTCGGCCTCGTACTGCTTGATGTAGAAG
>ERZ1066117.770-NODE-770-length-20587-cov-32.753994_pt1 | contig 20587 bp, 16 predicted proteins | sample MGYA00382764_ERZ1066117 | MGnify/ENA primary metagenome ERZ1066117 (study PRJEB33369, sample SAMEA5778347) | biofilm metagenome | biome: Industrial cooling water; feature: Water cooling tower basin; material: Biofilm | place: United Arab Emirates | collected...
GAGCGCAGCGAACGACCCGTAGCCGAGTGTAGCGGGGGAGTCCCCAAGGTCTGGGCGATCGCAGCGTGAAAACTGTCCAGTGGCCTCAGTGTGAGAACTGTCCGATCCTGGGGGAGACGACTGGAGGTGAACGACGCGACGACTGGAGCGAGTGAGCCGGAATGAGTCGGGGCAGGGGTTTGGGGACGGGGGCGCAGAATGAGGCGGAGGCGAGAGAGCGCAGCGAACGACCCGTAGCCGAGTGTAGCGGGGGAGTCCCCAAGGGGCGTAGTGAGGTGGAGGGAGTGCAGTGACGGTAGGAGCGAAACGACCGGAACCGAGCGCAGACGGGGCGTGGGGTGGGCGGGGGTTTGGGGGTGGGGGCGTGGAGTGAGGTGGAGGCGATTGAGCGACGGCAGGAGCGATTGAGCCGGAACCGAGCGGAGCGGGGGAACCCCCAGAGTCTGGGTGATTGCAGCGTGAGAACTGTCCACGGGATAGATTTGGAAGTTGCCAGGTGGGGCAGGGGTGATGATTTACTGTTACATCGGTTTTCACGCTTGATGCGAGATGGGCAGTATCGCCATTAAACCTTTGCGGAGATCGGGGCTTTGTAGATGGTTACGGTATCTGGCAGAACCTCAATGAGAGGTAAAACTTCTTCCTCGGTCAATCCTCCCAGTCCGATACCAGGGAAGTTGAGTGCGACGGTTATGCCGGGGCGTTGCTCCAGCCATGCCAGCAGCTTTTTGACACTAAACTCGATCAGTTTGACAGTTGAGGGTTCCCAGTAGTTGATTTTTGATTGGAACATCCCCACGGTGCCGTTGCTGATCCAGCCATACCGTTTTCCAGTAATTTGGGTTGCGGCCCATCGATCGATGCCAGGGTAGCGATCGCGCATTGCCTTGGCCGCCCCTGCTCCCATAATCAGTTTTCCGTCTTTGATATTTCCGTTGGTCGTTACTGCGATGATATCGGCGTTAGTATTCCACAAGTTTGCTGCGACGACTTTCATGTTTGCTTCTCCAGCGTAAAAAAAGGGGCTTGTGCCCCGATCGATTAATCATCTAAACAGACACACATGAACGCGAGAGCCATAATGAGAATAACGATTGAGTCCATATTATTTACCAACGCTACGCCCTTTGTTGTCCCGGTTGATGCCAGGGTTAGAAACACTTGGCGAGGCAGGAGCCTTAGTGTTTCTTATTTGCAAGGGAACTTGTGACCGCCGCCCTGGGCGACCGGGGTACAATTGGGTGTCAGGCGTTGGTAATGTGGGGGTTAATCTCAGAGATTTCCCATGTTTTTGGATTCTCTGTTGGGTTTTTCCTGAGCCAGTTCCGGTAAGCTTTAACCATCTTTTCTTTATCCAGTTTGTAGACTCCGATTCCATAAGTTTCCTTTGGCAAGAGTTCTAGTAATCCCAGGTAGCAAAGCCGTGAAAAGTAAAATCGTTTTATCACTCTAAATTCTTCAATCCTAGCCCACTCATTGCACTTTATTTTTGAGTCTTTATCAGTGTTCATGTATACAAGCTGAAGCAATAAGTAAACAGCGATCGCTTCTTCTCTTGTTAGTACATAGCTCTCTTTAATCACTTTTTCTGTTTCTATTTGATTAGTTGATCTGTTTATACTTTCAAATATATTTCAAGTATAATTATTATGTTTTATTTGGGCCACCACAATGGATTTTAAGTATTTATCTCGGCGGTATTCCCAGCTTCAAAATGCCAGCTCTGATCTTGAGAAGGATGATTTACTTTACAGAATAGGTTCTCATGTTGGGATTACGGACGAGTGGCCGTTAACGATCGAGAGTAGGGAGAAGACTTGGAATTGGATTGGTCAGCAGGACTGGGATAATCTGAATCTGGCATCACCTGATGGGCTTCAGTCAATAGATGAACTTACGCCGGAAGAGGTTGACCAGATTTTGGAGTCTGCCGGTTGTTAAGCCCTGTGCCCGGTCTGGATTACCCTTGAACATCACCGGAGCGCCCCCCAGGGCGCGGAGGTGAGGGCGCTGATGCGGATTGAGTAAAGAGGTTTTGGTCAAGATAGCCGCAGCAGTGCCCAGTCTGGATTACCCATCCAAAAAAAGGGGGACTAGCCCCCAGTGATTGGCTTAGTTCACTTTCCGGTTTGTGATCTTGAGCCAGATTTTTTTGCGTTCCTTCTTGCCGTTGATATCGCCTTCCGGTGAGACTTTCGCCTCAACAAGGACGTAATCGCCGTCGAAAGTAATAATTTTGAGGTTGAGATCCCAAGCTGTTAAACCTTCCATAAAAATGCTCCAAAACACTACGGTGTCGTTTCAGCAGACGGAGGCTCCGAGCCGGAACCCGAAGGGCGCTTTAGCGAGGGAGCTTGCGACCTTGAAGGATTGGAGGTGGATGCTATCCTGGCGTAACCGGGTGTGCGGGGACGGGGGCGGCGAGCCCCAGTACGATTTAGCACAGTCCCCCTGGGGGGACGATTAGTGCGGGGGGTGGGGTGGGGGAAGGGGTCTGGGGAAACCGGGTCGAACGTAGTGAGAGGGGGTTTCCCCAGGTCAGGAGCTTGGACTTGCAGCATGATACGCGATCGCTAACTTGTGACTTCCTTCCCCTAGAACACTGCTACCGCTACTGCGTTCTAGGAGGTGAAAGTCAAATCAGGGTGTGTGACTTCCTTCCCCTAGAACATCGTCATTGAAGTTGTCCCTGCCCAGTTTTTGGGAATTGCAATAAAAAAAGGGGCCGAAGCCCCGATCGATTAACCTGGTTTTGCTCCCGATTGACGCACTATGCGATCACCCAAGCGGCGGGATACCACGCCGGAACCCGTAGGGCGCATTTAGCGAGGAAGGGAGCTTGCGACCGACCTTGAAGGCTGGAGGCTCACGCCGCTACCCTGGTGAAGCCAGTGCGGTGACGGTGACTCTCTGTACAATTTTGTTTTTTGCCAGCAAACAATCGCCATTGTTCCAGCAGCAGAAAGCGTACCCGGAACCCGCAGGGCGCGTAGCGAGGGAGCGAAGCGACCTTGCAGGGTGAGTGCTGCTGCTACCGTTGCGATTGTGTTTGCTGGCCCATCCGTTGGGCGGGGGAAGGGGGGAAGGGGAAACCGGGTCGAACGCAGTGAGAGGGGGTTTCCCCAGGTCAGGAGCTTGGACTTGCAGCATGATGCGCGATCGCTAACTTGTGACTTCTACCTCCTAGAACGTCCAGGTAGGATTGCCTGTACTATGTTGTCTAACTGCTGAAGCGGACTAAGGTAGTGCTGGTAGGGCAGCATTATATTTTTGTGAGGCTTTCTGTCTCTAGATCGTATCGGAATTGATGGATAGTTCCTTCCTCAATTTTTTCAATCGCCTTCTCAATCACCTCCAGGGGAAGGAAGAACCACTCTCTGGGCTTCACTGGTATGCCGAAGCGATCCTGTAATTTTAAATCCATTTGAGCATTACTAAAAAACTTCTGAAGGAGTGCCTCAAGCTTCTTCGGGTTGATTCTTGAAAGCTTGAAAGTTGCGACAATTTCCACATCTGCTAATAAATAGGTTGGGTCTTTCTTGGCGTTAGCAACTCGCTTTTTCACGTCGCCTGTAGTCACCCCGATTTTATGAATCCTAGACCGATACTCGGTAATGAAGGGATCGTCAGATTTGCTCCTTAGCACGTAAATGTAGCCGCTTGTCAACTCGTCCACTGCTTCAACTTGCGAAAACAGTGGGCCGAAATCTGGATTAGTAATGCGGCGGCTGGTCTTATCTTTGTTTAACGCCCGCTGGAGCGATCGTAACAGGAGGTTGCTCTCCGTTCTATTGTCAGCTAATAGCTGAATAGTTTAGTAGCTAGCATCATCTACAGGCATAGAAATAAAATATACTTTTCCACGAGTTTTGTCTCACAACCTCTTCAGCCTTAACCAAAAAATTTCCTACTCTAAAACCAAGCCATAACCTAATCAGTTTTATAAATATCGACTTTTGTCTCCAAACATTTTCGTAAACTTAGGTCACTTGCTCCAACCTCAAACCAACTTGCAGGTTTTTGATAGAAATCTAACCCGCGCCCAATTTTGATAACCCATCCATTGTCAATTCGAATTTCACGATCGTGCAAATTAGGATTATATTTGATCTCAAGAACTACATCCATCTCTATTAAACTTTGCTTTAGATCGTCAAGTTTTTCTTCAATTTCTACTAATGGAGCCTCATTATCATAACTAGTTACAAGCTCAATTCGTTTTACGGTCCCAGATTTAATTACCGTCTCACAAAAGCGAACAAAGTTCTGGATTTGATGTGTTATGCGGATATAAGGCTCCTCGATTACGACAGTCTTCGCTTTTTGAAGGTAAGGTCCGATAATCGTATCATAGCTATAGCCAGTTGCTCCATAATGAATTGTGAAATGTTGCTCTTGAGCTGATAATTTTTTATCTGAAAGTTCTGTTTCTTGAGCAACTTGATCAACCTCTAAAGGCTTCTGATCTTTTTTCCGAAGCGGCTTTGATAGTTTTGATTTTATCTCCTCCTTTAGTACCTGTCGCCGTGGACTTTGAGTAGCGATAGCATCTTTTGATTCTGGACAAAATATATTAACTTCTTGACCGTCTGCTGTAATATAGGACAAGTTAATTCGAGCAAACTCATCATCTGGCTTACGCTTATTCATCTGTTCTTTAACACGACGCCGACATTCAACGGCATAGGCTACATATTGTCCGAACTGTTGATCGGTCGGATTTCCATCAGGATGTAGTATTTTTAGGAAAGCTGCTACTGTTTTCTTGATTCCTTTTTCGTCTCTTCCTTCTACTGCTGAGCCAAGACGAATACGGCGAGAAACCTCCTCGTAACGATTTGTGTGTTTAAACAAATAATGAAAGGCTTCTGCCAGGTAATCGGTTATAAAGCCATAACTATTGGTTAAAAACTCACTACTGTTTTTGGGCATTTCCCACCCTGGGAGGTAGCAAGCGAAGCGATCCATCACAGCCAGATCAAACTCAGGAGGTAGAGGTTGAAAGAGGTCGTACTGGCTGGATTTAACAATTTGCTCAACAGACATATCAATGTTGCCAACAAATGCGAGGCTTGCATCAGCGATCACTTCAACTCCACGCGAGAAGCGACCGTTTGCCATAAAGTCTTTCATAATCTGAATCGTGTCAGTATCCTTGATTTTGATGCCGCCGACTTCGTCAAAGGCAACAGTATCCCAAAAGCCAACTAACCCGACCCGACCCCGTGCATTGTTGTAGAACAGGGTGGCTTTAGTTGCTTGTCCACCGCTAACCAATGTGGAGTAAGGGGAAAATTCGCTAAAGAAATAAGACTTGCCAGTGCCGCGTGGACCCAGTTCAATGAAGTTGAAGTTGGGTTCCACTAAGGGCGCTAGACGAGCAATATAGTGAAATCGTTGTCGTTCAGTCAGTTTGGCTGGCTCCAACCCAACTGTTCGCAGAATGGCCTCCAACCACTCATCGCGGGTAAATTCTTGAGAGCCTTCAGTGTAACGATCGAAGTCAAAGCGGCTAAGCTGAATTGGGCGCAGTTCTTCGATGTAGAATGCATAGTCATCCTCTTCTACATCGTTGTGGGCAACCATCAGGTCTGCCCAGATGCCACCTTCTAAGATGCGATCGTTATCTCGGTAGAACTGTTGGCTGATGGCAATTCGTTGGGAGTTAAAGTTTTCCAGCGCTGCCCAGTGCCGCTTCTCCTTTTCAACGTAGCGAACATGTACTTTGTCAATAAAGCGGTAACGCCCCTTCGTTGCCACCTTTGACTGAGCAGCATTGGCTTCGTCAGGACGAACATAGTTGTCCTGAAGGGTGGCCAGGACTGCCTCCATCCCAGCATCAATTTCAGTTGGGTCATCACTGGCACAGTACTTTGCTAACAGGAATTCCAGTACAAAGGTGGGGACGTTCGTTCCCTTTTTAATGCGGTGCAGCAGATCCTTGCGAACAACCTTGCCTTCAAAAGTTTGATTGAGTTTCTGGTCAAGCGCATCCATAAAGTCTACACCGTGTAATCAGTTTCCAGATTCAAGCTGCTGTGAGCAGTTAGGGTTTTAGGATTGAGTGCCTTCACTGTAAATTTGCCCTCAAAGTCTGGGTCCATTCGCAGGATAATTTGCTTTCGCTCGTTGGGCGCTAGCGTGATAGTCCGAGTCGCGGGATTCACATCATTACCAGGGCGGGGTTCACCCACTACATTGCCCTTAGTATCTTGTGCTTCCAGAAGAATTTCAGCATTGAGCGTTTGAGAAAACAAGTTGCCAGGAGCAAGACTGACATCAATGACAGGTAGACGGGTAGTGACCCGTTTTGCCCCATTTTTGTAGGTGAGTTCTACCTGGAATTGTTCAAAACTGACTTCTGTAACGCCCTTAAACCGAACTACCAGCACTGGTACGATCGCCTCAGCGAGAGAAACTCCACCATGAAAATAAAGATGCCCTGCTTTGTAGGGAGCCATGGTGTGAGGCAAAGCTGCCTGGGCAAAACTGCCTCGAATACCAAGCTTGTCCGTTCCCAATAGCAAATTGTGGCTGTCAGCTGAGCCGCTACCTAACAGGAGGCGATCGTGCGCATTATACAACCATTTCCCCTGGGGTTTCTGGCAAACATCCCCAGCTTCCGCCTGGGCATTCAGGAAGAAACCGTGATCGGTGACCACGATCGCCTCGCGGAACCCCAGGTCACTCAACTTGGTTAGAGCAGCACGAATCAGTTTCAGGGTTTTGGGAATGAGACTGAGTGTGTTTTCCGGGTCACTCTCTAGCTGGTTATCAATCTCTGTACTCCGCAGAATCAGGAGGTCAACGGTAGAGCCAATCTTGGTTTTCTTTAGATTGAAGTCCTTCAGCAGCATCTCAGCAAAGCGATCGCCGAACCGCTTTCGCAAGATATCCATTCGCTGGCTCACATTGACAACGGTTTTACCATTCAGCTTAGGGACGAGCGTATCCTTCTCGTATTCCAGGGTCAGCTCATCCTGGGCACCGGGCAGCAGACTCGCCATTCCTACGAGCGTAATGGTGGGCAGCTGGGCACAGGCGGGATGTAACTCGACAGAGCCAATGTCGGTCAGGAGTTTCTCTAACTCAACACCCAGTTCATACCGAAGGGCATCGATCATCAGGTACGCGACGCGGTAGCCCTTTTCACCCAAGCGAGGGGCAACGAAGCGATCGAAAACGCCTGCATTCATTAATCGTCCTGGTGGGGGCCAGCTTGCTTTCCCTAAATGCCGGGTAAATAACGTTTGGACTTGCTCAATCAACCGTCGATAGCGGCTGCGGGCAGCAGTGATGACCGGATCAAGCAAATCGCGAGAGGTCGTGGCATTGCTGACACTGGCTTCAAATTCTCGCTGCCGTCGATCGACCTCCCGTAAGCTCCCAATGTAGAAATCAATCAGGGTATCCTGGCTACGGCTATAGTCTGGCAACTGACGATCGAAGTCCTCGCAAACTGAAATCAGGCTAAGAGCCGCTTGCAGCAACAACCATTGTTCCTGGTTCTCGCCTTTACCTCGCCAGATCGAGCGTTCGTGCTGGCTGAGCAGGTTGCGGGGAGTATCGAGATCATCCTGGAGCAAGCCGTTGATAGCTCGCTTCAAAAAGGTACGCTCCTCAAAGGGGAAAGTGTCGCGGCTACCCAAATCGTCGATTTCGCGACAGGTAGCCAGCAAATTCATCTCAGCTTCGATCTCCTCTGCCCGATCGATGTATTGGGACTGGAGGCGTTGGTCGTTTCGCAGGCGATCGCACACCTCATTGATCATGATGTCTGCCTGACTGGAGGCGTGAGGCACTCCGTGGAGCGAGTCCGGCAGGGTGATGGGCAGGTCAAATACAAATTCGCTGAACAGCACAAACCGCCAAAGTTCATCGGCGATCGATGACCAAGTTTTGCCCCGGGTTTTCAGATTTAGCCCAATTGTCGTTTTCAGGAAATCTTTGGCTTCCGCAACCCAGCGATCTGACGCTTTCAGCGCTTGCTGTTGAGCTTCGGTAGGAGCCAGGAGTGCCAGGAGAATATCGATCGATGATTCTGCCTTGAGGGTTGCCCGTAGTTGGGGAAAGTTTAGTCCGCCACCCACTGCATCAATGACCGCAAAGGAAGGAGAGGGATCGTCCTTAAAAATTTGTCGGAGTTCGGCACTGTACTCTGGCTTAGCCTTCAGGCACAAATTCTGGTATTCGTCGCTGTCTGCTGCCGGGTTGGGGAACTGGGCACCGCATTCAGCGTAGAGGGCAAAGGGGTCAACCTGCTTCTGCTCGTCTGTAATGGATGGTTTGGCAGGGACATAAATCAGCAGTCCCTTAAGGCTTCCAGTACCTAATTTTTGAAAGGCTTGGGTTGCTGCTTCCCGACTTTCAATGCTGCTCTCTGTGGCATCCACAACAGCCACCTCTTCCGAAGCAATTTGCAAGCAGATGTCGCGGTAGCGACGGTCTGGGTCGTAGACTACCAAACACTCGGCTTCTTTAAGCCGCTGGCTGAGGACATTGTCACGTATAAAGGTTTCAATACCCATAAGCCTTAGCCTGCTTTACGCTGCTGGAGGAATTCAGCAAAGTCTCGCACTTCTGCAACCAAATCCTCAGGTAAAGCATTCAAAATCGCTAGAACTTGCTCCCGCATGGTGTCCCGTTCTGGTTGGACGTCAGCTCTTTCCAAAGTTAACAGTGCAAGAGTTTCACCTGCTTCACTCACAAACTCCACCTCAAATGCCTGTCCATTACCATAGCAATGAACAACGGCTCCCTTACTACCTTTAACCAAACCGTGATCGGGTAAATCATGGGTAAGCGTTACCACATCCAGTTCTTTAATCATGATTCAAAGCCATCCTTTTGACTGCGAAATGGTCGAGCAGTAACGAAGCGAGGGGTATCTTGATCTTCGTCAATAATCCAGACCGTTAAGATAGTGACGGTTTTGCCAACTGGCGTATTAATGGTTCCGGTGATGACATACTTCATTCCATGAGCAGTTGAGAGTGTTTCAGTAACTTCTTGAGAACGGGCGATCGCTAGTAATTCTTGTTCCAGCAACGAAACTGTATCTTCATTGAAGCCTAAACTTCGGAAAAATTTTGCTTTCGATCTCCCAACGGAATGGGTCTCAGAAAGGAGGTATCCAGTTAGCTTGGTCGCCTGAATGAAAGCTTGAGTTCGATTTGGCAATTCCAATGAGTGTGCCTCCTCCTTGCGTTGACCTGCTACCTACTGCCGACTTAACACCTGCAAACCTAATCCGTGGATCAGGATGCCGAGAATTTTGTTGAGGTTAGGCGAAATGTAGTAGTCGGTCAGATCAATGGAAGCAGTTGTATCTACAAGTTTGAGGAATTTCCAGATTTCGCCGGTGGTTACGGCTCCGTAGACAGCTTCGATCGCCTGCCCCTCCTGCTGGTTAAACTGCTGTGCAGCAACCATGCCTGCAATGCATTGCCCCAAGACAGCTTTGATGTTTTCGTTCTTGGCTTCTGTGATGAGAATGACGGGTTCATTGATAGTGAGCTGCTCTTTTGATCGGCTGAGGATGTAGTCGCAATAGCCTACCAACCCTTTCGTCTCATCAACGTTGAATTCTGTGCCTGAAAACAGGCTAACCTGCCCCCTCGCTTGCCGCCGCACCTCCAGTAACACGGGGGTGATGATCATCTCCGATCGCGCCTTCTCTGTATTGATGGCGATCGCCAACTGCACAGTCTCTTGTAGCGTGTCATTTAGCAGGTCACTACCCGCAACAGGTTCCACTGCTGCAAACAGGTCGCGCTGCTCATCGACCTGTAAGCCAAAGTCCTTTTTGAGTTTTTGCAGAGTGAAGTCACTATACGCCATACGCTTCCTGGAGTGCCTGTGTTCCATCATTATCGCTGAGGGGGAAGGCGGCAGGCAAAGGTGGTGAGCAACCCGCAGTCATGACGTTACTCCTTTTTCTTGCGTTTGGTACGTTTAGGTGTTTCGGGAGGTGGCTCGTAGAGGTCTTCCAGTCCGTGGGCGATCGCCAGGGACTTATCGGTTCGGCATTTCTCTCGCACTCGCGCAGTCCAAATGCTGTGAGCCAGGTGTGCCCAGTCGTAGTCGCCTTTTTCCAGTTTGTCCCAGGTTTCCTTGAGCTTTTTCTGCCACTTGCTTAGGCGGAATAGGGAATGGAGGGGAGCGACGGTAATTTGTACGCCATCATTGAGGTTGGGTTTCCAGGGTAGTTTAGCAACCCGTAGCAGTTCATCCCGGAACTTGGTGAGTTCATCTTCCAGGGTTTGCAGGTCTTCCAGGTCGTTTTCTTCGTCGCGGGTGCGGGTTGTTTTACTGCGAAGGAATTTGACGGTTTCGCTGACGCGGATGAGTTTGGGTTCAACGTAGTCGTTGATGCAGGTGTAGAGGGTCTGATCGGTGAGGCGGTGGTAGTAGAGCCAGAGGGTATAGCTGCCGGAAGCGGTGGAAAGGGGCAGGTAGATAGGAGCCTGACGGCGGCTTTTGGAGTAGCGGGTGAGGTGGTCGTTGAAGAAGGCAGCAGGTTTACGGAAGTAGTCGCGCAGGCTGCTCACTTTTAGGGCTTCACAGGATTCCTGTTCAATATCGCTGTCTTTCTCGCCCCAAATAATGCCAAGAACATCCCGCACACGACGAATGATGTCATTAGGATGACTTTCATCATCTACAAGAATCCCACCCCAAAGAATTTCAACTGGATATTCCCATTGGGAATCTATTTTTATCCTTTCCACTGCTTCCTTTGTTAGAGGAAGCCCTTGTTCGTTCTGAAGCTGACCAGGCGGACAACATGGTAATGGTGCAAACGGTTCAGGTAGCGCTGGCACTCTTCTCTCACCTGTGACAAATCGAATGTCCCAACGCCCAAAGATAACACCAAGTGCATAGGAAAAAGTGTCAAAGTAAGACGGGTGAAATAAAGCAAGCTCAGGTCGCTTAGATGCCGATATGATCAATCGATCTTCAGAAGCAACGCCAACCGCATCAAAAATAATTTGGTCTATTCTGTCCCAGATTACATCAATATTTTGTCCATCAACTGATATGACATCTAAAAATTCAGAAGGGTAAACAAAAAAACGAGATGCTTCATCAAGAATATATGTTCTTGCAACAATGCGCCATGCATGAAGAGCAAGCAACCTTAACTCGCGTTTTACTTCTTCAGAAAGGATTGGCACTGGAGTCATACCTACTGGACCACTTTGCTTATGTAATCCATTGGTAGCTTCTACAAAGTATCGGGCATATGCACTGTTAAGATAAGCAAGTAGTGGAAGCCTTAAGTCACCTTCTTTGGGAACAATTCCTTTACCTTCTCGAGTCGGAATAGCATCTATACTCAAAACAGCTACATTGAATATCGATGATTGTTTTGGAAATGATAAACCAGCTGAAAAGTAATCTGTGTAGCTTTTCTGATCATAGGCTCTATTATTTTCAGAATAACCCTCTTCAACAAGTAATTTACCATCAACTCTGAGCCATTCTGCCACCCCAGCGTCTTCTCGAAAGAATGGAGAACATTGTCCCCCGTTACTAAGACTCCTGTAACGTTTACCTTGTCCAATACTATTTTCAGGAACTTCATACCAAGCTTTGTAGGTTCGATATGCATCATTTGATCCCAATCCTCTTGGAAGAGTAGCTACTTCTTTAAGCCTTGTTTGTGTTTCAAGATGATCTAAATACGCTAGTGGAAGCGTATGTGCAAAGGCACGATTGGGGAGTTTATTAATCAATTTACTTGTCAGTGCTGTCCATCCAAGATTTCTAATAACATTAACTAATGATTTGGCAGGTTCCTCATCACCAGTTAAAGAAGAAAATAAATGAATAGGTTCGCTATTATTTCGTACTACGTAAATAGCTACCTGTACATCAGCATCATCAAGGATTCCCCAACCTAGTTCAACGAGTCCAATAAGTCCAAGATCAGAAGTTAATCTAGCTCGGAAATTGCCAAATGACTGTTGTACTACAAATGTTTTATCAGTGATAGCTCCAACAAAGCCATCACTAAGATCGGTACCACGCAATACAAAGGCTGGATAGATATTATTTGCAGCTTCCGATGAAATTATTGACGACACTGAGTTAGGAAGATTGCCAAACGGTGGGTTCATTAAAACCACGTCGAACTTCTTTCGGCACAGATCAATAAACGCAAAGCCCCGCACTGCATCGTTGGCAAATAACCGTCGCTGATAGCTATTCCCATTCTCCGCCTGCTCTGCATAACGATTCAATGCCTTGTAAGTTTCTCCTTCAACCCGCTCCCAGAAATATTCGTCCGTAATCTCGTCAACCATCAGGGGCAGTTCTTGCTGCTTCGGCTCTGCCTCAAGTACCGATAATGTTAACTGCTCAGACTTCGGACGATTCAACCATTGCAGCCTTGCTTCTTCAACGTCCTTGCTAATCTCTTGCTCAATCTGCAACAGCGACCCGGCTTCCCCCGCCAGCTTCATCGCCTCAAACACCCGCCGCACCAGCTGCCCAACTAGTTGTTGCTCCGGCGTATCTGCCAAATGCTGTTCTAGAAACTCATTAAGTAACCGCTCCGCACCCGGCATCGGTTCTGCACAAACCACATTCGATTTCTGAATCGGGGGACGAGCCGATAACTTCAATTCCTGACCTTGCCAACTCTTTTGCGCCCGTAACCACAGTGATAACCCAGCAATCTGCACCGCACGGGGGTCAATATCAACTCCGTGAATATTGTGTTCAATAATCAAGCGAGGCACATCCCGCAGGAAAGCCTCCTTGCTGGCATAAGTCGCTGTTAAAGGCTCTCTTCCTGCACCCCGATGAAACGGTATCCCCCGCTCCTCTAAATCCCAGGCTTCCTCATAGATGCACTCATACAAATCGAAGGCATACAGCCCAAAGTGCATTGACCCACAAGCCGGATCAAGCATCCGAATCTCACGCGGATCTTTGAGCGATCGATGTGGAATATAAACAGGTTGCTTCAGCAATTCTTCCTGGCTCAAGCTTTCTTCTGCTTCTGCCGACTCCGGCGCTACCGTACCTTCCTGCAAAAAGATCTCGGTGGGACGACGCACCAAATAGCGACAGCGATCCTTCAATGCTGTCTCACCCTGGGTCATCTCATACCAGATCCGCCCCAGCGTGTTATCCGTCAAAAACTCCACCACATAGCGCGGCGTAAAAAACTGGTTCCGTACCGCCAGTTCCCGGCTATTGCGTGGAGCCGCCGACTCATCGCGCATCTTCTTGCGCTCATCTTTAGAGTTGAAATACTGGTAAATCCAACCGATCGTCTCATCCTCTGCCCAGAGATCAGCAATCTCCGGATCGTTCATCAGCTTCAGCAACTTCAGCAACTCTGGCTCGTTGGGAAACAGTCGCCCCATTGGTGAGAAGCGATCGAACAAAACCCGTAGATCCAGCGCAAACTCATCAAACAAGCTGAACAGATAGCTGCGGTAGGCATCCCCCGTTTCCCCCAGCCCTGTCCCAGCTAGCCGGATATAAAGTTGAAAGCCTCTAGATTCGTAGCCCTTGGCGATCGACTCGGTAATAAACTCTCGCGCTTCTGCCATCCGCAGCGCCGCTAAACGGTTCAATACCGTAAACGCCTGCTCCCGCACAATCCGTTCCAGCAAGTCCGCTGTGCTGCTTCCCGAACTGTTGGCACGATAATGCTCCAGCGTTACTCGCAAAATTCGCGCCGTTTCCCGCCGCACATTGTCCTGGTAGCTCAACGTCTCCATTGCTGCAACCTCACCAGAGCTAGGGGTAATGCCGTAGTCCTCCTGAAGTTGGCGGGTAAATTCCTTCGTTAGTAAAGTGCGTGCCTCACTGACAAACCGTTGGAGCCGGTTTCGAGTTGCCTGGTCAAACGCCATAGGGAAATTTTGTCCTACTCATCTTGAAGCTCAATTTCAATGTCGATCGCCGCATAGCCTGACAGCCGCTGCTCCAGTTCTTGCAACTGTTTCAGCAGTTGGGCAAGCTGAACTCGATTAGTGACCCTGGCAGGAATGCGAATCGACTCTTTGATTTTAAGCGGCTCATCATTCGCCGTTGGATTTACTAAACGCTCTGCCTCCAGCCGTTGCCGTCGGCGTTCTGCTGCCTGCTGTCCAATCCGCTGCTTCTGCTGGCTCAGCGTCGTATTCAGGTCATAATCTCGTGAGAGCAACTGCCGTAAACCAGGCAGATCAGGATTAGGAGTAATTAATAGGTCATCAAGGCGCGATCGCACATTATTTCGCTCCTCCTCCGTTAACTCCTGCCAATCGGGGAGACGTTCCAGGTCTGCTGCTCCTTCCTTAATTCGCTGCTGCTGTTGAGCAATGAGTTGCTGTACTGCCATTTCTACCTGGGATTGAAGAGATGTGAGCAGCGTATTCAAATCGGGTGCATGGCGATAAAAGTCTTCCTGTTGCAGCCGTAATCGCAGCCGCTCCAAGTCTTCCGCCACATTCTGACGTAACGTGCCGGGAACTCCAGTATCAGGCAAATCTTGAATCGCCTGTTGATGAGTCTGAAGCGATCGAATCGTTGATTCCAGTCCATTCTCCAATACCCGCTTCACTTCACCTGCCCACTTCAGGTTGTCATACAGTGCAGACTCTTCTCTACCCAGACGATCTGGAGCGTCTGAAGCATCTGTTAGCAAGACATCAGCAAGTTCCTGGTTGAGCGATCTCAGACGTTCCACTCCAGGTAATCCCAAACCTGCCAGCTTTTCTGCCAGAGGTCCATAATCTCGCTGGTAGTAGGGGAACTGTTTAACAGCCGCATCACTGATGTCTCGCTCTAGCGGAATGACCATCTCCCCGCGCAGCTCCGATAACCGCTCCGCCGCCCTTGCCAGCACCTCGTTAGACAGCTTCGTCTCTCGCAAGGATACGCCGATGTTGCCAAAGCTCTTATTCGTCTTTAAGGCATCGATCGCTTGTTGACCTACTGCTTTTACCTCTCGCCCTGAAATCTTTAGTGTAATTTCCCCAGCAACCAGCATTGCCGCCAAGATGTAGCGCAGCGTATCTGGAGACCAACCAAAGCGGGGCTGACTGAAGTGTTCGATCAGACGCTTACCCTCGACAGTTCCATTGCGATCGATGTAGTCGCGAATGCTGACGATTGCCTTATGGGTCGTTTGAATTCGGGGCTGACCGCTGACCATTTCTACTAATCCCAATGGATCAAGCGGACTGGTAATGGCAGATAAATTCGTTTGCTTCAAAAACTTCTCAGCCGCCGTCGTTTCTACCCGCACTGGAGCTTCACTGTAGCGGTCAAAGACTTGTTCAGCAACATCGCTTAAATGCTTACGGGTAGCATCCATCAAATCCTGACTTAGCGTTGAAACGGCTGTTACCTGCGCTCGAAACACAAATGATCCCTGATTCAGCGATTGCCGTAGTTTCCTCTGAAGCTCCACTTTCAAGGTATCGGCACGGTTTTTTTGACCCCTACAGTAATCTTTTACTTCCTGGTCAGGATCATTCTGGTGCTGCTCGTTAATCTGATTACAGCGATAAATCTCTTCAGCAACAGACTGAATTTCTGCACTGGTACGCCCCAACAGAAATACTTGGGTCTGCTTTTGCCGAGATTCATCCACCGCACTTGCTCTCGCCCCCTCATATTCCGTCACGTCCACCAGTTGAACCAGAGTTTGAATTGGATATTGGTCACCAGCCAAACTCTGAACACTATTGCCGACCTGGACCTTCAATCCGGAAATCACCTGAAGATTGTCCATCAGAGTTGCCCGGGGCAAGGGGTCAAACACCTCCCGCAAAGCCTCATTTACATTGCGGCGGACCTCGAAATTCCTCAAAGGAATGCTACTCCGCTCCAGGTCAATGTCCCGCAGCTTTTCACTCAGGAAGCTCAATTCACCTTCATTCTCAGCCAGCGGAATCTGTGGCTCCTTCAACATGGTGGAGATCGCCTGCTGCACCTCATCCAATCTTGAAGGCGCTTCGATCGAGGGATGCATCAGACTCGCAACGTTTTCAAACGTTACAGGCAGGTTGCCCAGAATTTGTAGAACCGCGATCGATTTGGCAATGTCTTGATGCAGAGGCGAATCACTATAGAAAGCACAGGTTTTCTGAGCGGCACTATAGACAGACGGAAATGCTCGCCGGATGTCTTTATCGAGAGCATCGTAGATAGTAACGGTTGTCGCTAACCAGCCCACTGGTTGGTCTGCGATCGGAGTTTGACCACTGCGTTCCTCAATCAAGATATCTTGAATCACCTTGATTGCAGACCGCAGACCAATACCACCCGTCGATTTTGCCAATGCCCCCAGCAAATTCAACAAAATATCGAAGTGAGCCGGGAGAAAAGGGTACAGGTTAATAAAGGTGCGGCGATCGAAATCTGAACTGTAAAACTTGGCATCCCTCAGCTTTGTGTTGTGTCGCAATGACTGTCCATAGGTGTCAAATTTCTGACCCAGCGCCTCCTCACCGGATAGAGATTTACCCAACAACCGCAGGTAGCAGATTTCCTTGATATCACTCGACTCTAAGTCAATCTGAATCGGAAAGCGGTCTTTCAGCTTATAAAGTTTGTCAGAATTCAGCGCAGCTCTGGGATCATCTTCAGTCAAAGTTTGCTGCGCTGTCGAAATAATCCAAACCTTACCCTCACCCAAACGCTTGAGGTTCTTTGCCAGTCCATCCAGGTTCAGAATCAGGTTATCCCGTGAAGCAATATACTGACCCACCTCATCCACAATAAACAGAATGTGGGCTTTGCCACTCTTCTGGCGAACAATGTTGATCATCTCCTGAACACGCTCATCTTCAAATTTGAAGAAGCCGTCGATGCTGGAGTTGAAAGCATTTGCATTGGGAAATAAAGCTGGATACATTTCGTGAGCCAACTGAGGAATCAGCGCATCCACCGCTAACGGGTCATTCTGAATGTCCCGCCAGGTCATTCCTGGCAACAATTCCTGGACTTTAGCCTCCAACTGTGCCATGCGCCCATCCCGCTCAAGCCGCTGCTCCAGAGCTGCCACCTTTAGATTGCGCGAATAGCCAGCCCACTCCAAAACTTTGTAATAGAGAACTGACGATACGTCTTCCATCGTTGCCCCAGCCAGCATCTCACTTGCCAAATCCAGCATGACCACCTCTGCTGGATAACGCTGTACCACAGTTCCAAGCAATGCCCGCACCTGGGGAGTGTTAAGCCGATCCTGTAATCGCCTGAGAAAAGGAACATTATCCAGCCTCTTGTTCTCATCAAAAGCAAAACCAAGGTACTTAGTGAAGGAACTTTTACCAGAGCCATAGAAGCCGGAGACCCATACCCCAATTTCATTCTCGCTACCTGACTCCATCGCCAACTGCATGCGATCGAGTAGCTTGCGAAACTGCTCCTCAATATTGGCTGTTACAACATACTCGGAGATTTCTGCCCGCAGTTGTTCCTCCTGCTTAGCAGCATAGGCAATAACTTTTTCAATTCTCCGACTTATACCTTTGCTAGTGTCAAAAAGATCACGGATGCACATACGCGGAAGTAAATAGGAATTGACGGAAAACTTGTATAAACCGGTAAGAGATAAACCTAGTGATTCTTCTTACCATAGACCACTGCCTATTAATTACTTTTCCTTTATGTCTTTAAATTAGCTGCCCACATGTACAGATCTATAGTTCCCATCATCTGGGTAGAACCCTAAGAATCTTAGACTGGTTTTACCTGTCCGGATTCCAGGGTATAAAAAAATTGTTGGAACATTGAACTTACCCTGAAGCTGACTTTCAATGGCTCCAATCCGAAGATAAGGATGCAACGCTTCAAGATCAGTAACAATCATAATTGCATTTTTTTGTCCTTGTAGCGATTCAAGCCTATCCTGCAATCGCTTCTGAAGTGCTCCTCCATTCGTTAGTGCGTTTGCCAGAGATTGGTTTGCTTTTTGCCAATCGAGTGGTGCTTTACGATCTGCGAGCAGCCATAAAGCACGCCGTTGATCGCTCTGTAGGATTGCCTCAACCTCGGCGCAGATTGAGAAGCAGTGGGCTTTCCAACCCTCATTCGTTAATCGTGCAATCCAAATAGGTGTCTTCCGTTTAACTTCAAGAATTCTTTTTGGCTCAAATATTAAATAATAAATCGGTTCAAATCCAGCATGCCCTAACTCCCGTCCTCGGCGAATCCGCTCGAGCAACTCATCAAAGTTAGCTTGCAGCAAGGACATGGCAGATTGTCTCCATATCTGAATATTTCCAACTTATACGAATCACACCTCCTCCAAATTGAAGCACAAAAACGCCATTAAGAGATAGCCTCTTCAATTCTGCTAAGACATCTTCTTGTTCTAACCCAAATAGTGACCAGTCTGGATGATGCAATAAACCGTTATCTCCCAGTCCCTGATTGTGCAGGTCATATGCCAGGTATAGAACTAGCTTATCCGCAAGGTGTAGTGGTAAAAAGCGACGCTTGCTCCGTACTCCATTTTCCAAAAGCCCATAATCTGCACAGCATCCCGTCAAGCTGCCAGCAATACGTCTAATTGTGGAACCTGCCCAACGCTTAACGGTTTTACCATCATCTACTGCCCGTTGCACAAAAGTACGAGCAACTTCATTATCTAATGCACGATCACCAGCTATATAACGAATCCAGTAAACTTGCCGGATAAAGTCAGTTAATATCAAATTAGCACGACAAGTAAAAAGTAGTAGAAATTGATATAATTCTTCGGACGTTAAGGTTGGTAACAGAATTTTCAGGTGAAAAGCAGGAATTGCATCATCGCATAAATACCGAGGAGCAAAACATTCAACTACTATATTCCTTAGACGACGAGCAGTGATATTCGGAAATTGACCAGAAGCTAGTGCTGCCTTATATAAGGCTGATGCATTCATACCTGGTTCCCAAATTTGCAACAGTAGTTTTGTCTCAGCAACAAGACCAAGTCCTGCCTGTAATTTTGCTGTATAGCACGCTGGTTGAAACATCTTTACTTTGCAAAGTAGGGAAAATTTTGAATACCTTGCTCAAAGGCTGCTAGGTAATGTTCAGCGAGTATCTTTGAGCTACAAGAACGGTAGAATATGTCAAACGCTCCAATCAATTGCGGTCCCTCAGAAATTGAAATAGTTTCCTCTGAAAAACTACGTAAGACAGCCAGAGCACTTTCTTTACTCATGATTGCAGCAAACCAGTCATCAGGCATGTTAATGATTAACTGCTGCAGATCTTGCTCTATTTCTTCTGGCAATCTAAATAAATGAAATACTTTACCGATTCCAATTTGCTCATCGTGTAACCGTCTAGCCGCTTCTCGAACACCGTTGTACTGAGCCAACCGGGTAGTTCTTGTAAACACAGGTGCCAAAAAAAATTTGCTAGATGCATCAAAGAAGGTAGTTGACCACCAATTACCTTGATTTTTCTCACCAAGGTAACCTACCAAAAGTCTCAAATATCCATATAACTGGAGAGTTGGATGTTCCATAGTTCTACGTCATGAAGAAGAAGAGCTTAAACTAAGAATATATCAAATAATAGTACTATTTTTTACTGCAAGCTTATAAAAGATAGCATTTTTGTTAATTCACGTTATTTCTATAATTTTTACTTCAATGTTGCATTACTGCACTATACAAGCATCGCTGGCGATTTACATCATATTACTTGCTCGACTGAGAAGGGTTTAAGAATTAACTGATCTAACAGACAGGGATTTGGGGACGGGGGCGCGGAATGAGGTGGAGTTGAGGGAGTGCAGCGACCGAGGCGGAACCGAGTGCAGCGGGGGAGCCCCCAAGGTCTGGGCATACCGTAGGGCTGCTTGCAGCATCGATATTCTGGTGGGTGAGATCGTTAGGTGGATTGAGCCGTTGACTAAAAAAGGGGCCGTAGCCCCACTGCGTTAATCTCCGGTCATTGCACTGAACACTTTCGTGATTGCGGCCCGTTCTTCTGCTGTGCGTTCGTGATCAAGCTTTAGCGTTGCTCTGGCTGCGGTCTGGGCTGTTTCCTGGTCAACGAAAGCTTCTAACTGCTGCGCCATTGCTTTGACGGTATCCATTTTGAATTCCTCCAGCTCTACGCCTGCGGTGGTTTCGGTCGATGCCAGGGTTAGAAAAACTTGGCGAGGTAGGAGCCTTAGTTTTTCTTACTTGCAAGCGTCAGCGCTGCCCTGGGCGACCGAGATACAATGGCGTTCCTGGAGATGGAGGTTTAAGATCCGCCGATGGAGGCTGGGGCGACGAGGCGGCAGAAACTTGCAGCTGTAGGCAGCCGATCGTGTTCTAGGGGAGACACGCAAAAAGGGGGTAAAGCGATCGCGGCCCCTAGAACGTCCAGTTAGAAAGATTTGTTCTAGGGGAGACACGCAAAAAGGGGGTAGATCGTAGGCGAAGCCGCTACGGAGTAGCATCGCGGACCCCAGAACGTCTAATACCAATTCTTGAAGGAGGAGCTACAAATGATATAAACGAATTGTAGAGTTCTATTCAAGTCGATGGCCGGTATTTACAAAGTAAACATTGTAGAAAGCGTGGATGAGCCAGCAATTTTAAATTCAAAAGCTAAGAGGAATCAGCTTGAGCAGGTGAAGGGT
>ERZ1066117.771-NODE-771-length-20586-cov-5.660806_pt1 | contig 20586 bp, 14 predicted proteins | sample MGYA00382764_ERZ1066117 | MGnify/ENA primary metagenome ERZ1066117 (study PRJEB33369, sample SAMEA5778347) | biofilm metagenome | biome: Industrial cooling water; feature: Water cooling tower basin; material: Biofilm | place: United Arab Emirates | collected...
GCCCGTTGCCTGCGGCAACCGCTCTTGTGTGAACCTCGCAATAGGCTTTTATGTGTGTTGTTTTGTTGTCCAACAACTCGCTCAGTTTTGCGGGCAGCACGATCGGTTCGCCCTTCTTCGCCGAGCGTGGCAGCGGGGCGGCCAGGAGATGCAATCCCAGGCAAAGCAGAACGAGCGTGGCGAGACGAAGCATGGCGCGGTCTCCTGGGCGCGACGGAAAAGCCATGGTTATACGCTACCATTCCCTCGGTGGGCTGTCCACTGGGCTTTCTCCTCGCCCTGGCGCCAGCCGTCGACGAAGATGAGAAAAATCACCGCCTCCAGCCGTTGATCCTTCCGTAGCCTGAAGCCCCTTCCACTCGCGAGGAGTAAGCGTATGTATTTGTCGGCCCGGTTGTTCATCGAGATGCTTAAACTTTGCTTCGCGATTCCTGCCGCCATCTCGGGCTTCTTCATCGCGATGGCGATCTACGCGGCTTTCGCCGAGAGGACCCTGCCGGTCAAACTGCCGCTGAACGAACCTAAGAATTTCGAGCACAACCAGATGGTGGCGGCGGTGATATTGACGTTCCTGGTGTCGCTGTTTTTCCTGACGTTGTGCGACTTTGCCCGCGCCATGATTGCGACGGCCATCAACATCGAACGCATCGCCAACAGCCTCGAAAACCGCGCGTAACGTTCTGGAATCCACCGACCCGAACGCTCACTCCAGAAACCGAGTTCGCAGTTCGGGCGTAGGTATCCGGCACGCCTCGCGACGGCCGAACCAACGGTAGCGGTTGGCCGCCAGCAGATCGTAGAACGGATCACGCAGAAAGGCCGGCAACAGCAGAAAGGCCGGAGCCAGACTCCACGGCCGATCGAGATAGCCCGCGATGCGCAGGGCGGCCGTCGAACGCAACCAGTAGCGATCGCCCTCGACCAGCAGCAGGCTCTTGAACCCTGTTTTCGGCAACCCGAACCGATCCAGAATCGCCTGCCCTGTGTCTGATTGCAAGGAGGCAAAACGGAGCCGACCGGCGGCATCATGATCGATCAGCCACTGCACGCTGGCATCACAAAAGGCGCACAGGCCATCGAACAGCACAATGGGAGCGGTCATGATGGCCCTCGATATCCTGGTTTCCTTCGGGGTGCCCCTCTGATAGCATAACCGCATCTCCTGGAGGAACACGACATGATCCGGCTCCTTTTTGTCTTCGCCTTCGCCATGGGCTTGCTCAGCCCGTGCCAGGCCGCCGATCTCAAGGCCCTGGCCCAGGCCGACAAACTCTTTAAGGAAGCGAAGTACGATGAGGCCGTGAAGATCCTCGACAAGGCCATCGCCGACGACAAGGATTTTGTGCAGGCGATCAACCGTCGCGGCATGGTGCAGTACATGCGGGGCAAGTTCAAGGAGAGCGTGGCCGACTTCGACAAGGTGATCGAACTGGAACCCAGGGCGTTCCCCGGCCACTGGCAGCGTGGCATCTCTCTGTACTATGTGGGCCGTCACGAGGACGGGGCCAAGCAGTTCGACGGCTACCAGAAGGTCTCGACGAGCGATGTGGAAAATACCTTCTGGCACTGGATGTGTAATCACAAGCGCCTGGGAGAGAAGGCCGCCCGCGAGGCGTTGTTGAAAACTGGCCGAGACAGCCGAGCGCCGATGAACGAGGTGCTGGAGTTGATCCAGGGCAAGATCGAACCCGCGGCGGTGCTGAAGGCAGCGGAAAAGGATGGCAAGAAGGAGTCGCTGTTTTACGCGCACCTGTATCTGGGCTTGTATCACGAGGTCAAGGGTGACAAGAAAAAGGCTCTGGAACATCTGGAACTGGCGGCAGGCAAGTACCACCTGGGCGACTACATGCACGAGGTAGCCCGAGTCCACCGCGACTGGCTCAAGGGCATGAAGTAAAGCCGATGAAGACATCGCGCCGGCCCTTGTGACAGCGTGACGCACATGGTAGAACGAGAGAAAGGGGCCTATAGCTCAACGGTCAGAGCAGGGGACTCATAATCCCTTGGTTCTCGGTTCGAATCCGAGTGGGCCCACTGGTGCAGATAGCTTCATCCGCTTGCAGGTCGTTGCTATCTTGTGAATCCTGTCTGTTCAGGCACTCTGGGGGGATTCCTCTGGACGGGTCTGTCGTAATTGTTAAGCTGAATGTAGGGATTGTGCCGAAGAAGGATTCCATGTACCGCTGCGCTCTTTCCCTGCTCCTGATTCCGCTTGGGCTGATCTCCCAGTCAGTCTCGTTCGGCCATTGTCCCAGTGGCTCCGGCGGACGCGATACTCGGCCGCACGTTCATCTGCATGCGGCCTGGACCGCTTCGGAGCATGGGCACTCGCACGGTTCTTGTGGCTCGCACACTTTGCAGCACGCGGGCACGGAAGACGATACCAACCCCGATTCGGAACCGCCGCCTGGCCATGACGCGGATGCCGTGTTCTTTGGTCCCGGCGATCCGATGGTTCTTGAACGAACCGAGAGCGATGGCCTCGGCGATGGAGCCTGGGTCCACTGGGCGATCACGGTCCTCTCGCCGTGCATCACGCAGGCCGTCGGGACGACGTTGCTCCTTTGTTACCATGCTCCCCCGCCGTGTGCAGGCTGTTGCCCGCTATATCTCCGCCATCTTGCGCTTCTGATCTGATCCACCTCGGCGGCGTGCCGCGGATACTTTGCGTTCCGTGCTGCCCCGCCCTCGGCCGATGCGGAGCGTTGCTCTGCTCTAGCACCACTCAACCAGGCAAATGTTGAACGATCGATTCACGCATGCGGGCGAGGGATCCGGGCTGTCCCGCCTCTCTCGGCTCCGCAAGGGCACGAAGGTGGTGACTTATGCGTGCGACTTTGGTTCGCTATCTTCTCGGTCCGTGCTGCCTTGCCCTCGTGGGCTGCTCCCTCACGATGTCGCCCCGTGATTCCGTCCCTCCGGCGGCCATCGAGATTGTCCACAATCCGGCCCTTCTACGCACCGGCTCGCTTGGCCCACCGGGGGCAGACAGCGAACCCGCTCGGGCTGCTCTGCCGCCTCGCACCGGGCTGCCGGAATTGCTCGGCCTGACCCTCGAACGCAATCCGCGTCTGGCGCAGGTCGGCTGGGCCGTCGAATCGGCTCGTGGCAAGGCAATCCAGGCGGGACTCTACCCCAATCCCACCCTCAGCTTCGTCGGCGATGAACTGGCCGATCGCACCGGACCCAGCGGCATCCTCTCCGTTGCAGCCACCCAGGAGATCGTTCGTGGCAACAAACTGGAACTCAGCCAGGCAGCGGCGGAGAAAGAGGTCGATCAGGCGACCTTGAATGTGGTCGCCGAGCGTTATCGGGTCTTTACCGAGGTTCGGCAGGCCTTTTTCGAGCTTGCCCTCCTGCGGAGTCGCGCCGCCATCCTGGAGGAGTTGGTCAAACTGGCCGAGCAATCGACGCAGAACGCCGAGAAACTGGTTAAGGCCAAGGAGGCGGCCCGGTTGGATGTGGTGCAACTGGAAGTCGATCGCGAACGCTACAAGACCGAACTGGAAGCGACGCGGCGTGCCATTCCGCCCGCCTACCGCCGATTGGCCGCCAGTGTCGGCCTGCCCGACCTGACCGAGAGCGTGCTGGAAGTCGATTTTGAAGCCCTGCCGACCGACCTCGATCTCGACCGGGTTCGGGCGTATGTTCTGAGCGTTCACCCCGAGATCCGGGGGGCACAGGTGGGCGTCGAACGAGCCAAGCTGCTCCTGGCGCGAGCCGAAGCCGAGCCGATTCCCAATGTCACCGTTGGAGCAGGCTATGTCTATCAGGGGCAAAACCGTTCCAACGATGCCCTTGTCAGCGTGAGTTTGCCCATCCCGGTTTACAACAAAAACCAGGGGCAGATCCTTGCGGCCAGGGCCGAGATTGCCGAGGCGCTCAACCGCGTGGCCAGCATCCAGAACGACCTCGCCGCCCGGCTCGCGACGGCGTTCACCTCCTATGCCGCCAATCGCAAACGAGCGGAACTGTATCGCACCACCATCCTACCCCGGGCCGAGGAAACCTACCGCCTGTCGCTCAAGGCCTATCAGGGCGGCCAGTTTGAGTATCTTCGTGTCCTGGCGGCACAGCGGACCGTCGCTGAAGCCAAATTGGAGCGCATTCGGGCGCTGGGCGAAATGTGGCAGGCTGGCAGCGAGATCGCCGGCCTCATGCTCGAAGACCACTGGCCGCTGGTTCCCGCCCCGGCCGTTGATGGGAGAGACAAATGAAGATGCACCTGGTTTTCAAACTCGCGCTGTCGATCCTTGCGGTTACCCTCCTGGTCGCGGCAGGTTGGTTCACACGTGCGGCCTGGCTGCCGTGGTTGTCGTCCACGCGCGAAAAGGAGCCAAGCCCCAGCCCCAACCCAGAGACCGTCGCCGTCGCGGATCGAGTCTTGCTGACCGAACAGGCCCAGAAGAATCTGCGGTTGACCACCCAGGCGCTCAAGGCCCAAAACTTCTGGAAGACGATCACCGTGCCGGGCATGATTGTGGACCGTCCCGGGCACACCGACCGAGGCGTCGTCGCCCCGCTGACGGGCGTTGTGAAAACCATCCACCATTTTCCCGGCGACACGGTCAAGCCCGGCGAACCGCTCTTCACGCTGCGAATCCTGAGCGAGACGCTGCACACCACGCAGACAGAGTTGTTCAAGGCGGTCAAGGATATCGCCCTCGCTCAGTCCCAGAAGAAACGTCTCGCCTCGGCCGGTGAGGCTCTTCCCGAATCACGCCTGATCGAGGTGGAGAACCAGATCACCCGGCTGGAGACGGTGGTGAAGGCACACCGGCAGGAGTTGCTCAATCGCGGACTGACCGAGGAGCAGATTGCCGCCGTGAGCGAGGGGAAGTTTGTCGCGGAGGTGATCGTCCGGGTGCCTCCTCGACCGTTGGATCACAAGCCGCTCGTGTCGCCATCCACCATGCCACCTGCAGGCAGTTCTCGGGCAGCCTCGGCCGACCAGTCTTCGGCCTCCGAGTTGGAGCAGGCCTTCGAGCTTCAGGATCTCAAGGTCGAGTTGGGATATCAGGTGCAGGCCGGCCATACACTCTGCACGCTGGCCAACCACCAGATGCTTGCGATCGAGGGCAAGGCATTCCGTGAGGAGACGCCTCTGCTCGAACGAGCCGTACGCGAACACTGGGCCGTCGATATCGACTTTCAGGAGGAAGTAACGTCTGCGTGGTCCACGCTGGAGCAAAAGTTTTTCATTCGTCAGTTGTCAAACACCATTGATCCCGTCACGCGGACGTTCTCGTTTCTGATTCCTTTCGAGAATCAGTCGCGTGTCGTCGAACGGGAGGGCAAAACCATCGTGCTCTGGCGCTTTCGCCCGGGTCATCAGGTTCGGCTCAACCTGCGAGTCGAGGAACTCAAGGACGTCTTCGTGTTGCCTCCCGACGCCGTGGTGCGCGAGGGCGGCGAGGCCTACGTCTTCCGCCAGAACGGCGACATGTACGACCGCAAGCCCGTGCATGTGGTCTATCAGGATCGTCGGCATGTGGTCATTGCCAACGATGGCAGCATCCCCCCGGGCATTTTCGTGGCTCAGACGGCGGCGGCACAACTCAATCGCATGATCAAGGCGCAAAGTAACTCCTTGCCCAAGGGGTTTCATATTCATGCCGACGGTAGCATTCACATGGGCAACCACTAACCCCGGGAGGCGATCATGCTGGCTGCGATCCTGCGATTATCGCTTCGCTACCGAGGGCTGGTTCTCGTCGCCGCGCTGGTGGCGCTGGTCTACGGTGCCTACCTGACCTCGATCATGCCTATTGATGTGTTCCCCGATCTGGACCGACCCCGGGTGGTGCTTCTCAGCGAATGTCCCGGCCTGTCTCCCGAAGAAGTGGAGACACTCGTTGCGCTGCCGGTCGAGACGGCCATTCTGGGCGCAGCGGGGGTGCAGGCGGTACGCAGCCAGTCCAGTAGCGGGCTGGTGGTCACCTATGTCGAGTTCGACTGGCAGACGGAGATTCGCGCCGCCCGGCAGATCGTTCAGGAACGCCTCACGACGATCCAGGGCATGCTGCCGCCGGGTGTTCGCCCCTTCATGACGCCGTCGTCGTCCATCATGGGCCAGATCATGCACGTCGGCATGTACCGCCGACGTGGCCCCCACGGCGGCGAACTGGCTCCCGTCGGCGCGACCGGGTTATTGGCCGAGTGGCGCGAAAAGGACGGAGAGCCGACGCTTGATGTGTGGCGGCCACGGGATCGTCGTGCTCCGGACACCTGGGAATCCATCGCCGTGAGCGACGTGCAGTGGGGAAAGGAAAAAGCACGACATACGGTCACTTTTACGCATGGCCAAAGCAAGCACACGGTATCGTTCTCGACAGCGTTACAACAGCGGATGGATCTGCGCTCGTTGGCGGACTGGGTAATCCGACCGCGGTTGCTCCGAGAGCGGGGCATCGCGGAGGTGATCCTCATGGGCGGCGACCGCAAGCAGTATCAGGTGCTGGTCGATCCAGCCCGGTTGCTTCAACTAGGAGTGAGCTTAGCCGAGGTCGAGCGTGCCCTCCGGGACAACAACCTGAATGCCTCGGGAGGCTATACCGAAGAGGGGCAGATCGAGCGACCCATTCGCATCCTGGGTCGGCTCGGACCGCAACCCGAAAAGGTGCTCGACGACCTTCGCAAGGTGGTCGTCAAGGCCAACCCCTCGCGTAGTGTGTTGCTCGGTCAGGTGGCCAGTGTCGTGGAAGGTCCCGCCCCCAAACGCGGCGATGGCGGCATCGACGGCCACGACGGCGTCATTTTCACCATCGTCAAGCAGCCCCACGCCGACACCCGCGCCGTGACCGATCGGGTGAGGGCCGCGTTGCGTGAAGTTCAGCAATCGCTGCCGGCCGACGTGGTCATCAACGCAGAGTTGTTCCAACTCAAATCGTTTATCGACCGGGGCATCTACTATGTTGGCGAAGCCCTGGTCCTGGGCGCTCTGCTGGTGGTGGTCGTTCTCTTTCTGTTCCTCTTCAACCTCCGCACGACCTTCATCACCCTGACAGCCATTCCTCTCTCCCTGGTCATCACGACGCTGGTGTTCCAGATCATCGGCATGCTGAGCGGGACGGAACTATCCATCAACGTGATGACTCTGGGTGGTATCGCCGTGGCCATGGGCGAGTTGGTAGACGACGCCATCGTCGACGTCGAAAACATTTTCCGTCGGCTGGGCGAGAACAGTACGCTCACCGTGCCGAAACCCGCCCTGCTTGTCGTCTACGAGGCGAGCCAGGAGATTCGCTCGGCCATCGTGTTCGGGACGGCGGTCGTGGTGCTGGCCTTCCTGCCGCTGTTCGCGCTCTCGGGGGTCGAGGGCCGACTGTTCGTGCCCCTGGGCATCGCCTACATCGTCTCCATTCTGGCGTCGCTGCTGGTGTCTCTGACCGTGACCCCGGTGCTCTCGTACTATCTGCTGCGGACTCAGAAAAGCAGGCAAACCCACGGCGATAACTGGCTGGTGCGACAGTTGAAATGGGGAGCGAGCTTCCTGATTCGCTTTAGCATGAGACATGCCACCGCATTGCTAGTGCTCACGTGGTTGCTGGTCATCCTGAGCCTGTGGAAGGTGAGCCAACTCGGCACGGACTTCCTTCCGAGGTTCGACGAGGGTTCGATCCAGATTAATGTCACGCTGCCCTCGGGGGCCTCGCTCCAGGCGTCGAACGAGGCCGCCGCTCTGATCGATGCCCGGCTCCGTGCGCAACAGAAATCCCCGGACAACCCCGAGGGGCCCATTCTCCATTTCGCCCGCCGGACCGGTCGTGCCGAACTCGACGAGCATGTCCAGCCGGTGAATGTCGGCGAGTACATCCTGACCATGCAACCGGAGGGGGCCTACCACCGCGACGAGTTCCTCAGGGCCATCCTGGCCGACCTGCGTCGAGAGGTGCCCGGTGTGGATTTCGAGGCCGAGCAACCCCTGGCCCACCTCATCAGCCACATGCTTTCGGGGGTGACGTCCCAGATCGCGATCAAGGTGTACGGCGACGACCTCGACAAACTCCAGCAGATCGCCACCCAGATCAAGGGGGCGATCAGCGACATTCCGGGTCTTACGCCGCCCATGATCGATCCTCAAGAGGTCGTGGATGAGTTGCATGTTATCCTCCGTGCCGATGACCTCGCGTTCTATGGGCTGAGTCGTGCTTATCTGGCGGAGTTTGTGCAGACCGCGCTCAAGGGCGAGGTGGTCTCCCAGGTAGTCGAGGAGCAGCGGCGCTTTGACCTGGTCGTCAAGCTTCGTGAACCGGAGCGTACCGACTATCTGAAGCTGCGCGACTTGCGCATAGACTTGCCCAGTGGACGCGGACAGATTCGCCTGGGCGATGTGGCCGACCTCCCCGAGGGATCGGGTGGCCCCAATCAGATCAACCGGGACAATGTCCGTCGGCGGGCGGTCATCCGTTGCAATGTCTCCGGCCGCGACCTGGGCAGCGTGGTGGCCGAACTTGAAAGGCGGGTGCAGGATCGCGTCACCCTGCCGCCGGGCTACTTTGTGGAGTACGGCGGCCAGTTTGAATCGCAGCGATCGGCCACGCTACTGATCGGCGTGATGGCGCTGGTGTCGCTGGCGGGGATTTACACGGTGTTGTATCTGCTCTATCCCTCGACGCGGATCACGCTTCAGATTCTCAATGCCATCCCCACGGCGTTCATCGGCGGGGTGTTCGCCCTGGTGCTGACCAACCAGACGCTGACGGTGGCCACGCTGGTGGGCTTTGTCTCGCTGGGTGGGATTGCCGTGCGCAACGGCATCCTGCTGGTGACGCATTACTTTCACCTGATGCGACACGAAGGCGAGAGCTTCTCCGAGGCCATGGTGCTTCGCGGCAGCCTGGAACGGTTGTCGCCCGTGTTGATGACCGCCCTCACCGCCGGTATCGCTCTGGCCCCGATCGTCGCCAGCGGTCAAAAACCTGGGTTGGAGATTCTCTACCCAGTGGCGACAGTGATCCTGGGTGGATTGATCACGTCCACCTTCTGCGAGTTCCTCCTCCACCCGGGCTTGTTCTGGAAGTTCAGTGGCAAAGATGCTCAGACGCTCACCGACAAGGAGCAATCCGTGGAGTCGCTGCTAACCGACGTTCGCGGTTAACGATGTCCGTTTTGTTTTCAACAGGGAGTGCACAACAATGACAAACAGGAATGGCAAGATTCTGGGGCTGATTCTCCTTCTGTGTATGGTGGGCTGTGGACCTCAGTCGATCAACGATCCACCCAAGGGCGGCGACAAGGTGCCGGTGAAGGAGGATCATGACCACGACCACGGACCCGGCCCCCACGGCGGCACGGTGATCGACTTTGGCAAGTACCACGCCGAGTTTTGCGTCGATCACGCCAAGAAGACCGCGACCTTCTACATCCTGGATGGTCGAGCCAAGAAGGCGGTGCCGATCGCGGCTGACAAACTGCTGCTGAGCATCAAGACGCCGCAGTTCCAGGTGGAGATGGCCGCCACTCCCCAGGGAGGCGACCCGAAGGGCAAGTGCTCGCGCTTCGTGGCCACCCACGACAACTTCGGCAAGGAGCAGGAGTTTGAGGGGACGGTGAGCGGTACCATCGACGGGAAAAACTACCTGGGCGACTTCAAGGAAGAAGCGCACGATCACAAGGACGAGAAGAAGTCCGAGTAAGGCGGCAGGCGACTCCCGCCACCGTCCGCCGAGAGCAAACAGGCCCGCAGATTTCACCAGGGAATCTGCGGGCCGACTCAATGATTGAACGAAGTGTTCGCGATCCTATCTCAACGAAGGTACGGCCACGCAATCGCATTCGCCGCGAACGAAAGTGGCCCGCACCCGAAAGCCGACTTCATCGTACATAAGAAATCAAGCATTTTGGCAACGCCTTCCGAAGCTTCTCCCCCCCCGCCTTCGTCACCTTCGTGCCGTACAGATTGAGTCCAAACGGCGATTTGGGCGCGGGCAACTTGGAGATCACGCCCTCCTTCTACATGTCGGACTCGAATGTCGGCACCGAACCCGCCTCGGGTTTATCCGACCACTCGTACATTCTAAACCCGACGATTCTGGTCCAGCCGACTTCGGCACCGGCGTCGGTCTACGCCTTGACGATCTTCGCCGGCAAGTGGCCTGGGCAACGCTTTCTTGGCCGGCTCCACCGAACCGACCGACACCAACCGCACACTCTGCGGGACACGCATCGAGCTTCCTCCAACGAGACGGGGCGAACGGTCTCGCATGATTTAGAGGATATGATCACAAGTGCAAGATGGCTCCGCGTCGCCCTGCGGCAATCGGCCGATCACACCTCGTAGTAGAACGCGGACTCGAACCGCCCCACGCGGGCGTCTTCCGGCGGGACATAGAGATGTAGTCGACCGCCATCGCCGAAGTACCAGTGCAGGTGGCCGTTGTCTTTCAGTTGAAATAGCTTGAGGTGTCCGGTCAGATTCCTTTGCTCAAGTCCCTCGGCGACCCAGGGGTAACCCTGCCCCTTTGGATAGCGCGTGCAGAACCAGTGATCGCTCTCCTGTTGATCGTAAAATCCCTCCACCAGGTAAGACGCCTCCGGTTCATCCTCCCCGAGACGCGGGAGGTCGTACGGGACCTGCAACGAATCAGCCAGGGTCAACGGGTGCGCAACGTCGATTAGTGCTTCATCATCAAAACTGGCAGGCTTCAGGGACGGCAGGGAGTACCGACGTAGAGGCGTCCCTGCAGGGAAATAGTACACTGCGGCAGGGGCATCCGAGTGAAAACACCTGCGACTCTGAAACAAACATAGCAACCCGCTCTCCGGTAGCTCTCCATCGGCAAACGTGCCGCGTACCTCGGTCAGGTCGATCTGCAACAAGAACGGGATGAGCGCCAGTTCGTCCCGTTCCGCGGTAGTGGGCGGAAACTGCGGCCAATCCATGCCGATGGGAAGATCCGGCAGGCCACCCACGCGGGTCGTGCCGATGGGGAACGTCTCCAGCGGGGCGGTCTCGCCGACGACGAGACGGACGGCGGGTCGCAGGCTGCGCAGAATCTCGTCGAATCGCGATTCGTACGCCGTGAAGCCCTGCGGATACTCGCGCCGCAAGTACACTTTCATTTCGGGATCTCGGGCATCCAGGCCGTTGCGCAATCGAGCCCGAATGGGCAGGCCGAGCACCTCCGCCCATGCCGGGGAGAACGCCGCGGGGATGGTCGGCAGGGGACGCCTTTCGTCGAACGCCCGCAGGAACTCGCGCAGGAAGGGGCCACGCGGGTCGTCGCGGTCCTCCAGCCAGTCGCAGTAGACCGACAGCGTGGTACGGTCGCTGAGGTCCGTCGCGACGGCCTGCAGCAGAGAGAGTTCCTCAAGTGAGTTCGCAGCCCGCAGCGTCGGCATCCCTTGGCCCCTTTGGTTCGGTTCTCGTGTCACGTAAAGATTCCTATAGCGGTCTCACTTGAAGGCGTCCACCACGGCAACACAAACCCATCCACTGCGGTTGGCCGTTCCAATTGTCCAACAGGGAGTGGAGGGCTATTCTGAGAGAGGACTGCATTCTCTCCCACCCACCGTCTACCTCTTCAAGGAGACTCTCATGCGTGCGATCTTCGCATTGATGTTGTTTGTCGGCATTCTGGCTGCCGCCGACGAGCCGGGCTTTGCGCCGTTGCTGGGCAAGGATCTCACCGGCTGGAAGGCCAAGAAAGGCGGTGAATCGTTCGACGGGAAGACGGAAGCCTACAAGGGACGCTTCACCGTGCGCGATGGGGTGCTGGTGATCGATCCCAAGGTGAAGGGCGACGTGACTCTTGAGACGACGCGGGAGATTAAGGGAGATGTGGTGCTTCGCTTCGAGTTCAAGCCGGGCAAGGGCTGCAACAACGACCTGTTCTTCCGGGGGCAAAAGTTTGATATCGTGCCGCAAAGCGAGGAGAAGAACGCCAAGGGCAAGGGGCTGCCCGGCGTCAAGCTCGACACCTGGAACACCATGGAAATCACCGTCACCGGCGACGCCATCGAGTTCCTGGCCAACGGCAAATCGCTTCGCAAGGGCAAAACGAAAGGGGCCGCCTCGACCTTTGGAATCCGTGCCGAGTTCGGCCCCATTGAGATTCGCAATCTGCGTCTCAAGGAAGGCAAATAAATCCAACAGGCAGAATCAGGCCGCCTTGCTCTGGGCCTGATCGGGCAGCCGGGCGAGCACCCATTCGGCCATCGACCGGATGGGTTCCTCGTCTTCCAGGAGCGGGGTGAGCACCTCTCGGGTGCGCTCGGTGTACTCGACGGCGCGCGAGAGCATCAGGGCGGCGTGCGTTCGTTTCACCTCGTCCTTGCTCCGCAGGCGATCGATCATCTTGATCCAGGTCGAATCATCCATGGTGGTATCCTCCTACTCTCTAATCGGCCCGCGCGGTCGCCTCACTTGAGTGCCACCTCGATCAGACTCTGGGACCGGGGGCGTGGGTTTCCTCGACGCCGATACCCACCTCACCGACACGGGGCAACAGGTAGCGCTGACACTGGGGGCAGGGCACCGCTCCCCAGGCACGCAGGACCGCCTCGCGCGCCGGCGAGTTCCAGTGGCGGGCCTCGTCCACCCGCGGCAGAAATTCCAGAAACACGTAGCGAAACCAGCGTTCCAATCGCCGTACCAGCGGGTCCAGGTCGTTGGGCGAGCGAAACCGAATGCGATGCAGGAGCATCTCCTGCATCTCGCCGCGTCGCTGGGTTTCGATCTCCCGGGGCGGGGTGGCAAAGAGTTCCTCGTTTAGCCATACCCCGGCCAGGGTGCACTGGATCTCCGCTGGTCGCAGCGCGTCGGGATCGCTACCCAGGCTCGTGACAGGCGTTCCGTCCTCGCACCAGAGCAGCACATCGCCATGACGCTCCAGAATGCCGATGCGCCCCGGCACCGCGGCCAACTCAAAGGCCGTCCGCACCTCACCCAGACGCTCCCAGGGACGCGTTGCACGCAGCGACCACAGTAGCCGCAGGGCTGCCAGCCGACGGGGGGCGTCGATGCCCATCACCGCGCCCAGGGCTGGCGCGTTTTGTCCGGCATCGAGCAGTCCCTGCACCTCAAAGCCAGCTTCGAAGGCGCGATCGAGCACCCGCAGCCGCAGGCGTGCCAGCTGTCCTGCCGTCCAGAAATCGGCTCGCCAGTCGGCCAACAACGCCTGGACGAAACTGAGCGGAATGCGCCCCTCAAAGGCCAACGCCACCCAGCGTTCGACCAGGGTGACCGGATCGGTGCCACGTCGTGCGCCACTCTCGGCGACCAATCGCGCCACCACTGCTACATGCTCGGGATCGGCCTTGCGCGCTTCCAGGGCGGCCAGCAGGATGCCCAGGACCACGCCGATGGGCTCATCGGGAAGGTCGTCGCGATCCTGGTCACTACTCAGCCGGGCCAGCCCGGCCACAAACCGCGCATCCTCGGCCTCGTAGCCACGGGTGAAAAGCCGGGGCACCAGATGCTCCCAGGCACAATCAAGCAGGCGAGCCGCCAGCGAGCGGCCCGGTCGAGTCAATAGCCAGGCGAACAGCCCCACCAGGGCCGCCACCCCCAGCATCCCCGCGACCAGCCCGAGGGGCGATTCCGGCCACAATGCCGCCAGCAGCAGCGCCACCAAAACAACCGGACCACTGAAGACAAACAACGCCCCGCTAGGTGTCCAACCCGAGAGCGGCACCCAGCGAAGCGATTCGCCGGGATGGATGAGCCGAACTGCAGGAGCCAGGCCGCGCTCGCTCAATCGCACCTCGTAGCCGCTCGCCAGCAGTTGATTGTCCTCGATGATCACTTCCTGGGGGGCCAGCTGTTGTGGCACAGGTACCAGCGCGTAACACCACGGACAAACCGCGGCATGTTCGTGCGTGGCGCGACGCAAATAGGTCGCATGGCGCTCGGGTTCGGCCGTGTGATGCAGCAACAACAGACGCTCGACACGCTCCAGACCGGCCACCGGGTCGAGCCGCTGAGCCGCCAGACGGCAACGATCGCGCCAGTGGGGTTCATCACGGGCACGGGTGGCCCACTGTTCGACCACCTCCCAGGGGTCGCGTACCTGCAGGCCATCGAGTACCAGGCGATGCTCTTGCCATAGATGCCTCTCCATCGCCGCCCGATCGCCTTGCACCCCACAGCGGGGGCAGGCCAACAGGGTTCGGGGCTGGCGACGCTCCAGGGCAGCGGCCACCAGCGGATGGGGGCCTAAACGTCTCAGGAGGTGCCGAAGCAGCCGAAGCGCCGGGCGGGATTCGCGCTCGTGAAGAAACCAGCGGAGGATGCGTGCCGCCAGCGGATTCTCGGCATCGGGTAGTGCGGTGAGCAGCCGAATCACCAGACGCAGCAGCGGAGCATCGGCCAGCGTCCGATCCTTCAGCAAACGCCGCAACAGAGCTACGGGGGCTCGCTCGGGCCGCCGGCTCTCCAGCAGGGCGAGAACGCTCAACGAGCGGGCAAAGACCTCGGGCCGTTGAGCCAGGGCCAGCAGCAGGTTGGGTTGTTCGGCCCCCAGGTGGATCGCCAGGGCCTCAAGAATGCTCTCACGACGGCTCTCGGGGAGACTCTTCAGGCCGTCCGCCAGCCAGCGAGCCAGCGAGGCGTCGGCATCGTCGCCCCATTCGTCCCGGGCCAATCGAGAGACGGTTTGCCAGGCAAGCTCGGAGGGCGGATCGGCGAGGAGATCGAGGCGCAGGGCGTCCAGAGTGTCGTCGCGCGTTCGGCGGACGCCCTGATAGGTGTACAGCCCATGCTGTCGCTGGAGGTGCTGCTCAAAGTCGCGCGGTCCGACGCCCTGCGAGCAGACGGGACAGAGAACCAGCGCCTCGGGGAGCGGCGACCCTTCGCTCATGACTGCTTCGGCATCGACGGGCTAGCGTTTAGCATAGCAACCCCGGCCTCGCGCGGCGTGGTCATTCAGCGCCCGATGGAGTACAGGCCCACCCCATTCACGAAAGCCGTCCGACCGTCGGGGCTGAGGACAATGCCGGCCGAGGGGAAGTGCGCATTGGGAGTGAACACTTTTTCCTGGGTGGTCTCGATGTTGGGTCGCGCGGGAATACTCAGAAGCAGCAATCGGCTGCGAGACTTGAGCAGCACGCTCCGTTGGTCGGGCAGGATGCTGAGGCTCTGCGGTCCCATCTCCGAACTGACGAGGATCGCTTTCGTCTGGGCGGGCAACCCGTTTCGCAGATCGACGACACAGACCCGCTCGGTTGATACGCCGACAGGAATCGTTGCTGTGGGCTTCGACATCGCAATCATGTACAGCAGCCCTGAGTTAGTCGCCGCGATGTCCAGGGGTACTCCCTGATCATGCTTTACACGTCCCAGTAAACGAAATGCAACGGTATCAATCACTTCAATACGCGAATCGGCCGAGCAGCAATACAACCGTTTGCCATCGGCTGTCAGGCACATGGTGACCATGTTGACAGGAAGCCCTTTGACCTCGCGGTCGATCTTTCCCGTCTCGGCGTCGATGCGTCCCACCTTGCCGTTGTGCTTGTCCAGGAAATAGACGAACTTGCCATCGGGCGAGGAAATCATTCGGACGATGATTCCTTTAAGTGGCAGCGTACGAGTTGGTGCGGGAATCTGCGGTTTCTCCCGGCTAATCGTCAGGGAGTCCCAGATCTGGATATCACCGGGAGACCGCTTCAACCCCGCCGCGCCGAGACTCAACGAAGCAATGTTGCGACTGGTGCATTCCTGAGCATAGACGCGTCCCTTGAAGTCGATGGTCAGTCCGAGATGGATCCGAATTCCTTCGCGCTTCAAGAGCGAGGACTTCGCCGTGGCCCCCTTGAGAACGCCTTCGTCCCACTGACTCATGGTGCCGTCAAGCTCGGAGATGAGCAGGGACTTGCTGTCCGGCGAGAAGGCAGCGGCAGCGGTGCGTAATCCGATTTTCATCTGCTTCTGTAGAACCAGGGTTGGAAGATCAACCTTTGCAACGGGAAGTCGTAGATTCAGCGGGAGTTGCTCCGTGGCGGTTAATTCCCGGACCACCAGACGCGGAGCCGCGACGTGCCGGGCGGTCCTCTTGACGGTGATGGTGTAAAGGCCGGGGGCGCGAGCCTCAAAGACCTGTTCGGTTGCGGGGATCGTTGAGTCCGATGGGTTCAGGGGCGTGATTTTCCCCTCCGCGCCCTCAATCGTGAGGGAGGGGCAATCGTTGTGCGAGATTCCTTTCTCTTCGGTGCCAATCCAGTAAAGACTTCCGGGCTTTAGTTTGATGCGATACGGCCGACAGATGGATTGATTGGGCTCGGGCACCCGATTCTCAAAGTCGATCTCAACATTTGATTTACCGTCGGTGAGGATTAAGTTCATCGGAGTTAGGAAAACGACTGAGATTTTGTTTTCCACAGGCGGGCGTGGCGCGGGGTTGGGTTCCTCAGGTGGTTTAGGGAATTCGGCTGGCTGCGGGTCCTGAGGGGGCTCGGGTTCCTGAAGCGGCATTGGTCGCGGCCGATTCTTGGCCACGGGCGGGGGAGCGGAGGTTGTGCTGAGGATCGCGAAGCCGATTCCGACGCAAAGAATGAGACCCAGAAGACCGCCTCCCATCGCCAGGACGATGCCGCCAAGAGTCCAGCGGTTGTCTGCCTTGTCCCGATTGTCCTGCGTCTCCCGGCCACGGCGTGAGCGATCCCGTTTGCGGTCTCGCCGTTCCATCTGGTCGAGCACCTCGCTGGGGCGCGGTGCCTCCCTCGAGGGCAGCGGTAGAGGGGGTGGCGGTGCCGACGCCCGTCTCGGGGAAGACTCCTCATTGAGGTCCAGCGAGGGGGCCACCGGTGCACGCGGGACCGTGTTCACCGCCCTGCAGTGACGGCAATGCACCTTGCGCCCCGCGTGCTCGTTCACTGTCTGTAGTTCCTGGTTGCACTCAACGCAGGAGAAGACGATGGCCATCGGTAAGTACCCCGAATGAAGAGGAGGGATGCGATCGTTCTGTGTTGCAATCGAAGGAACCTTCGCTCAGCGTCCGATTGAGAGGAGTCGCGTGCCGCTGATAAATGCGGTCCTCCCGTCGGGGCTGATCGCGTTGGCTCGATGTGGGGCATGATGAAGCATCTTTATATTTTTATGTTCTACGGCGTCGAGTGTCGGACGTTTCGGAATGGAATACATCGCCAGTTGAATGTCGACGACCAGAACGCCGCGCTGATCGGGCAGCACGAGAACGTCTTTTGGATCGTAGGCTCGGGAGAAGCTGATCGCCTTAACGGAATCAGGCAGGCCCTGTTGGAGATCCATCATGTGGACCACGCCGAGGCGGGTCGCCTCATCTCTCCTGGAAACCAGGTACACCACCCCCGAATTGGTCGCTGCGATGGAGATCGGCGAGGTGGCGTCGTGCTTCACCGAGGCGAGCAGCTTGAAGGTGGCCGTGTCGATGACGTCGATCTTGCCCGAGGTGGAGCAGCAGTACAACCGCTTGCCGTCGGCGGTCATGCACATGGCCACCGGGCCGGCGGAGATGGTGTCCAACTCCCTGTCGATCTTGCCGTCGTCGGCGTGGATGCGTCCCACCTTGCGGTTGTGGGTGTCCAGGAAGTAGACGAACTTGCCATCGGGCGAGGCGATCATGCTCGCGACCACGCCCTTCAGTGGCAGCGTTCGGCTCGGAGGAGGAAGCGGGACGCCTTGCTCCCTGGGCACAAGAGAATCCCAGACATGGATGTCTCCTACCGGTTGAGTATGAGAATGAGGTTGCGTGATGTCATTGATGACCTGCTGGGCGTAGACCCGCCCCTTGTGATCGAAGCTGAGTTGGAGCAACACCTTGGCGACCACGTTGCCGGGGTTCCCGAACGAACCCTTGAGTTTGCCGTCCACCCAGCACCGCGTGACGCCATTCCACTGCGAGACCAGCAAGGTCCTGCTATCGGACGAGAATGCTCCGGACGCCCCCCAGAGATCGCCGTTCGCACCCGCGTGTTCGGTGATGCTCGGCAGATCGACGTTTTTGGATCGAAAACGCAACTCCGGTGGCAGCGGCTCGCTACCATCCATCTCCTGGATGACGAGCCGAATCGGTACGGGATCATTGAAGCGGTGGATCACGATTACCTGGTATTCCGCTGTGTTGCGAACGACCAACACCTGCTGATCGCTATTCTGGCGTAGGTTGACAACCGAGACGGGGGCCATCTTTTCCCCGGGGCCTACGACTTCCAATTCCGGTTTGTTCACCATCACACGTCCGGTGGAGGTCGTTCGAATCCAATAGATTTTCCCGGCCTGCAACGTGACTCGGTGGGGGCGACACCAAACCTGGCTAGCCGGGGGCTTCTGATTGTTGAAATTGACCTCGATGTCCGCCTTGCCGTTGACCAGTTCGACATCCTGGATGGGAAGCGTGGTGACCGGGTTAATCGGCTCGTGCCCAAACTTGTTGCCATTGGGATCCAGATGGATCGGCCTCGCCCTGGAGTAAAGCATGGCGAAGCCGATCCCCCCACCGATGGCGAGCACAACCAAGCCAACGACGATGCCGCCAATGACCATCAGGCCAAAGGCGCTGCCGCCCGTCCGGGGTGGATCGCGCCGGTCCCGGTCGTCACGCTCTCGGCGCGAGCGGTCCCGTTTGCGGTCACGCCGTTCCCTCTCGTCGAGCATCTCGCCAGGGCGCGACTCCTCTCGTGAGGGCAGGGGGAGGGGCGGCGGTGATGCTCGGCGGTGCGAAGTCTCGTCGGTGAGGTCCAGCGACGGCTCCACAGGAGCAGCGGGCACCGTGTTTACCGCCCGGCAGTGCCGACAGGAGACCTTGCGTCCCGCGTGCTCGTTCACCGTCTGCAGTTCCTGGCTGCACTGGACGCAGGAGAAGACAATGGCCATGGCGACTCGCTCTGGGTGATGAGATGCTTAGCCATGATCATAAAACTTGTGTCACGGGATGGCAATCCTCTTTGCCTGGCGCAAGTCGGCCGTTCGCGTTCGTTTCGTTCCGGGGAACATCCATCTGGAGGATCATTTCGTGAATCACCGCATGCTCTGGTCGCTGGCGGCCGTGCTCGGCTCGGCCCTGTTTGCCCTGTTCGTCTGGATCAATCACGCACCAGCCCGCCCCGACAAACCCGCTGATCCACTCGCTCCCGCCGCCACCGAAAAGGCCAATATCCCGGTGCAGCATGTTGTGCTGTTCAACACCGGCATCGCCTACTTCGAGCGGCGCGGTGAAGTGAGCGGCAAGCAACGCCTGGAACTGACCTTTCCCATGAGCAATCTGAATGACTTGCTCAAGAGCATGACCGTTGACGATGGCGGCACCCCGGGCGCGATCGGCTACGATGGCGGCGACCCCGTCGAACAGGCGCTGAAAAGCTTCGCCGTCGATCTCACCGGCAACCCGACGCTGGGACAGATTCTTAACCAATCACGCGGCGAGCGGGTCGAAATCACGCTCGACACCCAGGCCGCCGGCACCAACGTTCTCACCGGCAGCATCGTGGGGATGGAAGCCGCCTCGGCGGGCGACAACAAGGAGACGCACTCGCTCAACTTGCTCGCGGCCGATGGCATGCGGCGGATCGCGCTGGACAAGGTACAGCGGGTGCGGTTTCTCGATCCGGAGCGCGAGCGTGAATTTCGCCGGGCGCTGGGCATGCTCGCCTCGGGAGGTTCCGGGCAACGTCGCCGGGTCTGGGCCGAACTGCGTGGCGAGGGCAAGCGGCAGGTCAAGGTAGGCTATGTGCTGGAGGCTCCGATCTGGAAGGCGACCTATCGCCTGAACCTGGAAGGCAAGCCCTGCCTGGAAGCCCGGGCGATCGTCGAAAACACCACCGACGAAGACTGGACCGATGTCCGCGTCACCCTGATGGCCGGCCGCCCCATCACCTTCGAGATGGACCTGAGCAAGCCGCTCTTCGTGCCGCGTCCAGCCCAGCAACCGGAGTTCTACGCCTCGCTCGCGCCGCCCACCTACACCAACCAGCCCCTGGAAGAGGCCGACCCGATGAACCCCACCCGGCAGCGGCCCGTCGGTAACCTGCCAGTCCAACTGGGCAACCTCGGCGGCGGTCAATTCGGCCAGTTCGGCGGCGCAACGCAACTCGGCAATCTTGGCTTCCTGGGCAACATACCCGCTCCGAAGCCTCACGTTCAAGGCGGCACCTTGCCCACCAGTTTCCATACCGGGCTGCTCAACCGCTATCAGGTTACGCCCGAACCCATGGAATCGACACGCCTCACCTATGCCGAACTGGTGGCCCGTCGCGAGGCCATGATCAAACAGCGGGAGGCGATCAAAAATGCTCCCACGTCCCCGGAACGAAGCCGTGACGAGATCATCGAAAGCCTCGCTCTTGATAGCAGCCGCATCGGCGATGGGTTCCGCCAGGATCTGCCAGGCAAGTTCACCGTGCCGCGTCAGACGGCCGTGATGCTACCGCTCATGAAGACTCCGTTAGCAGTAGAGCGCTTTAGCGTGTTCAATCGTAGCGTTCATCCGCGCTTCGCCATGCACACGCTCAAGGTGAAAAATACGTCCGAGCAACCCTTGCTCCAGGGACCGGTCAGCGTTCACGACAGTGGCGCCTTCGTCGGCGATTGCAAGATTCCCGACATGGCCATCAACGAGGAACGCTGGCTGAGCTATGCGATGGACCTGGGGATCGAGGTCCGCACCGAGC
>ERZ1066117.776-NODE-776-length-20347-cov-36.030603_pt1 | contig 20347 bp, 16 predicted proteins | sample MGYA00382764_ERZ1066117 | MGnify/ENA primary metagenome ERZ1066117 (study PRJEB33369, sample SAMEA5778347) | biofilm metagenome | biome: Industrial cooling water; feature: Water cooling tower basin; material: Biofilm | place: United Arab Emirates | collected...
GCCCTTGTAGTCGCCCAGGAGGAGCGCCTCACGACGCAGGTATTCGGACGGATACCCTCTTGGCAAGCGCTCTAGCTAGATGAGGTGGCCTGATGTTCACCGAGTCCTCCACCGTCGAGTCCTTCCTCCGCGACCTCCTCTCCGGCGGCCCCGGGACCCACACCGCCGTCGGACCCGGCCTCGCCCGCCGGCGCGGCAAGCTCGCCGGCCTCGGCTGGCACCACCTCCCGTCGGCCCAGCTCCCCCGCCAGCTCCACGAGGTGTTGGTCGAGGCCTGGGTCCGCGAGGCGATGATCCGCCTCAACCCCGAGATCGCCGCCGTCCCCGACCGAGCCGACGAGGTGCTCTACCGCTTGCGCGCCATCATCCTCTCGGTGCGTTCCGACGGCCTGATCAAGGCCAACGAGGAGATGACCGCCTGGTTGCGCGGCGACCGCTCGATGCCGTTCGGGCCGAACCACGAGCACACGACCGTCCGCCTGATCGACTTCGAGGATCAGGCCAACAACCAGTACGTCGTCACCAATCAGTTCATTTTCCGGGCCGGCCGGGCCGAGCGGCGGGCCGACCTCGTCCTCCTGGTCAACGGCTTCCCGCTGGTCGTCATCGAGGCCAAGACCCCGGTTCGCCAGGCGGTGAGCTGGTTCGACGCCGCGACCCAGCTCCACGACGACTACGAGGTCAACGTCCCCGAGTTGTTCGTCGCCAACGTCTTCAGCGTCGCCACCGACGGCAAGGAGCTGATGTACGGCTCCATCCGCACCCCGCTCAAGCTCTGGGGCCCCTGGCGCGGCGACGACGAGGCCGCGCCGGGCACGCTCGTGGGTGTGAAGGCGGCCGTCGAGGGCCTCCTGCGCCCGTCGGTTGCCCTCGACATCCTCGCCCACTTCACGCTCTTCGCCACCGACACCAAGAAGCGCCGGATCAAGGTCGTCTGCCGCTACCAGCAGTACGATGCGGCCAACCTGATCGTCCAGCGGGTGCTCGCCGGCAAGCCGCGCAAGGGCCTGATCTGGCACTTCCAGGGCTCCGGCAAGTCGCTGCTGATCGTCTTCGCCGCGCAGAAGCTCCGGCTCGAGCCCGCGCTCGGCAACCCGACGGTGCTCATCGTCGTCGACCGGATCGACCTCGACGCGCAGATCAGCTCAACCTTCCACGCCTCCGACGTGCCCAACCTCGTCAAGGCCGAGACCCGCGACGAGCTGATGCGCCTGCTCAAGGCGGACACCCGCAAGATCATCATCACGACGATCTTCAAGTTCGGCGAGGCCGAGGGCGTGCTCAACGACCGGGGCAACATCGTCGCCCTCGTCGACGAGGCCCACCGCACCCAGGAAGGGGACCTCGGCCTCAAGATGCGCGCCGCGCTGCCCAACGCCTTCCTCTTCGGCCTCACCGGCACGCCGATCAACCGCCGCGACCGCAACACCTTCTACGCCTTCGGCGCCGAGGAGGATAAGCGCGGCTACATGAGCCGCTACGGCTTCGAGGAGTCGATCCGCGACGGCGCCACGCTCAAGCTCCACTTCGAGCCGCGCCTCGTCGAGCTCCACATCGACAAGGCCGCCATCGACCAGGCTTACGCCCAGCTCACCGGCAGCCTCACCGACCTCGACCGCGACAACCTCGCCAAGGCCGCCGCCAAGATGGCGGTCCTCGTCAAGGTCCCCGAGCGAGTGCGGCAGATCTGCGCCGACATCGCCGGCCACTTCCAGGACGTCGTCGCACCCAACGGTTTCAAGGGCATGGTCGTGACCTTCGACCAGGAGTGCTGCCTCCTCTACAAGGCCGAGCTCGACAAGCTCCTGCCCCCCGAGGCCAGCGAGATCGTTATCTCTGCTACTGGTGGCGATCCGCGCTTCAAAGACTACGGTCGCTCTCGGGACGTGGAGGAGGCGCTCCTCGACCGCTTCCGCGACGCCAACGACCCGCTCAAGCTGCTCATCGTCACGGCCAAGCTGCTGACCGGCTTCGACGCGCCGATCCTCCAGGCGATGTACCTCGACAAGCCGATGCGCGATCATACCCTCGTGCAGGCGATTTGCCGCACGAACCGCACCTACGGCGACAAGAAGACCCACGGCATCATCGTCGACTACCTCGGCGTCTTCGACGACGTCGCCAAGGCGCTCGAGTTCGATGAGAACGGCTTCCGCAACGTGGTCAGCAACATCGCGGGGCTCAAGGACAAGATCGCCGAGGCTGTCCAGAGGTGTCTGGTCTTCTTCAGCGGGGTTGACCGCGCCCAGACCGGCTATGAGGGGCTCATGGCAGCGCAGGAGTGCCTCCCGAACAACGACGTGCGCGACGCCTTTGCCGCCGCGTACTCGGTACTCGCGCAGCTCTGGGAGGCTATCTCGCCTGACCCGGTGCTGCTGCCGTTCGCCACCGACTACCGATGGCTCACCCAGGTCTACGTCTCGGTCCAGCCGACCAGCGGCACGGGCAGGCTGCTCTGGCACGCTCTCGGCGCCAAGACGATCGAGCTCATCCACGAGAACGTCCACGTCGAGACTATCCATGACGACCTCGACACCCTCGTTCTCGACGCCGGGCTTGTCGAAGCGGTGCTGTCCGGGGATCCGAAGAAGAAGAGCAAGGAGCTGGAGATCAAGATCATCGCCAGGCTCCGCAAGCACATGGGCATCCCACGGTACAAGAAGCTCTCCGAGCGCCTCGAAGAGCTCAAGGACCGACACGAGCGCGGCCAGCTCAACAGCATCATGTTCCTCAAGGAGCTGCTCAAGCTCGCCGAGGACCTAGTTGCCACCGAGAAGGAGACGCCGCCCGCCGAGGACGAGGACCGGGGCAAAGCCGCGCTCACGGAGCTCTTCCAGCAGGTGAGGACCGACAAGACGCCCGTCATCGTCGCCAACGTGGTCAAGGCGATCGACGAGATCGTGCGCCTCGTCCGCTTCCCGGGCTGGCAGCACACGAGCGCCGGTGAGCGCGAGGTGAAGAAGGCCTTGCGCAAGACCCTTCTCGGCTTCCAACTCCACCAGGACACCGAACTGTTCGACCGGGCCTACGGGTACATCCGGCAGTACTATTGAGGATGACTGGGAGGCGGGGTCACGACGCACCCACGTCGTGAAGCCTCCCGGCTGGCCGTACCAGCTAGCCGGGTGTCACGACCCCTCATACCGTCACCTCTTGCGACCTTCACCTCTTGACCGTTTCGCACCGAAGAATTTCAGTGCTTGAAAGAACGTGCTTCTCACGGCCCACCGTACAGAGTCATCGACGCGAGCGCCCCGCCAATGATCTGGGTGGCGTAGCCCATCCCGGACTTCGTACGCACCGTCTCTATCGCCATGATCTCGTGGCATTCTGACCTCCAAGAACCCTATTCGAAAGAGGAATCGCATCAAAGCCACGACGGCATTTTCTGCGCCATCTTCTTGTGATCTCAGACTTACACCACCATTGCCGATCTGGCCCGCAAGGTGCTTCCGCAGGTCGGAGGTAGTCCATTGGAGGCTGTGTCCCGCAAAAGAATGAAGGCACTGCGCGAGACCTCTGCACATTGTACCGAACTCGTTTATGAGGTACTGGAGTCTCTCCGTAGAGAACCGCTCCTCAGCCTTGTGGATCTCCGCTTCCGCAAGAGGAAAACCGCGGCTATTACTGATAGCAATCGACAGAAATGTTTGGATATCTCTCGGTGTGTACATGGTGCGGCGCAGAACGTAGGTGAAACCCATTGATGCCTGTCCGTCCTCCAGGCCGATTGTTTCGGGGAAGAAGATCGACCAGAGCGTTTCGAACATCTCCCCATGTCGTGAGGATACGTGTTCTTCAAGTGCCTGACTGCAAGCTTCGGCCAGACGCAATTTGAGAAAACGCTTCAAGTCCTGGGCTTCCCAGAGTAGCCATGTCGGGTTTGTGACCTTATCAAGGTAGTGCCAGTCTTGTCGGCATCGCAACCAAAGGTCTTCTCGAATCAGCAGAGACACATTGGGAATATTGAACGTAGCGTTCAGGCGATCTGCGGCTTCGATCGCTGACTGTACGTTCCGCACTCCGATTCGCTCCGCAGTGTCGGCATTCTCAGTGTTGTCAAAGTCATCAACAAAGAGGTGAATGCGTGAGGAGCGGAGCAGTTCGTTCATAACGGAGTCATCGAGAGAGCGCTTTTGTTGCGGATCTCTCGTGCTCTTTCGAACGGCAGGAAATATCGTGCGCGCGCCCTCGACGAGCCTTTCTCCGAAATCCTTGGGTACGAAACCCTGGGAAAGCGCCCATTGACGGAGTTGCACGAGGGAGGAATCTACCAGTGCCCGACCGGTTAGACTCTGGGCAATGCTCTTCAGGATTTCAACTGCGAATATCTGATACCAGACAGCCACAGCAGAAGCGCCCGCCTTTCGTCGAATTTCGAAGTCGTTCATTGCGGAGTCGACAAGACTATCCGCCGACACAGATATGCACACTTGATTCGGAGGAATTCCGCGCCCAGAGGCGCGTTCTGCGGCAATCTTGGCTGCAGATTTTCCTGATCCTTTTCTTCCGACGACTAGTAAAGACTGAAGTCTTCCGATTTTCTGGAAGGTGTCCGATGGGTAGAAAACGGAGTCTTCCCATTTTCGCCAAAAGACGGAGTCTTTTTCCGCGTCAGTATAGCCGATGAGGTTCGGCTTCTGAGACCAGTATGATCTGATTTTCTCGATTTCGTCGCTACGAAACACGTGACACCTCCCTGAGAACTCATGATGTGAGTGCCACTCGGCGCTTCGAGAGGCTAGCCGAGCGAGATCCTGGGCATGGTGGAGGTACGAGTGTGAGGGGCGCGGTGCGGAAGTCGCAGGCGGGCCAATGGAGCGGTTCGTGCATTGTCGGCCCAGCGTACCACTGGGGATGGGGAAGGTAGAACCCCATAGGGACGAATTTCGACGGTGAGTTGGATACCGACGTTGAGGAATGACGATGCCATACTCCTCATATGAGGAGGGAGACCAGGCTCGCTGAAGGTCCAGGCGAATTCGCGCAACCTCTAGCTAGGGCTGCGCGATCTTGCTCGCCGCGGAGGGGCCACGTTGGCCGGCCGCACGCCAGAGTCGCAACGTGTCGCGCTGGTTCGGCCGCGATCTGAGCGGGCGCAATGCCCGCGTGAGCGAGACTAGGCGCGTCTACGTGCCGGCCCGCCCAAGGAACGTCCCGACGGCGCGGCCATCGGTCAGGACGTTGTGAGATGATGACCTCGCAGTCCGGCCAACGAAGGAACGCTATGGGGGAGACGGGGGAGAATTGGGTGGCCTATACAGGCAAGCGCCGACTTGGATGGATTGACATCACATTACCTGTTGGTCCAGCGGCCATCGTCATGGTACGAACACGCTCGTCAGGCGAACGGGCGCATGCACAGGAGCACGCGCCGTGATCACGAAGATCGACCTTCGTTCGTACCGCAACAAGCCCGACACCTGGGAGGCGGACATCACCATGCTCGTTCAAGGCCAAGAGGTTCGTCGGCGCTGGAAGTCGCCGATGCCGTCGCGGCTGGCGACCGAGCGGTGGGCGCGCGAGAAGGCCCTCGCCTTCCTCGCCCGCGCCGCCCAGCCCAAGAGAGAGGAGACCCCCCAGCAGCCCGCCAAGAAGCAGATCTCGACCTTCGCCGCGTTCGCCGAGCGGTGGCTCGAGCGCTACGTCGTCGCCAACCGCCTGCGCGAGGCCACCGCCGACAACTACCGGCAAGACCTCCGCGCCCACCTGCTCCCGGTGCTGGGCGAGCTGCGGCTCGACCAGATCGACGCCGAGGCGGTCCAGCAGTTCAAGGCGGCGCGCGCCGCGCTGATGCCCACGACCCTCAACAAGGTCCTCGCCCGCCTCAAGACAATGCTGCGGACGGCGATCGAGTGGGGAGAGATCTCCACCATGCCGCCGATCAAGCGGCTCAAGGAGCCGAAGCTGGAGAAGCCGCACTACAAGGCGGTCGACGACGAGAAGTTTCTCGCCGCCGCCCGCAAGGCGGACCTCAAGCTCTACACGGTCATCCTGCTCGCCGACGACGCCGGCATGCGTCACGGGGAGATCATCGCATTGCACAAGCAGGATATCCGCTTCGACGACGGCCCGACCGGGGCAATCGTCATCTCGCGGAGCTCCTACAAGGGCAAGATCAACCCGACCAAGGGCAACCGCTGCCGCCGCGTCCCGCTGACGCCACGGCTGCGCGAGGCGCTGCTCTCGTACCTGCCCACGGTCGAGGGCGAGGTCGTTGTGCTCTCCAAGAAGGGCGAGCCGATCCGCAGCCAGCACCCGCTGCGCTTCATGCTCCGCGAGCTGCAGGACCAGCTCGGCCTGGCGCGGGGGGTCCACATCCTCCGCCACACCTTCGCCACCCAGGCACTCCAGCACGGCGCCTCGTTACGCGAGGTCCAGGCGTTCCTCGGTCACGCCAACATCGCCACCACGCAAGCCTACCTCCACACCGACTCCGACAACCTCGATCACGCCATGCTCAAGGTCGCTCGCGGCCGCGGGGCCGCGCGCGAGGCCACCCAGGAGCACGGGCCCGCCCGCGCCTCCCGAAGTCGGAGAAGTTCTGGAGAAGCAAGCACACCCCCTCGCCCGTCGCGTCCCAAGCGGTCGCAGCCGGGCTGATCCGCGTCGAAGTCGAAGATCGACGAGCCGGTGATGTTCGACGACAGGTCCTGCGAGGGCTGGGCCCACAGCACGCCGTCGGGCAGGTTCTTCGCCTGCTGCTCGGGGGCGCGCTCGCACTTGCCGCCGGGGCGCTCGGGCGGGCTCATGCCCATCAGCGAGGCCTTGCAGTCGGGGTCGTAGACGACGTACTGCGTCGCGCCGGCGGACGCGAACTCGACCTGGCCGTCGCCGTCGAAGTCGCTGATCGTCAGCGGGCCGCCCCTGTCCTCGGCCGGGTTTCCGGTCCTGTAGGTGTTGATCGGGCCCCACACGATCTTGCCGTCGAGCGTCTGGATCCGCACCGTGCCCTTGGCGTTCGGCCACGACAATACGACGACCTCGGGCTGCTTGGCCGGGTCGATGCCGGGGACCGCCGAGTATGCGCCGAGGTCGGCGACGCCGACGTGGCCGGCGAGCTGCTGCGGGTTGGCGACGAACCACGGCTTGGTGACCCACTCGGTGGTCACCCCGTTCCAGCCGGCGACGCGCGACGGGGTGACGAGGTCCATCGCGCCGTCGAGGTCGACGTCGGCGATGTACGGGGTGATCGTCGCGGTCGCGGCGTTCCAGGTCGTCTGCACGCAGCCGTTGGCGTCGAACACGTGCTGGCCGACGATGATCTCGGGGACGCCGTCGTCGGTGAGATCGTTGAGCACCGGGCCCTCGAGCATGTTGCCGTTGCCGAAGGTCAGGATCTGGTTGCTGGCGCAGTCGCGGCCGTACCACATGCGCACGAGCTTCGGGGTCGGGCCTGAGCTGTCGATCTTCATCGCGTAGAGCCGCACCGGGGCGGTCGCGTTGCTCGACGGCAATTGATAGCTGACGAGCTCGGGGTGGCCGCCCATCGGCACGTCGCCGTCGAGGTCGCCGACCGCCCACGGGACCGCGTAGGCCGGCCGATCATTGAGATCGGGCGCGTCGGCCCCGCCGGCGCGCAGCTGCTCCTCGCAGGTGCGGCCGTCGAACGCGCGCAGGGTGCCGATCCGGCTGCCGTTGATCGTGGCGAAGGTCGTGACGATGATCGAGGGCTGGAGCTTGTCCGGATCCTTGTCGAGGTTGAGGTCGGCGACGATCGGCGTGGTGTAGATCAGCGTCGACGCCTTGGTCGGGTCGTTCGGGTCCTTGGGCGCGATCCACTCGCACTGCACGTCCGGCGTCACGCCCTCGGGGATGTCCGCCTTCTTGCAGTTCGGATCGTTGACGACGCCCTCCGGGACGTCGTACGGGATGCAGTCGCCGTCCTGGTCGCAGTACGAGTCGCCCGGACAGTCGTCGTAGGTCACGCACTTCCCGAGGTTCGGCAGGCATTGCTCGTACTTGCAGAAGTAGTCGGGCGCGCAGTCGCACGGGCCGCCGCCGGTCGTGCCGCCGCTGCTCGCGTCGCCGCTGCTGCCGGTGATCACGCCCTCGGTCGTGCCCGTCGTCACCGTCGCGCTCGTCATCGAGGTCGTCGTCGGCGGCTCGGTGGTCCCGGTGCTCGCGTTGCCGGTGGTCGGCGGGTCCGCCGTCGTGCCGACGCCGCCGCTGCCGCCGCTGCTCTCACCCATGCCGGTCAGGGTCACCGGCCCCCCCGTGCCGTCGGTGCCGCCCGTGCCGCGCCCGTCGTCGGCGCAGCCCGCCGCCAGCGCGATCGCCCCCACGCAAGTCCAATTCGTCCACTTCATGGCGCTACGATCGGCAAGGAGGCCGCTCCGCGTCAATCGCCGCGTCCGCAGGAGGAGGCGCGGGCGTGCGCGCGGCGGGAGCACGCCCGCGCCGCGCGCTCGCCGGGGCTCGCGAATTCGGCTCCGCGCCGGCGCGGACGTGCGGAGCGCGAGGGCGCGTGCCTGGATCGCAACGCGGCGGCTCCGTGCGCCCCGGGGCGCAGGTCTCGGCGTGCGAGGTGTTCTCGTGCGTGGGCGCGGCGGCCCGACGGCCGCGCGCTCGCCGGCGGCGCACGGCTCGGCGTGCGCGCCGCCGGATCACGGTCGAGCCCGCCGAGCGGCCGCCAGCGCAGCGGGGGCCCGGTCGCCCGCGCCGCGCCTTGCTGCCTCGCGGGCCGCCCGAATGCTCTCGCAGGACAGCCGGGAGAAGCCACGATGCGCGCCACGATCTTCGTCACCGCCCTGACCGCCCTCGCCTGCAACAAGCCGGAGCCGGGCGCGCCCGGGGACGACACCGCCGCGACCGGTTTTCCGACGGACGCGCCGAAGCCGGCGCGCACCGCCGCGTACCGCGTCGAGACGGTCGTCTCCGGCCTCGACTCGCCGTGGGCGCTCGAGTTCCTGCCCGACGGGCGGATCCTCGTCACCGAGCGCCCGGGGCGGATGCGGATCGTCAGCGGCGGCACGGTCTCCGCGCCGCTGCAGAACGTGCCGCCGGTCGCCTCCGCGGAGCAGGGCGGCCTGCTCGACGTGGCGCTCGCGCACGACTTCGCCGAGTCCGGGCGGCTCTACTTCAGCTTCGCCGAGCCGCGCCAGGGCGGCTCGGGCACGTCGGTCGCGGCCGCGACGCTGCGGACCGACGGCGGCGCGCCGCGGCTCGTCGACGTGCAGGTCATCTTTCGTCAGCGGCCGACCTTCGACAACGGCATGCACTTCGGCTCGCGGATCGCCGTCGCGCCCGACGGCCTGCTGTTCGTCGGCCTCGGCGAGCGCTTCGTCGAGGAGACGCGGCAGCGGGCGCAGACGCTCGACAATCACCTCGGCAAGGTCGTGCGGATCCGCGGCGACGGGACGGTGCCGGCCGACAACCCGTTCGTCGACCGCGCGGGCGCGCTGCCAGAGATCTGGTCGTACGGTCATCGCAACATTCAATCGGCGGCGATCCACCCGCAGACCGGTCGCCTGTGGATCGTCGAGCACGGGCCGAAGGGCGGCGACGAGGTCAACGTGCCCGAGGCGGGGGCCAATTACGGGTGGCCGATCGTCAGCTTCGGCGTCCACTACGACGATACCCCGGTCGGGATCGGCGAGACGAACGCGCCGGGGATGCAGCCGCCGCGCTACTACTGGGTGCCGTCGATCGCGCCGAGCGGGCTGCTGTTCTACACCGGCGAGGCGTTCCCGGACTGGCGCGGCGATCTGTTCGTCGGCGCCCTCGTGGGCAAGCACCTCGCCCGGCTCGACCTCGAGGGCGACCGCGTGGTCGGCGAGGAGCAATTGCTCGTCGAGGAGGGGGCGCGGATCCGCGACGTCGCGCAGGGACCCGACGGGGCGGTGTACGTGCTGACCGACGGCGACAACGCGCGGCTGCTGCGCCTCGCGCCCTGAGTCCGTCGCTTCGAGCTCGACGTGACGTCCGGGGCCCCGCGCCCCCCTCTCGGCGAGCGTCCCCGCATCGGCGAGTAGCGCGTCCGTCTCAGCTCGAGTGCAGTCGCCGGGCCGCGCGCGCGGCCGGTTCGCGCATCAGCTCGTTCAGCGGCGCGGCGCGATCGAGGGCGCGGCGCGTCAGCTCGGGCCCGGCGAGCGCCGGGCTGCCGGTGCCGAACAGCGGGCGCGGCGCGTACTCGAGCTGCAGCTCCATCTCGCGGGCGACCTCGCGGCCGCACAGCAGCTCGAGCAGGCGGAGCCCGACCTCGAAGCTGCCGGTCGCGGGTCCGGCGGTGATCCGGTTGCGGTCCTCGACGATCGCCCCGCTCTCCACCGGGATCGCCCCGAACTGCTCGAGCATGGGGACGATGTGGAAGTTGGAGGTCGCCCGGTAGCCGCGCAGCAGCCCGGCGGCGCCGAGGAACAGCGAGCCCGCGCAGTTCGCGGCGACGTAGCGGGCCCGCGCGCCGCGGTCGGCGAGGAACGCCAGCGCCTCGGCGTCGTCGAAGATGTCCGGCGGCACGGCGCCGATGTGCAGCACGTCGAGGTCGCGCGGGCACGCGTCGAACGTCGTCGTCGCCCGGCACGGGAACACCGGCATGCCGACCAGCGGCTCGCGGTCCTTCCAGACCAGGTGGAGCTCGGCCGTCGGCAACACGCCGAAGATCGTGTGGACGCCGATGATGTCGACCGGCGCGAAGCCGGGGCACACGAAGATCGCCACCTGCAGCCGGCGCTCGGTCAGGCCGACGAACCCCTGTTTTGCGAAGTCGAACTCGTCTCGTTGGGTCATGCCCCGATCGTGGGCGCCGCCGCGGGCCGCCGCGCGTCCGGCCTGGCGGGCCCGGCTGGCCCGAGGTGGGGCTGCGACCCGCCGTCGCGGCGCGCGGGCGCGGATCCGGATACACTCGCTACACGATGCTCACCGGCCCCGCCGACCACCCTCTGCACGGCGCCTCGCTACCGTGGTTCGACGGGCTCGCGCGGCACTTCGCCGGCATCGAGCTGGTCCGCGGCGACGGCCGCGACGGGGCGTTCACGCGGCACGAGCTCGGCGCGGCCGAGCTGTTGGAGGTCGCCGCGCACGATCACACGCTGCGCCACCGCCTGCCCGCGGCGTGCCTGCGCGAGCGCGTCAGCGTCGTGCTGCAGGTCGAGGGCGAGGGTCGCGTCGGCCAGGGCGCGCGGGCCTGCGAGCTCGGGCCCGGCGACCTCACCCTGCTCGACGGCGGCGGCCCGGCGACCGTCGAATTCGCCGGACCGTACCGCCAGCTCCTCCTGCTGCTCCCGCGCAGCGGCCTCGCCGGCCTCCCGCTCGCGCACGCCGCAGCGCGGACGATGCGAGGCGACGATCCGGTCGACGGATTGCTCGGTCGCACGATCGCGGGCCTGCCCGGCGCGATCGCCCGGCTCGACCCGACCCGACGCAGCGAGCTCGCCGCCTCGCTCGCGCTGATGCTGCGCACCACCTCGACGCTGCAGCACGGGGCCGAGGCGGCGCGCCGTCACGTCCGCGTCGAGCGGGCGATCGCGCTGATCGAGCGCGAGCTCGCCGACCCGGAGCTGAGCCCCGCGCGCGTCGCCGCGGCGCAGGGCGTCGGCCGGCGCCACCTCGACGCGTTGTTCGCCGGCCACGGCGGATCGATCGAGCGGTGGATCCAGGAGCGCCGATTGCAGCGCGCCGCGCTGGCGCTGCGCAGCGCCCCCGCGGCGTCGGTGCTCGAGATCGCGCTCGCCCACGGGTTCCGCAGCGCGAGCCACTTCGCGCGCGCGTTCCGCCGCCGCTTCGGCGCCGCGCCGAGCGACTGGCGGCGCGACCCGCCCGACGTCGACCGATCGCGCCCGGAGTGACGCGTCGCCCGCGCCCGCGATCCCGACGCGACGCGGGACCAATGGACGCACCGCCAGCTCGGTCCAGCCGGCGCTGCCACGGCGGTCCCGCGGACGGCCGTCGGTCGCGGTAGCACCCGGACGTGCTCGCGGCCTACCGCTTTCTCCTGCTGGCGAAGTTCGCCGGGGTGCTGCTGTTCGCCGGCGGGGCCGTCGCGGCGCTCGCCGGGCCCGATCGGGCGAGCCGTCACCGCGCGACCCACCGGATCGCCTCGCCCGGCCTCCTGCTCACCTGGCTCTTCGGCTATCTGCTGGTGGAGGCCTCGGGCGTCCCGCTGACCGAGCTGTGGGTCACCGGCGGCCTCGTGCTCTCGCTCGCCGCCCACGTCGTGCTCGTCGCCGCCGTCGATCGCGACGACCGCCGCGGCCCCGCGATCGCCGTCGCGGGCCTTTTGCTCGTGATCCTCGCGCTGATGCTGTGGAGGCCCCAATGGTGAGTCCACCCGATCCCGCGCTCGCCGCCCTGCGTCAGCTCCAGCTGGTCGGGCGGCTCGAGGGCGCCTCGTTCCTGCTGCTGCTCCTCGTCGCGATGCCGCTCAAGTACCTCGGCGGCGTCCCCGAGGCGACGCGCGTCGCCGGGGCGATCCACGGCCTGCTGTTCCTGTGGTACCTGTCCGCGCTCGCGCGCGCCGCGAGCGAGCGCCGCTGGCCGGCCTCGCGGATCCTCCTCGGCTTCCTCGCCGCCGTGATCCCGCTGGCCGTGTTCGCGTTCGACGGCTCGCTGCGCCGCGAGGCCCGCGCGCTCGCGGGCGGGTGAGCGGCCGGGTCAGTCGATCCGCACCGGCAATCGCTGCAGGCCGCGGACCGGCAGGCCCGACGTCCATGCGATCGTCGCGGCGGGCACGGCGAGGCGCAGCCGCGGCAGCCGATCGAGGATCATCGGCACCGCGACCGCCGCCTCGAGGCGCGCGAGCGGGGCCCCGAGGCAATGGTGGATCCCGGAGCCGAACGCCAGGTGGCGGTTCGGCGCGCGGTCGATGTCGAAGCGCTCGGGCTCGGGGAACACCTCCGGATCGCGGTTGGCCGCCATCACGACCGGCAACACCAGCTCGCCGGCCCGGATCGTCTGCCCGTGGAACACGGTGTCCTCGACGAAGACGCGCCCCGGCGCGAGCTCGACCGGGCCGGCGAGGCGCAGCAGCTCCTCGACGGCGGTGTCGATCCGCTGGGGCTCGGCCCGCAGGCGCGCCAGCTGCTCGGGGTGCTGCAGGAGCGCCAGCGTCCCGCTGGCGAGCAGGTTCACGGTCGTCTCATAGCCGGCGATCAGCAGCAGGCCGACCATCCCGAACACCTCGTCGGTGTCGAGGCGATCGCCCTCCTCCTCGACCGCCAGCAGGGCGCTGACGAGGTCGTCGCCGAGCGCGCCGCGGCGGCGGGCGAACAGCGCGTCGAAGTAGGCCCGCATCTCGAGCACCGCGGCGAGGCGCCGCTCGCGGAGGTCCGGCAGCGGCGGCAGCATGATCGCGTGGGCCCACCCGCGGAAGCGCTCGCGGTCCTCGAACGGCACGCCGAGCATCCCGGCGATCACGCGGATCGGGATCGGGAACGCGACCTCGTCGAGGAAGTCGAGGGTCTCGCGGCCGCGGAGCCCGTCGAGCACCTCCGCGGTGATCGCCGCGATCTCGCCGCGCAGCTCGGCGATCCGCCGCGGCGTGAAGGCCCGCGAGACCAGCGACCGCAGCCGCGTGTGGTCCGGAGGATCGACGTTCAGCATGCTCCGCGCGAACATGCTCGTGTTGACCTCGTCGTCGCCGGCCTGGAAGAACGTGCACAGCCGCGCGCGCGCGGCCGGGTCGAGGCGTCGCAGGTCCTTGCACAGCCGCGCGTCGCGCAGCGCGTCCTGCGTCGCTGCGTAGCGCAGCGCCAGCCAGACCGGCTTGCCGTCGAACGGCCCGGCGAGCTGCACCAGCGGCGCTTCGGCGCGCAGCTGCGCGTAGAGGGGGGCGGGATCCCGCCGGGCGGCGGGCGACCAGAGATCGAGGGTGGACATCGGCATCGTCGAGACTCCGTACCGTACACTGTACGGTACATGAGAAGAAGATAGCCGACGCTTCCCTGCGGGGCAAGCGGCGGGGTATACCGGGCGGGTGGCGAAGGCGAGCGCGAAGCGGCGGACCGGGGGAGGTCGCTCCGGCGCGCGGGAGCGGACGGGGCTGACGCGCGAGCGGCTGGTCGTGGCCGGGCTCGCGCTCGCCGAGCGCGAGGGGATCGAGGCGGTCACGCTGCGGCGCCTCGCCGACGAGCTCGGCGCGCGGCCGATGTCGCTCTACACGTACATCCGGGACAAGGACGAGCTGCTCGACGCGATGTTCTCGGAGCTGGTGCGCGAGATCGCCGGGCAGGTCGAGGGCGACACGTGGCAGGCGCAGCTCGGCAGCCTCGGCCGCGTGATCACGCGGGTGTTCACCGCCCGCCGCAACCTCCTGCCGCTGGCGACGCGGCTCGGCGACGCCGCGCCGTTCTTGCCCGTGCTCGCGAGCCTGCTCGCGGCGATGCGACGCGACGGCTTCGGTCCCGAGCGCGCCGTCGGCGTGTTCACGATGGTCGTCAGCTACGCGCTCGGCGTCGTCTTCTTCATGAACATGCTCGTCACGGCCGAAGGGGTCTCGCCGGCCGTGCAGCTGCGCGTACTGCTGGCCCGGCTCCCGCCCGAGCTGATCCCTGCGGCCGCGTTGCCCGACGGTCTCGTCGACCCCGAGGCGATGGTCGCCGCCGGGCTCGACCTGCTGATCGACAGCCTCGAGCGCGAGCGGGACGGCGCGCGATTGCGACCCGCCTGATCGCTCGGCGCACCGCGGCGCGCGTGCGCTTTCGGGCGAGGGCCGAGAGGATCCCCTCATTCACGGACGGGCGGGCCGCGCGGATTTCCTCCCTCCGGTGAGGGGGTCTTCCGCATCATGGCCCCTGTATGCAGGCGACAAAGTTCGGCAAGCGGTGGATGGTGTTCGCGCTCGGCCTCGCGGCGTGCGGCGACTCGATGGGGACCTCGACGGCGAGCGCAGGCGGCACGACGCAGGGCACGGGTGACCCGACCGCGACGGGCTCGACCACGGCCGTGCCGACGACGAGCGGTGTGAGCGACACGGACAGCTCCGCCGGCTCGAACTCGAACGGCATGACGACCTCGACCTCCGAGCCGACGACCGCGACGACCGACCCGACGACGGCGACCACGACCGAGGGCAGCACCGGCGTCGTCGGCACGACGACGGGCACGACCGGCGTCGAGACGACCGAGGGCTCCTCGACCGGCATGCCGCCGGTGTGCGAGCCGGGCGACGGCATGGGCATGGGCATGGCGGAGAAGAGCTACATCTTCATCCCGAGCGAGGACCTCGACGACGTCGCCAAGGTCAACACGCAGACGCTCGTGCTCGAGGCGCGCTACAAGATCGGCCCGGGCGGCGAGAGCGCCTCGCGCACCGCCGTCAGCGGGGACGGCCGCTTCGTCGTCGTCAACAACCGCCAGACCGGGCGCAGCACCATGCTCGCGGCCAACGTCGAGGACTGCGTCGACAAGAACGGCAACGGCGTGATCGACACCTCGACGAGCCCGAACGACGTCAAGCCGTGGGGTCAGGACGAGTGCGTGCTGTGGCACATCCAGTGGCCGTACGGCGGCGGCTGGCACCAGGGCCCGCGCGGGATCACCTGGACGCCGGGCACGTGGGACTACAACCTCTGCCAGTACGTCGACCCGAAGGTGTGGCTCGGCTACATGTCGCAGGACGGCGTCACGGTCCACATCGTCCGCGTCGCAGTCGACGGCACGATCGAGGAGACGATCCCGATCCAGGGCTGGAACGGCAGCGGCTTCTCGCCGTACGGCGGCGCGCTCGACCCCGAGTTCCGCCCGTGGTTCTCGAGCTTGCGCGGCGAGTTCGTGCGCGTCAACACCGACCAGAACCCGATCACGGTCGACCGCTTCACGCCGCCCGGGTACGTGGAGTCGTACGGGTTCAGCGTCGACCCGGACGGCCACCCGTGGTTCGGCGGCAACTGCGGCCCGATCACCAAGTTCGACACCGACACGCAGCAGTACATCCCGATCGCCGGGACCGAGAACGGCTGCTGGCGCGGCGTCGGGGCCGACGAGAAGTACGTGTGGGTCGCCAACAACTCGCCGTGCCAGCTCGCGCAGGTCGACCGGATCAGCCACACGCTGGTCGCCGACCACAACACCAACCCGTGCTCGATCGCGATCGGCATCAGCGTCGACATCGAGAAGTTCGTGTGGCTGGTCGATCAGGGCGGCTGGGCCTGGAAGATCGACCCCAACAACGTGGCGGGGATGAAGCAGGTGCTCGTGCCCGGCAGCCACTACGTCTACTCGGACATGACGGGCGGCCAGCTGCAGAGCATTCTTCCCCAGTGAGCCGCGGGCGCTCCGCCGGGGCGCCGGGCTAACGGCGCCGCGCGAGGGCGCCGTCGATCACCGCGCCGAGCACGGCCTCGATCGAGGTCAGGCCGTGGAGCGCGGCGGACATGTACAGCGACGAGTCGGGCTGGAGGCTCGGCAGCGCGTTGATCTCGAGCAGCCACGGGCGGCCGTCGGCGTCGACGCGCCAGTCGATCCGGCCGAGATCGCGCACGCCGAGGACGCGGAAGCAGGTCCGGGCGAGGCGCTGGATCTCGGCCGCGGTGGCGTCCGAGATCGGCGCGGGGGCGACGAGGTACAGCTCGCGGTGCCCGCCCTGCTTCATCGCGTAGTCGTAGATCGGGTACTTGCGGGTCCGGATCACCTCGTCGAAGTAGCAGTAGGCGACGCTGGTCAGCACGCCGCCGGTCTCCGGCGCCGCGGCCGCGAGCAGGGGCGTGGTGATGTCGCGGCCGACGATGAACTCCTCGACGAGCACGCCCGACGGGAACTCGGCGAGCCGCTGGTCGACCCGCGCGGCGAGCTCGTCCGGGTCCTCGATGATCGAGTCCTCGGAGATCCCCATCGAGCTGCCCTCGAAGTTGGGCTTGACGATCACCGGGAACCGCCAATCGTCGGCGCGCAGCGCCGCGCCGCGTTCGACGAACGCCCACCGCGGGGTCGGGATCCCGTGCTGCGCGAGCACCAGCTTGGTCAGCTGCTTGTCGAGCGTCAGCGTGCAGGTGTACGCGTCCGAGCCGGTGTACGCGAGCCCGAGCTGCTCGAACAGCGCCGGATAGAACGCCTCGCGGCAGCGGCCCGCCTGCCCCTCCGCGGTGTTGAACACGAGGTCCGGCGCGAAGCCGACGAGGCGGGCGACCAGCTCGGAGACCGGCGCCGCCACGTCGATCGGCTCGACCTCGTGGCCGAGCCGGCGCAGCGCGTCGGAGATCGCCGCGACGACCTCGGGGGGATCGAACTCGGCCTCGCAGGCGGCGTCGCTCGACTGTAGGTTGTGCGTATAGGCGACGCGCAAGGACCGCTCGATCGGCGGCGATGATGGACGACCGGTCCGGGGTCTGTCAACGACAACATCCGCCGCCGCCGACCCGGCGGCACCCTCGCCGGCCGGGCACCTCGTCGCGCTGGCCGTTTCGTCGGGAATTGCGTACAGTCCGTTTCCGCGCCTCGCTCCCCGCCTGCCGCCGCGTGGCCACGCGGCCTATCCTCGTCGACCCGAGACACCCCCCATGTCGCAGCCCAGCGAGCCCGCCCTGCGGGTCGGTCTGACCTTCAACCTGAAGCGCAGCAGCAGCATCGACGAGGCCGAGTTCGACTCGCCCGCGACGATCGCGGCGATCACCGCTGCGCTCGAGAGCTTCGGCCATACGGTCGTCCCGCTCGAGGCGAACGCCGGGCTGCCGCGCGCGCTCGTCGAGGCACGCCCGGACATCGTCTTCAACTTCGCCGAGGGGTTCCGCGGCCGCAGCCGCGAGGCCCAGGTGCCCGCGCTGCTCGAGATGCTCGGGATCCCGTACACCGGCAGCGACCCGCTGACGCTGGCGAGCTGCCACGACAAGAGCTTCGCCAAGCTGATCCTGAACGCCGCGGGGATCGCCACCCCCACCGGGCAGGCGCTCGAGACGGGCGACGAGCCGCTGGTGCCGCTGCGTTATCCGGTGATCGTCAAGCCGAACGCGGAGGGCAGCTCGAAGGGGATCGGCGGCGCGTCCGTGGTGTTCGACGAGGCCAGCGCGCGCGCCGCGGCCCGGGCGCTGATCGACCGCTTCGAGGGCAGCGCGCTGATCGAGGAGTACATCTGCGGCCGCGAGCTGACGGTCGGCCTGCTCGGCGACCCGACCCCGCGGGTCCTGCCGCCGCTCGAGACGGTGTTCCTCGACCGCCGCCCGTACCCCGTGCTCGGCTACGACGAGAAGGCCGACTTCATGCCGACGATGCGGTTCGACTGCCCGGCCGACCTGACGCAGGACGAGCGCGAGCGGGTCGAGCAGGCGGCCCACGGCACGTTCGTCGCGCTGCGCTGCCGCGACGTCGCGCGGATCGACCTGCGCCTGGCCGAGGACGGCACGGTCTACGTGATCGAGTGCAACGGGATCCCCGGGCTGACGCCCGACTTCAGCATGATGTGCCTGATCGCCCGGGCGGCGGGCCTCGACTTCCGCGGCCTCGTCGGCGAGATCCTCGCCGGCTGCCTGCACCGCCGCCGCGGACGCGAGGCACGGACCCGCTGAGCTTGCCGACGTGAGCCTCTCCGCTGCATGAGCGCGGAGCCCCCCAGGCCCTCACGCCGCCGGCGGCCCCCCGGGCGGAACCGCGCTCATGTCCATGTGCATCACCTCCCAGTGGTGCCCATCGACGTCGAGGAAGCTCCACCCGAACATGAAGCCGTGGTCGATCGGATCCATCGCCGGCGCCCCGCCGGCCGCGATCGCCGTCTGGACGATCGCCTCGACCTCGGCCCGGCTGCCGGCCGAGATGCAGAACAGACCTTCGACGTGCGTACGCGTGTCGCACAGCGCTTTCTTCGTGAAGTCCTTGAAGCGCGGCTCGACCAGCAGCATCACGAACGCCTCGTCGCTGACGATCATGCACGTGGCGCTCGCGTCGGTGAACCGGGGGTCGAACGCGAAGCCGAGCGCGGTGAAGAACTCGACCGAGCGCTGCAGATCGCGGACGGCGAGGTTGACGAACAACTTGCGGGAGCGGACGGTGGGGAGCGGCGTGATCATGGTAGTTTGTCGACATGGACCGGCCGGCGCGCCCCGAGTCATCGGTCCCGCAGACGATAATTCATCGCCCGCGAAAACCCCTGAACTGTCGGCCACTTGTCTGCCGACCTCGCGGATCTACGCGAGCTCGGCCGGCAGACCGAACCGGGGGAACAGCGCGGCGGTGTCGAGGAAGTGGGTCATCGCGGTGATCCGGTCGCCTTCGCACTCGAGCACGATCAGCGACCACGGCTGGTGGCGGCCGCCCGGCTCGCTCGGGGGTCGGTACTGGCCGAACGCGGGCGAGCCGCAGGCCGCCGTCGGCACCAGCCGCGAGCCGCGGCAGCCCGCGCCGCGCCCGAGCAGCCAGGCGGAGATCGCCGCGTGGCCGCGCAGCCACAGCGAATACGGCGGCATCGACATCACCGCGTCCTCGTGGAGGATCCGCGTCAGCGCGTCGACGTCGTAGCGCTCGAACGCCTCGACGTAGCGGGCGAGCAGCTCGGACTGCGCGGCGGACAGCGGCGCGCGACCGGCGGACAGGTCGCGGGCGGCGAGGGTCGCCCGGGCCCGCTGCAGCGCGCTGTTGACGGCGGCGACCGACGTCTCGAGCGTCTCGGCGACCTCCGCGGCGGCGCAGCCGAGCACCTCGGTCAGCAGCAGGGCGGCCCGCTGCCGCGGCGGCAGGTGCTGCAGCGCCGCGATGAACGCCAGCCGGATGCTCTCGCGCAGCACCGCGAGCTCCGCCGGATCGGCGTCGGTCGGCAGCGCGAACACGTCGGGGATCGGCTCGATCCACTGCTCGCCCGGCGCCGCGACCAGCGGATCGTCGACGGTCCCGGCCGGGCCGAGCTCGATCGGCCGCGCCCGCCGCGAGCGCGCGGCCAGCATGTCGAGGCAGACGCGGGTGGCGATCCGGATCAGCCAGGTCTTCAGCGACGAGCGCCCCTCGAATCGGTCGAGCGCCCGCCAGGCCCGCACCATCGTCTCCTGGACCGCGTCGTCGGCCTCGGCGACCCCACCGAGCATCCGGTAGCAGTGGCCGGTCAAGGCGGCCCGGTGCCGCTCGAGGTCGCGGGGCGTCGCCCGCGGTGTGGCGGCCGGCTGAAGGTGATGCGCGGAGTCGACCATGGCGCGCGGATGTGTACCAGGCACACCGACCCCCGAAAAGCCACGCGCCACGCCCGCGAGGCCGGACCCGACGACCGGCCGCGCGCTCGTGGCAGTCAGCGCGTGGTCGCGCTGCCGCCTCCGGCCGTGCCTGGGCTGCCGCCTCCGGCCGTGCCTGGGCTGCCGCCTCCGGCCGTGCCCCCGCCCGCGTTGCCGCCCGCGGCCGACCCTCCGCTCGCGGCCCCGCCCCCGGCCGCGCCGCCGGTGTGTCCCGAACCGGCCCCGCCGGCCCCGCCGCCCGCGCTGCCGCCGGCCGAGCCTCCGCC
>ERZ1066117.777-NODE-777-length-20341-cov-7.122893_pt1 | contig 20341 bp, 20 predicted proteins | sample MGYA00382764_ERZ1066117 | MGnify/ENA primary metagenome ERZ1066117 (study PRJEB33369, sample SAMEA5778347) | biofilm metagenome | biome: Industrial cooling water; feature: Water cooling tower basin; material: Biofilm | place: United Arab Emirates | collected...
TTCTTGGTCAGCCCGCCGATCCGCAAGCTGAAAGACACGATGATCATCCACACCCAGATGCTGGCAAGGATCAGACCCACCATCACCGCCTGCACGATAATGTCGGCCTGCAGGAACAGTGCGAAGGGCGACAGATCGGCAGCGGTCTTCAGGGCGAGATCGGGTTCCATCAGCGGTCCTGCTCAACAAGGTCGGCAAAGCGGGCCATCCAGGCCGCCGGCTGGCGGCGCGGGCGGCCCGAAGGATCGAGAAAGGCAGCGGTGAGCGTCGCTTCGGCGAGCGTGTCGCCATCGCGGGTGATGCGCTGGGCCAGCTCGCAGGCGGCAGCGCGCACGGAGACGAGGCGGGTCTCGATGGTCAGCACATCGTCCAGCCGTGCCGGGCGGCGCCACTTGATCGCCATCTCAGTCACCGCATAGGCGCCGTCGCCAGCCTTCACGGCCGCGCCATGATCGATGCCCACCGTCCGCAGATATTCGGTGCGGCCACGTTCGAGGAAAGGGAGATAGTTGGCGTGATACATGAGGCCGGCGGTGTCGGTGGCGTCGAAATAGCCCCGCGCCGGCAGGCGATGCACGCCATTTTCCAGGGTGCCAGAGGGGGGCAGGGGCGACATGTGGTTCAGATAGGTCGCAGCAGGCGGGACACGCAATGAAAAAGGGCGCCAGCAGCGGTGCCACTGGCGCCCTTTCGGCAATCTGAACGAACGGGAGCGAGGCCAGCGGCACGGGCAAAGCCCGCGCCCGACGACGAACGGGTTCATCCGGCCCGATGGCCGGCTGCCCCGCCGGCCGTGCTTGCGCCAGTTGGAGCGCAAGCAGGCTTGCGCTCCAACTGGCGCTGCGCATTACTCCGTCGGGCGCGCGTCGCGCTTTTCGACGATGCGGGCCGACTTGCCGCTGCGGCCGCGCAGATAATAGAGCTTGGCGCGGCGCACGACGCCGCGGCGCACCACCTCGATGCTCTCGATCGACGGGCTGTACAGCGGGAACACGCGCTCCACGCCTTCGCCGAAGCTGATCTTGCGCACGGTGAACGACGAGCCGATGCCCTTGTTGGCGCGGGCAATGCACACGCCTTCATAATTCTGCACGCGGGTGCGATCACCTTCGACGACCTTCACGCCGACGCGCAGCGTGTCACCGGCGCGGAAATCCGGAATCTGGCGGGCCGCCGTCAGCTTGGCGATCTGTTCCGCCTCGATCTGCTGGATGAGATTCATCTCATTCCTCATTCTTCTTCTGTCGCGCGCCAGAGGGCGACTGGACCCGGTCATCCCCATGATGACCCCAAAGATCCGGCCGCCGTAGCCGTGTGTCCTCCTCGGACCGCGCGCGCCGCCAGCGGGCGATGCGTGCGTGATCCCCCGATCGCAACGCTTCGGGGATCGCCAGACCTTCCCATTCGGGAGGCCTAGTGTAGTGCGGGTGTTCCAGAAGGCCGCTTTCGTGACTCTCCTCGATCCCGCTGGAAGCGGCGCCCATTACACCGGGCAGCAGGCGCACGCAAGCATCCATCACCACCAGCGCGGCCATCTCGCCGCCAGACAGCACATAGTCGCCAATCGACACTTCCTCGATGGCGCGACGCTGGAAGATGCGCTCGTCAAACCCCTCGAAGCGCCCGCACAGCAGGATGGCGCCGGGGCCTTGCGCCAGTGCGCGCACGCGCGCCTGCGACAGGGGTTTGCCGCGCGGGGTCATCGCCAGCACCGGGCGGCCATCGGCCACCGCATCGATGCTGGCGGCCAGCACATCGGATTTCAGCACCATGCCCGGCCCGCCGCCGGCCGGCGTGTCGTCCACCGTGCGATGCTTGTCCGTGGCGAAATCGCGGATGTTGACGGCGTTGCACGCCCAGGTGCCCGCCTCAAGCGCCCGGCCGGCGAGGCTTTGGCCAAGCGGTCCGGGGAACATCTCGGGATAGAGCGTCAGGATGGTCGCGCGCCACATCAGGCCAGCCACACCCGGTCGATCACCAGCCGGCCCGGCTCCTCGCGCACCGCCTGATCGACGAAGGGCACCATCACGCTGCCACCGCCATCCCGCGCGATGTCGAGAATGTCGGAGGCGCCATAATTCTCGATGGACTTGACCGTGCCAACGAGCGCGCCAGTCTCGTCCACCACCGCCATGCCGATATAATCGGCGACATAATATTCGCCCTCGGCCAGCGGGGGCAGGGCCGCGCGCGGCACGGCCAGTTCCAGCCCGCGCAGGGATTCGGCGGCGTTGCGGTCGGTCACGCCTTCAAAGCGCGCCACCGCCATGCCCGGCTTGTCAGGGCGGATGGCCTGCAATGCGAGCGCCCGCCCGCCCGCAACGAAGCGGGCATGGCGGGCGAGCGTGTCGGGCGTGTCGGTGAACAGCTTCAGCCGCACCTCGCCCCTGATGCCATGGGCGCCGGTGATGGCGGCCAGCACGATCCGGTCGGCCGCCATCCCCGCCAGCCCTTATTCGGCGGTTTCGCCTTCGGCGGCAGGCGCTTCGGCAGCCGGCTCTTCCACCGGGGCTGCTTCGGCAGCAGCCTCAGCCGGGGCAGCAGCGGCAGCGGCGGCAGCTTCGGCGGCTTCGGCTTCGGCGGCGGCAGCAGCCTCGGCGGCTTCGGCAGCCTTCTGGGCGGCCAGTTCAAGGCGTTCCTTGGCCTTGGCGCCGGGTTCACCCTTCTGCGGGTTGTTCTTCGCAGCGCGGGTGCGCAGGCCGGCGGCATCCAGGAAGCGGGCGACACGGTCGGTCGGCTGGGCGCCGACGCCCAGCCAATAGGCGGCGCGCTCGGTGTCCAGCGTCACGCGGTTGGCGTTGTCGCGCGGCAGCAGCGGGTTGTAGGTACCGATCTTTTCCAGGAACTTGCCATCGCGCGGGGCGCGGCTGTCAGCCACGACAATGCGATAGAAGGGACGCTTCTTCATGCCCCCGCGGGCGAGACGGATCGAGATAGCCATTGCTGTTTTCCTTCCAGTAACTCAGTTGATTGCGGTTATTTTCTGCCAAACTTGTTGAAGCCGGGCGGCAGGCTGCCCAGCCCGGGGCGGCCGAACATCCGGCCAACCGCCCCCAAATCGATGGCGCCACCAGGGCCGCCCTCAGCGCCGTCCGGCCCGGGCAACGCACCGCCGCCCATCCCCGCCAGCATCTTCATCATGCCCTTCATGCCGCCCATCTTCTTCAGGCGCTTCATGGCATTGGCCATTTCCTGGTGCATCTTCAGCACCTTGTTGACATCCTGCACGGTGGTGCCGGAGCCGTTGGCAATGCGGATCTTGCGCTTGGCGGTCAGGATCTCGGGCTTCGTGCGCTCCTTCGGCGTCATCGACAGGATGATCGCCTCCATGCGGTCGAGCAGCTTGGGGTTGATCGCGCCTGAATCCATCGCCTTCTTGGCAGCGCCCATGCCCGGCATCATCGCGGCAAGGCCGGAAAGCCCGCCCATCTTCTTCATCTGGGCCAGCTGCTGGCGCAGATCGTCCATGTCGAACTGGCCCTTGGCCAGCTTCTCGGCCATCTTCTCGGCCTGCTCGGCCTCGAAATTGGCGGCGGCCTTCTCCACCAGGCCGACAATGTCGCCCATGCCGAGGATGCGACCGGCGACACGGCGGGCATCGAACAGCTCCAGCGCGTCAATCTTCTCGCCCACGCCGGCAAAGCGGATCGGCGCGCCGGTCACCTGTCGCATCGACAGCGCGGCACCACCGCGGGCATCGCCGTCCATGCGGGTGAGGATCACGCCGGTCAGCGCCACGCGCTCCTTGAAGGCGCTGGCGACATTGACCGCGTCCTGCCCGGTCAGGCTGTCCACCACGAGCAGGATCTCATCGGGATTGGTGGCGCTGGCAATGGCCGCCATCTCGGCCATCAGTGCTTCATCGACGCCAAGGCGGCCAGCAGTGTCGAGCAGCACGACATCAAAGCCCTGCAGCTTTGCCGACTGGCGGGCGCGCTCGGCAATCTGCACCGGTGTCTGCCCGGCGATGATCGGCAGGGTGGCGACCCCGGTCTGCTCGCCCAGCACGCGCAGCTGTTCCTGGGCGGCCGGACGGGCGACGTCCAGGCTGGCCATCAGCACCTTCTTGCGCTCGCGCGTGGTGAGCCAGCTGGCCAGCTTGGCGGTGCTGGTCGTCTTGCCGGAGCCCTGCAGGCCCACCATCATCACCACAGCCGGCGGCGTGACGGCGATCTTGAGCGGCGCCGGCTCCTCTGCGCCGCCGAGCAGTTCCACCAGGCAATCGTTGACGATCTTGACGACCTGCTGGCCCGGCGTGACCGACTTGATCACCTCGGCGCCGATCGCCCGCTGGGTGGCATCCTCTATGAACTGCTTGACCACCGGCAGCGCGACATCGGCTTCCAGCAGCGCCACGCGCACTTCCCGCATGGCGGCGCGCACGTCGATCTCGGTCAGCGCGCCACGGCCACGCAACCGCTCGAAAATGCCGCCAAGCCGTTCGGAAAGACTGTCAAACAAAGGCCGGAGCCTCCATGGGGTTGCACGCTTGCCTCCAAATGGAAACGCGCCGGCGGGCGAAAACTCGCTGGCCGGCGTGCATCCTCGGACGCATGACCCTCTCTCAAAGGATCGGGCGGTGCCATAGGCGCATCAGCCGTTCGGGTCAAGCCGAGCGCGGTCAAGCGGTTTGCAGCAACCAGGGGGTTTGCAACAACATTGTCTTTCAAAAGTGTGAATGAATCGTGATCGACAGTGGCGCTGCCGTATCTGCCATGCTATCGCTGCCCACCGATATGCAGGAACCTGTATCCGTTTCCGCAGCGCAACCGGGCCCCTGGCAACGGTTGCAGGCGCTTATGTTCGGCCCGCCGCTGCCCCAGCTGCTGCGCCTGGAATTCACGCGCCAGCTTGGCGCCTATTTCCTGCCCTTCCTGATCGCCGGCCTTGTCGCCGCCGCGCTGGCCATTGCCGTCTCCATCTATGTGCGCAGCACGCTGGCGATGTTCTTCGCCGGCCTTGGGCTGGCGGGCTTCGGCTTCATCGTGATGGCCTGCCGGGAAGCCCGGTTGCCCCGCGATGATGAGCAGTTGGAGGAAACCGAATCCCGCTATTCGCTGGGCTCCACCATCGTGGCATCCGGCCTGGGCGGTATCGTGGTGGCGGTGCTGGCCACCAATGCGCCGCTGCTGGCGCAGGCCATGGTGGTCATGGTGGCGCTGGCGGCGCTGGGCGGCAGCAGCGGGGCCTGGCAGGGCCGGCCGGAACTGGCGGTGGCCCAGGCCATCTGCGTCGGCCTGCCCACGGCGGCGGCGCTGTTCGTGCGCTGGCCGGCCCCCTGGGGCCCGGGCATGGCGGTTGGTGTGCTCACCTATGCCGTGGTCAGCGTGGCCATCGCCCGGCGCAGTTACATGGCGCAGGCGACGCTGCTGCGCACCCGCGAGGACCAGCGCGGCGAACGCAATCGCATGCGCGTGGCCCTGGAGCATCTGGGGCAGGCCATTGCCGTGCTGGATGCCAATCTGAAGGTGTCGCTGATCAACCGCAGCGCGCTCGAACTGCTGGGCATGGACAATTTCGATCACGGATCCGCGCCGCGCTTTGATGATCTGCTGGCCTCGGCGCCCAATCTGATGCGCGCCAGCGGCAACCGCGAGGAATTCCTGGCCCATGCCGAACTGCTGGTGACCGCCCGCCAGCCGTTCAGCGGCGTGCTGCGGCTGAACGATGATCGCATGATCGATCTGGAATGCCTGCCGATCCCGGATGGCGGCTGGGTGGCGATGATGCGCGATGCCACTGGCGAGCGCCACGCCATTGCCGAGCTCAATCGCGAGATCAGGCGCTGCCCGCTCACCGGCCTGCCCAATCGCCGCGGCTTCCTGGAGGAACTGGATCGCCGCCTGTCGCGCGGGGATCATTTCGCCCTGATGATCGTTGATCTCGATGGCTTCAAGCAGGTGAACGACCGGCATGGCCATTCGGTGGGCGATCGCATGATCACCCGCATCGGCTTCCGGCTGCGGACAGCCGATCCGTCGCTCTATGCCGCACGGCTTGGCGGCGATGAATTCGCCGTGCTGGCCGATATCGACACCGGGGACGAAGCCGTGGCCCTGGCCCGCCGGCTGGTGGACACGATCGACGTGCCAGCCCGCTTTGGCGAGGCGGAGGTGCAGGTGGGGGCCGCCATCGGCCTTGCCCTGGCGCCCGATGATGGCGTGCTGCCGGAAACGCTGCTGCGGGCCGCCGATCTCGCCCTGCTCAATGCCAAGGCCCAGCCCGGCAACCAGATCCGCCTGTTCACGCCCGACCTGCTGGAGCGTTCGGCGCGCATCGCCAACCTCGAGGCGCGGGTGCGCTCGGCCCTGCGCGGCGGCCGTGTCGATGTCGCCTATCAACCGCTGGTCGATCTGGGGAGTGGCAAGGTCGTGGCTGTCGAGGCCCTGGCGCGCTGGCGGGATGACGGCGGCGAGCCGGTCGATCCGCAGCAGCTCGTGGCCATTGCCGAGGCGCGCGGGCTGGTCGGAGATCTCAGGCGCATGGTGCTGGAACAGGCCGCGTCCACCGTGGTGGCATTGCCGCGTGTGCTCGATCTGTGGGTGAATGTCTCGGTGCATGATCTACGCCAGTCCGGCATGGTCTCGGAAGTGACGGCGACGCTGGCCAACGCCGGGCTGCCGCCGGCGCGGCTTGCCATCGAAGTCACCGAAACCTCGCTGATGACCAGCGAGGATGGCTGCCAGGCCAATCTGGCGGCGCTGAACGCGCTGGGTGCCGCCGTCGCCATGGATGATTTTGGCGCCGGCTTCTCCTCGCTCGACCGGCTGCGGCGCCTGCCGATCAATGCGCTGAAGATTTCGGGCTCGCTGCTGCACGGTGCGGCCGATGATCGGCTGGCAGCCGACATCTTCCGCATGGCGGCCAGCCTGGGCCAGGCCATGAAGCTGCGGCTGATCGCCGAAGGTGTCGAAGGCGCTGCCGAACTGGCACTTGCACGTGCCGCCGGGATCAACCTGGCGCAGGGCTTTGCCCTGGCCGCGCCGGTGCCAGCCGAACAGCTGGGGGCGGCCATTGCTGCCGCCGAAGCTGCGGCGGGACGCAGCAAGCGCCGTCCGGCCAGGGCCGCAAGGCCCGCAACTGCCCGTCGCCCGGAACTGCAAGTAACCGCCAAGGCCGCCGCGCCGGCGAAAAAGCGTGCGGCCAAGGATATGGAAAAGGCCGCACTCAAGGGCAATGGCAAGGCCGATGCGAAGGCTGGCGGCAAGAATGGCCACAAGCAGGCTGCCAAGGCCGGGCGCAAGGCCGACCTGCCGCCGCCAGCAGCAACGCCACTGGTCGTGCCCAAGGCCAAGGGCAAGAAGAGCGGCAAGACGGCGAGCGGCGCCAACGGCAGTGCCAGCCTTGCAGCGGCCAGCGAACCGGCCCGCGCCACGAAGGGCACCGCAACGCAGTCTGTGACCACGCAGGGCAATGTTTCGCAGATGCCGGTGCGCGATGGCGTGGCCGGGCGGCGCAAGCCGGCGGCCCGGGCCTGATCGTCGGCAAAAACTGTCGGCACTGGCCTGCGGCAGGCCGCTGTTTCAGCCTTCGCCCACCAGCGCTGCTGCAAAATCGGCCGGAGTGAAGTGCTGCAGATCGTCCATGCCTTCGCCCACACCGATGGCGTGAATGGGCATGCGATAGGTTTCCGCCGCCGCCACCAGCATGCCGCCGCGCGCCGAGCCATCGAGCTTGGTCATCACCAGCCCGGTCACACCTGCCACTTCGCGGAACACCGCAATCTGTGACAGGGCGTTCTGGCCGGTGGTGGCATCCAACACCAGCAGCACATCATGCGGCGCCGCAGGATCGATCTTGGCGATGACCCGCCGCATCTTGGCCAGTTCGTCCATCAGGCCGGCCTTGTTCTGCAGGCGTCCGGCGGTGTCGATGATCAGCACGTCGATGCCCTCGTCGCGGGCGCGCTTCACCGCTTCAAAGGCCAGGCCGGCGGCATCGCCGCCCTGATCGCCAGCGACGATCGGCACACCCACGCGGTCCGCCCAAATCTTCAGCTGCTCGATGGCCGCTGCCCGGAAGGTGTCGCCAGCGGCCAGCATCACGCGCTTGCCATCGGCCTTGAACAGCCGCGCCAGCTTGGCGATGGTTGTCGTCTTGCCGCTGCCGTTGACGCCGACGATCAGCACCACCTGCGGCTTGTGGACAATCTCCAGCGGCACGGCGACCGGGGCCAGCACCTTCTCCACCTCTTCGGCAACAACCCGGCGGATGCCGGCGTCGTCGATGCCCTTGGCGTATTTCTGATCGGCCAGCCGCGCCCTGATGCGCCCTGCCACGGCCGGCCCCAGATCGGCGGCGATCAGCGCCTCCTCGATCTCGTCGAGCCGCTCCTCGTCAAGCGGCAGCGTGCCGGTGGCAAGGCCCGTGATATTGTCGGCCAGCTTGCGGGTTGACTTGGCCAGGCCCTGGGTGAGCTTTCCAAACCAGCTCATTGGTAATGCTCCAGATCAACCTCGCCGGTGAAGGCGATTACCGCCGGGCCGGCCAGCAGCAGATGGCCATCATCCCGCCGCGTCACCACCAGATCGCCGCCGGGCAGGGACACGCGAACCCGGCCGTCCACCAGAGCGCGGCGCTGTGCAGCCGCCACGGCCGCCACGGCGCCAGTGCCGCAAGCCAGCGTGGCACCAGCGCCACGTTCCCACACGCGCAGGATGAGGTGATCGCGCGCCGCAACCTGGGCGATGCCGACATTCACCCGCTCGGGGAACACCGGGTCATGCTCGATCACCGGGCCGATGCGCTCCAGATCGATGGCGGCGGTATCGGACACGAAAAACACCACGTGCGGATTGCCCACAGAAAGCGCCACCGGATCGGTCAGCGCCGGATCATGTTCGGTCCAGGCCAGCGGCAGATGCAGCGTGTCCATCGCATAGGCGAGCGGCACCGCGTCCCAGCCCCAGCGCGGCACCCCCATGTCGACCTCGGCACCGCCCTCGACGGCCTTGCCATCCAGCAACCCGCCAGCGGTTTCGATGCTGTGATGCCCGCCCAGCAGCGCTGCAGCCGCGCGGCTGCCGTTGCCGCAGGCCGCCACCTCGCCGCCATCGCTGTTCCAGAAACGCAGCCGCACATCGGCCTGGCTGCCCGGCTCGATCAGCACCAGCTGATCAAAGCCGATGCCGGTGTGGCGGTTGGCCAGGGCGCGCACCTGGGCGGCGTGCAGCGCAACCGGCTGGGCACGCGCATCCAGCACCAGGAAATCATTCCCCAGCCCGTGCATCTTGATGAAGGGGCGCGCCGTCATGTGCCGGCGTTAGCCGGCAATGGCGCTGTCCGGCAAGTCATACTCGCCGCGGATCACCGTGCGGGCCTGGCCGCGCAGGATCACTTGGCTGCCATCCAGCGTGCAATCCAGCCAGCCACCCCGCGCCGAGGCCTGGACGGCGGTGAAGCGATTGCGGCCAAGCAGACGCGCCCACATGGGCGTGATCACCGCATGGGCGCTGCCGGTCACCGGATCCTCGTCCACGCCGCAGGCCGGCACGAACACCCGGCTCAGCACGTCGCTCTGCTCGCCGGGTGCCGTGGCGATCAGCATCAGATCGATGCCCGGCGCCAGCGCCAGCACGGCGCGCATGTCGGGCGCCAGTGCGCGCACCTCGTCGGGCGAATCGAACAGCGCCACCAGATAATCCGCGCCGCGCGCCCAAAGTTCCGCCGGCATCGCGCCCAGCGCCCCGGCCACGGCGGCCATGTCGGTAATCCGCTGGTCAGCCGGCCATGAAGGCAGCCGCATGGCCAGTGCATCGCCTTCGCGCGCCACGCTGAGCAGCCCGGCCTGGCGGGTGAGGAAGCGCGCCTCCTGCAGTGCCGGCAGCGCATCAAGCACGACATGGCCGCTGGCCAGCGTGGCATGGCCGCACAGCGCCACTTCCAGTTTGGGGGTGAACCAGCGCAGCTGGAAGTCCGCCCCTGGCCCGTCATGCGGCACCAGGTAGGCGGTTTCCGAGAGATTGTTGTCGGCAGCGATCCCCTGCAGCACGCGATCGGGCAGCCAGTGCGGCAGCAGCATCACCGCGGCCGGATTGCCAGTGAACGGCCCGCCCGCGAAGGCATCGACCTGGGTGAGCGACAGGCGCATCAGGGATAGAGCAAAGTGTGGGCCCAGCCATCGGCCTGCCGCAGGCAGACGTCGCGTTCATGCCAGCGCGCTTCGTGCGCCTGCCAGAATTCGATGCGCTGCGGCGTCACCCGCCAGCCGCTCCAGCGCGGCGGGCGAGGCACGTCGCCGGGAAAGCGCGCAGCAACGTCCGCGATGCGGGCTTCGAAGGTGGCGCGATCAGCCAGCGGCTGACTCTGCAGGCTGGCCCAGGCGCCAAGCTGGGAATCGCGCGGGCGGGTGGCGAAATAGGCATCGGCCTCGGCATCCGTCACCAGCGCCGCCGTGCCGCCGATGCGCACCTGCCGGCCCAGCGACTTCCAGTGGAAGTTCAGATGCACATGGGGATTGTCCGCCAGTTCGCGGCCCTTCTGGCTGTCGAGATTGGTGTAGAACACGAAGCCGCGTTCATCCCAGGCCTTCAGCAGCACGACACGCAGCGATGGCGCACCGTCCGGCCCCACGGTTGCAACCGCCATGGCATTGGGATCATTCGGCTCGCTGGCTTCGGCGGCGGCCAGCCATTCGCCAAAGCGGGTGAACGGGGCAGGGAAGGGCAACAGGCTCATGGCCAGCGGGTTAGCCAGCCTTGGCCGGCCTGTCACCTGTGGTCATGCCGCGCAGGCGATGCAGCGGGTGGCGGTGGGCAGCGCCGCCAGCCGCGCCGGGGCGATATCGCCGCCGCAATTGCTGCACACGCCATATTGGCCCTGCTCGATGCGAGCGAGCGCGGCGAGGATCTGCTCGGCCTCGCGGATATGCTGCACTTCCAGCCCCTCGTTGGTGGCCAGTTCCTCCAGATCATTGGCCTGGTCGGCAAACTTGGCAGACAGCGGCTGGATGGTGGCCTGTTCCAGCCGGGCAATCTCGGCCTGCAGCTCGGCAAGGCGGGCGCGCAGGGTGGCGGCGATCTGGTCGGTGTTCATGCCCGCTCTCCTTCCAGGATGGCAGCAATCTGGTCGAGCAGCGCCAGCCGCTCCTTCTTCAGGGTCTCAGCATGGGCATCGTCCATGGCCGGGGCCGCGCCCGTTTCGCTGCGGCGGATCTCGTCATCCAGTGCGGCATAGCGGTCCGCCAGCGTGGCAAAGTGGCGGTCCCGCCCCTTGAGCTCCCGCATCAGCATGGCATCGTGCGGGAACACATCGTGCAGATCAGCGGGCAAATGGCTCATGATGGTCCTTCCCAAGCTTTGTTTGCTCAGATGTGGGCCTTTCTGGCGCCGCTTCCCATCGTGGCGATTGCGTAGGTGACGGGAGGACAGATTGCCGAACCGTAACAATCGGGCTAAGGCGCTGGCCAACGGATCGTTTCGGAGCCACCCCCCATGCGCTGCCTCACCCTGTTTCCCCTGCTGGTTGCTGCCCCCGCTCTTGCCCAGCAGGGTCCGGCGCCAGGTGTGCCAACGTCCATCGAAGCGGCCCGCCAGCAGCGGCCGCCGGCGCAGCCCGACTGGGTGATGACCGTGGGCATCGCGCCCATCGTTGCGCCGGTGTGGCAGGGCAGCCGCGATCACGGCTTCTCGATCTTCCCCGACCTGCGGGTGAACTACAAGGACACGCTGTTCCTCTCCATTCCCGATGGCCTGGGCTGGAACATGATCAACCAGGATGGCTGGAAGATCGGCCCGCTCGCCAAGATCCGCTTCCGCCGTCAGCAGGATACCGGCGGCTCGCCTTTCCTGATCACGGGCGCCTCCACCGCGCTGCAGGGCATGGGCGATGTCGACTTTGCCGGCGAATTCGGCGGTTTTGCCCAGAAAAGCTTCTTCAATGGCAAGTTGCGCGCCCGCGCCGAACTGCGGCAGGGCACCGGCGGCCATGATGGCCTGATCGCCGATACCAACCTGAGCTGGAACGACCGCAAGAAGGACGCCAGCCTGCTGTGGAGCGCCGGCATCCGCGCCACCTGGGCCAGCAGCAGCTTCACCAACGCCTATTTCGGCGTGACCGCCGCTCAGGGTGCCGCCACGGGCCTGGCGCCGTTCACCACCGGCAGTGGCCTTGTCAGCGCCGGCGTCAACGCCAGCCTGATCAAGCCGCTCGGCAAGTTCGGCAAGCACGGCGCCATCACGCTGTTCACCAGCTATGATCGGCTGGGCAACGTTGTTGCGGCCTCCTCGCTGATCCGCGAGCGCGGCCAGCGTGACCAGGTCTCGGTCGGTCTGGCCTACGGCTATCGGTTCGGGCTTTAAGCTTTCGCCTTCCGAGCCTTCTTCACAGGGGCCGGCGCCACTCTCGGGGCGGCGGCCAGCAGCGGCGCCAGATACTTGCCGGTCCAGCTGTCCGCGCAGGCCGCCACGTCTTCGGGCGTGCCGGCGAGGACCACCTGGCCGCCCTTGTCGCCGCCGTCGGGGCCAAGGTCGATGATATGGTCGGCGGTCTTGATGACGTCGAGGTTGTGTTCGATGACGACGACGCTGTTGCCCTGCTCAACCAGGGCGTGCAGCACCTCCAGCAGCTTGCGCACATCCTCGAAGTGCAGGCCGGTGGTGGGTTCATCGAGGATGTAGAGCGTGTTGCCGGTGGCGCGGCGCGAGAGCTCCTTGGCGAGCTTGACGCGCTGGGCTTCGCCGCCGGACAGCGTGGTGGCCTGCTGGCCGACCTTCACATAACCAAGGCCGACTTCGGCGAGCATGGCGAGCTTCTCGCGGATCGGCGGCACCGCCTTGAAGAACTCGACGCCGTCCTCGATCGTCATGTCCAGCACGTCGGCGATGCTCTTGCCCTTGAACTTCACCTCCAGCGTTTCGCGGTTGTAGCGGGCGCCGTGGCAGACATCGCAGGTGACATAAACATCGGGCAGGAAATGCATCTCGATCTTCAGCACGCCGTCGCCCTGGCAGGCCTCGCAGCGGCCGCCCTTCACATTGAAGCTGAAGCGGCCGGGCTTGTAGCCGCGCGCCTGGGACTCGGGCAGGCCAGCGAACCAGTCGCGGATGTTGGTAAAGCAGCCAGTGTATGTCGCGGGGTTTGAGCGCGGGGTGCGGCCGATGGGGGACTGATCGATGTCGATCACCTTGTCGAGATGCTGGAGGCCATCGAGGCCGTCGTGCGGCGCGGCCAGCACGCGGGCGCCGTTCAACTCGCGGGCAGCGGCGTTGTAGAGCGTGTCGATGGTGAAGGTGGACTTGCCGCTGCCGGAGACACCGGTGATGCAGGTGAAGGTGCCGAGCGGGATGGAGGCGGTGACGCCCTTCAGGTTGTTGCCGCGGGCGCTCTTCACGGTGAGGCGCTTGCCCGATCCCTTGCGGCGGGCGGCGGGCACCGGGATGGCGCGGCGGCCGGCGAGATAGTCGCCGGTGATGCTGCCTTCGGTCGCGAGAATCTGCTCCAGCGTGCCGGAGGCGACGACGGTGCCGCCATGCACGCCAGCGCCCGGCCCCATGTCGACGATGTGATCGGCAAGCCGGATGGCGTCCTCGTCATGCTCGACCACCAGCACGGTATTGCCGAGATCGCGCAGGCGCTTGAGGGTGGCGAGCAGGCGGTCATTGTCGCGCTGGTGCAGCCCGATGGAAGGCTCATCGAGCACATAGAGCACGCCCGACAGGCCGGAGCCGATCTGCGAGGCCAGGCGGATGCGCTGCGATTCGCCGCCCGACAGCGTGCCGGACTTGCGGTCGAGGTTGAGATAATCGAGGCCGACATTGTCGAGGAAGCCAAGCCGCTCGATGATCTCCTTCAGGATGCGGTCCCCGATGGCGCGCTGCTTGGGCGTGAGCTGATCGGTCACGCTGCGTGCCCAGGCCAGCGCCTGCCCGACCGGGCGCCGCACCGCAGCCGCGATGGTCTCGCCGGCCACCTTCACCGACAGCGCTTCCGGACGCAGCCGATCGCCGTTGCACACCTCGCAGGGAGAGGGCGACTGGTAGCGCTCCAGCTCCTCGCGCATCCAGGCGCTTTCGGTGTTCAGGCGCTTTTCCAGGTTCTTCACCACGCCTTCGAACGGCTTCAGCACCTCATAGGCCTTGCGGCCATCTTCGAAGCGCAGGGCAATGGCCTTGCCGCCGGTGCCGAACAGGATGGCGTGGCGGGCCTCGGCCGAAAGATCAGCCCATTTCTGCTTCAAAGTGAAGCCATAAGCGCGGCCAACGCTGGCCAGCACCTGCAGATAGTAAGGCGAAGGGGGATTGGATTTTGCCCAGGGAGCAACAGCCCCTTTCTCCAGCGTCAGGGCATGATTGGGCACGATCAGATCGGGATCGAAATGCTGCTTCTCGCCCAGGCCATCGCAGGCCGGGCAGGCGCCCTGCGGGGCGTTGAAGCTGAACAGGCGCGGCTCGATCTCCGAAATGGTGAAGCCGGAAACGGGGCAGGCAAATTTCTCCGAGAACAGGATACGGCGCTCAGCTTCCGGCGCTTCGGCGGGGGCATCGGCCAGTTCGACGATGGCCAGACCTTCGGCAAGCTTCAGGGCGGTCTCGAAGCTTTCAGCAAGGCGGGATTCAAGGCCCTGCTTCACCGCCAGCCGGTCCACCACCACGTCGATGTCGTGCTTGAACTTCTTGTCGAGCGCCGGGGCCTCCTCGATGGCATGGAAGGCGCCGTCGATCTTGACGCGGGTGAAGCCGTCCTTCTGCAGTTGCGCCAGTTCCTTGCGATACTCGCCCTTGCGGTCGCGCACGATCGGCGCCAGCAGGTAAAGGCGCGTGCCTTCGGGCAGCGCCATGACGCGATCGACCATCTGCGACACGGTCTGCGCCGTGATCGGCAGGCCGGTGGCGGGCGAATAGGGGATGCCGACGCGCGCCCACAGCAGGCGCATATAGTCATAGATCTCAGTCACCGTGGCGACGGTGGAACGCGGGTTCTTGCTGGTCGTCTTCTGCTCGATGCTGATGGCGGGCGACAGACCCTCGATATGGTCCACATCGGGCTTGGACATCATCTCCAGGAACTGGCGGGCATAGGCCGACAGCGATTCGACGTAGCGGCGCTGGCCCTCGGCATAGATGGTATCAAAGGCGAGGGACGACTTGCCGGAACCGGACAGGCCCGTGATCACGGTGAGCGCGTTCTTCGGCAGATCGACATCGACCCCCTTCAGATTATGCTCGCGGGCGCCGCGCACCTCGATCCGGTTCAGCATGGCTGGCTTGTTCCATATTTGTTCAGGGCGCGCAAGTGAGCAGGGTGCCGGGCGCCACCCTGCACCGGTTAGGCGTGGCTCCCGCAGCCGGCAAGCGCAGACATGCCGCAGGGCACGCCCGGCAGCATCAAGGGCCCGCCCGTGGCAGAGGGGGCTTTGAAACGCCTTGCCCGGCCTGCACGGACGCAGGCCGGGGAGGAAGCGCATCGGCGTTCTTCACGCCTTGGGGTCAGTGCTGCCCTGGAGTGCCTGCGCCGCTTTGTGGGTCAATGGCGGCGCCGGCCGGGGTCAAGGTTCAGGGCAGGGTATCGGGGTCAGGCAAGCGATCGGTGATTGTTGCGGAACCGGCCTTCCAGCCAGGTGCCGGCGGCGAGAGCGATCATCACCGCATAGGACCAGAAGATCAGGCCGACAGCGTAGGCCCAGGCAAAATCGCCTGTCTCCGACATGCTGGCAACGTGGACGATGGTGCCAACGAACTGGAACGCGGCCGCATACATCGGCCAGAAGCGATCGCTGAACAGCGCCAGCGCCACCAGGCCGAACAGCAGCGACACATCGATCGCCAGCACGCTCAGCTGGATGCCGTGGTACTTGTTGTCCAGCAGCCAGCTCATGATGGTGGCGGCCACGAAGGCCGCAGCGGTCAGCCGCTCATCGCGACCGCCCCAGCCAAAGGCCAGGGTCACGGAAAATGCCAGGGTGGCGAGACCAAGAAACTCGAGGATCATGGGAGTCCTCCCGTGAAGCGTTGTGCGGGTGGGGGCGCTGCAGCGCCGATCCCCGCCAACGGGAAGCCCGAACGTGACGGCTACTGTCAGCCGCCGACGGCTCGCATCAGGCGGCGATGGTGAGGTGACGCACCGGGGCGACGGTCTCGGTCAGCGCGCCTTCTTCCGGCGGGCAACGGCCGTTGAAGTTCACGGCACCCAGGCCGATCTTGGTCTGCGCTTCCTTCAGCGCGGCGTGCGTGGCGATGATGCGGCCGCGGGCTTCGATGAGCTGCTGGCAGGTCTGCATGGCGCCCATCAGGGCATCCTGGCCGATGCAGGCGGCCAGGTTGGCATCTTGGCGGGCCATGGGCATCACGGCGGTGAGCTGCGCAACGGCAGCAACAGCGGCATCAATGGCGGCTTCTGCGGCGAACAGCTGCTCTGCAACCTTGTTCGCGGCGATACGGCGTTCCTTCAGCATGGCGCAATCCTCTTTCAAGAACTGGCGGCTGATACGCGCAGCCAGTTGGGTTGGACGTCCTTCCGGACGCCAAAGCAACTGGGTCCGGAAGTGCTAAACGAGCGTCTTGAGGGCGGCGAGAGCCGCCAACACGCCACCGAAGGTGAGCGCCGACGCGAATGCGATGAACATCATCCAGCCGAGCCGGTGACGGATCGCGAGGTCATTACGTTGACCCCAGGGACGCGTGGTCAGGAATGGCCGGGCATCAATGCCAGGGTCGGGGGCTGCAATGCCCGGCCAGTCCGTTGCAAGCGTTGCCGCTGAAGCAACATTGCCTGCCGATGCAGAGGGCTGGGCGAGGGAGCCGCCCGCTGGATCAGCGACCGGCCTGACCTGGGGCTGATGCAGCGTCCTAGCGAGGGATCCATGTTCAAGCTGTTTGGGGTCGCTGGAACGGATGGATGCTGCACCAGCCTCGGGAGAAGCCGGTGCCCCAATCCTCGCCAATTCCGCGTCGCCGCCAATCTCCGGTGCTTGGTATATCAAGCCCTGATACGGCTCTGTGGGGGCGGCACGCTGGACGGGCGCCTCGCCACCAAGGGCGATTTCATCCATCACCAGCGCCCGCGCCGCTTCGATGCGGCTGGTCACCTCAAGCTTCCGTATGGCCTGGCGCAGCCGCATATCAACGGTATGCGGCGAGACTCCGAGCTGGCGGGCAATATCCTTGGAGGTCATGTGCTGATAGACGAGGCGCAGGCAATCGCGCTCGGCATCACTCAGCAGCGTCACGCGCGGGTTGCGCTGGCTTTCGAAGGCTGGCTGTCTTGCCACCATATAACGGTTCGGTGTCGCGCCGACAAAGTCAAGCGCGCCGAACTCGGCGTGGCTGGATTTTTCCAGTAGTGACTCGCTCAGCATAGCCGCGACCCCTGCGGACGACATTGACCCGTCGGTCTTTATCCACCCTTCAGAGGCGTAAGACAAGGTTTAACAGGCAGATTCGACCAATCCTTGCGTCGGATTCACAGCTCTTAACGGAATCGGGGCCGAATCCTGCGTCAAATCACCACGAATAGGGATGACTCCGGTCCTTTTGTTAAGAAAGCGAATCACCAACGCCTGCCTATCAATGCCCGAATGCCCGCATATCAATCGTTGATGCCACCCAGAATCGCCGGCTTTTCGGCAGATGCGCCGCCTGACACCATGCCAACCGGCCGAAACCTTCCGGCCAGGGGGTGATGACATGAGCTGGCAGGACGAGATTGCGGAACTGGCGCGCCGGCAGGCGCTGGCGCACGGCATGGGCGGCGCCGAGAAGCTGGCGCGGCAGCGCAGCCAGGGCAAGCTCAACGCGCGCGAACGCCTCGCAGCGCTGGTCGATCCGGGCAGCTTCCACGAGGTCGGCGAGCTTGCCGGCTTCGCGCAGTATGACGAGGCTGGCGCCATCGCCGCCTTCCAGCCAGCCAATTTCCTGTTTGGTCATGCCAGCATCGATGGCCGTGCGGTGGTGGCCACCGCCGATGACTTTACCGTGCGCGGCGGCGCCGCCGATGCCAGCCTGCACAGGAAGCTGATCGCCGCCGAGCAGCTGGCGAGCGAATATCGCCTGCCGCTCATCCGCATGATCGAAGGCACCGGCGGCGGCGGCAGCGTGCGCACGCTGGAGATGACCGGATTCACCTATATTCCCGAGATCCCGGGCTGGGAGCTGATGACCGCCAACCTCTCCCAGGTGCCCGTGGTGGCGCTTGGCCTTGGCCCGGTGGCCGGGCTCGGCGCCGGGCGCATGGTCATGGCGCACTACAGCCTGCTGGTCGACGGGCTGGCCCAGATGTTCGTCGCCGGCCCGCCGGTGGTGGCAGCGGCGGGCGAGCATCGCACCAAGGAGGAGCTGGGCGGCGCCGCCCTGCATGCCGCCAACGGCGCCGTCGATGATCGGGTGGCCAGCGAGGCCGAGGCCTTCCTGCGCACGCGCTGGTTCCTTTCCTACCTGCCATCCTCCGTTGACGAGCTGCCGGCGCGCACGCCCTGTCATGACCCGGCCAACCGCGCCGAGGAGTGGTTGCTGGGCGCGGTGCCGCGCGATCCCCGCCGGCTCTATCCGGTGCGGCCGATCGTGGAGGCCGTGGTGGACCGCGGCAGCTGGTTCGAGATTGGCCGCGAATGGGGCACCGGGGTCGTCACCGGCCTCGCCCGGCTGGATGGCTGGCCGGTGGCCGTGATCGCGTCGAACCCGGAAAGCCTGGGCGGGTTGTGGACGGCGGCCACCGCCCGCAAGGTGGAGCGCATGGTCGACCTGGCAGATAGCTTCCATCTGCCGATCATCCAGCTGGTTGATAATCCCGGCTTCCTGATCGGCCGCCGCGCCGAGGAGGAGGCCACAATCCGCTGGGGTTCCAGGGCCTTGGCGGCCATATATCAATCATCGGTACCCTGGGCCTGCGTGGTGATGCGGAAGGCCTATGGCATGGCTGGCAGCGGCCACGCGCCTGCCGATCGCTTCCGCTGGCGCATGGCCTGGCCTTCGGGCGACTGGGGCAGCCTGCCGATCGCCGGCGGGCTGGAAGCAGCCTATCGCGCCGAGCTGGAAGCCTCCGCAGACCCGGCCGCAAAGCTGGCCGAGATACGGGAACGGCTGGAACGCGTGCGCTCGCCCTTCCGCACAGCAGAGAAATTCGGCGTGGAAGCCATCATTGATCCGCGGGCCACCCGCGCCGAGCTGTGCCGCTTTGCGAACCTGGCCCAGCGGGGCCTGAAACCGGGCCGAAAGGGCAGGGGACTGCGGCCCTAGCGGGCTTCATTCGGCCGGCGGCGCCATGCCCATGGCGCGCATGCGCTTCAGCCCCTCGGCCAGTTCAGGCTGGGTGACAAAGCCGTCCTTGTCGCCATCGAGCAGGCTGAAGCCCATCTCGCGCCGGCCGGCGGCGAGCCACTCCTCCTTGCTCCACTTGCCGTCCTTGTTGGCATCGGCGGCCATCAGCCGCTGGCCGGCGGACGACTGGGCGGGCGCGGCTGGCTGTTGCGCCAGAGCGGGAGCGGCAATCAGCAGGGTGAGGGCGGCAAGCAGGCGCATATCAATCTCCGGTGGACAGGACCCAAGCCTATCAACGTGCTGGTGCGGCGCAATCCCTCACGTCATTCGCGGCGCAGGTTGTTCACCCGGTCGCGCGTGACCGGATAATCGATGCCATCGGGGATGGTGAGCCAGGCTTCGCCATCGATCATCTCGAAGGCCGGCTGCACATAGGGCGCGGGCAAGGCGGCAACCGCTGAAAACAGCTCTGCCAGCGTTTGATATTGCGCCAGCCGGTGCATGTTGCACCAGGTGGGGAACACCATGGCAGCGTGCCCTGCATCATAATCGGCCAGCGCCTGTGCCGCCGTGGTCCAGCGCAGGGCCTTGGCTTCGAAGCCATCAGGCGTGATCACCGCGCTGGCCGAGCGGCCGGCATCGGCGAGATAGAAGCGCGTGTCGAAGCGGCGGGCGATCTGGGCCGCAGCGGGCGGTTCCCAACGGGCGAAGGGAAGGAAGCGCGCGGCATCCACCTTGTGCTCCATCGCGCCCAGCAGGTTGGCGAAGCTGTAGGCCTCCTCCTCGTTGGGGCCGCTGGCCAGCGCCGATCGCGCCTGCGCCAGCTTCACCTCGTCCGGGTGCGGGCCTTCGGTCAGCAGCACGCCGGTTTCCTCCAGCGCTTCGCGGGCGCAGGCGACACGGGCGGCGGCATCTTCATCGTCCAGGCCATCGAAGCCTTGCGCCAGGTTGGGATTGCGGGCGATGCCGCCATCCACCCGGTCAACCCGGCCACCCGGAAACACCAGGGCACCACCGGCAAAGGCCATGTTCTCGCCGCGCTGCACGAGCAGAACCTCCGGCGCGCCCTCGGGCCCCTCGCGGGCCAGGATCACGGTGGCGGCGGGGATGGATACGGGTTTTGCGGCTTCAGTCATGCGGCGATGATAAGC
>ERZ1066117.780-NODE-780-length-20305-cov-9.028790_pt1 | contig 20305 bp, 9 predicted proteins | sample MGYA00382764_ERZ1066117 | MGnify/ENA primary metagenome ERZ1066117 (study PRJEB33369, sample SAMEA5778347) | biofilm metagenome | biome: Industrial cooling water; feature: Water cooling tower basin; material: Biofilm | place: United Arab Emirates | collected...
GGTTACATTACCCCGCCAAAAGATGAAGAAACAATTGAGGATGCATCACCCTTAGTAAAGATGCCTGAGTAATGGATTTTTCGATGTGGAAGTGGGGATGCGATCGCTCTCTACTTCTACGATTATCTTAACCCTTTTCCTCGCAACAAATTATCTACCCAAACCGCCTCAGATTCGGATAATTGCGGTACTGTTTCGCTGTTATAATCAATCACATAATCATAAGCCCCTCGGTCATATACATCATTAATTAACGTCTGTAAATCTAGAAGTGGTTCCACATCGCCCCGCCTCAACGGTATAGGAAAAGAGGGTATGACATCGGCTAAATTAAATAAATACAAATCAGCCATTGGGCGTTCATCTCCTCGCCCGATTAAAATGCGATAATTTGCTGTTATATCGCAGTCTAATACAGGCATTGGTTTTCCTGCCCTTAGTAAATCAATTTCCACCAGGTGGGTGCGGCTTCCTAGTATTTGTTGGCGTTTTTCTTCATACATTTCCCTTCCTTGTCCGGCACGTTTATTTGTAGGAGAAATAACTTCAATAACTGTCACTACTTGTTTAGTTGCTATGTCTCGAACTTCTAAATAACTTTCCCTAAATTCCAAGGGGATAGGCATTCTCACTCGACGAGGCGTGACGGGTGGCGCAGCAATAGCAACGTTAGAATTTGTTTGATTTGTTTGAGTTCGCAGGCGTTGTTGCACAACCACATCAGGAATACCGACTAGAAGAGAATCATCTGCATTAACTTGATAGATTCGCCTTTCGATATTAACTCGATATTTTGGGACTAAGTGAGGAACTAAAACATCTGCGATCGCTACTATCAATCTACTATGTATTTCAGGCCATAGTTCGGGATGTTCTAAATAGGGATTCATCCCTGGAAATGGATTGGACATAAACTCACCTCTTCTCTTTTAAGCCTTTTTCTCGCAACAAATTATCTACCCAAGTTGCCTCTGATTCTGACAATTTTGGCACGGTTTCGCTGTTATTATAATCGATTGTATAATCATAACCTGCTCGGTCGTATAGTTGATTAATTAATGGCTGCAATTCCACAATCGGTTCGACATCGTCGCGCCGCAAAGGTAATGGAAAATTTGGGATGGCATCGGGTAAATTAAATAGGTATAAATCCGCTTTGGGTCGGCGTTCTCCCCGACTCACCAAAATCCGATAATTTCCGGTAAGGTTACTATCAAAAATGGGTAGAGGTTTCCCTCCTCTTAGCAAGTCAATTTCGACTAAGTTAGTGCGGCTTCCCAATACCTGCTGTCGTTTTTCTTCGTACATTTTGCGTCCTTGTCCGGAACGTTTATTTACAGGTGAAAGCACTTCAATCACTGTTACTACTTCTTTGTTTTTAGTTTCTTTTACCTCTAAGTATCCTTCTCTAAATTCCATCAACATTGGAACTCTTACTTCTACAGGTGTAGCGGTTGGCGTAGCAACAGCTACAGCAGCAGATTCTGTAGACTCGGTTCTGGTTTGGCTGCGTTGTACGCTAACATCTGGAAGACCTACTAAAATGTCATCTTCGCTTTCAGTAGCTTGGTAAATTCGCTTGTCTATTGTGACAATATATTTGGGGAGCAATTGAGGAACTAAAGTTTCCAGCAAGCTACTAATTAGCAGGTGATGAACTTGAGGCCATTCATCAGGATGTTCTAAATAGGGATTCATCCCTGGAAATGGATTAGGCATAAAAGAATTTTAGATTTTAGATTTTAGATTTTAGATTTGTAATTTGGGATTTGAGATTCAAGATTGTAGAGACGTTGCAAGCAATGTCTCTACAATAATTTCCTAGAAGTTGCTGTAGTTGGAAATAGCGTTTGTCAGCCTTTCCAATACTTCTGGTACTGGGATAGCGCCTAGTTCTCCAGATGCTCTTGTACGAATGCTGAGACTGTTGGTTTCAACTTCCTTCGCGCCGACAATTCCCATCACGGGGATTTTGTCTTTTTCGGCGTTACGAATCAGTTTACCCAAGCGTTCGCCGCTGGTGTCTGCTTCGGCGCGGATATTGAGCGATCGCATTTTATCCGCCACTTCTTTAGCAAAGGGTAAAAACTCATCGCTGACTGGCAACAATCGCGCTTGAATCGGTGCTAACCACAAGGGAAAATCTCCCGCATACTCTTCAATTAAAATCCCAATTAGCCTTTCTAACGAGCCAAAAGGTGCGCGGTGAATCATCACCGGACGCTTGCGGGTGCCATCTTCTGCGACATATTCTAACTCGAATCGTTCGGGCAAGTTGTAATCGACTTGCACCGTTCCTAACTGCCATTCTCTTTCCAAGGCATCGCGGAAAATAAAATCGAGTTTGGGGCCATAAAATGCGGCTTCCCCAATCCCTTCAAAGTGTTCCATTCCCAACTGTTCAACCGCGCGGCGAATCGCACCTTGCGCTTTTTCCCAAGCTTCATCGGAACCGATATATTTATCCGATTCCGGATCTCGGAAACTCAATCTAGCTTTAAAATTCTTCAGTTGTAACTTGTTGAACACCGACAGAATTAAATCCACTACATTGAGGAATTCGCTGTCTAATTGTTCGGGCGTGACAAATAAGTGAGAATCATCAACAGTAAAGCCCCGCACCCGCGTTAAACCGCCTAATTCTCCAGATTGTTCGTAACGATAAACCGTGCCGAATTCTGCCAAGCGCATCGGCAGTTCGCGATAGGAACGCAACTCACTTTTATAGATTTGAATGTGGAAAGGACAGTTCATCGGTTTGAGGGTAAAACCCTCTTCCTTCGCCGCAGATTCTTCATCTTCTGCCATCAGAGGAAACATATCCTCTTTATATTTCTGCCAGTGTCCAGAGATTTTGAATAAATCCACTTTGGCGATGTGCGGCGTTACTACTGGTAGATAACCGCGTTTGAGTTGTTCCTGCTTGAGGAAGTCTTCTAAAAGACTCCGCAATACGGTTCCTTTGGGCGTCCACAAAGGTAACCCCGGCCCCACGTCATCGGAAAATATAAACAGTCCTAATTCTTTGCCCAGTTTGCGGTGATCTCGCCTGAGTGCTTCTTCCTTGCGGCGTTTATATTCTGCCAGCTGTTCCGGCGTTTCCCAAGCTGTGCCGTAAATCCGTTGCAGTTGCGCTTTGGTAGCATCTCCCCGCCAGTATGCCCCGGCGACGCTTTCTAGTTCAATTGCTTTCGGGTTCAACTCGCTGGTATTTTCCAAGTGGGGACCCGCGCACAAATCCCACCATTGATCGCCGAGATGGTAGATTGTAATCGGTTCTTCTTTTATACTTTCTAGTATCTCCAGCTTGTAAGGTTCGTTAATTTCCTTAATCCGGCGTTCGGCTTCCTCGCGGGTAACTTCTTCCCGCATCACGGGCAACTTGCGGTTAACGATCTTGACCATCTCTTTGTAGATGGCTTTCAAATCTTTTTCCGTAAATGGTTCAGAATTGTCAAAATCGTAGTAAAATCCATTTTCAATCCAGGGGCCGATCGTCACCTGCGCTTTGGGAAATAACTTTTGCACCGCCATCGCCATCACGTGGGAGGCGGTGTGACGAATTTTCTTTAAGGTTTCCGATTCGTTGGTGCGGGGTAAATACATTTTTACTGGTTGTTCTGGGGAATCGTTCGATTCTGGTTTAATTGAAGGCTGCTGAACCATGTTTCCAAGAAAGAAGTTGATAATTGGGCATCGGAGATTGGGCAGGTGAACAGAGGAGCTTTCTTGAGCTGAGGGAGCTGAGGGAGCTTTCTTGAGCTGAGGGAGATAACGAAATAGAAGTAATTACTTCCCCAGCTCCCCCAGCTTCCCCAGCTTCCCCAGCTTCCCCAGCTTCCCCAGCTTCCCCAGCTCAAGAAAGCTCCCCTACCGCTCTATCTTACCGAGTTGCCCTGCCACTGGTTAGAGCAAGGATTTTTAATAAAATCTTTGGGAAATGTAAAGAAACGTAAATGAGGTTAAGATTATGATTGTAAGTTAGTAAGCTTGTCTTTCGATTCATGCTTAATTCCAACTTGCCGGAGCCGGAATTGCTCAAAACCTTACTGGAACCGCTGTTAGAAGATTTTCTGTATTGGTTTGAGCGATCGCGTAACTTCCTGGAAACCGAGCAACTTCATTTCTTGACTCAACAGCAGCAAGCCGATTTACTGGCGCGGGTAACACAGGCTCAAACTGAAGTCAGAACGACTCAGATGCTGTTTCAAGCCACTGGCTCTCAAGTAGGCGTGGAAACATCCACCCTCATGCCTTGGCACCTACTGGTTACAGAATGCTGGCAAGTGGCGATGCGCTTTCGTATGGAGCAATCTACCGAACAAACACCGGAGATCTAAAGCTGCTAACCCTTAGACCGGCTTGTAACGTTTGATTAACATCTCTCATTTTTGATAAGACTTTCTCAATTTGTGCCGTTGACTGTCTGACGCGGAGGAGGACACCATGTTTCATCTACTTTACATTTTGGCTTTCACGATAATTGCTTTTTTAGCTGTGGGCAATCTCATCCGCAGTTTGCTGAGTATCAGTACGGATTATCAGTACAGCGCGAATTCTAGACGCCGCCCGATGGAAGTGCCGCACCCAGAGTTTCTCGATGCGTCTGGTAATGTCATTGAAGAACCTCTGCTAGTGATGAAGTCAATCGGTGTGGAAGACGCCCGTCAACAGTTAGAGTCGCTTTATAAAAATCAACCAGAAAATCCTTCTAATTAATCATAACTAGGTCTAGGGGAAGACAATCAAGCCAGCGGGATGCGCCAACAAGAAACCCGGTTTTTGACAAAAACCGGGTTTCTCAAACCTTTTACACCGGATTGCAAGTGAGTTAGGTATCAGCCTTTTGGCTTTGTTTGTATAGCGGCAGTATTAATGCTGCCGCTATACAAACAAAGGTTTACCTCCTGCGCGTGCTTTCCTACTATAAGTAGCGATCGCACTCAAAGCTAACTATGCTAGGACTTATGCAAAGAAACCGGGTTTCTGAGTTCGCCGTGCGTAAGTCCTGTATGCTGTATGCGATCGCACAAATCGCTCCAACGGACGCCTTCAAGGCTGGATAGGACAACGCTAGCATTGCTAGGATGATCGAGCGCTCCTAACTTAACAGCGCGCATCCCAGCTGAGTTGGCAGCTTCTACCCCAGCATCGGCATCTTCTACCACCAGGCATTGCGCCGGGGATAAACCGAGTTGGAAGGCGGCGTGGAGGAAAACATCGGGGGCGGGTTTGGGTTTGATGACGCTGTACCCGTCTGCTATACCATCCATGTACTCAGAAATACCGAGGCGGCGAATCACATCCCGCGCGTTTTTGCTCGACGATCCGAGGCCAATTTTTACCTTGGCAGCTTTCAGATCTTCTAACAAAACGCTTACACCGGGCAATAAATCAGATGGGCTGATGTTGCGAATCAATTCCAGATAGTAGCGATTTTTACGCTCCATCATTGCTTCGAGTTCTGGCTCGGTGGCGGTGCGATCGCTCAATCCCAAAATATAAAGCAGCGATTCCCGGCGAGCAATCCCCCGCAGCGCTTCGTTTTCCTGGCGATTAAACGGAATCCCTTCTTCATCCGCCAGTTGCTTCCAGGCCAGATAGTGATATTCAGCCGTATCCGTAAGGACACCATCGAGGTCAAAAATAACACCCTGAATCATTGCAGATTTTAGATTGCAGATTTCAGATTTTAGCTCGTTACCTGGCTCCTGCCTGGGAACGCAGATTTCAGATTGAGATCGGTTCTGGGATGGCTCGATTTCCGGTTCTGACTTTAAATCGAAGTCGTATTGCTGACCTTGCCATTGCAGTTGAAACTTGAGGCGCGTCCAACCTGGGGGTAAATGGGGACAGGCGACGGGGCCATTTTGGGTGAGGCGGATGCCGCCAAAACCGAAGACAACTGCCTGCCAAATGCCACCCGCAGAAGCGGCGTGAATGCCTTCTTGGGCGTTGCGTCGCACGTCTTCTAAGTCTACGAGGGCGGCGCGCATAAAATGTTCGTAGGCTTCAGCGGGATTGCCCAAATCGCAAGCGAGAATAGCATGAATCGCAGGCCCTAAAGAAGAACCGTAGGTATGATCTGTGCGGGGATTGTAGTAATCCCAGTTAGTTTGGATGATATCGCGGTGGTAGCGATCGCGCAGCAGATACAGTAACATCAGCACGTCGGCTTGTTTGAGAATCTGCCGCTCGCTGGTAGCTTCGATTCCCAGCAATGCTTGCATTGACTTAGTGCGCGGTTCGTAGTCTGCTAAGTTGACATCTTCCAGGTGAAAAAAGCCTTCAAATTGCTCGATTAAACCAGTTTCTGGGTCTTCCAGCACCAGGACATGTGCGATAATATCAGTCCAACGATCGAGACGATTGGGCGTTAAGTTGAGTTGTTGTGCTAGTTCGGCGGCAAATTGGGGATAATGCGATCGCAACCAAGCCAACAGTTTCAACGCCGTTTCTAGGTGCCACTGTACCATTTGGTTGGTGAAAGCATTATTATGAATGCGATCGTGGTTCTCATCCGGCCCAATCACATCGCGGAACTCGTAACAGGCGCGCTGCGAATTCCATTCCGCCCGACTGCCCCAAAATACTGCTGTATCTAGAATTATCTCAGCACCATAGTCGCGCATCCAATCATTATCGCCCGTTGCTTGCCAGTAATGCCAGACGGCATAAGCAACATCTGCCGTGATGTGCAACTCAATATCGCCGCACCAAATGCGAATAACATGCCGACCATCGCATGAGTGTACCCAACGCGGCGTGACTTCGTTCCCCGTGTCGGCGCTTTCCCAAGCATACATCGCCCCTTCGTAACCGGATTCTTTGGCTTTGCACCGCGCGCCGGACAAAGTATGGTAGCGATAGGTAAGCAAGTTCTTAGCTAAAGCGGGTTGGGTTAAAGTCAGGAAAGGAACGAGAAAGATTTCCGTATCCCAAAACACGTGACCGCGATAGCCAAAACCAGAAAGCGTTTTAGCCGGAATGCTGACTCGGTCATCGTTACGGGGTGCGGCTACTAAAATTTGAAACAAGTTATAGCGGATGGCTAGCTGCGCCTTGATGTCCCCTTCGATTGTCACATCGCAAGCTTGCCAAACTTCCTCCCAAGCAGCAACGTGAGCAGCTTTGAGTAAATCGTAACCGGGCAAGCGAGCTAGTTTTTCCCTGGCGGCAAAGCTCGGTTCGGCAGTATCCCGCGAGGTGAAGACGGTGACAATTTTATCCAGCGTCACCGTTTCTCCCGGTTGAGCGGGAAAGGTTGTCGTCAGAGTGGGGTAACCTTGGGTGTTCATTCCCTCAACCGCTGTCGCGCTCGATACTGTTAACTGAGTTGCTATGCCCAGATCGATTTTGGAGTAGCGGCTGCGCTCGTGCAACCAAACGCTCTTGCCGGTTACGCCTTGCTCGACCCAGTCCCAGTGCATCACGCCTTGATTGTGGGGGTAGCCGTTGATACTGGCCTGAACTTCGATCTCTCCGGCAAAATCTACCGGCGTTACTTGACAGCGAATGGCAAGGACGTGCTGATCTGCGAGACTGGTAAAGCGCTCGAAGTGGAGATCGACGGTTTTACCGCTGGGACTGCGCCAACGGATGTCGCGCTGTAACAGTCCTTGGCGCAAATCGAGGCGGCGCTGGTATTTGAGAATAGTACCGCGGTTGAGCGAGAAGCGATCGCCCCCGACCCAAATTACCAACGGCAACCAATCTGGACAATTCGCCAATTCGGTGTATACTACAGGCACATCATCGTAGACGCCGTTGATTAAAGTGGCAGGCATCGCTCCTGGATAGCCTTCTTCAAACGTGCCACGGGTGCCTAAATAACCATTACCCAAGGTAAAAACGGTTTCTTTGTAGTGCAGCTCGGACTCATCAAACTGCGTTTCAACGACAGTCCATTCGGTTCCGTCGATCCGGGCTTGAGTTAGATTGGGGAGACTGAGAGTTTGCATCTTGGAAAGCTTCCATTGCGCGAGGCGGCTCGCATCAGGACAATTTGAGCGCACAAAAGCTGCTTTCCCTGCATTAAGAGCAGATCGAGCAGGCGGCTTGGTAAGTCGCCGCTTCCACTTGGCTTTAATGGTGCGGGAAAGGGTTAAAAATATTGGTCGCTCTTTTTCTAGCATCCCTCCAGAGATAGAAAATAGGCGCACATTAGCAAAAATGTAACAAAAAAATATATACTGAAACAAGACTAAAAAAACAGAAATAATTCTTTAACTTATTCTCGAAACCTACTCTCTGCTTGTGCCTGGATAATCACTTCAGGTTAATTTGTATACAGAGTTATTGTTAGTCCTGGGTTTCTCCTCAATTGCCGAGGTTTTATGATTATCCTTCCTGGAATTATTGTTCAAGCGAAGATATACGAAAGCGAAAAGTCTTTAGTGTATCGGGGAATGTATGAGCAAAAGCAAATACCTGCGATTATAAAAGTTTTAAAATCAGACTATCCAAGTATAACGGAATTAAACCAATACAAACAAGAGTATGAAATCACCAAGCAGTTGAACATCCCAGGTGTTATTAAAGCTTATAGCTTGGAAAAATATCAAAATACTCTGGTAATGATTTTAGAAGATTTTGGGGGAGAATCTTTAAAAAAATTGGTGAGGTCGAGCCAAAAAATTACGATGGTAGAATTTTTAGAAATTGCGATTAAGATTGTAGAAATTCTCGGGGCAATACATAACGCGAATATTATTCACAAAGATATCAATCCATCAAACATTGTTTACAATCGAGAAAGCGAACAGATAAAAATCATTGACTTTGGTATTGCGACAGTTTTAAACCGGGAAAACCCAACGCTAAAAAATCCCAACCTTTTAGAAGGAACTTTAGCTTATATATCGCCAGAGCAAACGGGCAGAATGAACCGTTCTCTAGATTATAGAACAGATTTTTATTCTTTGGGAGTTACTTTTTACGAATTGCTGACCAATCAGTTACCTTTTAGCACAACCGACCCGATGGAGTTGGTTCACTGTCATATTGCCAAACAGCCGATACCGCCGCATGAAATCGATCGAGATATACCCCAGGATATTTCAGCCATTGTGATGAAATTGTTAGCCAAAAATGCTGAAGATCGATACCAAAGTGCTTGGGGAATTCACGCGGATTTAGTGATGTGTTTGATGCAATTAGAAGCCAACGGTGAAATTGAAGATATAATTCCCGGTCAAAACGATATTTCGGATAAATTTGAAATCCCGCAAAAACTTTATGGTAGGAAACAAGCAATCAAAACTTTACTAGCAGCATTTGAGCGAGTCAGGGGAGGAGATGAGGAAGAAATAACTTTCTTATCCCAGAGCGAACTTGTACTTGTGACTGGTTATTCGGGGATTGGTAAGTCAGCACTGGTAGAAGAATTTTATCAAGCGATCGCCAAAAAACGCGGTTATTTTATCAAAGGCAAATATGACCCATTAAAGCGAAACATTCCCTACAGTGGCATCATCAGTGCATTTCAGGTATTGGTGCGACAATTGCTAACAGAAAGCGAACAGCAACTGCAACAATGGCGAGAAAAATTATTAGCAGCTTTGCAGCAGCAAGGGCAGGTAATTGTCGATGCGATTCCCGAATTAGAACTGATTATAGGCCAACAGCCACCCCTGGAAAAATTAAGTTCGCTTCAGGCGCAGAATCGGTTTATTTTTGCTTGTCAAAACTTCATGCGGGTATTTTGCCAACCCGAACATCCATTAGTAATTTTTCTGGACGATTTTCATGAAGTCGATACTGCAACGCTCAAGTTAATCAAGCAGATATTTAACGATATAAAAACGGGATATCTGTTGTTAATTGTAGCGTATCGAGAACAAGAAGTTAAGCCGAACCATCCGTTAGCGATCGCCGTTAATGAATTACGAAAAAAAAGAGTTGCCATTAACCAAATCAACTTAGAATCTTTAAGCTTAAAAGCGGTGACTAAATTGCTCGCCGATACCTTGCAAACTTCTAATGAATCCGTCAAAGAGTTGGCTAATTTAGTTTACCTTAAAACCGAGGGAAATCCTTTTTTTATTAATAACTTTTTAGGGAAAGTATATGCAAATAAATTAATAACATTTGATTTTGATTGTTTAAATTGGCGCTGGGATTTGGATAAAATTGCAGCGATGAGCATCACCGATAATGTTGTAGACTTATTGATTAATAAGTTGAAAAATTTACCCCAATCAACCGAAAATATTTTACGCTTAGCTGCTTGCATTGGTAACAATTTTGACTTAAATACCCTCTCTATAATTTGTGAAAAATTACCGGATGAAATCCTCCAACACTTAGTGATAGCAGTTGAAGGGGGTTTAATTCAACCGGGGCAAGATTATAAATTTACGCACGAGCGCGTGCAACAGGCAGCCTATAATTTGATTGATGACAAGCAGAAAACAGCAATTCACTTACAAATTGGTTGTCTGTTGTTGCGGAATAGTAGGCCAGGAAATTTATCAGACAAAATATTTGAAATTGTCCCCCATCTCAATCTGGGTGTAGGAGTCTGGCAAGGTTTATCTTTATCCTATAAAAGACAAAAACAGGCGAAGACGTCGATACCGCTAAATGAAATTGCCTTTCTTAATTTAATTGCCGGTCAGAAAGCTTTAGCAGCGGCTGCTTATGGCTTGGGGTTAAAATATTTGAATGCCGGGATACAATTGTTAGGAAAAAATAGCTGGCTGAGCGATTACGATTTGACGCTAGCACTATATGAATCAGCCGTAGAAGCAGCCTACCTGAATGGCGACTTTAAACAGCAGAGTAAATTAGCTGAAGTGGTGCTGCAAAAGGCTAAGATTCAATTGGATAAAGTGAGAGTTTATCAAATTAAAATTCAATCTTGCATAGCACAGACGCGATTGCAAGAAGCCGTTGATATAGCCTTGCAAGCTGTTGCATTACTAGGGGTAAATATTCCCAAAAAACCAAGTCATACAGACCTAGATGAAGCATTGTTAGAAACTGCATCTAAATTAGCCGGAAAGGCAATTTTAGATTTAATAGAATTGCCTCCCATGTCCGAGCCAATTGCATTGGCAGTAATGCGGCTGTTAACAAGTGCTAATGCTGCGGCTTATACTGCCAATCCTAAACTATTACCCTTGATGATATCGAAGCAGGTTAACTTATCGCTTGAGTATGGTAATGCTGACGTATCTCCCTTGAGTTATGCCTATTACGGTGCTGTCCTTTGTAAAGTAGTGGTATCGATTGAATCGGGCTATCAATTTGGTCAGGTAGCTTTAAAACTTTTAGAAAAATTAGACAATCAGCAAATAATAGCTCGAACAATTGATTTAGTTTATGGAACCATTCAAGTATGGAAAATGCATCTAAAGGCAACTTTAAAACCTTTACAGGATGCCTATCAAATTGGCAAAGATAATGGCAGTTTTGAATATGCCGGATACGGTATTGTCAAACATTGCTATTATTCTTTTTTAACCGGACAGCCTTTGAAAGAGCTAGAACAAGATATGAAAACCTACAGTGAAGTTTTAGCTCAATTGAAGCAATTGACAGCCGTTAATTATCTCGAACGAGATAGACAGGCAATTTTGAATTTAATTGAAGGTTCTCTTTTGCCAGGGGTTTTGACGGGTAGAGTTTATGATGAGTGGCAGAATTTACCGATTTACGAGCAAGTAAATGATGAGTACGGACTTTTATATTTATATTTAAATAAAGTAATACTGAGCTATTTATTTGAAGAGTATTCGCAAGCGATCGCTTACGCTAACACAGCAGGAACTTACCTGGATGGGGGAACAGGATTGGCATTAGTTGCCGTCTTCTATTTTTACGACTCTCTAGCGCGACTGGCGATCTATCCTGAATTGACGATTTCTGAGCAAGCAAAGATGATGCAACGAGTCAATGCCAACCAGAAAAAAATGAAATTTTGGGCAAATCTAGCGCCGATGAATTATTTACATAAATACGATCTAGTTGAGGCAGAACGCTATCGAGTTTTGGGACAATATTTAGAGGCGATGGAGTATTGCGATCGCGCGATCGCCGGTGCGAAAGAAAACGAATATATCCAAGAACAAGCACTTAGCAATGAACTGGCAGCTAAACTTTACCTGAGTCGGGGACAAGAAAAAATTGCCCAAGTTTATATGAAGGATGCCTGCTACTGTTACACCTGCTGGGGCAGCGAGGCAAAAGTCAAAGACTTGCAAGGAAAATATCCTCAATTGCTAACTGAAAATTGGACGCCTTCTCGCCTTAAATATTCTATCGTCAGTAACCTAACTACTAGCACCAGCTCAACGGAAATTTTAGATATAGCCACGGTAATTAAAGCATCCCAAGCGATTTCTGGCGAAATTGTGCTAGAAAAATTACTGGCTAAATTGATGAAAATTCTGATCGAAAATGCCGGGGCAGAAGTGGGATATTTAATTTTACATTCTCAGCCCGAATCGGGTAACGAGTCAGAAAAATTGCTGATTCAAGCTTCCGGGTGCGTAAATGAGGAAAACATCGCGGTTTTGCAGTCTATTCCGATTGAAAATTGTCTCCCAGTTGCGATAATTAATTATGTAACTCGGACAAAAGAAATAGTCGTCAAGCACGATGCTGCTAAGCTGGGAAGGTTTACCGACGATCCCTATATTAAAACTCATCAGTCTAAATCTATCTTGTGCGCGCCAATAATTAATCAAGGTCAACTGAGCGGACTGATCTATTTGGAGAATAACTTAACTACAGGAGCATTTACAAGCGATCGCATCGAAGTCATTAACCTAATTACTGCTCAAGCTGCTATCTCGATCGAAAATGCTATGTTATATAGAAACTTGCAGCATACCAAGCAGCAAATAGAAGAATATTCCCGCACCTTAGAAATCAAAGTAGAAGAACGCACCCAGGAATTAGCAACTGCTAAAAAAGCGGCTGAAGCTGCTAGCAAAGCTAAAAGCGAATTCCTTTCTAATATGAGCCACGAACTGCGAACCCCGCTCAACGGCATTTTGGGTTATACCCAAATTTTGCAGCGAGACAACAGTTTAAAACTGCAACAGAAAGAAGAGATTAATATTATTTACCAATGCGGCACTCACTTGCTCACCCTCATCAATGACATTCTCGACCTCTCCAAAATTGAAGCGGGGAAAATGGAACTTTATCCCAGCGAAATTGATTTTCCTTTTTTCTTGCAGTGCGTCGTAGAAATGTGCCGCATCAAAGCCGAAACCAAAAATATTTCGTTTACTTACCAACCATCTAATCAACTACCAGCGAGCATTTATGCTGACGAAAAGCAATTACGGCAAATTTTAATTAATCTCCTCGGCAATGCGATTAAATTTACCGAAGAAGGCGGAGTAACTTTTAAGATAGAGGTAATCGCTCAAGATTCATTACCAATAAGTAACAAAGAAAATCCCAGCCAATTACCAATTTGTCAAATTCGCTTCCTAATCCAAGATACTGGCGTTGGCATGAGCGAGGCGCAAATCGCACAAATTTTCTTACCTTTTGAACGGGTAGGGGATAAAACTCGTTTGGTAGAAGGAACTGGACTAGGATTAGCAATTAGCCACAAAATTGTTAACATGATGGGTTCTACTATTAACGTTAAAAGTAAGCCTGGAGAAGGCAGCACTTTTTGGATAGATTTAGACTTGCCAGTTATCGTCGGAACTACAAAATCTAGTCAATCAAATCGCAATGAAATGATTATTGGCTACCAGGGAAAACAGCAGAAAATTTTAATCGTGGACGACAAATGGCAAAACCGCGCCGTCTTGAGAAATATGCTCGAACCTCTTGGTTTTATTATTGTTGAAGCTGCCAACGGTGAGGAAGGAATAGAAGCTGCTTGCGCGCTACAACCAAACTTAATCGTTATCGACCTAGTTATGCCAGTATTAGACGGTTTTGAAATGATGCGCCAGCTGCGGCGGTTACCAGAATTTGAATCCCTGCCCATCGTTGCTTGTTCTGCCAGCGTTTATAATATCGATCGACAAAAGAGCATCCAGGCAGGTAGTAATGATTTTCTCTCTAAACCAGTTGTTGTCGAAAATCTGTTAGAAAAATTACAATTGCATTTAGGATTGGAATGGATTTACGAACAAAAAAATCTTCAACACCAACCAGAGATAGAACATTTACACCAAAGTAATACTATCCTACCACCACCCGCAGAAGCACTCGCTCGACTGTACGATCTAGTACGACAAGGACTTATTTTTGAGGTAGAAGGAGAAGCGTTAAGACTTGAAAAAGAAAATGAAGAATTTGTCCCCTTCGCTAGAAAAATTTTACAATTCGCTCAAGACTTTGAAGTCGAAAAAATATTACATTTTCTTGAATCTTATATCAACCCCGGTTAAATTAGAAGGGTTGGTTTTAATCCCAAAAGTTTAATTGCCAAAAAATCGGGGTGCAGAAATATGACACAATCGCCACAAAAAGAACCGATATTAATTGTTGATGATACTCCTAACAATTTAAAAGTTTTATCCCAGGCTTTGACCGATGCTGGTTATACGGTTGCCGTTGCAAAAAGTGGCGAAACGGCGATTAAACAAATCGAATATAAACCCCCAGCGCTAATTTTGCTCGATATATTAATGCCGGGAATGGATGGTTTTGAAACATGCGATCGCTTAAAAACCAACCTCGCAACAAAGGACATCCCAATTATTTTTATGACCGCTTTAAACGACACCGTTGATAAAGTTAAAGGTTTGTCCCTGGGAGCCGTAGACTATATTACCAAACCCTTTCAAATTGAAGAAGTTTTAGCCCGCGTTCAAACTCACTTAGAAATCCGCCGATTAAATCTAACCTTAGAGCAGCAAAACTTACGTTTAAAACAAGAAATTGAAGCGCATCAAAAAGCTCGCGCCGCCTTGCAGCAACTTACCGAAGAATTAGAACAAAGGGTACAACAGCGAACGAGAGAACTTTCCCAAGCCATCGATGAATTACGTAAAAGTCAAGAAAAATTACAATACGATGCCTTTCACGATTCTTTGACTGGATTGCCCAATCGCGTCTGGTTAACTAAACGCTTAAAGGAGTTAATTGAAGCGAATTCAAGCTATACTGTTCTGTTTGTTGACCTGGATCGATTTAAGATCGTTAACGATAGTCTGGGACATATCACCGGAGATGAACTTTTAAAATGGGTTGCAGCTAGAATGCAAGCTTGTTTGCAGCCACCAAATACTGCAATTAGGATGGGTGGAGATGAGTTTGTTGTTTTGTTAGAAACAGGAGAAGCGACGGCAGTTGCGCGACAATTATTAGAACAATTAAGTTTGCCATTTAACTTCAACGACTACGAAGTTGTGATTGGCGCTAGCATCGGTATTACTTCGAGCGCCATCGGGTATAAAAATCCGATGGATGCACTTAGAGATGCAGATATTGCTATGTATCGAGCCAAACAAGAAAAAAAAGGCGGCTATCAGATTTTTACTCCGCAAATGCAAGCATCTGCTCTGGCGCGGATGCAAATGGAACACAATTTGCGGAAAGGGATTGCAGCCGAAGAATTCAGCCTCCACTACCAACCCATTTTATCCTTAACAACCAAAGAACTTAAAGGTTTTGAAGCCCTGCTGCGGTGGAATCATCCCAACGGCATGATTCCACCCGGTAAATTTATCCCCCTAGCCGAAGAAACTGGCTTAATCAATCCTTTAGGCTGGTGGATTGTCCGCGAAGCTTGCAGCCAGTTACAACGTTGGCAAACTGAATTTCCCGACTTTCCCCTCAGCCTGAATATAAATTTTTCTCCCGTCCAGTTTAAGCAAGCTAATCTGTTTGAAAAACTGGCTGAAATTTTGTCAGAAACAGGCGTGACGGAAAATTGTATCAGAATAGAAATCACCGAGAGCTGTCTTTTAAACAATCCGAACCTGGATTTAAATGTATTTAAAAGTATGGGTCTAGAGTTATGTATTGATGATTTTGGTACGGGCTACTCTTCGTTAAGCCGCTTGCACGAGTTACCAATTCACACTTTAAAAATCGACCGTTCCTTTGTGGTGCAATTAACTCCAGATGAACGGGATACAGCAATGATTAAAGTTATTTTACTTTTGGCAAAAAACCTTGGCTTGGAAGTAGTAGCCGAAGGAATAGAAACGCAATTTCAATTAGAAAAGCTGCGAGAACTTGGGTGTAATTGGGTTCAAGGGTATTTCTTATCTAAACCGCTGGATAGCCAAGCAGCGACGGAACTAATTAGAACCTTTTATAAAGGCAAAAATAATTCAACAGTGGACAGTTGACAGTTGACAGTTGACAGTGGACAGTTGACAGTTGACAGTTGACAGTTGACAGTTGACAGTTGACAGTTGACAGTTATATCGAGTCCGGTAGTATTGGACTTGTATGGTTAATGATGCTGTAGGGGCGGGTTTTACCAAAAATCTTTGATCCCAAGCGAACTGTGTTGATCAACCCGCCCCTCGCGTGGGATGCCGATGCAACCGGACATGATCTTAAACCCGCCCCGGTTTATGCTAGAGCGAGAAAGCTGTTTTGATCGATCTCATACCATCTCCGGTAGCAATGGAAGGCCAAGTGTTTTTCTCGTCGCAGGGGCGGGTTATAACAACAAACTTTGACAATTTCAAATAATTTAACTAAACCCGCCCCGCGAAGCCCAGTATAAAGAATGAAGAACAATTTATGCTTCATTCTTTATCCTTAATTTTTATTACGCTTCAATCACTACGCGCAAATTGCCTCGCTTTTTAGCGACGCGGCAAGAAGTTGTATTGCCAGTGCGCTGGAATTCCAAATCCAACAAAGTTGCACCCACTTTTAAATTTTCCAGCCGTAAAGATGAAATCGATTCTGGCAGTGCCGGATCGATAATTCGCAAGCAGTTATTGGGCGCATCGGGAACCAAATTGATCATCATGTGCAGCAGCTGAAAAATGCTCCCCGTTGCCCAAGCTTGGGGCGAACAAGCAACTGGATACCGCACGGGAGTTCTATCGCCGTTGCGTTCGTAACCGCAGAATAGTTCTGGGGGACGGTTATAAGGTTGATACTGGGTCATGTCGATTAAACCCTGGGCTAATTCTAGAGCTTGATCGATCAATCCCAGACTACGCAACCCCATCGCGATTAGGGCGTTATCGTGAGGCCATACCGAACCGATATGATACCCCATCGGATTATACGCGGGGGATAAACTGCTGAGGGTGCGAATTCCCCAGCCGTTAAACATATCCGGCGCGCGCAATCGTTCGGCGACGCTGTAAGCACGTTCTGGCGTCAGAATGCCCAAACTCAAACAATGCCCTGGATTAGATGTAATGCTATCAACTCGCTGGCGATCGCCGTCCAATGCCAAGGCGCAAAAGCCCTCGTCTTCTAGCCAAAAATCGCGATTAAATCGGGCTTTTAAATCCCTGGCTTCTTCTTGCCACCGATCTGCTAAATCGATGCGCTTTTTCAACCGCGCTATTTCCGCCAGACGCACTTTCGCGGCATAAACGTAACCCTGGACTTCGCACAAGGAAATCGGCGGCTTGGCTAGCTGTCCTTTACGGTTGACAATGCAATCGCCGGAATCTTTCCATCCCTGGTTAACCAAGCCGCGATTAGAACGACAAGAATAGCTGAGATAGCCAGTTTCAGCACAATTGCGGTCAATCCAATCCATCGCCGCTAACGCATTGGGCCACAACCGATCTAAAGTTTCCATATCGGCAGTCCAAACGTAATACTCGGCATAAAGCATCAACCACAAGGGCGTGGCGTCTACAGTACCGTAGTAAGGCGTGTGGGGTACTTCCAGACAGCGCGCCATTTCGCCAAAGCGGATTTCATGCAAGATTTTACCGTATTGCTCGTCGCGCCAATCATCGTCGGTTTTGCCTTGGTATTCGGCTAGGATGGTGAGGGTTTCGCGCGCGATCGCTGAATTCAACATCAAAGTTTGCGACGCCGCAATAATCGAATCGCGCCCAAACAAGGTGGAAAACCAAGGCACCCCAGCAGATAGCACCTTGTCTTTACCAAAAGTCTGCCGCAACAAGTAAGCATCTTGTTCCGCACGTTCGATTACCCGATCAAACATAGCGCGATCCGAACGTATGCGCGTACTCTGATGCACCCAATGTTGCTCTTCCATTAACTCCGCCGCCTTCGCTTGCACCAAAGTAACGGGTGCGTCCACTCGCGACACCGGGCGGTTATTATTAAACATTTGCAGCCGATAACCCAATTTAATACTTTCATGGGACTGCAACTCCAGCTGCCAAATTGCCGTGTATCCCTTAAACAAATCTGGCGTGCGATGGTGAAATTCGATGCGCGATTCCATCACCGCGCGATCCAAACCTTGGTAAGCTAGCGTCAGATTGCCCGTTTCTTCTTGAGCCGGTTTGCCTTCCCGCACCGCGCGCAACTTTTGCCCCCGTTTTTGTCGCGAAAACCCCCGCACTTCAAATAAATCGACAAAATCCGCGTCAAACGTGAGGCTGAGTTCAAAAGTAACCGCGCCGGTACTGTAATTACATACCTCTATTTCAGAAAACAGCGCCCCGTTGAGAACGATTTCGCGCCGAATTCCCAAGGTATCGGCATTGAGACGCCCTTCAATTTTGGGATTCGTACACAATACCGAAAGCATAAATCCTTTATCGGCGGTGCTATTAAGTAAAACCGGCGCCCGACCATCTATTTGCAACTCTAGGCGCGAAAGAAACCGCGTATCGTTGCAAAACAGCCCCATACTGGCTGATATGTCATCTCTTAAATTAAAATTACCAGCAATATTGCCCAGGGTATCCGTGACTAAAAACATGTCATCGTCTTTAAGTGTCAGCGTTGGCTGGGGTTCCTCGTTGACGACGCAAGGCCACTCCGAGATGGGCAATTCCTCGGCGGGGATAAATATTTGACCTTCGAGTTCAATAATATTCGGTGACATTACTAGCAGTTTGCTCTCGAATCTACAGTTTTCAACAGACGAAACTTGGCTGACTGGGTTGCTGGTGTCAACAAAATTACACGATTGGGGATATCATGTCCGCTGGCTTCGATGTTGTATGGGGCAATGTTAATAAAACCTCCCCCTACAGTACCGAAAACATACGATATCGAATCAAGCGAAGGTGTGTAGGTTAGTTAAAGGTTGACAAAATTGCACCTTTAACTAGCCCGCTCAACTATCTTGATTGACACTTGCTAAATCTATTATCTACCCATACCAAAATTTCGGACAAAGGTTCTGTCAACTATCTTTTGGTACAGTGCGATTTTGTACCTCTCACATCTTGCACTGAGCCAACAGAAATAAATTTCACAGCGAGGAAGCAGGCAACCCGTTGAAACGGGTTAAAACCTTGATTTTAGTTAGCTTTAGCTCACTTAAGCTTTCAGCCCCAAATTTATTTGGAGGCTGTTTATCGGGTAGGTGCAAGATGTGAGTTAACCTCAGATCTTGCACCATTATCAACAAGCATTGAAAAACCGGGTTTCTTGCCCATAGCTCAACTTGAAAGCCTAGATTTTTCGTCAACTCACATCTTGCACCTACCCGATAAATAGCCCTGAAATAAATTTCGGGCTGAAAGCTTAAGTTAGCTAAAGCTAACTAAAATCAAGGTTTTAACCCGTTTCAACGGGTTTTAGCTTTCAGCGAGAAATTTATTTCTCGGCTTGGTGCAAGATGTGCGTTAACTCACATCTTGCACTTACCCGATAAACAGCCTCCAAATAAATTTGGGGCTGAAAGCTTAAGTTAGCTAAAGCTAACTACAATCAAGGTTTTAACCCGTTTCAACGGGTTTTAGCTTTAAGCCAGAAATTTATTTCTCGGCTTGGTGCAAGATGTGAGTAGACTCACATCTTGCACCATTCTCAACAAGCATTGAAAAACCGGGTTTCTTAACGAAAAATCTAGGCTTTCAAGTTTAGCTATTTGCAAGAAACCCGGTTTTGAGCCACGGTGCAAGATCTGAGTAAGCTAATACAGCGGATTGCAGCCGTATGAGGTACAGCATTTTTGCTTCGTTTGTGTAGCGGCAGCATTAATACTGCCGCTACACAAACGAAGGTGTACCTCACAAGGGTTGCAAGCCGCTATAAGTTGGGTTGAGGAACGAAACCCAACCTACAACCTTTATTCATTGAGTTCTCACTGTTGTAACTCCCCTTCTCCCACCAAAGGAGAAGGGGTTGAGGAATAAGATAGAAAAACTTACCTGTCAACTGTCAACTGTCAACTATCAACTATCAACTGTCAACTATCAACTGTCAACTATCAACTATCAACTATCAACTATCAACTATC
>ERZ1066117.781-NODE-781-length-20302-cov-46.450733_pt1 | contig 20302 bp, 10 predicted proteins | sample MGYA00382764_ERZ1066117 | MGnify/ENA primary metagenome ERZ1066117 (study PRJEB33369, sample SAMEA5778347) | biofilm metagenome | biome: Industrial cooling water; feature: Water cooling tower basin; material: Biofilm | place: United Arab Emirates | collected...
GCGCTCGCCGACCCGGCGACCCGCGCCCGCCTCGCCGCGCCCGCGCCCGCGGGCGCCCGCGACCCGACCCCCGCGCTCCGCCGCCAGCGCCGCCTGTTCCTCCTCCGCCGCGGCCCCGACGGCGCCGCCCGCTGCGAAGCCTGGCGCCACCACGTCGAGGACGACGCCCCGCGCCACGGCGTCCTGACCCGCGACGACCGCGACGACCGCGGCCGCTTCACCCGGATCTTCGCCTACGAGGCCGGGCCGGGCGTCCTCACCCTGCAGGGCCCGACCGAGGTCTGGCGTCCGCGGATCGCCGGCCGCCGCGCCGAGGTCGTCCGGGCGCGTGGGTGCCTGATCACACGACCCGTCGCCGACGTCTCGCCCGACGCGATCACCATCGGCCAGGACCCCTGGTATCGCTCGAGGCGCGCCTGCGAGGCCGCCCGCGCCGCTGGAGCCGCACCGCGGCCCGCGCCGTCCTGCGATTGATCGGGCGGCCGCGCCGCGCCTCCGCGGCGATTGCGTCGCTTCACGGCGGCCCCGGCGCGATTGCGCCGCGCCCGCTCAGGGGCGCGCAACCACAGGATTGATAAGTTTTTGGTGCGCTGGATCTCGTTTGGCCGCGGAGCCCGCTGCGCCCGCGAGACTCGCTCGTTCGCCGGCCCGGCTCGCCGCGGACCGACATCTCGGCTGTCCGGAAGGACATCTGTCGCCAGGCGACCCGCGCTATCGATCCCGGCATGGACGCCTGCACCTCGGCCGACCCGGAAGAGCTGCGTACCACTCGCCGCACCGCCCGCACCCTCAGCGCCGCCGAGCGCGAGCTGTTCGGCACGCCCTCCGACTCCCTCGGCCGCTACGCCCTCTTGAACAAGCTCGGCAGCGGCAGCATGGGCATCGTCTACCGCGCCTACGACCCGCGCCTCGACCGCCCCGTCGCCGTCAAGATCCTCCACCCGACCGGCGAGAAGACCGCGCAGCTGATCTCGGCCGGCGACGCCCGCCTGCTGCGCGAGGCCCAGGCGATCGCCCGCCTGTGTCACCCGAACGTGATCGCGATCCACGACGTCGGCACCGTCGGCGACCGCGTCTTCATGACGATGGAGTACGTCGAGGGCCAGAACCTGCGCGAGCACTGCGACGCCGCCCCGCGGAGCTGGCGGGACCTCGTCCCGCTGCTGATCCAGGCCGGCCGCGGCCTCGCGGCCGCGCACGCGCGCGGGATCATCCACCGCGACATCAAGCCCGACAACATCCTCGTCGGCGCCGACGGCCGCGTCCGCGTCCTCGACTTCAGCGTCGCGCGCCCGCTCGGCAGCCCCTCCTCGGAGAGCCTGCTGCGCAAGCTGTGCCTGACCGCCACCGAGACCAACGTCCTCGTCGGCACGCCCGCCTACATGGCCCCCGAGCAGCTGCGGGCCCGCCCGGCCGACGCGCGCAGCGACCAGTTCGCCTTCTGCGTCACCTCTTACGAGTGCCTGTTCGGCGAGCGCCCGTTCGCCGGCCCGACGCTGCACACCCTGATCGACAACGTGCTCGCCGGCCCGCCGACCCAGCCGCCGCCGTTCAGCCCGGCGATCCCGCGCGCCCTCTACCAGTGCATCGTCAAGGGCCTCGCGCTCGACGCGATCGACCGCTGGCCCGACATGACCGCCCTCGTCGACGAGCTCGAGCGGGTGCTCGCCCGCCCGCGCCGCCGCACCTCCTTCGCCCTCGCCGCCTCCCTCGGGGCCGCCGCCGCCCTCAGCCTCGGCGCCCTCGCCTCGCACTACACCGACGACACCTGCGGCGGCCCCCCGGCCCTCGCCCACATCACGACCCGCTGACGCTCGCGCGGCGAGTTGATCTGCCCGGGGTCTTCGTGTACCCCAGGCTCTCCCGATCATGCTCCTGCGCAGCCTGCAGCTGTCTCGCCTCCTGTCGTTCGGGCCCGACTCCGAGCCCGTCGAGCTGCAGCCGCTCAACGTCCTGATCGGCCCCAACGGCTCCGGCAAGTCCAACTTCATCGACGCGATCCACGTGCTCGAACTGCTCCGCTACGGCCTCGGCGACGCCATGAACGGCGCCAACGCGCAGGAGTGGCTGTGGAAGGGCCCGGGCGAGCGTCGCGGGACGATCGAGGCCGTCGTCAGCCCCGCCCGCCTCGAGGGCATCCCGCTCCGTCACCGGCTCACCTTCCGCGAGTCCGGTTTCCACCTGCAGATCGAGGACGAACGGATCGAGGGCGCGCGCCCGGCCAAGGGGGCGAAGAAGCCGCCGCTCTTCTTCGGCTACGAGCGCGGGACCCCGACGCTCACCACGCAGGGCAAGCCGCGCAGACTCCAGCAAGACGCGCTCGATCCGCGCTCCTCGGTCCTCGCCCAGCGCCGCGACCCCGAGCTGTACCCGGAGCTCTTCGCCCTGAGCGAGGCCTACGGCGCGATCCGTGTCTACCGCGATTGGGCCTTCGGCCGAGGGACCCCCGCGCGCGCACCGCAGCGGACAGACCTGCCCGCCGACGGCCTGCTCGCGGACGCGAGCAACCTCGCCCTCGTCCTCCACGCGATCCGCCTCGACGACGACGCCCGGCCGGCCATGCTCGCGGGCATCCAGCAGCTCTACGACGGCATCGCCGACATCGACGTCAAGATCCAGGGCGGCGCCGTCGAGTTATTCCTGTCCGAAGGGAAAGGTCGCAAGATCCCCGCGTCTCGCCTGTCCGACGGGACGATCCGCTGGCTCGCCCTGCTCGCCGTCCTGCTCCACCCCGAGCCGCCCCCGCTCGTCTGCATCGAGGAGCCCGAGCTCGGCCTCCACCCCGACCTGCTACCCGGCCTCGCGCGCCTGCTCCGCGAGGCCTCGGAGCGGATGCAGCTCGTCGTCACCACCCACTCGCCCGCCCTCGTCGACGCCTTCACCGACGACCCCGCGTGCGTCCTCGTGTGCGAGCGCGCGACCGACACGACGACGATCCGTCGCCTCGATCCGGAGCGCCTCGTCGCGTGGCTCGAGCTGTACAGCCTCGGCGCCCTGTGGACCAAGGGCGAGCTTGGGGGCTCGCGGTGGTGACCCGGCGCGCCCGCCCGAAGAAATTCCAAGAAGGACCTCGCCACGGCCCTCGCGCACGCGACCCGAGCCGCGAAGAACGGCCCTTACACGAAGTCCGACGGCTTCGTCCTGATCGGGCTCGTCGATCCGCAGAAGCTCTGCGCTCGCTGCCCGCGCCACGCCGGACGATTCTTCACGCGCCTCGAAGCCGCCCTCTCGGCGCTCGACCCGTCGCCACGCTGAGAGCCACGTGTCGACCCGCGGCCGGGTCCGGCCGATCACTCGCGCCACAGCGGCTGCGTCCACGCCATCCGTCCGCCCGGCCCCCGCACCCGCGCGCGCACGTACGGCCCCTCGACCTCCGCGAGCGCGATCCGCCCGCGCCGCTCCGCCGTCCGGACCACCGCCCCGCCCGCGCCGACGAACTCGATCACGCACCCCTCCGGCGCCTCGACCGCGAGCGCCCCCGCCTCGCGCCGCAATGCGTCGAGCACCACCCCGGTCGACGCATAGAAGTCTCCGCGCCGCAGCGCCGCCTCGATCGCCGCCGGCTCGCGCGCCGCCTGCACCATCACGAACCCGCGGTCGCCGGTGTACGCCGTCTCGCCGCGGGCCTCCGCCGCCGCCGCGTCGAAGTAGTGGTGCGCGTCGTCGGTCGCGACCGCGAACAGCCGCGCCCCCTGCCCGAGCGCCGCGTCCCACAGCGCCTCGGTCGACGGGTGCTGCGCGTCGCCCTCGTTGTTCGCGTCGAGCGACGTGTTCGCCAGCTCGAACAGCGCCAGCCCCCGGCCTGCCAGCGCCGCCAGCAGCCCCGCGTCGGCCGCGTAGTGGAAGTTCGGGTGGTTGAGCATCGCCACCCCGCCGAGCTGCTCCGCCGCCGCGATCGCCCGCGCGAACAGCTCCTCGCGCCGCGGCGACGTCGCCGGCGGGAACGTGAACTTGCCGGCCCGGCCCGGCGCGACGAACAGCGCGTTGACGTGCAGCAGGCAGTCGAGCCCGGGCTCGGGCGCCGGCTCGCACGCCGCCAGGTTCTGCGTCAGCTCGACCCCCGGCGCGACCACCAGCGGCCCGACCCGCTCCGCCGTCACCGTCACGAAGTTGTGGTCGGTCACCACCACCGCGTCGAACCCGCGCCCTGCGTACCAGCGGAGCGCCTCCGCGACCGGCGTCGCGCTGTCGCCCGAGTTCGCGGTGTGCATGTGCAGCTGCACCTTGAGCCATGGCGCTTCGGCCACCTCCGCCGCCCCCGCGCGCACCGCCGGCGCCGGCGGCTCCGCGCGCCCGCACGCGACCGCCCCGAGCCAGACCCCGAGCCACAGCCGGACACCGACGAGCGCGCGCACCCCCGCAGCTTGCCACGCCCCGCCGCCGCGCGCTCGCGCCCCTCGCCGGCCCCCTCGCCTCGCGCCCCGCCCCCGGAGTACGATCCCTCCCCCGCGACGATGCCCGCCCCCGAGATCACCAGCGTCGGCGACGCGCTCGAGAGCCTCGTCCACCAGTTCGCCGACCCGTGGGCGTTCCTCCGCGAGCTCGTGCAGAACGCCGTCGACGCCGACACCGCGCAGATCGACGTCCGGATCGACCACGACGCCGCGCGCCGGACGATGCTGATCGAGGTCGCCGACCACGGCGCGGGCATGACCCGCGAGATCATCGACACCCGCCTGACGCGCCTGTTCTCCTCGTCGAAGGAGGGCGACTACACCAAGATCGGCCGCTTCGGGATCGGCTTCGTCTCCGTCTTCGCGATCGACCCCGACCTCGTCTGCGTCGACACCGGCCGCGCCGGCGAGTACTGGCGCGTGCTGTTCCGCCGCGACCGCAGCTTCGAGCGGATCCGGCTGCACCAGCCGGTCGAGGGCACCACCGTCCGCCTCTACAAGACCGCCGACGAGGCCGACGTGCTCGCGGCCCGCGCCCGCGCCCGCGAGACCCTCGCCTATTGGTGCAAGCACGCGCGCGTCGACCTCCGCTTCGAGGGCGACCCGATCAGCGGCCCGCTCGACCTGGACGGCCTGTGCAAGGTCGAGCACCGCGAGGAGGGCACCCACCTCGTCATGGCCCTCGTCGCCGAGCCGGTCGCCCTGCGCGGCTACTACCACGGCGGCCTGACCCTGCACGAGGAGCACGACGACTCGCTGCCGCACGTCGCCTTCAAGATCGACTCGCGGTTCCTCGAGCACACGCTGACCCGCGACAACGTGATCCGCGACGACAACTACGCCAAGGCGATGGCGATCGTCGCCGAGGTCGCGCGCACCCGCCTCGCCGCCGCGCTGTTCGAGGCGCTCGAGCGGCGCGTCCGGGCCGGCGACGACGACCCGCGCGAGCGCGACGCCCTCCACCGCGCCGCCGCTCGCCACCTCGCGCAGAAGGACCCCGACCCCGCCTGGCAGACCCGCGCGATCGTCCCGCTGCACGGCGCCCCGCCGGCCTCGCTCGCCGAGCTGCGCGCCCGCCCGCGCCGGCGCCGGCTCTACCGCTCGCCGGTGTCCAACCCGGTCGTCGCCGGCCTCGTCCAGGACGGCCACCCCGTGATCCTTTGCGACGAGGGCGACAGCCTCGAGCGGCTCGTCGCCGCCGCCCTGTCCGAGCGCCCGACCCCCGTCACCGACATCTGCACCGCCCTCCCAGCCGATCCCGCCGAGCTGTCCCATTGGACAGCCCTGCGCGAGGCCCTCGCCGAGCTGCTGCGCGCCCGCAAGTGGAAGGTCCGCGAGATCGCCGTCGGCCACCTCGCCTACCCCGGCTCGCCGATCGCCGGCCGCCCCGCGATCACCCAGGAGCGCCTCGGCGAGCTCACCCCGGTCGCCGAGAGCGGCGCGCTGTCGAAGGGCTGGCTGACGAGCGGCCGCGTGCTCGTGCTGTCCGCCGATCACCCGACGCTGCGCCACCTCTGCGCCGTCGCCGAGCGCGAGCCCGAGCTCGCCGCCTACCTGGCCTTGAAGTCCTTCTTCTTGCACGGCGAGCTCACCCCGACGCAGGACGCCGAGCTGGCGACCCTGTCCGCGGAGGCACGGTGGCGACGGACGACCCCCTGAACGACCTGCTCGACGCCCTGCGCGCCGACGGCGACGTCGACTCGCAGGGCCGCTTCACCCTCGACCGCGCGCAGGCGCGCGCCAAGCTGCAGAAGTTCCAGCTCGCCGACGCCCGCCGCTACGTGCTCGAGCTGGTCCAGGCCGCCGTCCTGCGCGGCGCGACCGCGATCGACTTCCACATCGACGCCGACGACATGCGCATGCGCTTCGACGGCCCGAGCTTCACCGCCGCCGAGCTCGACGACCTGTGGGGCTCGATCTTCGCCGACGGCGACGGCAAGCCGCTGCGCGCCGTCCGTCAGCTCGCGCTCGGCCTCAACGCCGCCCTCGGCCTCGGGCCCAAACAGATCCTCGTCCGCAGCGGCGCCGCCCAGTTGCGCGTCCGCCCCGGCGAGGACGACGAGCACACCGCGATCGACCCGCCGATCGACGGCACGACGATCCACGTCCAGCGCAAGCTGCGGCTCGGCCTCGTCGTCGACTTCCTGCGCAACCTCGGCGGCCTGCTCGGCGAGGAGCGCCACCTGCACGCCGGCTGCCGCTACGCCGCGATCCCGATCACCCTCGACGGCAAGCCGATCGCCCGCGACATGGCGCCCACGGGCGCCGTGATCAGCCAGCCGCTCGCCGCCGACGGCCTCTCCGGCGGCCTCGCGCTGACCGCGAGCGACGCGCCGGCCGAGCTGCGCCTCGTCAAGGACGGCGTGTGGGTCGACACCCACGCGCTCGAGCAGTGCGGCCCCGGGCTCGTCGCCGTCGTCGCCGCCGACGCGCTGCGCAAGGACGTCTCGCTCGCCAAGATCGTCGCCGACGACGCCCTCGGGCGGATCGTCGGCCTCGTCCGCGCCGAGCGCTGGAGCCTGCTCGCCCGCCTCGTCCAGGCCGTCGAGCGCGGCGAGCAGCCGCCCGCGCGGCTCCAGCGCGTCCGCGCCGAGGTGCTCGAGTTCCTGCGCCCGCGCGACCTGCAGAAGCGCCCCGACGTCGCCGTGCTCGCCCGCACGATCACCTGGCCCGACGCCCGCGGAACGGACCCTCGAACCGGCCAGCGCCGCACGGTCTCCCTCGCCGAGCTCGCCGAGCGCGGCCAGGACCCGCTGCGCCACGCCGCCGGCGACTACCTCGAGCTGCCCCCCGACGACCCGCCGGTCCCGCAGCTCGGCCCGGAGGCCAAACGCGTCGGCCGGATCCTCGGCGTCAAGCTCGAGGCGATCGACCCCGAGCTGCAGCGCGCGACCGCCCGCGAGCGCGCGCGCCGGGCCTGGCTCACCCGCGCGATGGACCCGCGCCTGCCCGACGATCGCCGCTACCTCCTGCGCACCTCGCTGACCGCGCCGGGCCTGCGCGGCGAGCTCGGCGTCGCCGCCGACGCGCTCACCGAGCCGTCGCGGTCGACCGGCTCCGCCTGGCTGCTGGTCCGCGGCTGCCTGCTGGCGCGGCTCGAGCTGCCGTGGCCGATCCCCGCGCTCGACCTCGCGCTCGAGGGCACCTTCACCCCGACCGAGCATTACGACGATGTCGTCCGCGACGCCGCGTTCGCGCGCGCCGTCCTGCGGGCGCTCGCCGCCCTGCACCGCCCGCTCGCGTGGTGGGCCCGCGAGGCCCACGGCGGACCCCACGAGCTCGCCGCGCGCGGCCTCGTCAAGGTCTGGCTGTCGCTCGTGCTCAGCCACCACGAGCGCGCCGCCCTGTGGCTGCGGCTCGGCGTCCCCGAGGCCGAGCGCCCGACCGAGCCCGCGGCCGCCGAGCTGCTGCCACAGCGCGCCGCCCTGCTCGACGGCGACGGCCCCTCCCTCGCCGACCTCCCGCTGTTCGAGGACTTCGACGGCGCCCGCGCCTCGCTGCGCGACCTCGCCGCGCGCCGCGACCGCGTCGGCGCGCTCGACGAGCTCGACCACGGCGTCGCCCGCCTGCCCGACCTCGGCCGCGAGGTCCTGTGGCTCGGCGGCGGCGACCGCAAGCTGCTCGCCGGCCTGTTCGGGGCCGACGCCCTGCGCTCCTATCAACCTGTCCTCGAAGCCATCCTGCGCGAGCGCGCCTTCCGGGCCCGCCCGCCGCGCGACCTCGGCGACCTCGACCGCATCCTCCAGGCCGAGCTGCTTTCCGCCGGCCTCGCCCCGCAGCTGTGGCGGCGCACCTTCGAGGTCGACGGCGTCGCCGGCGTGCTCGCGCTGTTCCCCGACCGCGAGCCCGCGGTCACGCTGCTGCTCGACGGCCGCCCGCTGGCCACCCGCAAGCTCGACCTCGGCCTCGGCCCGCTCGTCGGCGCCGCGACCTCGCCCGCCCTGCGCCCGCGCGCCAGCTGGGACGACGTCGAGGACGACCCCGGCTTCTCGCGGCTGTGCGACGTCCTGCGCGACACGCAGGGGTCGATCGTCGACGGCCTGCTGCGCGCCCCCGCGGAGGACCTGCACGGCCGCCGCGCCTGGCTGACCCTGCGCCTGCTCGATCGGCTCGCCAGCCCCGAGTCCGGCCGCCTGCTGCAGCGCCTCCCCGACCTCCCGCACCTGCTCACCTTCCCGACGCTCGACCGCACGCCCCTGTCCCTCGAGCAGGTCGGCGCCGAGATCGTCGCCCGCCGCACGATCGAGTGGGTCCCGCCCGACGCGCCCGAGGCCCGCCTGTCCGGCCCGCCGATCCTGCGCCTCGAGCCGGCCGAGCTGCACGCCCTGCGCGCGCTGTACGGCGAGGGCGCGTTGGTCGACGGCAGCGAGCGGCTGCGCCGCGCCGGCCTCGCCGCGCGCCTCGAGAGCCTGCCGGCGATCGACCGGATCGCGCTCGACCCCCGCGCCGTGTTCTTCACCCAGCCGCTCACCGGCGGCGGCTCGCGCGTCACCGGCGAGATCGGCCTCGACCGCGCGCGCCGTGAGCCCGGCCTCGAGCTCGAGCTGTGCACCGCCGGCCGCCGGATCACCGTCGTCTCCGACCCCGACGTGCTCGTCCCGGTCGCCGCGATCCTCGGCGACCCCGAGCTCCCGCTGACCCCGCTCGGCGTCCTCGACCTCTGCAGCAAGCGCTACGGCCAGCACCTGCGCCGCTGCCGGCGCGCCGTCCCGAAGTTGCTCACCGCGCTGTGCCGGCGCTGGCCCGACCTCCACCCGGCCGACCGCGAGCCCGCCCGCGCCCTCCTGCTCGACTACGCGACCCGCGAGCTCAAGGCCCGCGAGGACCGCGGCGAGTCGCGCGAGGCCGCCTGGCAGGCCGTCCGCGCCCTCCCGCTGTTCACCGACCTCTGGGGTCAGCATCACTCGCTCGCCGACATCGAGGAGCGCTGCAAGGCCCGCGGCAGCGTCGACGTCCTGCGCGCCGCGGCGCCGGTCGACCCCGCGTGGGCCAAGCTCGAGCGCCTGATCCTCGTCGCCGACCCGGCGGCGCGCCCCTGCCTCGCCGCGGCGCTGAAGCTCGTCGACCTCGACGACCGCTGGGCCGACGAGGTCGTCGCCCTGCGCCGGCTCGCCGAGGCGCCGGAGTTCGTGCTGCCCGACCTGCGCGCCGTCGCGTGGATCGACCGCAAGGCGACCGTCGCCGGCGACCTCAAGGTCCGCCTGTGGCTGCCGCGGACCCCGAGCGACGCCGACGTCGTGATCGTCACCCGCGGCCGCCTCGAGGTCGCGCGCCTCCCCGTGATCCGCGAGCTCCCCTGCGCCGGCCACCTCGAGGGCCCCGGCCTGTTCGCCGGCGCCGACGACGTCCTGCTCGACGAGCGCCAGCGGCTCGGCCTCGCCCGCCAGGTCTGCACGCTCTACGAGACCCTCGCCGGCCAGCTCAAGAACGGCGGCGGCCGGCTCGACGCAGGCGAGCGCGAGCGCGCCCGCGCGTGGCTCGTCCACGTCGACCAGGCGCTCGAGATCAGCACCAGCCCCCTGCTCGCCAGGCTCGGCAAGCCGCTCGCCCGCCTCCGCACCCTCCTCGCCACCCTCGCCCCGCCATCGGTCCGCAAGGCCGCCGCCGAGGCGAAGCGAGCCAGGGCCCGCCAGCCCGCACCCACGCCCGCCGCACCGCCCGAGCCCACGCCCGCCCCGCCCACGCCCGCACCCACACCCGCGCCCGAACCGCGGCCCACGCCCACGCCCGCGCCCACGCCCGCGACGCCGCCGCCCGCACCGCCCACGTTCGCCCCGCTCAACACCGAGACCCTCCGCCAGGTGCGCTTCCTGAACGCCGTCCGCGACGAGCTCGCGTGGGCGCGCGAGCGTCACGGCGCCGCCCTGTTCGATCGCCTCGGCCTCGACCGCCTGCGGCTCGGCCCCGGCGACTTCCCCGGCGTCGCCTTCTTCGACCGCGGCGTCGTCCTGCGCGAGCGGCACCCGCTGGTCGCGCGGCAGCTGACCCGGCTCGCCGCCGGCGAGCCGCTCGACCCGATCGACCTCACCTTCCTCGCCTCGGCCGTCTACGCCGTGCTCAACGAGGCCGCCGAGGAGATCGACCGCGCCGACGAGCAGGCCTTCCTCGCCCGCCTCGCCGAGGGCCTCGCGCTCGAGCTCTCCGGGACATGACCCCGAGGACCTGTCCTCCGCGCCGCGGTCCCCCGGCCGCACGCAGGACCTCCGCTCGACATGACCTGAAGGACCTGTCCCTCGCGCCGCGGTCCCGCGGCCGCGCGCAGGACCTCCGCTCGACATGACCCGAAGAACATGTCCTTCGCGCCGCACCTCCACGCCGCGCGGGGCGCTCGAACGCACCGCCTCGCCGTGGCACCCGTCCCCCGCGGCTCCGCGTCGAGCCGCCGGCCGGCGCACGCCCGGCCCGAGCCGGCAGGGAGCTCCGTCGCCGTGCGGAGCGACCGACCTTCACGGAGGCGCGTGCGAGCGCGCGCGACCGGACGCGCGTGACGGGCGTCGAGCCCGCGGCCCACCTCGCGCCGCGGCCCACCTCGCGCGGTCGCGCCCGCGCACGAATCGCCCGCGGTGCCGGCCGTCCGGGCGGTCGGGTATCCTGCCGCGATGGTGCAGGCGCAACGCGGCAACGGCCTCGCGGAGACGTCGGGCGCGCTCGTCGAGACCGCACGGCCGGGCGACCTCGACGCCACCACGGCCACCTCGCCCGGCGCGAGCGACCCCGACGCGACGCTCGCTCCGGGGTCTCGCGACCTCGACGCCACCACCGCCGCGACCGCTCCGACCGCGCTCGTCGGCGGCGAGGCCGTCGCCCTCGCGCGCGGCTCGCTGGTCGGCCGCTACGTCGTGCTCGACCAGCTCGGCGCCGGCGCGATGGGGGTCGTGTTCGCGGCGATCGACCCGGAGCTCGATCGCAAGGTCGCGATCAAGCTGCTGCAGTCCGCCCCCGACGGCTCGCTCGCGACCGACCCCGAGGCGGGGGCGCGGCTCGTCCGCGAGGCGCAGGCGCTGGCCAAGCTGAACCACCCCAACGTGGTCGGCGTGTTCGACGTCGGCACCCACGACGGCCGCGTGTGGCTCGCCATGGAGCTCGTCGAGGGCCGGACCCTGCGCAGCTGGCTCGCCGAGCGCCCCCGCGGCTGGCGCGAGATCCTCGACGTCATCCAGGCCGCCGGGCGCGGGCTGGCGGCCGCCCACGCGGTCGGGCTGGTCCACCGCGACATCAAGCCCGACAACGTGATGATCGGCGACGACGGCCGCGTGCGCGTGATGGACTTCGGCCTCGCGCGACGCCGGAGCGCCCGCGTCGACGACCCGCCGCCGGCCCCCAGCGGGCTCGGGCCGGCGCTGCTGTCCGCCGAGGTCACCCACGCCGGCGCGGTGCTCGGCACGCCGGCCTACATGGCCCCGGAGCAGTTCCGCGGCCAGCCCGTCGGCCCGCCCGCCGACGTGTTCGCGTTCTGCGTGATGCTGTGGGAGGGCCTGCACGGCGCGCGGCCGTTCGTCGGCTTGACCTTCGCCGAGCTGCGCGCCAGCGTCGAGGCCGGGCGGATCGCCGCGCCGCGCCGCGGCCGTCGCTCGCCGGCGTGGCTCGACGCCGTCCTGGTCCGCGGGCTGGCGACCGCGCCCGACGCCCGCTGGCCCGACATGAGCGCGCTGCTCGCCGAGCTCGCGCGCGGCCAGGCGCGGACCCGCCGGCGCCGCGCCCTCGCGCTCGCCGGCGCCGTCGCGGCCGTCGTCGGCGCGACCTACGGCGGCGTCGAGCTCGCCCACCGGCGGACCCTCGCCGCCTGCGACGCCGAGGGCGCCGCGATCCTCGACGACTGGTCGGCGGACACCCGCGCCGCGATCGAGCGCGCGTTCACGGCGACCGGCAAGGCCAACGCGGCGACCGTGTTCGCCAGGACGACGCCGTGGCTCGACCGCTGGGCCGCCGCGTGGCAGGCGACGCAGACCCGCGCCTGCGTCGCCCACCGGGTCTCCGGCGACCTCGACGACGAGCTCCACGCCCGCGCCCAGGACTGCCTCGCCGACCACCGCGGCAGCTTCGCCGCGCTGCTCACCGAATTCGCGGCGGCCGACGCCGGCACGCTGACGCGCGCGACCCCGGCGGCCGCCGCCCTCGCCGCGGTCGACGGCTGCACCGACCCGGCGACCCTGCGCGAGCGCGAGCCCCCGTCGTCCGCGCGCCGCGCCGAGGTGCTCGAGCTCCGCACGCGGCTCGGCCGCGCCGCCTCGCTGCAGAGCGCGGGCAAATTCAAGGAGGGCCTCGCGCTCGCGCAGGAGGCCAGGACCGCCGCGCTCGCCGGCGCGTGGCCCCCGGTGATCGCCGAGGCCGAGCTGCGCGTCGGCTACCTCGAGTCGCAGCTCGGCGACTACGCGGCCGCCGAGCAGAGCCTGCTGCGCGCGCTCGCGGCGGCCCGCGAGGCCCGCGCGGCCCGACCCGCGCTGCTCGGCATGACCCAGCTCGTCTACGTCGTCGGCGACCGCGGCAGCCGCTTCGCCGAGGGCACCGTGTGGGCCGAGGCGGCGCGCACCCAGCTCGTGCACGTCGCCGGCGACGTCCGCGCCCTCGCGGCCCAGCTCGACCACAACCTCGCGCTCGTCCACCACGCCCGCAGCTCGCTCGACGAGGCGCAGCGGCTCAACGAGCGCGCCCTCGCCGCGTGGATCGACCTCTACGGCGAGGAGCACCCGCAGGTCGCCCAGAGCCTCAACAACCTCGCCAACGTGCGCCGGACCCGGGGCGAGCACGCCGAGGCGCTGCCCCTGTACGAGCGCTCCCTGGCGATCCGCGCGCGCACCCTCGGCGAGGACCACCCGGCCGTCGCCGGCAGCCTGAGCAACCTCGCGGTGTGTCACAAGGAGCTCGGCCGCAACCGGGAGGCGCTGCGCCTGCACGAGCGCGCCCTGGCGATCCGCGAGCGCGCCCTCGACCCCGGGCACCCCGACGTCGTCGAGAGCCTCAACAACCTCGCCGCCGTCCACCTCGATCTCGGCGACCACACCACCGCGCTCGAGATGTACGAGCGGGCCCTCGCCGCCCTCGCGTCGGGCGGCAGCGTCGACATGACCGCGACGATCCTCTACAACGTCGCCCTGCTGCACCACCGGCAAGGCCGCGACGCCGAGGCCGCCCGCGACCACGCGCGCTCGCTCGAGCTGTTCGAGAGGCTGCTCGGCGAGGACCACCCGAAGCTGACCTACCCGCTCGAGGGCCTGGCGCAGAGCCGCCTGCGCCTCGGCGAGTTCGACGAGGCGCTGCGCATGCAGGAGCGGGCGCTGGCGATCCGCGAGGCCGCGCTCGGCAAGGACCACCCGAGCCTCGTGTACAGCCTGACCGGCCTCGGCAACATCCACCGCGACCGCGGCCGCTTCGACGCGGCGCTCGCCCTCGGCACCCGCGCGCTGGCGATCGCCGAGGCCAAGAACCGCGACTCGCTCGCCGAAGTGCTCGGCGGCCTCGCGGAGACCCACCTCGCCGCGAAGCGCCCGACCGAGGCGCTCCCGCGGCTCGAGCGCGCGCTCGCCCTGCTCCCCCCCGACGACCGCACGTACCTCGGCCCGCAGCTCCGCTTCCTGCTGGCGCGCGCGCTGTGGGACGCCCGCGCCGACCGCCCGCGGGCCCGCGCCCTCGCCGGGCGCGCCGCCGAGGAGTACGCCGCGATCGCCGGGAGCGACGCGGAGCTGGCGAAGATCCGCGCCTGGCTCGCCGAGCGCCGCGAGTGAGCCCGGCGCCTCACTTCTCGCAGCGCGCCACGCAGCGCCGCGCCTTCGCGTCGCACTTGCCGAGGAAGCACGGCTCGTCCTCGACCCCGAACGCGGTCGGCGTGCAGCGCTCGCCGATCCGCAGCTGCCGCTTGCACGTCCGCGTCGCGACGTCGCAGTGGTGCCCGCTGAAGCAGCCCTCGTTGCGCAGCGGCACGTCGGCGGGCACCGGCCGGGTCACCCACGACGACACGCACGGATCGCCGGCGTGCCCGGTCGAGCGGCACACGCGCTTCGCCTGGTCGCACACCATCGACGCCGGGCACCCGCCGACGTACGCCGCCGGATCGCACGCGTCGCCCGCGTCGAGCACCCGCGCGCAGCGCCCCGGCGTCCGCACCCCGTAACGCGTCCCGAGCGGGTGCCGCCCGCCGAGCACCAGCCCCCGGCACACGAGCCCGTCCGCGCACGCGTCGAGCCAGCGACACTCGGCCCCCTCGGCCAGCGGCGCGCGACACACCGGCGCGTCCGCGCCCCAGTCGCAGAACAGCGGCGCCTCGCAGACCTCGCCCGACGCAGTCGACGGCGGCACGCACCCCTCCCCGAGCCGCTTGCCCGCGCTGCAGCGCCCCGGCGTCTCCGGGTACCCGTAGTGGCCGTCGTCGTTGCCCGCCCGGTACCCGTCGCACACAAGCCCGTCCTTGCACCACTGCCAGTGCCCGCGGCACTCCTCCCCGACGTCGGCCCGCGGCCGGCAGCGACCCTCCCGGCAGAACTCCCCCTCGCCGCACAGCTGGTTCGGCCCGCACGCCCCGCCCGCCGGCGAATACGCGACGCACACCCCCTCGCACCCCGGCTGCGCCGTACAGAAGCCGCCCGCGCACTCGTCCCACCGCGTGCACGCCCCGCCCGGCGGCACCTTCGGCGCGTACGCGAACACCGCCCCGCCGGTGCACTTCGCCGGCGCCCTCGCCGGGTCGAAGCGACAGGGCGCTTCGGACAGGAACTTCAGGCAAGCCTGCTCGAGCTCCGGCGCCGGCGCGAGCCGCCCGCGCGCGACCAGCCCGCCGAGCCCGAGCAGCTCGCCAGAGCCCCACACCAGCGTCAGCCGGCTCTGCCCCTCGCCCTCGCGGCACTCCGCGAGCTGCGAGCGCCCGATCGTGCCGCAGCGGACCGCGCGCTCGCACAGCACCGTCGCCGCGTCGAACGGCCCGCGCGCCGGCGCCTCCTCCTGCTTCACCGCCGCCGACTCACCCGCCGTCGCACCGTCCGCCGCCGGCCCCGCCCCGCGCTCGACCGGCGCCGCCCCGGCGCGCACCGGCGCCTGCCCACCGCCGGACATACACCCGGCCGCCCCGGCCACGATCGAAGCGAGCGCGAACCTCCGCACCCGGTGATCCTACACCCACCTCAGTAGCCGCACACCAGCGCCTGCTCGGGCTCGCAGGTCCGGCCCGCGTCTTCGACCAGCTCGGTGCACTGCAGACCGAACCCGCACGGCTCGCCGCCGAGGCTGCACGACGCCCCCTGCGGCAGCCCGATGGCCGCGCAGATCTGCTGCGCGTCGCACTGGAGCTGCGCGGCGCACGGCGGATTCCACGGCGCGCACGGCTCGCCCTCCGCAGGCAGCGGCTCGCACCGCGACGCCCCGTCCGGCGGGAACAGGCAGTACAGCCCCTCGGCGCAGCCGACCCCGCACGACTCGCCGGCGCCGGACAGCCGCACGCAGGTCGTCGGCCCGAGCGGATCGTCGGCCGCCGGCGCGCACGCCGTCCCCGGCTCGCAGTCGTCGACCACGAATTCACACGCCTCGCCCTCGCGCCGCCGCGTCGGCGCCGGCGGCAGCTCGATGCACTCCAGCCCGTTGCACTGCAGCCCCTGCGCGCAGCTGTCGCCGTACGCCTGATAGTTGAACACGCACGGCTCACCCGCGACCCCGGGCCCGCTGTGGACCTTGCAGGCCGGCGTGTCGAGCTGCTGCTGCACCTCGAGCGTCAGCTCCGACAGCGTCTTGCAGCCGACCGTGTCCTCGAGCAGGTCGATGTACTCGCCCATGCACTCCGGGCTGTACGTCAACCCCGCCGCCTGCGCCTCGGCGAACTGCGTCGTCAGCTGGCTGGCGTAGAAGCTCTCGCAGGTCTCGACCGACAGCTCGACCCCGCCCGGCAGCTGGCACCCGCATGTCTCGAGGGTCAGCCTGCACACCGCCCGGGCGAGCGCCGCCGGGCCCTCCTCGGCCGGGATCGGCCCGGTCGGACCGCCGCCCGCCCCGGAGTCCCCGCACCCGGACACCGCCACGAGAACGCCGACCCCCCACGCACGAACGAACGACTGGAACCCACGCATGACCGCCACCTCCACGCTACCGGAGTCCGCCCGCGCCGAGCAAACCCCCGACGCGCATGAAGACCCGGCGAGGACCGCGGGCGCGCGAGCGCGCCGAAGGCCCACGGCGGACCCGAGCGAGGCCCTTCCGGGCGCACGCACCTGCGCGAGCGAGGCCGACGCGCCGCGCCGTCAGGCGCACACGTACGGAGCTTCGCGCTGGCACACGCCGTCGCCGAACGGGTCCGTGCACCCGAAGCCGGGCTCGCAGGCGAAGCTGCTCGTGCACGACTCGCCCTCCTTCCGCGGCGGCGAGCACACCGACACGGTCTGGTCGCAGTACAGCCCCTCCGCGCACTGCGACCCCGCGCACGGCTCGCCCGCGCCCGGCAGCGGCGCGCACGCGGCCTGCCCGCCGCCCATCGGCACGGTGCAGTACAGCCCGACATCGCAGAAGCCGCTGCACGGCTCACCGAGGCCCGGCTGGCGCACGCAGGTCGTCGGCCCCGTCGGCTCGTCGCTCGGCGGCTCGCACCGCGTCCCCGGCTCGCACAGCGACTCCCCCGGGGTGCAGGCCCCGCCCTCGGGCGTCTCGGTCACGCTCTCGTCGACCTCGCACACGTCGCCGTAGCAGCGCAGGCCCGGCCGGCAGGTGTCCCCGAACTCGGAGAACGTCACGCAGGCCTCGCCGACGTCGCCTTCGCCGCTGAACGCCTTGCACGTCCACCCCAGGGGAACGGTCTCCCGCACCAGGTCGATGAGCGTCTTGCAGCCGATCGTCTGGCGGAAGAAGTCGACGCGCCCGGCCATGCACACCGGGTCGAACTGCGCGCCCTCGGCCGCGGCCATGTCGAAGGCGTACCCGAACGACAGCATCCTCGCCTCCACGCAGCCCTCGAACCCGCCGAACGTCTGCGTCGACGACGCACAGCTGCACTGCAGGATCTCGAGCGCGCACAGCGTCCGCGCCAGCGCCTCCGCGCCCTCCTCGACCGGGATCGGCGCCGACCCGCCGGTCGCCCCGCCGGTCCCGCCGGTCTCCCCGCCGGTCCCGCCGGTCTCCCCGCCCCCGCCGCCCGCGTCGCCGCAGCCCGACACGCACGCGAGCCCGAGGCTCACCACCAGCGAACGACTCATCGACGCGAAGCCACGCATGACAGCACCTCTCACGCTACCGGAGCCGCCGCGCGCCGGGCAAGCCGCGCTGCGAGTGCGGACCGCGACGCCCGGCAGCGCGCGCGACCTCGCCCGCGCGCCGACGATCGCCGCCCGCTTGCGCGCGCTACCCCGGCATCACCGCGTTGACCAGCCCGCCGCCCGTCATGTCCGAATACGTGTAGTGGTCGCCGGCGATCGGCACCAGCACCTTCTCATAGGTGTTCGGGTCGATCCGGTACGCCCACCCGCTGTAATCGACCATCCACACGAACCCGTCGACGTCGATGCTGACGCCGACCGGCGTGCCGCACTGCGGGAACGTGTGGAACTGGACCACGGTCATCGTGTTCGTGTCGACCTGCTCGAGCCCGCAGCCGTTGGTCCCGCCGGCGTTGGTCGCCGACCAGGCCATCCCGGTCTTGTCGACCGCGATCCCGCGGTGGTTCTGGCCGGGCCCGTTGACCTTCTCGAACGTCTCGGTCAGGTGGTTGAAGCGGGCCATCGGCTGGTTGTTGTAGGTCCCGAAGTACACGTCGCCCTTCGAGTCGACGGTCATCCCGTAGAAGTCGACCCCCTGGCTCGGCCAGCGCTTGAGCTCGAGCGTCTCCATGTCGATCCGGAACACCTCGCGGTAGGCCGCGATGAACCACACGTGGCCGAACGCGTCGACCGCCCCGCCGTACGGCGCGACCAGCACGTCCTGCGTCCACCCGTCGATCCCGACCGACGCCTCCTGCACCCCGGTCGCCCCGTCGAACTTGCCGATCGTCGCGTGCTGCGGCGTATCGAGCCAGCCGACCCACACCTTCTGGTTGACGAACTTGCAGGTCGCCTCGTCGAACTCGCCCGGCGCCCACGTCGTCCCGCGCGGCCCGCCCGCGTAGCCGAAGATCGGCGGGTTGACCGTCGTGTTCCACATCACGCACTCGTCGGCCCCCCACGGCCGCAGGTCGTCCTTGCTCAGCGACGTATCGATCATCCCGTTGCCGTTGGCATCGACGCAGTCCGCCACGTTCGCCGCGACCTTCGTCACCGTCCCGGTCCCGCGGTTCGACACCACGACGAACCGCCCGTCGATGCTGACCGACGTCCGCGACGGGCTCGCCCCGCCGCTCTGGCTCGAGTCGGCGAAGTACCGCGCCTCCTCGACCATCGTCATCGTGTTGACCTTCGAGATGCTCCCCTGGTCGGTGTTGGCGACCCACAGGTAGCTGAAGTCGAACACCCCGCCCATCCCGCCGCCGCACGGCTCCCCGGTCGTCCCGTCGCCCGTGCTCCCCGACGTCTCCGGCCCCTCCGTCGTGTCGACCGGCATCGTCGTCGTCGTCGTCGTCCCGCTCGCGCTCTCGGACGTCGTCACCGGCTCCGTCGTCGTCATCCCCTGGGTCGCCGACGCGCTCCCGACCTCCGACTCGCCCTGCGTCGTCGCCGACGTCGTCGGCGTCCCCGTCGACCCCGTCGCCGTCACCGCCCCGCCCGTCAGCCCCGCCGACGCGCTCGCGTCGTCGTTCTCGCGCCCGCTCTCCCCGCACGCGACCACGGCGCACAGCGCCAGACACCCCGTAATTCCACGCGACCTGATCATGGCGAACGCTCCTCGATCGACCCCGGGAACGTACCACGCCCCGCGCCGCGGCGACGAGCGTCCTGCTCGCGCGGACCTGCGCAGGCGCGCGCCGCCGCCCCGCGCGCCCGCGCCCCTGCGACCCGCGCGGACCTCCACGTGTGACGCGCCGGCCTCAGCCCGGCATCACCGCGTTGACGAGCCCGCCGCCGGTCATGTCCGAGTACGTGTAATGCACGTTGGCGATCGGCACCAGCGTCTGCTGATACGTGTCGGGGTCGATCTTGTACGCCCACCCGCTGTAATCGACCATCCACACCTTGTTGTCGACGTCGATGCTCATACCGACCGGCGTCCCGCACTGCGGGAACGTGTGGAACTTGACGACCGTCAGCGTGTCCGCGCTCACCTGCATCACCCCGCACGGGTTCGCCCCCCCGTTGTTGGCGACCCACACGTTCCCGCTCGGGTCGACCGCGATCCCGCGGAACACGTTGCCGCCGGAGCCCTGCGCGAGCGCCCACGTCTCGGTCGCCGGGTCGAACATCGACACCCCGCCGTTGCCCTGCCAGTTGGCGAACCACACCCGGCCCTTGCCGTCGACCGTCATCCCGTAGTGCGAGTCCTGGTTCGGCGACGTCCACGACTTGACCTCGAGCGTCACCGGGTCGATCCGGTACGCCAGCCCCGAGAACACCGCCGTCGTCCAGATGTAGCCCTGGGCGTCCGCCGCCGCCCCGTACGGCGCGTAGCCGTTGACCCCGTCGGCCGTCAGCGGCCAGCCCGGCAGGTCGACCTGCGCCTCGATCGCCCCGGTCTCCCCGTTCAGCCGGCCCATCGCCGCCTGCCCCGGCCCCTTGAGCCAGCCGATCCACACCTTCTGGTTCTCGTACTTGCAGCTCTGGTCGTTGTACGTCCCCGCGTCCCACGCCGTCGCCCGCGGCCCCGCGCCGCCGGAGAACGGCGTGTTGACCTGCGTCGACCACAGCACGCACTCGTCCGCGCCCCACGGCCGCAGGTCGTCCTTGTTCTGCGACGTCTCGATCATCCCGTTGCCGTTCTTGTCGACGCAATCGGCGACGTTCGCCGCGACCTTCGTCACCCACCCGGTCCCGCGGTTCGACACCACGACGAACCGCCCGTCGATGCTGACCGACGTC
>ERZ1066117.787-NODE-787-length-20207-cov-6.931769_pt1 | contig 20207 bp, 23 predicted proteins | sample MGYA00382764_ERZ1066117 | MGnify/ENA primary metagenome ERZ1066117 (study PRJEB33369, sample SAMEA5778347) | biofilm metagenome | biome: Industrial cooling water; feature: Water cooling tower basin; material: Biofilm | place: United Arab Emirates | collected...
CCCTTGCCACCACCCAGCGCACTGACCCTGTGGCTGTGCGCTTCGGGCGGAGTCTGGGTGATGTATCTGCTCGTGTTCCTTCAGGTGCCGGGAAACAGCTTTGTCGATGCAGCGATCAATGCGCTTGCCAATGTCGTGCCGCTCGCACTGCTCGCGGCGGCTGCGCATTCGATGATCAAGCGGCATCTGATGCAGCTCTCGGTCGTGGCGCAGATCATTGGCCATGTCGCTGCCGGGGCGGCGTTCGCAGTGATTTGGTTTACGCTGGTGACGCTGGCCCTGGCTCTGATCCGGAAGGCGGCAGGCGGGCCCCTTGACCTCACTGGCTTCACAGGCGGGGCGTTTGTTTGGCAAGCCTTGCAAGGCCTTGTTCTATACTGGGCCGTGGCAGCCACGACCTATGCCGTCCGTGGTGGCCGGTCCGCTGCACCGGTGACAATCGTCAGCACCGCTCCCCTCGAACGCTACCTGACGCGCACTGGCGATGATATCGCGCCGGTCCATGTTCGCGATATCGTACTGATCGCGGGCGCGCAGGATTATGCCGAGGTGACGACGCTCACGGGCACCCATCTGGTGCGGATGAGCCTTGGCGAGTTCGAGCAGCGGCTTGATCCGACATGCTTTATCCGAGTGCATCGCTCGCATATCATCAATATCGACCATCTCGACCATGCCGAGCCCGCGGGCGGGGGGCGGTTGGTCGCGTATATGGCGACGGGGGCGGTGGTACCCTTGAGCCGCACCGGATCGCAAACGCTACGACAATTGATCGTCTGAGACGCGCGTTTACCGGGACAAATTGCACGTTCACGGCAAAACTCCCATGCGACCGAGCAAAACCGCGATCAGGCGGCTCCTTCATCGAACGGAGCGTGTCACCAATGCCTCTCAACACACCAACGGCCGATCGTCGGACCCTCCTCAAGGGCCTGGCTGGTGCCGGTCTGCTGGCGGGCGCGCCGCTTGCGCCGGTCGTTGCGGCCGAGGCGGCGTCATCCGGCGCGCGCACCCGCGTGGTTCACGGTGTAACGATTACCGATCCGTTTGGCTGGCTGGACGACGCAGCCCTCGATGATCCTCAGGTTGTCCGCATGATGGCAGAGTTCGCCAACGCTGCTCAGGAGATCATGGCACCGCTTGGCGGCCTGATCTCGCAACTGCGCGCTGAGGCCGATGCAGCGATCCCTCCGGCACTCGCGCCTGCGCCGGTGTGGGACGGTCAGCATGGCTATTGGAGCGAGTGGGGTCCGGGCGGTCGCCAATTGTGGCGCGAGCACCGGGCAACAGGTGAACGACAGCTTCTGCTCGATGCAGTCGAGTCTGACGCCCATGGCCGCCCGATCGGCGATTTTGTCGCCTGGGGCCTGTCTCCCGACGGCACCGTGCTCGCCTTCGCCACTGTCAGCACTCCCGAACATCACGATATTCGTTTCAAGCATATCGCCACCGGCAGGCTGCATGCCGACGTGGTACGCGATGTCGGCGTGCAGATCACCTCCGAACGGCTCGTCTGGACGGCCGACAGCCGCGGCATGATTTATGGGCAGGTCGATGCAACCGGCCGCCCCTCGCAGGCGAGGATACAATGGCTGGGCGAAGCACAAGCAGCAGGGCCTGTTCTGTTCGAGGAACGCGACCCAGCCTTCTTCGTCGAAATCCGCCAGACCACATCGGGGCGATTTGCTCTGATCAACAGCGTGTCGGTCGATGCCAGCGAGGTGCGGCTGCTGGACAGAAGGGACCCGTCTGGCCCCAGACTGGTCAGCTCGCGGCAGCCGCGCCGCATATACACAGTCGATCATGGCGAGGGGGACAGGATCGACATTCTGACCAACGACACCCATCCGAACTTCCGCCTTGTGAGCGCAGACTTGGCACATCCGGACCGCTGGCGAGAGGTGCTGCCCGCGCAGGATCGCACCGGCCTGGCCTGGCATCAGGCATTCCGCCGTCATTTGATGGTGTCGGAGCGCCATGAGGGCGCAAGCCGTGTGCGGATGCTCGATCGCGCAAGCGGCAGCTGGCGCAGCATTGTCTTCCCCGATGCGATTGCCGCAGCCGGGTTCGACCGCTGGACTGCCGGGCCCGAAGCCAATCGCGAACCCGATCCCGCCGCTTTGCGACTGGGGGTTGCAACCTTCGCCCGCCCCCGGGAATTGTTCGACTATGACTTCGCCAGTGGCACGCTGGTCGCACGCAGCGGGCAAAACCGTCCGTCGGATCGCTACCTCAGCGAGCGCCTTTTCGCGACTGCCCCGGATGGCACTGTCATCCCGATGTCGATGTTCCGACCGCGCGGCCAGCCCCTGCGCGGTGCGGTCCTGTATGGTTACGGCGCCTATGGCGTTCCTTCCGATCCCGATTTCGACGCACAGCGGCTGAGCTTGCTCGACCGGGGCGTGGCCTATGTCATCGCGCATGTGCGTGGCGGCGGCGATCTTGGCGGAGCATGGCACGATGCCGGGCGCGGCGAGGCGCGGGGCAAGCCGGTCGATGACTTCATCGCCTGTGCCCACGCGCTGGTTGCGCAAGGGATCGTCCCGCCGAGGCAAATCGTGTCGATGGGCCGATCAGCCGGGGGCTGGCTGGTGGGTGCGGCCCTCAACCGCGCGCCAGACCTTTGGGCCGGGATGATGGCGGATGTGCCCTTCGTCGATGTGCTGACCTCGTTGCTTGATCCGCAAAGTCCGGTTGCCGCGGCAGAGATTTCAGAGGTCGGCGATGTCGTAAACGATCCGGCGGCATTCGGGCGCGTGTTGCGTCTTTGCCCCTATCGCAATATTCCAACGAGCAAGCTTCCGCCGATCTACCTCACCGCCTCGCTCGCCGATGTGCGCATCCCGTGGCGCGGGGTGCTCAAGTATGTTGCGCGGCTGCGCGCGGCCTATCCCGGCAACGCGGTAGCCTTGAGGTTGGACCGTGACGGTAATCATTGGGGTCCTGCTGATCCCGCAACCGGAGAAGCATGGCGTGCAGAGCGCGTGGCCTTCGCGCTCAAGGCACTAGGTATCAGCTAGAGCCTGTGCAGGCGGGAGGCAGCTTCTGGGTTGACTTGAGAATGGCACCTCTCGGCGAGAGCGTCGTGAAAGCCGTCGGGCAGGTTTCGGGATTGGGTCGAATCGCCTCTGATGACCTCATAGAGGCGGGATTGTGTTGAAAAAGTCGGCATCTCAAAACGCTGTGAATCATTCGAAAATTGAGTATTCGAGCGCGCATGATCGCCTCAAAGGCGACGCAAATCTGATTCCATGGCTGGACCTCTGAGCAAAAAAGGTCAACCCCTGACCTTTTCAGCACGATCGGGAGGCAAACGGATAACTTCTATTGCGGGACGGCTTCAATTACCATGAAGGTTGGAAAATTCATTCCTCGCTCATATTTTTTTGGGTCGACCTCACTTAAGGTCTCGATGGGCCTTGTTTCGTGCAATCCAGTGATCTTGAAGTCAGCGGCTATAACTGGATTGATTATCTCTTCGAAGGATCTATAGTAATCTGGAACAACCACTGGGTCCGCAGTGAAACCGTTCCACTCTACTTCGCAATAGTGAACTCCGAAAGCAGACGGAGGCCGGTACCAATCGTATGAACCCATTGGATGCTGCACCGAAAAAATCAGACGGCCATCAGATCGCAGGAGGCGACGAAATTCTCTAAGTGGAACCGACCAGTCGCGAACATAATCGATTGCCAGCGAGGAGACGACGAGATCGAAGCAGGCGTCATTTAATGGAATTGGTTCGGCAAGATCGCTGACAAAAGTTTTTGCTTGCGATCCAGCTCGATGTTGCGCGATCCGAACCATCGCGGGGCTGATATCAAAGCCTACGACTATTGATGAGCCGCCGTCGATTAAGTCTCTGATCAAGAAACCGGGACCGCAACCCGCATCGAGCACACATAGACCCCTGACGTCTCCCATCGCTGATCGGATGGCTGGGTGCGCATTATAACCATTTTCTGCTTTGGTTTCAGCGATTGCAGAGTAGCCAAGCGCCAGCTTTTCATATGCCTCAAGTGCAATCGGTTTTTCACCATTCTTCATCGATCGCTCCTATCGAACTTAAAGCGAATTAGGAAAAATCATCCCGCATCGCAACATCTGGGGAAGCGGCCGGAACGTTGTCGTTTTGCGAATTTCAGAGTCGGGCAGCGGAACCGCGTGAGTCGCTACAGATGTTTTCGTGATCGCACATCGCCGCTGCTCATGACCGCATATGGGTGGAAGCTAAGTCTGATCTTCTGGCGCGACTAGGCAGATAGGTGTCACGATGGCGAATAAGACATGCCCAGTTGTTTTCCGCATCCGAACCGGCGAAGTCGACATGCTGGCCTTCCGCCATCCGTCAGCAGGAAAGCAATTCGTGAAGGGAGGCATCAAGGACAACGAAACGTCACTGCACGCTGCATTGCGAGAACTCGAAGAAGAGAGCGGGATCAAGGCACAAGCCCCCAATCTGGACATCGGGCAGGCCTCCATCGGATCCGGAGACTGGCACTTCTTTGCCTTTGAAATTGAGGGCCTTCCGGAGCAATGGGACCACAAGACTCACGACGATTATGGTCACGTGTTCTCGTTCTTCTGGCATCCGCTTCTGGCAGACCTCGATGACGAATGGCATCCACAATTTCACGATGCATTGGCCGTCATTCGAAGCTCACTGACGCTTTGAGTCCTGCAGCGGCGAGCCCTGTCCGGATTGGGACCGCATTGAGAATTTCCGCGTTGGGAGGGTCTTGGCTGAAGCCGAGATGCCGCTTGATTGATCAGGTCTCGAGGCAGCTCATGGCCGGAGAGGAGTGGGCAAGCACCCGGGCGGAGTCTCAGCCATTTCGACCGTTCGCTATCAGATGGGTAGTATCGGCCAGGCTCACCACTGCCCGGCTTCGCCAATGGTCGTCTTCTCGCAGATGGGTGATGCTTCCAGGTCGCGCCGGAAAGCTGACATGCCCGCAGGCCTCGATCGGCATCTTGATCCAGGCTGCAACGACGAATGTCAGAGCAAAGCCGTGGGTGACGATGATCTGCGTCGAACACTGGCGCTGGATAATCATATCGACGCTTCGAAAGACCCGGTCGGCAAGTTCTCGGCGCGTTTCTGCGCCGGAGATACCGCCGCGGTGATCAAGGCGGTTATCGTCAGGAGCAGGGGTCTGCCGCACGTCCAGCCACTCTTGTGGCCTTCCCTCGGCGGAGCCACAACTCATTTCCCGCAGCCCGCTGTCCAGTTCCAAGGAGCACTTCAGGAGATCTGCGATGATGCTTGCCGTCTGAGAAGCGCGCAGGAGATCGGAGCTAAAGATCTCCACGCTTGATCCGCCGACCATGGCAGCCAGTCGGTCAGCCGCCACCTTCGCGTCACGCCTGCCTTGCTCTGTCAAATCAGAGTCATACCAACCGCCAACCTTCTTCTCTATGTGATGGCGCGCCTCAGCGTGCGTAACCACAAACAGATTCTTCATGAGGTGCCTTTTCCTAACGAAGCCGAGGCAAGTCCGCCAAGATCAACGCCCGCCTTGCATCACGCTCGGGCATCGAGGCCCAGGCGCGAGAATGAAGCATAAACAAACGGGCGTGCAGCTTTCCTCCAGGTCGGGCTAGAGCCGGACGGTTGCGTTGCGCATTTCGCTCTGAGGTGACTGTAACTGCGTTGCCTCGCGGTCGGGAGGGCTGGCAGCAAGGCCCAATCTGATAATCTGTTTGATGCAGCGCCATCAAAGAAGACTTCTTATTGCCACAGTGGGGGTCAATCCGAATGTCGAGCCGAACCGTCGCGAAAAATGGGCCGCGTCTGCGAACCCAGCATCCAGCCCCGCCGAGCCTAACGCTTCTCCTTTTTGCGCGAGGCGCGAGGCATGCTTGAGGGCAGTCCAATTCTTGTAAGCCCGAAAAGTCATCCCGGCCTGCCGCTTGAAATGCCGAAGCATCGTAGTCCGTTCGATGCCGACGAGACGCGCGGCGGCCGTTTCGCTGAGCCGCGCCATCGGATCGAACTGGATGTGCTGCATGATCCTGGTCATGGCCGGATCGTCCCGGTGCGAAGATGGTCCGAGCCTGTCGAGCAGTTCCATGGCCGCATCGTCCGACCAGCATTCGACCGACAGTTCGAGGAAGCGTGTCAGTTCCCGGGAAAGCCCAATCGCCGGCCCATCGCTGTCGCTCACTGCCAGCGGTGTCTCGAGGTAGATGACGTCGGCTGATCCACCGAAGAAATCCACCGTATGGTCCCAGCCAGCACGCACGAACACGGCATCGGCATGCACGGTGCCCTCGGCCGTTTCCACCGCGATCCCTTGACCATGGGAAAGGATGACGCAGGGCACGGCATTGCGATGTCTGCCGGTGCGACCGACCCGCAATCGAACGGCGGTGGTTCCGCCGACAGCTTCGAACAAGGCGCGGGGCTGGGTCATTCGCGCCAAGGCTATCGGGCGATGCACGTTTGTTCAAGGCGAGCGCGCAGGCTCCGCATAAGCAGCGGTCTAGGAGGCCATTCATGACACCCTTGGAAGCTGCCAGATTTCTCGCCCTCAGCGGTTCCATCGCCATCTTCTTCTCCGCCTGGATCGGCGTGCTCATGCTGTTTCCGCGACGCGAGCGGCCGACCGACGGCGAACGCCGTCCGGTCAACATGAAGCAAGTCGGCGCGGCCCATCTCGACTGGATCATGCTTGGCCTGATGCAGGCGCTGGCCGGTTTGCTGCTGTGGCTCTTCGGAACCGCGCCGAGCGCAATGACCGTGTGGTTGATCGCGATCGGCGGCTGGCTCAACCCGCTGCCCTATGTTTTCCGCGCATTCGGGATCAATGCATTCGTCTATGGCGGCCCGCCCTTGCAGCGCTTTGCAGCGGCGCTCGGCGGATTGTCGAGCCTTGCGATCATCGCGGGCTGGTCGCTGATCTTCTGGCAGATCGCGACATGACGCCCGGCGGGAGCCTCAGGGCTGCGGCAGTGCAGCTCGAAGGCCGCATGGCCGACGTCCGCTACAACATTGCTCAGGCGGGCGACCTGACCGAGCGGGCTTTGCGCGAGGGCGCGCAGATTGTGGCCCTGCCCGAGTTCTTCACGACGCCGATCATCTATGACGAGCGCCTCTATGGCTGCGCGCTGCTGCCGGACAATCCGGCATTGGAGATGATGACGCAGCTTGCATCGCGCTACGGGGCGGCAATCGGCGGTTCCTATCTGGAACTGCGCGGCGAGGATGTGTTCAACACCTACGTCCTCGTGGATCGCGACGGCAGCGTCCATCGCCACCACAAGGATCAACCGACGATGGTCGAGAACGCCTTCTATATTGGCGGGCGAGATGAAGGCCTTGCGCAAACCACGCTTGGCAATGTGGGAATGGCGGTGTGCTGGGAAACGATACGCACCCGCACCGTGCATCGCCTTGCCGGCCAGACCGACGTGCTGATGACCGGCAGCCATTGGTGGAGCGAGCCGGGATGGCGTTTCCCCCGGGCTGTGTGGGACTGGCTGGATCGCTACAATTCGGCGCTGATGGCACGGACACCGGGCCTGTTCGCACAGCTTGTGGGCGCGCCCAATCTGCATGCTGCCCATTGCGGAACGATCGAAGGGCGCCTTCTTTTGACATCCCGCAGCGGCATCGGCTCCCGCACGCACTTGATGGGCGAGACCCAGATTTGCGATGGCGCCGGCACGATCCTTGCTCGCCGTCAGGCCCTCGAGGGGCCGGGCATCGTCACCGCCACAATCGTCCCGGGCCGGCGAACTCCGGGCGCAGTGCCGGAACGGTTCTGGATCGATCGCTTGCCGCTCATCTTTCGCGCCGTCTGGGCGCATCAGAACGCCGTGGGCCGCCGGGCCTATGATCGCGCGAAGGCGGGAAACCGCATCAGGCCATTCGACTGGACAAGGAACGCACCGCTGTGACCGCTGCATACTGGGCCATCATCATCGCCTTCGTCATGATCCTAGTTCCCCGCGGCTTCGGCATAGCGGGGCAGTGGCGCTTGCCCGGAGGCTTCGACTACGGCGCATCGCGCGATCAGCAGGCCCAACTCACCGGCATGGCACGACGCGCGCAAGCCGCGCATCTCAACGGGATCGAGGGCTTTGCGCCCTTCGCCATAGCGGTCTGGATGGCCCAGGAGGTTGGAGCGAACAGTGCGAGCGTCAATCAATGGGCGATGGCCTATGCAGCAAGCCGCATACTGTTCGTCATTGCCTATATGGCCGACCTCAATCCGTGGCGGACGGTGATCTGGCTGGCAGGGATGGTGTGCAACATTGCGTTGTTCGTCTTGGCAGCAAGGGCCGGGCTGTGATCCGCGACATCATCGGATCGCTATTGATCGTCCTGCCGACGTGTGCCGCAGCCACGCTGATTGTTGGTTTGGCGCTGCTCGTCCATGACGGTCCGAAGTCGGGATGGCAGCACGCCGCGCGGTGGACTGCAGATTTGTCGGCTGTGCTGTTCCTCTGGATCTTCGTTCCGCAAGCATCGCGCCTGATTGCGCAGATCGATCGGCGCGGGCGCGTGCTGGGCTTTGTGGCCGCGCACCTGATCCATGCGGCCGCTTTTGTCATCTATCACCTGGTCACGGCCGCCCCGGCGACCTCGACGATGGTTCTCGGCGGACTTGGATACGTCCTGATCGCGTGCATGGTTCTCATACCGCCAGGCTCGGCCCCGAAGCTCCACCGCTTCGGCCTATGGTATGTGTGGCTTGTCTTTCTGGCGACATTCGCTACCGGGCTGGGGGCAGGCGATCGTCAGCTCGGGGCGGCGACAGGCGCTGCCGCGTTCGTGGGCGCAGCGATAGCCCGCCTCGCCCGGGGTCGCGCTGCCGCCGGGATACGTGAGGTCTGATCAATCATTGGCTGCCGACGGGCCGAACACATCGGGCCTTGCGTAGTGGCCGGATATATCGAGATCGAAGCGGGCGCGAATGACGTCCGCGGGGCAGATATCCGCCACCACCATTCCTTCCGTGTCATAGAGGGGGCCGGCCAGTACCTCGCCAAACGGTGAAATGATGCAGCTTCCGCCCCTGATCATGGGTTGGTCCTCCGCGCGATCGCGCAGCGTCACGCGCTGTCCGAACACCTCGGTCGACGCTGGCTGGAACTGGCAGGCGGAGATCACGAAGCTGCGCATCTCGTAGGCGATGTGGCGCATCGAGACCTGCCAGATATCCCGATCGTCCACGGTCGGCGCGCACCACAGCGTCACCCCCTTGGCGTGCAAGGCCTGCCTAAGCTGCGGCATGTAGTTTTCCCAGCACACGGCGCTCCCGGCGAGCCCTGCCCGGGTTTTGAGGGTAGGGAGCGTGCGGCCATCGCCCTGGCCCCAGACCAGCCGCTCCGCCGCCGTCGGTACCAACTTGCGATGGCACCCCGTAAGTTCACCCGCATCGCTGATGTGGAGCGCCGAACAGTACAGAGTCGCGCCCGCGCGCTCGGTGGCGCCCACCACAAATGCAGTCGAGGTGCGCCTTGCAAGGCTGCAAAGCTCGGCCACCTCAGGCCCCTCCCGATCGATCGCCTGTTCCCAATAGGCCAGAAACTGGTCCCGGCCACCGGGTGTCCGGTATCCGACACGGGTGCCGAAATCCGCACCCTTCGGATAGCCGCCCAGCAAGGCTTCGGGCATGACCAGCAGATCGAGCCGCGCCGCCACGATCTCCTGCTCGCGGGCTAGCAGGCGTTCGAGCGTGTCGGCGGTGCCCTGGGCCGAGGAGCCCATTTGCAAGGCTCCGAGACGCGCGGTCTTTGCCGTCACAACTGCAATCCCATCATGATCCGCGCCCAGGGTTCACGGTGACCGTGGAGCGTGTCTGGATCGGTATCGAGCAGATGCGCCAGCGATGAGGTCAGCCGATGGAATGGCAGAATGGCAAGGAACGGGCGCAGGAGCGGATGAGGAGGCTCGGCGAAGGCGAGATCCGCCGCCTCTGTCTTGAGCCCGCAGGTCGCGATGGCCGAAAGGTTCAATCCCTTCAGAACGTCGATCAGAAGCCGCGTCCGCCCTCCGTCATCCTGCGCAGGCAGGATCACGATGGCGCTCATCTGCGGCGTATAGCTGGCGGGTGTGCCGTGGATGGCAAACTCCGGTGACATCGCCTCGGTCCAGAGCCAGGCGCCTTCCTTGATCTTCAGGGCTGCCTCTTGCGCCGTCACGAAATCGGTGCCGAACCCGCTGACGAGGATGGGTGTCGCACCAGCAAAGACGGAAACCCGGCCTTGATCGGGGCGCATCTCCAGCGTTTCCGCGATCGCCCGCGGCAGCGCTGCAAACCCCGTTGCGAACGGTGCCGCCTCTGCGGGGAACGTTGCGGCCACAAGCTTTGCCAGAGCGGCGAGCGAGGCGAGATAGGACACGCTGAAGGTGCCGGCGGTTTCGTTCGCGCAGGTTCGGATCGTGATGTCCGCCGGTTGTTCGGGCGCCGCCTCGCCGACGATGGCGACCGTCAGGCATCCCGCGGCGCGGCCTCGGGCCAGTGCGGCCAGCGGATACACCTTCTTGCCCCGGTGACTGATCACCACGAGTTGATCGCCGGACTGCAGCGGAAAGGCCCCCGCTCCAACGTCGTGAGCGTCCAGGGCGAGTGCCCTTACCCGTCCGCGCGTCAGCTGCGCCACCCAGTCTGCGGCGATCCGCGCGGCATGGAACGAGGTGCCGATCCCGGCGAAGAGAATTGGCCGCTCGGGATCCAGCCCTGTGGTTTCGGGCCGGGCAAAGACCTCCGCCACGACGCCGGGCATCGTTTCGAGCTGCTGGTCGTAGGCGAAGGTCTTCATGTCCGGTTCCTCCGTTCAGGCTGCGACAGGCGCTTCGCTGGTTTCGAGCGTGAAGCCTTCATCCAGCCAGCCGGTGACGCCGCCAGCCATGATCTTGACGGGCCGGCCGAGCCGCGCGAGGCGGAGCGCACCGCGCGCTGCGCCATTGCAATGTGGCCCGGCGCAATAGGTCACGAAAAGCGTATCGGCGGGCCATTGCGCCATCTTGGATTCGATGATCTTGCCGTGCGGCAGATTGATCGCCCCGGCGATATGTCCCTTGGCGAACAAGGCGGGACTGCGCACGTCGAGAAGGACGAAGTCGGGTTCGCCAGTCATGGCCTCGTGCACGTCCCAGCAATCGGTTTCGAACGTGAATTCGGCGGCGAAATGTGCTTCGGCATCGGCAGGTGCAGCAGCGGGGACCGCGGCGACGGAAGTGGGCATGTGTTGGTCTCCTTCAGGTTAGCCACCGAGGCGTTATGGCCTTGCCATGCGGGCCGCAATTGGCGCATACGACATATATGGGCAATATTACGCCAAACACGCATGGCCCCCTGGTCGTGGCGCTCGTTTACGATGGCCTGTGCACTTTCGAGTTTGCCATTGCCGCCGAAATCTTCGGCCTGCCGCGGCCTGAAATGGGTCCGCAGTGGTATCGATTTGCCAGCGCCGCGATCGAACCGGGGCCGTTGTGCGCACAAGGTGGCTTGCGGATCGCGACCGATGCCGGGCTGGAGCTGATCGACCAGGCCGATCTCATCATCGTGCCCGGCTGGAAAGGCGCGGAAGTGCCCGTTCCCCCGCTTCTTCTCGACAAATTGCGTTCGGCGCACGCGCGCGGGGCCCGACTTGCCTCGATATGTTCGGGTGCCTTCGTCCTCGCCGCGACGGGGCTGCTCGACGGTGAGCGGATCGCGACGCACTGGCGTTACGCCGAGACTCTGGGGCGACTGCACCCGCGCTGCCAGGTGGATGCGCAAGTCCTGTATGTCGATGCTGGGGCGATACTGACCTCGGCTGGAAGCGCTGCAGGCATCGACCTGATGCTGCACATCGTGAGGGGCGATTTCGGCACGGAAGCAGCCAACAGTGTCGCCCGCCGACTGGTCATGCCGCCGCACCGCAATGGCGGGCAGGCCCAATTCATCGAACGGCCGGTGCCGGCCAGTCACCATGGCCGATTGTCGGACTTGCTCGTGCGCGTTCGCGCTGATCCGGGCAGCGATTGGTCGATCGGTCGCCTCGCGGACTTGGCGGCGATGAGCCCGCGAACATTGCTGCGGCGGTTCGAGGAAACGACCGGGCTTGCCCCTGGAGAATGGGTTGTTTCAGTGCGTATAGAAGAGGCGCGCCGCCTGTTGGAGACAACCCGCTTCTCGATCGAAGATATTGCCGAGCAGGTCGGATTCGGCACGATCGCGACGCTCCGTCATCATTTCCAAGCCCGGTTCGGAATTGCGCCGCGAGAATACCGTCAACGGTTCGCGACCACACGTGATGATCAAAATCAACCCAACACCCGCGTCCGCGACCCTCGAGTACAACGGCGAGGGGTAAACTTGCGCCATGAGCGGGATTTGAAAATCGCGGCGCGAGGGTCCGGACTTATCTGAGGGCGGTCAGGATTACCAACTAAACGGTTGTTTTCGTAAGGTGCGCTTCGCTGATGTCTTACGGCTCGTCGACCGTCGCATCAACGTTACGCCCCGGACTGGGTGGGCTACGCCAAGTCGATGGCTTCGGTTAGAAGTGCGCCAAAAGTAGCTGAATTATAGTAGCTTTGGATCATTTGCTGCATGCCGAGTTTTGGGAAGCGGGCTGCGAAGACCCGTCATCTGGCCCCCGAGCACAGCGATGTCCGTCTTTCTTGCAGATCCAGCCAACAAGGAAGGCGCTCAGGAGCTGTGGAAGAGTCCCAAAATCGGATATCTGCTGACGACCCGCAACACGAATATCGTCAAGCCAGAAGGCTTTCAACTGTATCCCCGACCTGCTGCGCGGCATGGAGCAAATGCTCGTCATCGAGATGGGCATAGCGGGCCGTCGACTGGTGCTTGGCATGGCCGAGCAACCGCCCAATCATGGGCAAAGTTTCCTTGCTCATCGCTGCATGGCTGGCGAATGTATGGCGAAGATCGTGGATTCGTAGTTTGCCAAGATCGGCACGCTCAACGATCGTTTCCCAAAGATGCCGGATGCAACGGATCGGCCTTCGGTACTGGTAGTTCCAGAACATCCATGGGATCTTCGGATTGCGAGGCAAGCTGTCGATGACCTCGCGCGCCGCTGATCCTAGCCAGACCGTGCGCGGGCCTGTCTTGCTGTCTCGCAGAAGCAGGCGGTTGCCCTTCACGTCCTTCCACTGAAGGGTGAGGATTTCTCGGTAGCGGCAGCCGGTCAGCAGCAGCAGCGTGATGACAGCGCAGCCCGACCGGATCGTGAGATTGTCGCTGGCACGCAGTTCGGCGAGCACTTCCCCGAGCCGGGCCAGTTCCTCAGCCGATAAAAAGCGCTCACACTGCTTTCGTTTGTTCTGCCTGACCGAGCGGCAAGGATTGGTATTTTCATGCCGGTATCCCCAGACCTCGGCCTTGTTGAGCATGTTCTTGAGGATCTCAAGCGTGCGGTTCGCCGCGCCGGGGCTGGTGCGGTTGTTGAGGTCCGCGAACCATTTGGTCACATGTTCTTCGTTCAGCTCGTCGATGAAGACGCCTTTGAAGGCACCATCGAGATACTGCCGGCGATAGCCGCCATGGGTCGCGAGCGTCGATGCCTTCCATTGCGGCGACCAGCGGGACCAATACTCATTCAGAAAATCGTCGAACCGTGGCGCAGAGCGGATGCGCTTGCGGTCGGTTGCCGGATCGCGGCCGACCTGCGCGTAGGCGATGACGCGGCGCGCGACCATCTGCGCCTGGTGGCGGGTCAACACCGAGGCAGGGCCGATAGTGACGGTCCGCAGCCTTCCCGCCATGCGCGTCTGGACGATGTAGACATTGCGGCCACTGGGGTAGTGACGGATGCCAAAGCCGTGCTCGATCCCGAGCCAAGTGGTGGACCGCGCCTTGCCCTTCGGCACGAGCAGGAAATTGACGTGCGCACCGACTTCGGCGAGCGCCTCGTCGACGATCCGCTTCAGACTGGCGGAGGTCATGGACGCAGCCCAATCGCCTGCGCCAGCGATCCGGCGATACGGTCGGCGGCATCGCCGATCACGGCATCGGACAGGTGCGCATACTTGGCAGTCGTTTCGGGCAGGACATGTCCGAGCAGTCTGCAATCGTAGCAAGCGCCACGTTGTCCATGATCGCGGTCGATGCGAAGCTATGCCGCAGGTCATGGACCCTGACATCGGGCAAGGCACAGCGCGCACGAAATGGGAGCCACCAATTGCCGAAATTGAGGGGCCCGGTCCCGGCGCGGTTCGGGAAGACGAGCGTGGTGTCCTCGCGTCGCTCGATCCCTTCCAGCACTTCGAGCGCCTGGCTGTTGAGCCATATCGTTTTTGCTCCGGTCTTGCTGTCCGGCAGAAGGAGGCGCGGCGGCTGCACCCAATCCCAGCGTAGGTGCAATATCTCGCCCACGCGCACCGGTGAACAGCAGCAGGCGCATGATTGCGACCTGTGCGGGATAGGCTGCTTCCTGCTCACGCAGTGCCGCACCGATGCGACGATACTCGGCGGGCGTCAGGTATCGCTCTTTCGGCTCTCGCTTGTAGCGCGGCATTCCCCGGCAGGGGTTGGAGCCATTACGTCGAAGGCGCAGCGCCTCGGCATACTTGAGTAGCGATGCCAAGACCGGCAGGGCGCGATTGAACAGCCCTTCCCGCGTGCCCGCACAGTCATCGCGCCAGCGGTGAATGTCGGCGGGCAGAATGTCCGCCACCCGCACTGTACCGAAGGTCGGCGCAATGACCGTCTTCCATGCATTCAGATTTCGCCTCGCCGTCGAGGCTTTCCAGACCCGCGAAAGATCGTCCCAATAGGTGTCGACGAAGTCCGACATGAGTGGCGTTGCCTTGACTACCGCGCGCTTGGGCAAGCCATCAAGCGCGACCTCGGCAAGCAATCGGCGGGCCTGTGCCCGGGCAAGCTCCGCGTCGAGTTCGTCAGACCGGCCCAGAGTGATCCGCCGGTGCTTGCCGCGATGACGCAGGCGAACGAACCAATAATAGTTGCCGGTCGGCCTGACGCGCAGTCCGAACCCAGCCAGTTCGCTATCCCAGATGCAGTATTCAGTCTCGCGCAGCGGCAGTTTGCGCCGCGCAAAGTTGCCATCAAGCAGTGCCCGGCGCCCGGGCTTTCGCCGCGTGGGAACCGTATGGCTATCAGCAATACCAGAACTGGGGTCTAAAGTCCCGGAATTCCGGTCATTTGCGGGGACCATATGACCTTCAGCGGCATGCCCGCTGCCGAGCAATCCCAACATGTCGCGAACTGATTTTACGGCACTTTTTCCCATGAACACAGCAGTACACTGCGTAGGGTGTGCTCAATCCTGCTTGGCGAACAGGTTGGCGGCTTCTCGCATCGCCTTGAATTCCAGCGCGTTGCCGGCCGGATCGAACAGGAAGAAGGTGCCCTGCTCACCCGGCTTGCCGGCAAAGCGCACATGCGGCTCCAGCTCGAAGGCGACGCCGGCCGCCTTGATGCGGGCGCCCAGCGCTTCCCAGCCCGCCCAATCGAGCACCAGGCCGAAGTGCGGCACCGGCACGCTGTCACCATCCACCGGGTTCCTGTGAATGGCGGATTTCGGTGCCTTGTGGACCACCAGCTGGTGGCCGTGGAAATCGAAATCGATCCAGGTCTCGCTGGAACGACCCTCGGGGCAGCCGAGCACCTCGCCATAGAAATGGCGGGCAGCCGCCAGATCATCGACCGGGATGGCAAGGTGGAAGGGGTTCATGGCTGGTCCTCGATTGGGTGCTTGGCGGCAAGGGCGGTGGCGCGCGCATGCAGGGCGCGGGCGGCCTCGGCAAGCCTGACGCCTTCGACAGCGCGAATGGGATGGCTGGTCGACAGGGGCGGCGGCGCTTCGTGATCAAACGGTTCCACCCCGCGCAGCGTGCCCTGGTGGGCCGGGCGCAGCAGCCAGCTCATCACCTGCATCAGCGCGGTGTGCAGGCGCAGATGTTCCAGCGCCGCGGTCGCTCCGGCTTCCGGCGGCAGGCCCTCACGCCACAGCCGGCCCGGCCCATCCGTCCAGCGCCGCAGCGCCTCGGCCGCGGCCGCCGTGTCACGGAACAGCGCCTCGATCTGCGGCTCGAGCGCGGGCGGCGCTGGCTTGGCGCGGGGCGCGCGGCGGCCCCTTGAAACCGGTTTCAGGCTACCCAGATTCGCATTGCCGGGGCCGCCTTCGGGGGCGCCCGGTTCACCCGGCCCATGATGGGCGGGATCATTGGCAGATTGCTTGGAAGGAGACTTTGCCATGCGTGGATTTGATATTTCGCCTTTGCTGCGTTCGTCCATCGGATTCGAGAATCTGAACCGCCTCGTTGAATATGCCGGCCGCATCGATGCCGGCGATGCGTTCCCCCCTTACAATATCGAGAAGCTGGGCGATGGCGCCTATCGCATCCAGATGGCGGTGGCCGGCTTTGCCCAGACCGAGCTGGACATCACCGTGCAGGAAAACACCCTGATCGTCACTGGCCAGGCCACCCCGGAAGCCGAGGGTGCGGCCCGCACCTTCCTGCATCGCGGCATCGCCAAGCGCGCCTTCGAGCGCCGCTTCCAGCTCGCCGACACCATCAAGGTGACCGGCGCCGGCTTCGAGAACGGCCTGCTCAACATCGATCTGGTGCGCGAGATCCCCGAACACAAGAAGCCGCGCAAGGTGGTGATCGGTGGCGGCGCCACGGTTGACGCGCTGCCGGTTGCCGCCGAATAACTGGCTGTTTCTGCGTGCATCTTGGTGCGGAAAACCGGTTCCCACTTTTCCGCGATGCACTTCAACCCCGCAGCACTTTCCGGCGCTCGACGCGGAACCGCTTGAGTTCCTCGGCGGGCGCCGGCCAATCGGGATCGGCGCGGGCGGCGGCGGCATAATCGTCCATCGCCTCCTTGAGCTTCCCTGCCAGTTCCTGTGCCTGGGCGCGGGCGAAATAGGCGCGCGCCGGCGCGGCCGGGCCCAGCTCGATGCCATGGCTGATCAGCGCCACCGCTTCGGCGGCGCGGCCATCGATGCGGGTGAGCGCCAGCCCCTTGTTGATCCAGGCTTCCGGCAGCGTTGGCGCGGCGCGGATGGCCAGATCGAAATCATCGGCCGCCTTGCCGGCCTCCCCGGCGCGCAGCCAGGCAATGCCGCGGTTCATCAGCATCGCCAGCCGCACCGGCGGCGGCAAGCCGGGCTGGCCAATCGCGCTGGAACAGCGGCGAATCGCGGCGCGTGACGGGCGCTCGGCCTCTGCCGCCAGCCGGCAGGGCCGGGCGACATCGGGCTCCGCAGGCGCAACCTGGGCCTGCGCCGGCATTGCTGCCAGCGCCATCAACAGGATCGCGGCCACCCGCACGGGCCGCGCCTCAGGCGATGATGTCGGGGATCAGCAGATCCTCGAGCATGGCGATTTCGTCCTTCAGGAGCAGCTTGCGTTTCTTGAAGCGCTGCAGCTGGATCATGTCGGGCATCGGCAGCTGGCGCAGCGCCTCGATCGCGGCATCAAGGTCGCGGTGATCCTGTTTCAGCAGTTCGATCCTGGCGCAGATGTCCGCCTGATCCACGAAAGAGCTCCCTCGGGGCAGGAAGGGGTTATGACCGTGGGTTAACGAAACTCGCGGCCCTGCTCAAGCGGAACCGGCACAGCCGGAAACCGGGTGCGCCCGATCATGCCAAAGCGGTGGTAAATCTCGCTGCAAGCCATGGACAAGGCCAGCGGAACATGATGCACTCGTTTGTCCCGCAAGGCCGTCACCCCCGGCGGCTGGCGGCGAACAAGAGGGAGCATGCCCTATGGCCAGTGCCCATCGTGACCAGCTGATCGCTCGTCATGCCCGGCTGGACGACAGCCTTGCCAGCGAACTGAAACGACCGGTTCCCGATGCCACGCGGCTGCGCCGCCTGAAGGCGGAAAAACTCAAGCTGAAGGACGAGATCGCCCGCACCCACTGAGGTGACGCAGAGTGGTGGGCCGCCTGTTCGTTGCGGCTCACCCTATTCGTCGCGGCTCACCTTTTCGTCGCGCAAGCCATTGTGGGTCGCACGCCGAACGGTGCGCCGCTCCTATTCGTCGCGGCTCACCTTTTCGTCGCGCTCGTGGCGCTCCTGGGCGTCGATCGTCATGGTGGCGATCGGGCGGGCTTCCAGGCGGGCGAGGCTGATCGGCTCGCCGGTCATCTCGCACCAGCCATATTCGCCCGATTCGATGCGGCGCAACGCGGCGTCGATCTTGGAGATCAGCTTGCGCTGGCGGTCGCGGGTGCGCAGTTCGATGCCCCAGTCGGTCTCGCTGGAGGCGCGGTCGGTCAGATCGGGCTCGCGCAGCGGTTCAGCCTTCAGGGCTTCCAGCGTGCTTTCCGATTCCTTCAGGATCTCGTCTTTCCAGGCCAGCAGCTTGCGCCTGAAATAGGCCAGCTGGCGCGGGTTCATGAATTCCTCGTCCGCACTGGGACGATAGCCGGGCGGCAGATCATCACCGGGCGCCGGCACGATCAGCGGTCCATCACTGTGGCTGGCATCAAGATGATTCGGCCCGGAAAAATTGCCATCAGAATCGCTTTTCATCGCGCACGAACCCCATCGCTCAAGGTTGGCGCGTGACCCACCAGCGGGTCACGACCAGACCCGGACATCTCTGCCGACCAGACCCCTCCGGACAGCAAACTCCCATGGCGCGCCCCATAAACCGCTGATCGTCAGGCGGCAAGCGATGATTGGAGGACAGGCTGCATCGATCTGGGCGCAGCGTGATGGCGGTTCAGCCCTTCAGCCCGTCGATGCGCGCCTGAAGGGCAGCGAGCTGGTCCTTCAGCGCCTGGACCTCGTCGACGCTGGGCGCCGGCTTCTCCGGCTTGCGTTCGGCCGGCTTTTCCGCCGGCTTGTGCAGAAGGCCGCCGGTCATCATCTCGGTGGCAGCCTGGAACATGGCGAGATTTTGCCGCGCCAGCTGTTCAAACGGCTTCATGGCGGCATCGCGGAACTTGGCCTGGTTCTCGGCAAAGGCCGCCATCGAGGCTTCCAGATAATGCGGCACCATGCCCTGCATCGAATCGCCATAGAGCGCGATGATCTGGCGCAAGAAGCTGGTCGGCAGCATGGTCTGGCCGCCGGCTTCGCCTTCCATCACGATCTGGGTGAGCACGCTGCGGGTGATATCCTCGCCGGTGCGGACATCGAACACCTGGAAATCCCGGCCCTCGCGCGTCATCTCCGCCAGGTGATCGAGCGTGATGTAGCTGGAGGTTTCGGTATTGTAGAGGCGGCGGTTGGCGTATTTCTTGATGATCACGGGCTGCGCGCCGGCTTTTGCGGCAGCAGGATCGGGAGGAGACGTCGTGTTGGCCATGAGAGCTCCCGGGCAGAAGGATCGCACGAGGCCTAGCATGGAGCCTTGCTGCGGTGCAATGCCGCAGGTGCAGCGCGCCGAGCGGCCATGACCAGCGCGCCCGCCCGTGCCCGCGGCCCGCACCCGCTGCCGCTGTTCCTGGCCACCGTGCAAGCGGTGTGCGGCGCGGATCGCGCCCGCCTGACCCGCGTGCTGGCCGGGCTGGCGCGCTATCAGCAGGCACTGCCCACACCGCCGCGCGCGCCCTGGCCCGAAGTGGCGCGGGTGAGCGGTGTGGCCTTGCGGGCGGGCGCTGCCGCCGGCGCGCCGGTCGTGCTCGTACCCTCCCTCATCAACCCGCCGGACGTGCTCGATCTCGCCCCCGGCCAGAGCCTGGCGGCGCATCTGGCCGCCGCCGGGTTTCGCCCGCTGCTGGTGGACTGGGGCGCAGCGCCGGAGCCTCTCGGGCTGGCGGCGCTGGTCAAGGAACGGCTGGTCCCGCTGATCGCAACACTTGGGGGGCCGGTGCCGCTGATCGGCTATTGCCTGGGCGGCACGCTGGCGCTGGCGGCCGCGCAGGCCGGGGGCGCCAGCCGGGTGGCGCTGCTGGCCGCGCCATGGCGCTTCGCCGGCTATGGCGAGCGCGGACGCGACGCGCTGGGCCAGTGGTGGGCGCAGGCCCGCGCATTGGCCCAGCCGCTGGGCGTGGTGCCGATGGACCTGTTGCAGCCGGCGTTCTGGAGCCTCGATCCGGCCGCGCTGGCGGCCAAATATGAGCGGCTGGCCGAGGCCGATCCCGAAATGCTCGCCGCCTTTGCCCGGCTGGAAGATTGGGCGAACGGCGGCGCGCCCCTGTCGCTGGCGGCTGCGGCCGATCTCGCTGCGCTGTTCGAAAGCGGCGCCACCGGCATCGATGGCGACACGGTGCCAGACCTTCCCATCCTCGACGTGGTGGCCCTGCGCGACCGCATCG
>ERZ1066117.788-NODE-788-length-20201-cov-33.837089_pt1 | contig 20201 bp, 15 predicted proteins | sample MGYA00382764_ERZ1066117 | MGnify/ENA primary metagenome ERZ1066117 (study PRJEB33369, sample SAMEA5778347) | biofilm metagenome | biome: Industrial cooling water; feature: Water cooling tower basin; material: Biofilm | place: United Arab Emirates | collected...
CCGCCAGTGACGGCGGCGCCGCCGGCGCCGCCGGCCTCGCCGAGCCCCGCGACGCCGCCCGCCGTGACCGGGAGCGCGCCGACCGACCCGCAGCCGGCGCCGAGCGCGTTCGACTGGGGGGGCCGCCAGCTCGAGCCGCTGCCGCCGCCGCCGCCGCCGGCCGACCCGACGAAGATCAAGGTCGATCCGTGGCGCGGTCGCTACTGGCTGGCGCCGCGGCTGCTGATCTCGGGGCCGATCGGCGGCGACAAGCCAGCGCGCCCGACGCTGCTGACGATCGGCGGTGGGCTCGATCTCGGGATCCGCTTCAGCAACCGGTTCGGGCTCGGGATGGGGCTGTCCGGGCAGACGCACACGAGCATCCGCGCGACGATCCCGGGGACGGTCGACAAGGCGATCCGCTACGGGTCGGCGCTGTTCTGGGACGTGGCGTTCGTGCGGCTGTACCTGGGGAAGAAGCGGTTCCAGCCGCTGATCGAGGCCGGCTTCGGGCTGGCGCGGATCAAGATGCCGGTCGGCGACCGTCTGTTCGGGCCGCAGCTCCGTGCGGGGCTCGGGTTCGACGCGTGGGTGTCGAGCCAGGTGACGCTCGGGTTCACGACGGTGTACCGGTTGATCGCGCTGCGGATGCCGCAGGACGGGATCACGCCGCCGCACTGGTCGGTCGGGCACGCGCTACAAGGGGCGCTGCAGCTCGGGCTGCACTGGTAGCGGGGCGTGCGAGGGGCGCGGCGCGTCGCGCTCCCGGGTGTGAGCCGAGGGGCGGGTGACTCCGTCGGGTGCGCTCGCGTTCAGGCCGGGCCGAGCAGGGCGCCGCGATCGGAGAGGTCGGCGAGCAGGGCGCTGACGCGGGCGAGCGTGTCGCCGTCGAGGGCGGCGCCCGTGTCGGCGGCGGCGCGGCGGATCGCGGCCTCGACCAGGGCGTCGTGCAGGAGGAGGGCGTCGAGCAGGGCCTCGGCGAGCGGGCTCAATTGAAGGTAGCGGACGGCGTGCTCGCGGTCGCGGTAGACGAGCAGGGCGGTGTGCTCGCGCCGCGGGACGTCGGCCGGGCCGAGCGGATCGGGGAGCTCGTGGACGGCGAACTCGTGGCGGACGAGGCGGGCGCTGGCGTCGAAGACGAGGCGCGCGTCGAGGGTGAAGGGGCGCGCGGCGACGGGCGGGCTCGCGGGGGCGGCGGCGACGTCGTGGGCGATCAGCTCGTGGCGGGCGAGGGCGGCGAGCCAGGCCGGGAGGTCGGAGGCGGCGGACCAGCGCGGGGCGATCCAGGCGAGGAACTCGCCGGGGAGGTCGCGCAGCAGGCGAGAGCGGGGGCCCTGCTCGGCGATCCAGGCGTCGGCGTCGGCCGCGAAGGCGTCGTCGCCGCGGCGGGCCCGGGTGCGCGGGAGGAAGTCGGCGAGCACGCCGTGGAGGGTGCGGCGGATCAGGTGGCGATAGACGAGCAGGCGCTCGGGTGGGACGGCGGCGAGGAGCCCGGCGGCCGCGGGATCTCCGGCGGCGTGGCGGAGGTAGGCGGGCGCGTCGGCGGGGAGGCGCTCCGGGGCGCCCGGATCGACGATCAGGCGGTGCAGGCCGCGCTGGAGGGCTTCGAGGGTCGAGCCGTCGGTGGGCGGCTGGTCTGGAGGACATGCGGCGAGGGGCATGGCCTCGGGGGCAGGTGATCTGCGGGCGGGTGCGTCCTCGGGGGCTGTCGGGGACTCGGCGAGCGGCCGCAGCTCGAGGCGCGGGGCGCCGGCGGCGTCGGGCGCGAGCGAGGCGCCGGCGAGGGCGGCGTCGTAGATCGCGGCGAGCTCGCGGACCTCGGCGATCAGGTCGGCGTAGGGGGGGATGTTGTGGTCGCGCTCGTAGAGGACGGGGACCGGGCCGAGGCGGGCGACGACCCAGGCCATCAGGGCGCGGACGGCCGGCGGGACGGCGGCGCCGTGGGTGTCGATCACGAGGCCGCCGAGCTGCGGGCGGACCTCGCCGCCGGCGACGTGCAGCCGGACGACGCGATCGAGCGGGAGCGCGGCGGTGAAGGCGTAGGGGTCGAAGCCGTGGTTGGTCGCGTTGACGACGACGTTGTTGACGTCGAGCAGGAGGCCGATGTCGGCGCGGTGCAGGACCTCGCCGAGGAAGTCGAGCTCGGCGGCGGCGAGCGCGGGGCCGCGGACGGCCCCGGGCGGGGCGCCGGCGGGGGCGTAGTAGCTGATGTTCTCGAGCGCGAGCGGGCGCGCGAGGGCGTCCTGGGCGCGGCGGACCTGGTCGGCGACCTGTCTCGCAGAACCTGGCACGAAGGGCAGGGGCAGGAGGTCGTGCAGGCAGACGCCGGCGCGGCCGGTCCAGCACAGGTGGTCGGTGTGCTCGGCGGCGCCGAGCTCGTCGAGGAAGCCGCGCAGCGCGGCGAGGTAGTCGGCGTCGAGGCCGTCCGCGGCGCCGACGCCGAGCATCAGGCCGTGGGTCAGCAGCGGGCGCCGCTCGCCGACCTGCCGCAGCGCGGCCGGGAAGTAGCCGCCGCGGCGCATGTAGTTCTCGGGCGAGACCTCGAAGAAGGCGACGGCCGGGTCGACGTCGCGCGCGAGCACGTCGTCGAGGAAGGCCCAGCGCAGGCCGAGGCCGACGCCGGTCGGACGGGTGCGCGGAGCGGGCGGGAGGGTCATGCGAGGCGTGCGGGTACGTGGCGGCGCGCGGACGGCCGCGCGCTCGCGCGAGGTGGTTCGGGGTGAAGTGTCGCGGACGGACGCGGCACGCACGCGGGACGGCGGGCCCTGGCCGGGCTCAGCCGCAGGTGCCTTCGCCGCAGGCCATCTCGCCGCCCTTGGTCTTCTTCTTGCCGGCGGTCTTCTTCTTGGCCGGGGCTTCGGTCGCGGCGGGCGTCGCGGCCGGGGTCGCGCCGGTCGCGGCCGGGGTGGCGCTCGCGGTCGGCGAGGCGCTGTCGCTCGGCTTGGCGCCGCAGCTGCCCTCGCCCTTGGCGCCGCAGCTGCCCTCGCCCTTGGCGCCGCAGCTGCCCTCGCCCTTCTTGCCGCCGCAGCTGCCGTCGCCCTTGGCGCCGCAGCTGCCGTCGCCCTTGGCGCCGCAGCTGCCCTCGGCCTTGGCGCCGGCGCAGCCCTTCTCGCCGTTGGCGTGGGCGTTGCAGTGGCCCTCGGCCTTGCCGTCGCCCTTGGCGGCGGGGACCTCGGTGGCGTCGGTCTGGGTCTTGTTGCAGGCGCTGACGGCGAGGCCGGTGCCGAGGAGGGCGAGGGTGGCGGAGATCGTGCGGAAGTCCATGTGCTTGTGCTCCTGGGGTGCTTTACGGTCGGTGAGGGGCGGCGGATCGGTGAACGCCGCCGCGGAGGAAGAGGTTACGGCTTCGCCGCCGCGGGCGCAGGGCGTGCGACAAATTGGAGGCTGACCTCGGCGAACTTGGCGACCTTCGGCGAGAGCTGCTCCAGGGTCTTGGCCGCGAGCTTGCCGAACCCGGTCCGCGGGCGGACGTCGTACTCGTCGAGGCCGATCTGCAGCGGCTCCGTGCTCTGGACGTGGATCTCGGTCAGCGTGTCGCCAGCGTAGCGGAAGGTGGCCTCCAGCTTGACCGACTTCTCGGCCTTGCGCTGGTGGAGGAGGAAGTCGCCGGTCGCGGTGAACGTGACCTTGCGCTCGGGACCTGTCATCTTGGTCAGATCGGTCGTGGACAGGTCGGAGAGCTTGCTCAGCGCGAACTCGATGCGCACGTTCTTCGCCATCTCCTCGGGCGGGGTGTCGGGGCCGATCTCGAGCCACTCGCGCGCGTGCTGGTTCTGGGTGTCGTCCTTGACCTCCTCGCCGAATTCGCCGCCGCCCTCGGGGGCCTTGCGCTGGAACAGCTCGAGGCCGGTCAGGTCGAGGTGGACGAGGCCGCGGGACTTGCTCAGGTCGGACGGGTCGACCCAGACCTCGCCGGTCAGCGCCGAGGGCGGGACCTTGCCGCGGATCTTCTCCAGCGGGGCCTCCATGTCGAACCCGAGCTTGCTGGTCGCGGGGTCGACCGCCAGGTGGATGACCTCGGGGGCCTTCGGCGGGGGCGTCACCTCGAGCTTCTCGGCCTTCTCCGCCAACTTGACCGGCTCGCCGCCGCAGGCGACGACGAGGAGGAGGGCGAGGGCGGTGGACGGGGTGCGGCAGGGGGGGCGGCTCGGCATGGCAGACTCCAGGGCGAAGACGCCGCGTATGACCGGCTGTTACGCGGCACGGGAGAATTTTCTAGCGCACGCGGGGGCGCGAATGCGCGCGGGCGCGTGAGGCTAGCGCACGCGGGGGGGCCGGTCGCATGCTTGACGCCCGTGCTCGCGCCGCTGCTCGCCGCGTCGATCCAGACCGCCCTGATCCACGCCGCGCCGGCGCCGGCGGCCCCGCGCGCGCGGCCGCTGGTCGAGGTGCTGAAGGTCGAGCCGGGCGCGTCGTGCCTCGAGGCGCGGTCGCTGGCGGAGACGATCACGAGCTGGCTCGGGCGCGACACGGTCGACGCGTCGGTCGCGTTCATCGAGGTCCGCGGCGACCCGGCGCGCGCCGACGTCGCCGAGTTCGTGCTCGAGATCCGCGGCGAGCGGGTCGAGCGGGCCTTCGACCCGGGGCCGTCGACCTGCAGCGAGCTGCGCTCGGTCGTCGGGCTGGCGATCGCGATCGCGGTCGATACGGCGGTGCTCGAGGGGCTCGGCTACGAGGTCGTCGAGCCGGGCGAGGCCGTTTCACCCCAGGCGGACGATCCCGAGCGGCCGCCGCTGGCCCGCCGGGCGCGCCGCGCCGAGGCGCCGCAGCCGCCGCAGCCTTCGCGCGGATCGAAGGTCGCGGTGACGCTCGGGCTGCGCGGCGGCGCGTGGCTCGGGGTGCTGCCGGGGATCGCCGGCGGCGGAGCCGGGCAGCTCGAGCTCGGGTGGCGCGGGTGGATCGATCTGCGGCTGGCGATGTTCGGCGGGTACGGCGGACGGCGCGCGCTCGACGACGAGGCGAGGGTCGCGCTCGGGCTGGTCGGCGGGCGGATCGACGTGTGCGCCGCGCTGGCGCGCACGCGGGTCCGGCCTCGCCTGTGCTTCGGGCCAGCCGCGGGGGCGCTGCAGATCGGCGCGAAGGCGCCCGGGGTGCGCGACGCGATCGGGCCGTGGGCGGCGCTGGTGCTCGCGCCGGAGCTGCGGATCTGGGCCGGGCGGCGGTTCGCGCTCGACGTGTCGGCGGAGCTGGTGGTGCCGGTGGTCCGGACGGTGCTCGCCGAGCGCGACCCGAGCAAAGTCGGTATGATCGGCGACTCGATCGCGGTGCCCCCGGTCGGGGCCGTGATCGGCCTCGGCGCCGCTTTCTCGATCCGGTGAAGGTTTTGGCCGACACGCGACATACAAAGCCGTCCGATGACGCCCAGGTCCTCGATGCTGCGCGGCTGTTCCGCGACCACGCGGAGTTCGTCGCCAACTTCGCGGTCCGCCTCGGGGTGCGCCGGGACGAGGTCGACGACGTCGTGCAGGAGGTCTTCTTGGTCGCGCACCGGCGCGGCGGGTTCGTCCCCGGGGCGGCCCGGCCGACCACGTGGTTGGCCGAGATCACGCTGCGCGTGGTGTCGTCGGGCCGCCGCAAGCTCCGGCGCTCGCGCGAGGACGCCGACGCCGACGCGATCGACGCCGCACAGGCCCGCAAGGGCAGCTCTCCCGGCGAGCAGGCCGAGGCCCACGAGGCCCTGCAGCGCGTGCAGCAGGCGCTCGACACCCTCGAGGAGGGCAAGCGCGCGGTGTTCATCCTCTACGAGCTCGAGGGCGAGAGCTGCGAGGCGATCGCGGCCGGCCTCGGGATCCCCGTCGGCACGGTGTACTCGCGCCTGCACAAGGCCCGCAAGCAATTCATGGAGGCGCACGCGCGCCTGGTCGAGTCCCCGGCCAGGCCGGTCGGTCGCTCCCAAACGGTGACTTCATGACCCACGACCCGATCCGCCTCCTCGACGATCCGAGCGCCCACGCGGCCCTGCGCCGCGACCTCACCGTGGCCGCGCGCCACCGCGCGCCGTACGACGCGGCCGCCGGGGCGGCGCGGTTCGAAGCGTCCCTGGCCAAAGGGGCAGGTGCGGCGTCGTCGGGCTGGAGCGGGGCGGCGCTCGGGGTCGGCGCGCTGATCCTCGGCGGGCTGATCTCGGGCGGGATCTGGATGTCCGGGGCCGGCGAGCCGAGCATCGAGCCGCCGCCGGCCCGCGGGTCGGGCGTCGCGGGGCCGGTCGCGGCGCGCGAGCCCGTCGCGCCGAGCGTGGCGGTCGCGGGGCCAGTGGTCGAGGGGCCGGTCGTGGCGGGGCTGATCGACGGCGCGCCTCCGGCGACGCCCGAGCCGGTCGCGCCGGTCGCCGGGGCGGTCCCGGAGGACATGGCCCGAGAGACAGGCGAGACGCCGCCGGCCGCGAAGCCGGCGAGGGCGCCGCGGGTCAAGGCGCCGAAGAAGGATCTGCCCGGGGCGGCGCCGGCCGAGGTGAGCTCGGGCGGGGCCGACTACCTCCGCGAGGCCCGGAGCCTGCAGGCGGCCCGCGGCCTGCTCGGGCGCGATCCGGCCGGGGCGCTCGCGCGCGCGCAGGCGGGGGCGGCCGAGTTCCCGCAGGGGGCGTTCGCCCAGGAGTGGGAGGGCGTCGCGATCCTGGCGCTGTTCGAGCTCGGGCGGCGCAGCGAGGTCGAGGACCGGGCGTCGCGCTTCCTCGCGCGCTACCCGAAGGGGCCGTACGCCGCGCAGGTCCGCGAGGCGCTCGGGCGCCCTTGACGAGCGGGGCCAGGTGGGCCATCCCCACTGAAGTCACGCACCGCGCTCGTGCCCGCACGGTGCCGTGAGTTGGCTCCCGTGGCATGCTCGCCCAAGTGCGCCCCCCCGTCCTCGCACTCCCGCCGCTGATCGCCGCGCTCTCGCAGAGCGCGTGCCTCGTGACGGTGTTCGTCAAGGACGCCACGAGCGAGGACGCCGGCGGCGCGGGCGGGTCCTCGGGTGTCGACGAGGACATGCCCCAAGAGACAGAGGCGAGCACCACGGGGGGGACGACCGGCGGGGGCCAGACGGGGTCGACCGGCGCGACGACCTTGCCGCCGTTCGACGTCGGGGCGCCGGAGCTGCCCGGGCTGTACTGCGATCCGACGCCGGCGGCGTGCGACCACGAGGACACGGCCGTCGACCACGCGCTCGGGCTCAACTGCCCGGGCGGGATCCAGACCGAGGGGCCGCTGTTGTGGACCGGCTCCGACCTGTCGCGGATGACGACCGACGCGACGCTCGGGATCACGGACACGTACGAGGCGGTCGAGGGCGGGCGCCGCGTGGTGCTGTCGACCGGCAACGCGGCGCACGTGCTGCTGACGCTGCCGCAGCTGCCGACCGAGGGCGGCTGCCCGAACACGCAGACGTGCCCGTCGACCGAGCTGCCTGGCGAGGACCTGACGGCGTTGCCGCCGCCGATCGACCCGACGCCGCAGAAGTGCAAGGCCGGGATGGAGCTGCCCGGGCCCGGCGACTGCAGCGGGACGGTGCTCGAGCAGTGGCAGCTCGGCGGGGAGCCGCTGACGGCGTACGACTACACCGAGCTGCGGTTCGTCGCGGTGGTGCCGCAGCGGACGACGGCGCTGCGCCTCGACTTCGCGTTCCTGACGGCGGAGTATCCGCCGCGGTTCCCGGGGGGCCACAACGATCTGTTCGTCGCGTGGATCGCGAGCGAGAAGTACACCGGAAACTTTGCGCTCGACCCCGAGGGCAACCCGATCGCCGCCGAGACCCTTCCGTACGCGATCAAGCTCGACCCGCTGCCGTTCGACTGCGAGCCGGACTGCCCCGACGAGCCGCTGCGCGGGTTCGCGTTCGAGGGGCACGCGGGGACGGCGTGGCTGCCGGCGCAGGTCCAGGTGACGACGGGCGAGGCGATCGAGGTCGTGTTTGCGCTGTTCGATGTCGGCGACGGCAAGGCGGACAGCGCGGTGCTGCTCGATCGGGTCCAGTGGACGTGCAGCCCGCCCCCGTCGAACGACTGAAAAAAAATCGAAGGGGGCGTGAAGGATGCCCCGGGCTCGGGACATAGACGGTCGTGAGCCTCGCACGGAGCCAGCGCCTCGGGTCACCCCGGAGCGCCCTTCCTCTCCGCGTCTCGCCGAAAGGCGGCGCGGGGCGCGTCGGCCCACACTCGTCCGAACTCGGCGGGTCGCTCGGCTCGTGCTCCCGGTCCTGTCGGGGGTTGTATGGGGGGTCCGAACACCGCCTGGATCGCAACAAGGTCTACGTCGTCGTGCCTCGGAGCATCGGCACGGCTCGTCGAGCCTCGGACACTCTTGTGCAGTAGTGCGTCGAAGCACTGGGGGGTGCTTCTCCGCGGCGCACATCCGATGACCTCGGATGTGCGCTTTTTTCTTTAAGTGAGAGCTGCGGAGCGCTGGGGGGTGCTTCGTAGCCCGCACGTCCGATGGAACCCGGACGTGCGTTTTTTTATTGGTTCGCGGTCACTCGCGCAGCTCCTCGAGCAGGCCGCGGACCCGCTCCTGGTCGCGCAGGCGGCCGGGGACGAGCTGCAGGTAGCGCTCGTAGTGGGACCGCGCGGCCGCGAGGTCGCCGAGCTCGCGCTCGATGTCGCCGAGCAGACGGTGGAGATCGCCGAGGTCGGGGGCGAGCGCGAGGGCGACCTTGGCCGAGGCGAGCGCCTCGGTCGGCAGGCCGCGCCCGAGCAGCGCGCGCGCGTGCGCGAGGGCCTCGAGCGCCTCGCGGTAGTCGCCGTACTCCTCGCTGCGGTACAGGCGGTCGGCCGGGAAGTCGTCGAGCGGGGCCGGGCGGCCGGGCTGGCGCGTCAGGGCGTGGCGGAGGTCGATCGCGCGGAAGCGGCCGAGCGCCGACGGGCCCTCGCCGATCCACATGACCATCGCGGTGGCGTCGACGACGACGGCGTGGGTCAGGTGGAGGTTGTCGAGCGCGTTGCGGTTGCCGAGGCCGAGCTCCTCGCCGCCGCGGCCGCGGCGGTCGCGGAGGATCGCGACCGCGCGCGCGGGGTCGATCGGGGCCTCGGCCAGCAGCTCGCCCAGGCGGTCGTAGCGGTAGCCGCTCGAGGTGTAGCGGCGGATCCGGTCGTTCTGCGCGTCGCGCTCGAAGTGCTCGCGCAGCATGTGGTCGGTCGCCCAGACGATCGCCTGGTCCTCGCCGCGGGGCTTGCGCTCCTCCTTGTCGCGCGAGAGCTCGACGACGACGGCGCGGCGCTGGCGGCCGTCGCCGACGAGCACGGCGCCGGAGGTGCGGACGGCGGCGGACTGGAGGATCTCGAGCGCCTGCTCGAGGGTGTCGGCGTCCTCGAGGACCTGGCGGAGCAAGAGGGGGAGCGGGGCGCCGGGCTCGAGCGGGTCGTCGGTGCGCGCGGGGTCGAGGGCGACGAAGATCCCGCGGGCGTTGATCCCGGTGACGACGCCGAGCAGGCCGGCCCAGCCGACCGAGGCGAAGGGGTACTTGCCGTCGGGGTGGACGAACATCACCACGCGATCGGGCTCGACGTCGGGGCCGAGGTCGGCGAAGAAGCTGCGGCCGATCACGAGGTTGCCGCGCTCGCCGCCGCCCTTCGGCCGCGCGGCGGCGGCGAAGACGTTGCCGGCGAGCAGGACGTCGTCGAGGCGACGGCTGAGCTCGACGAAGCTCTGGTCGAGGAAGAGGCGGTGGTAGCTCGAGAGGCGCTCGCCGGCGGCCTCGGGCATCGCGGCGGCGAGCGCGGCGAGCTCGCGCCGGAGCGGGGCGGCGAGGCTGCGGTCGGCCTCGCGGAAGTCCCAGCGCATGACCATCGCGGCGGTCCAGCGATCGAGCCAGGCGCCGTAGCGGTGGTCGAGGAGGTGGGTGACGTGGCGATCGAGCTCGCCCCACAGGCGCGAGGCGAGGCGGCCGTGGGCGTCGCCGATCTCCTCGGGGGTGCCCTCCAGGTGCATCAGCCACAGGCTGCCCTCGCGGGTCAGCGAGCTGCGGCCGTAGCGGACGGTCCGGCCGGCGCGGTCGACGTCGATCTCGGCGGGGGTGACGCTGACGGCCTCGGGCGCGAGGCCGGTGTACGAGAGGTAGCCGGAGTAGAGGACGAACGTGAGGATCGTGAGGGTCAGGACCAGGGCGACGAGCGCCCGCAGCAGCGCCAGGACGCTGCGACCCTCGGGGGGACCTCCGGATGCGAGTCTCGCCATGGCGGGGGAGTGTTTATACTCCGACGCCAGCCATGTCTCGAAGGTGCGCGCGACTCGTCTTGCTGCTCCTCGTCTGCTCCGGCGGCTGCGAGCCGGAGAAGCCGCCGGCCCCGACGCGGCCGGCGGCGGGCCCGTCCGGGGCCGAAACCGCCGCGGAGGCGGTCCTGCCGCCCGACGCGAAGGACGCGGTGCTGACCTACGCGGGAGACCGCGGGCAATTCAAGGACACCGGCAAGCCGGCGGACATCCCGGAAGATGCGCGCGGGCTGGTCCGGGTGTCGATGCTCCAGGGGCCGCCGCCGCCGCCGGGGAAGGTGTGGGTCGCCAACCTGAAGACGCCGGAGGCCGACGGGTCGTGGAAGCTGACGACGGTCGACCGCAATCAGTTCGAGGAGCTGGCCCTCGGGCAAGGTCGCAGCAGCGCGGTCGAACTGCCGCCCGGGCTCGAGCCGCCGACGCCGGCGCCGCGCGAGGCCGACGTGATCGTCTACAAGACCGACTGGTGCGGGGTGTGCAAGCAACTGACGGCGTACCTCGACCGCAAGGGCGTCAAGTACGTCGCCAAGGACATCGAGAAGGATCCGTCGGCCGCCGGCGAGCTCCAGGTCAAGGCCAAGGAGAAGGGGATCAAGACCGGCAGCGTGCCCGTCGTCGATGTCCGCGGCGAGCTGATGGTGGGCTTCAACCGGGCGCGGCTCGAGCAACTGCTGTAATTGCAGCTGCGACGCGCGGGGTTGCGCGCCGGCGAGCTCGGCCTTAGCGTCGGAGCATGACGCGCAGACTTGGGCTCGCGGGGGTGCTGTGGCTGGGACCGATCGTCTTGCAGGCAGCGGCGGCCTCGCCGCTCGGGCTCGCGGGCGCGCCCGAGCGCGAGGACGACCACGCGCGGCCGGCCGAGCTCGAGCAGTGGAGCGCCGAGCCGACGCCGCCGTCGGAGGCGGCCGCCGAGTACCCGCTCGCGGCGGCGTTCGACCCGGCGTGCTCGTGCAACTACACGCCCGACGGGATCGTCGCGTACGAGCACGTCGTCGTCCACACGATGCAGGGCAGCTACGCGGGCACCAAGTCGTGGTTCAAGAACCCGGCCGCGAAGGTGTCGGCGCACTACGTGATGCGCTCGGTCGACGGCGAGGTGACGCAGATGGTCCTCGACAAGGACAAGGCGTGGCACGTCGGCTCGTCGAACGCGACGTCGATCGGGATCGAGCACGAGGGCTTCGTCGACGATCCCGCGAAGTGGTACACGTGGGAGACGTATGTCTCTTCGGCCAGGCTCGCGCGCTGGCTGGCGACGCGCCACGAGATCCCGATCGATCGCGACCACATCGTCGGCCACGTCGAGCTGCCCAAGCAGACGCACACCGACCCGGGGCCCGGCTGGAACTGGGAGCTGTACATGGGGCTGGTGCGCGACGTGGTGCCGCAGGGCGAGATCCACGTCGCCGTCGTCGATCGCGCGAAGGCCTGCACGATCACCGCGAACGTCGAGACGTACCTGCGGCGGACCGCGGAGCCGCTCGAATTGCTGGCGGTCGAGGAGCTGTGCCCGATCGCCGCCGGGACGCCGGTGACGTACCTGCACGCGTCGGCGGCGATCGACGGGCGCCACCGGCTGCTGATGGAGGCAGGCCAGGGGCCGTGCGCGGGGGTCGGCGGGCTCGACGCGGAGGCGTTCATCGAGCCGGCGCACTTCTCGGCGCTGTGCGACCCGACGACGACCGCGGCGACCGGCGCGAGCGTCAGCCTCGACGGCGGCCCGCCGCTGCCGGTCGGCGCCGACGGGATGCTCGTGCTCGGGTCCGTCGTCGAGGGCGCACACACGCTCGACGTCGTCGCGCCGGGGCTCTACGAGCCGGCGTCCGAGCCGGTGATCGTGCCGGTGTACCCGGGGATCCGCGTGGCGATCGCGGTCGATCCGGTGATGGCGCCGCCACCACCACCGCCGCCGCCCGAGACGACCGGCGACGGTGGGACGGGGGACGGTAGCGGCACGAGCGACGCGCCGACGAGCGAGACCGACGACTCGGGCGCGCCCGCGACGGGGGACGCGCCGACGAGCGGCGGTGCGACAGGGGACACGCCGACGAGCGCGAGCGACGGCGAGACGGGCCTGGATGATCCCCCGGCGATCTCGGGCGCGGCGCTCCCGGCCGGCTACGGCCAGCACGAGGAGGTCGGCTGCGGCTGCGACGCCGGCGCGCCGACGAGCGGATGGCTGCTCGCCGGGCTCGGCCTGATCGCGCGACGGCGACGACGCGGCGCGGTCGCGTCCTGATCGTCGACGCTGAGCGGCATGCGAGGTGTGCAGCGCGAAGGGGCGGAGCCCGCTCGCGAGGAGCAGCCGGCCATCAGCGACTCGCGGGCGCGCGGACTACTCGACCGCGGCGAGCAACGGCGCGAACTCGGTCGCGGGCGTGAACTTGCTCAGCTGCTTCGCCGGCGCCGGCATCGGCTGCCCCGCGCGCAGCTCGTCGAAGTGCTCGCTGAAGCGGACCGTCGACGGGAACAGCAGCACGCTCGGCAGCGTCTGGCTGGCGAACGCCTTCTGGATCGTCTGCTTCTCCGGCGTGTCCTGCGACACGTCGACCTTGATCAGCTCGAACCGGCGCTCGAGCACCGGCTCGACCGACGGGTCGTGGAACGTCAGCTTCTCCATCTCGAGGCAGGGCGTGCACCACGTCGCCCCGAAGTCGATCACCACCGGCAGGTGGCGGTCCTCCGCGCCGAGGAGCGCCTCCTCGAGCTCGGCGATCGTCTCGACCGTCTTCCACGCGCCGGTCGGCACGTAGAGGAAGTTGTTGATCATCACCTGCATCCCGAGGACCGTCACCGCCACCCCGGCGGTCTTGCGCAGCTTCTCGGCGGCGCCGCCGTAGTAGCTGAGGTGGATCGCGCCGGCGACGATGCCGGCGGCGGTCAGGCCGAGGCCGAGCCACAGACCCCACGCGGGGTCGGTCAGGAAGCGGCGGAGCGCCGGGGACAGCGGCGCGAGGAACCACAGCGACATCACCAGCAGGCCGATGCCGAAGAAGCTCTTGACGTACTCCATCCACCGGCCGGGGCGGAACAGGCTCGCGCCGAGGGCGACCGCGAAGAACAGCGTGCCCATGCCGAGCGCGTAGGTGAACAGCAGCGACGCGCCGTAGGCGATGCTCTGGCCCTGGGCCGACGCCTTGGCGATGAAGGCGAGCAGGGACAAGAGGACAGGTCCGGTGCACGGGGCGGAGATGAAGCCGCTGACGAGGCCCATCAGGAAGGCGCCGACCGGGCCGGCGCCGCCGACCGCGTTGAGGCGGGTCTGCAGCGACGGCGGGAGCTGGAGGTCGAACGCGCCGAACATGCTCGCGGCGAGCGCGAGCAGCACGCCGACGATCGGCAGGACGACGACCGGCTCGCCGAGCCAGGCGCCGAACTGGCCGCCGCTGAGGGCGACGAGCACGCCGAGCGTGGTGTAGAGCGCGGCCATGCCGAGGACGTAGGCGCTGGCGAGGAACAGCGCGCGCCCGCGGGACACGCCCTTGGCCCCGAACACGGCGACGGTGATCGGGATCAGCGGGTAGACACAGGGGGTGAGGTCGACCAGGACACCCTGGCCGAATGCCCAGGCGTAGGTGCTGAGGGTGGCGGTGTCGAGGGCTTCGGTCGGTGACATGGCGGCGGCTCCAACCATACGACCTCGGGCGGGCGCACGCCTGCGCGAGCGCACGCGCGCGGCCGGCGTGCGCCTGCGCGCGCTCACGCGCCGGGCGGGCAGGGCGGCTCGCGTCCCTGGGTCGTGGCGCTGGTGTTCAGCTCCTCGACGGTCGCCGGCGACAGGGCCGCGCAGCAGCCGTAGGCGCCCTCGTCGCGGATCAGGGTGACGAGCAGATCTTCGGGCAGGCCGAAGCAGCAGGCCGGGACGACCGCGGAGGCGTCGGCGTCGGCGACGCAGGCGGGCATGGCGAGGCAGGTGCCGTCGTCGGTGTCGAGGCAGGACACGCGGACGCTCGGGGTCGGGTCGGTGTAGTCGAGCACGACGTCGGTGCCCTGGAGCAGCGCCGTGCCGAGCAGGCCGTCGGGTTGCAGGGCCTCGGGGCTGGTGTCGCGGCGCACGGACACGGCGAGGGGGTGATCTTCGGGGACGACGAGCGTCGGGAGCCAGCGGTCGGCGTCGACGACCGCGCCCTCGGGGACGAAGGCCTGGCCGAGCACCGCGGCGGCGCTCGCCGCCTGGTCGCGGCAGCGGGCGACGGTGTCGCGCGGGACCCGGGTCTCGCGGGCGAGGTCGCACTGCGAGCGCAGGGCCCGGAGCCGCTCCTCGAGCCGCTGGCAGGCGGTCCGCCCGGTCGTCTGCGTCAGGCCGGGGACGAGCCCGACGCTGCGGACGCGCAGCTGGACGAGCGGGACGTCGAGGCCGGCCGGGGGCCAGCCGGCGGCGCGCAGGATCCCGGCCTGGCCCTCGAGGCAGGCGGGGACGCCGAGGACGTCGTTGCTGAGGATCCCGCCGTCGCCCTCGCAGGGGGCGAGCCGCGCGAGGTCGCCGAACATCCGGCGGGCGCTGTCGGCGAACAGCACGAGGCCGGGGACGCCGGTGGCGACCAGCAGCGAGGCGTCGTGCCCGCGGTTGCGCTCGTCGGCCGGCGCGGCGGCGGTGACCGTGCAGGCGTTGGCGATGTCGACCGCGAGCGCGCCGGTCGGCGAGCGGTAGTTCTTCGGATCCTTGCCTGGCCCGGAGGCCAGGGCGCAGCGGTCGTTGGCGGCGACGACGACCGCCGACGGCGGCGGGCCGAGGCAGGCGTCGAGGACCATCCGCGTCGCCTGCAGCGCGCTCTCCGGGCGCTCGCGGTCGAACACGCCGGGGCTGGTGAAGTCGCAGTCGCTGCCGTCGGGCGCCTGGCACACGTCGTCGATCAGCTTGCCGAGCAGGAGGCCGGGGAACTGCAGCGGGATCGCGGCGCTGCCCTGATCGGCGAGGATGTCCTCGGAGCCAGGGAACTCGCGGTAGAAGGTGATCTGCGGGCCGACCGCTCCGCGGGCGCCGGTGAAGCGGACGGCGAGCTCGCGCAGGACGTTGCCGCCGAGCACGCCGCCGACGAACGGGGCCGCGGCCGCGTCGCCGACCTGCCAGCCCCACGCGACCTCGGCCGGGTCCCCCGGCAGGCGCAGCGCGGGCGCCGAGTCGAAGCGGAAGCGGGCCCGCGCGGCAGCGAGGGCGGCCTCCGTCGGGGCGTCGCCGAGGATCGGGCCGGCCGAGCGGGCCTCGAAGCAGGTGCGCACGGCCTGCGCCGGGCCGTCGCCGGGCAGGACGGTCAGCGGCAGCCCACTGTCGACCAGCAGCGCGAGGCAGGCGTCCGGCGGGCACGTGCCGGGCGGTCCGGCGCAGACGCTCGGGCAGCCGCCGGCCGGGCCCGGGCAGCCGCCTGGCAGAAAGGACAGGCGCGGGAGGCCGGACGCGTCGCCGGTGGCGAGGTCGATCGCGCGGCCGAACTCGCCGGTGATCAGGATCTCGTCCTGCGGGCAGCCGGCGAGCAGGAGGGCGGACAGGGCGAGCGGGCCGACAGTCGAGGCGCCGCGGGCGGGCGAGGGGACCGACGACGCGCGCGCGGGCGTCGCGGGGCCGCGGGCGGACGAGACGACGAAGGGCGTCGCCGACGCGAGGTCGGGGCGCCCGGTCCGTCTGGCTGGCTCGCGGGCCCGCACGGCCACGAGGCTACCACACGGCGGTCAGTTCTTCTTGGCGAGCTCGACGAGCTTGTTCTCGAGGCGGGCGATCAGCTCGTCGATGCCCTTGTCGCGGATGATCTTGTTGAACTCGAACTTGTAGTTCTTCGCCAGGCTGACGCCGTCGGTGATGATGTCCTGGACCTTCCAGGTGTCGCCGACCGGGTGCATGACGTAGACGACCTCGACGACCTCGGGCTTGCCGTCGCGCGTCAGGGCGATGTTGGTGATCACGTGCACGTCGCCGCCGAGCTTGGTCTCCTCGCCGACGATCGTCAGCTCGTACTTCTTGTCGGTGCGGATCCGCTTGAGGTAGTTCTCGCGGATCAGCTTGGTCAGCAGCGCCTCGAACTCGGCGCAGCGCGGCTCGCACTTGCCGGCGTAGCGGGCCGGGCCGCCGAGCGAGGCCTCGGCGAGGGCCTTGTAGTCGAGCAGCTGGTCGACCTCCTTGGCGAGCAGGTCCTGCTCGGCGCGCTTCTTGACCAGCTCGACGACCTTGCTGTGGCGGTCCTTGAACACTGCGGAGGCGGCGGGCGCAGCTGCTTCGGCCGGGGGCGAGAAGCCGAGGGCGAGGAGGGAGGTCAGGGCGATCCCGGCGAGGAGCTGGCGAGCGGAATTCAGCATGGTGCCTCTTGCGTGGGCGCTCAGACGGCGCCCCTTGGTGGGACATTCACGGACGGTGTTTCGCGGGGCTGCGCGCGGGCGCCGCCGCGACGGACGGGGCCGCAGGACCGGCTGCGGGCCGGAGGGACGAAGACGAGAGCGGAGCCGGCGAGGCCGCGGACGCCGGGGGAGACGACGCCGGGCCGGGCCGCGGCGCGGCCTGCAGGGGAGCCCCGACGGCCCGCGAGAGGCCGGCGAGGGCGACGTTGTGGGCGTGGATCGCCTCGAAGTGCTTGAACCGCCACTCGGCCCAGCGGACGAGGGCCCGCTCCAATTCGGTGAAGTTGCCGCCGCCGACCGTCTGCTTGACCTGCTGATCGACGACCAGCTGCTTGGCCTTCTTGGAGGCCTGGGCGGTCAGCTTGACCGACTGCTCGGCCTGCTGGACATCGCGGTAGGCCTTCTCGACCTCGAGGCCGAGCAGGAGGCGCGCGGCCTCCCGCTGGTGCTCTGCCTCACGTCGCTCGGCGCGCGCCTTCTTGAGGCCGAAGTAGCCGTTGTGGAAGTCGAGGTTCCAGCTGAGCGCGAACGCGGCGAGCACGCGGGTGTAGTTGAAGCGGTCGAAATAGTAGAGCGCCCGCATGTCGCGGTCGGCGGCGTTGCTGTAGGCGAGCTGGATCGACACCGCGAGGCCGAAGTCGGGGAGGAACTGCGAGCGCGCGAACTTCTCGCCGGCCTTGCGCAGCTCGACCAGGCCGGCGGCCATCTTGGCCTCGGGGCGCTGCTGGATCCCGAGGTCGCGGTAGAATGGGAGCTCCTGCAGGCCGCCGTCGAGCGCGTCGGCGACGAGGTCGGTCTCGGCGACGTCGAAGCCACGCGGGGCGGCCTCGCCGGCGATCGTCCACAGGGTCGCGAGCGCGACGGCCTCGATCTTGCGCGCCTCGAGGACCTTCTCGGTCAAGGTGAGCTCGCCGAGCTCGACGCGCGGGAGGTCGGCGGGGTCGCGGTCGGGGTTGGTCGCGTCCGGGTCGGCGTCCTCGCCCTCGCCGAGGTCCTTCATGATCTGGGCCTTGGCCTCCTGGACGATGGTCCACGCCTCGTCGAGGATGGCGATGCTCTCGCGCGCGAGCAGCAGGGCGGTGTGCGCCTGGTAGACGCGGAGGACCGTCTCCTGGCGGGCGCGCTCCTTGGCGAGGCGGGCCAGCGCGACGCCGGCCTGGGCCATCGCCTTGCCGTTCTTGATCTTGCCGAAGGTGTACAGCGGGACGACGAAGTCGGCGTTGAAGCGCAGGCTGATGCCGGCCTGGCGGATCTGATCGAAGTAGCCGCGGACGGTGTCGATGTCGATGTCGTCGGCGGGGCGGCAGAACTGGAAGTCGATCGGCTCGTAGACGCCGTCGGCGTTGCGGGCGTCGAGCGAGAGGTCGTCGCAGCGGGTGCGGACGCCGGGCGCAAGCGCGGTCGTCGTCTTGATCACCGGGACCCACGAGAAGCGGGCGCGCAGGAGCGTCGCCTCGAGCTGCTCGATCTGCGCGTCGGCGGCCTGGACGAGCGGGTTCTGCAGGCCGTACTCGACGATCTGCTCGCGCGTCAGCTTGGGGATGTCCGGCGGGCGCGGGCCGTAGGCGTCGGTCCGCGCGGCGACCGGGAGGTTGAACGGCTGGTCGGCCGAGGGCGGCTTGCTCTTCGGACCTGTCCTGGCAGACGTGTCTGCAGAGCCAGGCGAGGCGGTGGCCGCGGGGGCCGGCGCGGGGGCGGCGCGGAGCGGGGCGGGGTGCAGCAGGAGCGAGGTCGCGAGCAGGCCTCGCAAGATCGCCCTCCATCCGGGCCGCGGCGCGCTCGACGATCGCACGGGCTTACTTTTAGGGGGCCGGCGCGTGAGGATCAAGGGCCGGCGGGCCCGACCGCACGCGTTTTGGCGGTGCGCGGGCGCTTGCGCGGGGGCGGTCACCCTTGTCATGGTTGCGCGCGTGACGCCCCACCGCTTCGTCCGCCTCGCCGCGCTGCCCCACGGGCGGCGCGTCCTCCTGCGCCTCGCGGGCGCCGACGTGCGCCGGTTCTTGCAAGGGATCCTGTCGGCCGACGTCGCGGCGGTCCGGCCGGGTCAGGCCCAGCCGGCCGCGATCTTGACCGTGAAGGGCAAGATCGTCGCGGAGGTGATCGTCCTCGGCTGCGCGGACGGGTCGCTGCACCTGGCGGTCCCGGCGGAGGCGGCCGACGAGATCGGCGGGCTGCTCGATCGGCACATCATCATGGACGACGTCACGCTCGCGCGCGACGACGCGGCCGAGTTCGCGGTCGCGTGGCCCGGGCCGGTCGCCGGCGCGGGGGTCGAGGGCCTGGAGACGCGCCACCCGGGGCCGGGCGTGCTGCTGTTCGGCGCGCCGGCGGCGCTGGCGGCCGCGCTCGCCGGCCTCGAGGAGGTCTCGGCCGCCGAGTGGGACGCGCGCCGGATCGAGGCGGCGGCGCCGGCGTGGGGCCACGAGATCACGCCGGGGGTGTTCCCGCCGGAGGTCGGGTTCGTCGCGGCGGTCAGCTACGACAAGGGCTGCTTCATGGGACAGGAGCCGCTCGCCCGGATCCACGCGCGCGGGCAGGTCAACCGCGTGCTCGTGCGGGTGCGCGCGGGGACATGTCCGCAGGGACCGGTCGATCTGGCGGCGCCGGATCGGCCGCAGGCCGGGCGCTGGACGACGTGGGCGCCCGAGGCGGGCGGCGGGGCGATCGGGCTGGCGATCGTGCACCGCTCGGCGGCGACGCCGGGGACGACGCTCGCGGCCGAGGGGATCGGGGCGGTCGAGGTGACCTCGGGGCCGCTCGGCGACGACCCCGGGATCACGGGCAAGCGCGGCTGAGGGTCCGGGGCGAGGGGCCGCGGGACGAACGGCGCGGTGCGTCGCGCGTCCCGGCGGGCGTCAGCGGACCCAGGCCTGCCAGGTGCCGTTGAGCACGGGTGTGTTGCCCGGGGTGTCGGCGGTGCACTCGAGGCGGAGCTGCTGGAAGCCGTCGTGGTAGCCGAACGCGATCTGGTTGATGTTGCTGAGGTTGTTGTCGCCCTGGGCCGGCGAGTTGTGGCACAGGCCGATCTGGAACGACAGCTGCTGCTGCGCCGGGCCGCAGTTGCCGCAGATGTGCCAGCAGCCGTAGGTGTGGACGTTGGTCGCGGTCGGGTAGGTCTGGGCGTCCATGTAGCCGCCGCCGTTCCTCGAGATCTTGGTCGCCTTCGGGGCGGCGCTGTAGATCAGGGTGGTCAGCAGCTCGGTCCAGTCGGCCTGACTCGGGGTCCACCAGGCGTCGGCGGTGAGCATCCGCGACTCGTCGTTGCAGCTGTAGCGCAGGTCCTTCGACAGGCCGATCAGCGCCTGGGCGTCGAGCATGCCGTAGACGTCGCCGCCGAGCGCGACCTTGTCGTTGGTGGTGACCTCGTTGCCGTTCAGCAGCTGCTTCCAGGCGGCGGTGAAGAAGCGCTTGCTGCGGTGGATCGACTGCGGGATCCGGTTGGCGTTGAGGTTGGCGATCAGGGTCCAGCCGCCGCCCTCGGTCTGCATGTCGCACTGGACGACGAAGGCCGGCTGCGGGCCGTCGCCGTCGACGTCGATCGTGTACTGGCCGGAGCTCGCGCCTGGGTCCTTCTGCTTGATCGCCATGCAGGTCTGCGGCCAGGCGCACTTGCCGGCCTCGCAGACGCCGGTCGTGCAGTCGCCGTCGACGGCGCAGGCCTGGCCGAACGTACAGGCGTTGCAGTCGATGCCGCCGCAGTCGACGTCGGTCTCG
>ERZ1066117.791-NODE-791-length-20142-cov-38.124409_pt1 | contig 20142 bp, 11 predicted proteins | sample MGYA00382764_ERZ1066117 | MGnify/ENA primary metagenome ERZ1066117 (study PRJEB33369, sample SAMEA5778347) | biofilm metagenome | biome: Industrial cooling water; feature: Water cooling tower basin; material: Biofilm | place: United Arab Emirates | collected...
GGCGCGGGCGCGGGCGCGGGCGCGGGCGCGGGCGCGGGCGTGGGCGGAGTCGCGGGCGTGCCGGTCGACGCGTCGGCGGTGGTGCTCGCGTTCGTCGTTCCGGCGTCGCTGCCGCCGGTGGTGGGATCGCCCGTGGTCCCGGAGGTGTCGGTCGACGCGTCGTCGAGCGCTGCGGGCAGGCGCGGCGCCGGGGGCGGCTCGGCGGGCTGTCGGGCGAGCCACTTGGCGTGGGTGCTCTCGTACCTGGCGATCTTCTCCGGCTTGAGCGGCTTGAACGGGAAGGCGGGGCGCCGCGTGTGGGCGAGCTTGAGGGTCTGCCGGGTGCCGTCGGCGAAGTCGTAGGTCGAGGCATCGAGCACGGCGACGAGCGCGTCGGCGTCGATCCGCAGCACGCGGACGACCTCGCGGATCTCGGTCAGCGGCGAGCCCTTGGCGACGTAGGTCGGGCGAGCGAGGAACTCGAAGCTGCTGCGGAACAGCCGCGGGTCCTCGTCGAAGAAGCGGCGCAGCTCGGGCAGGGGCATCGCCGCGACGTCGACGGTGGCCGCGAGGTCGCGGGCGAGCGCGTAGATCGCCGACGCCTGGCAGCCGTGACCCGGCGAGATCCACGACGCCAGCGGGCCGTCCTGGAGGACGAGCACGTTGGGGCGGTCGGCGAATTCGTCCTGGTCGTAGAACAGCAGCGACTCGTCGTCGAGGTCCGCGAGGTCGCGGGTGCAGTAGGCGGGGAACAGGTAGAAGACGTGGTCGGGGAATTGCGCGAGGCCGGCGATCTCGACGGACGAGGTGATCGCCCGCCCGTCGAGCTCCTCGGGCGGGAAGACGTCGGCGGCCGCGACGATCGGACATGTCGCAAGGGCCATGCCGAGCAGGGCCGCGAGGGCGCGCGCGCGCGGGAGCATCGGCCGAGCATAGCGGTCCGCGGCGGCGCGGTCACCCGGACGATGCCCGCCGGAGGGCCCGCCGCGGGGCCGCCGGAACGGCGTCCTTCGGCCGGTTCGCGCCACGGCGCGCGGGCGCGCTTCACCGCGCGCGGCCGATCCGTTATGACGGGAGGCGGAGGATCTTCGATGTCACGCGCCGTCCTGCTCTCTCTCGTGTCGCTCGTCGCCTGCGGCGGCGCCCGCGGCACCGACGCCGACACCGACGGCGCGGGGTCCGGCAGCAGCGGCGGGTCGACCGGCGCGCCGCTGTGGGCCGAGGAGAATTGCGCGCTCGCCAACCCGGCCCCGTACCCGCCGGCGAACACGTACATGAGCAACCACGTCGCCCGCGAGAACGACAATTACATCCCGTGCGCCGGCCCCCGCGCGCTCGAGTTCGCGTGGCACGTGCTGCAGACCCACGCCTCGGCCCAGCCGAACACCTTCTCGTCCGACGGCGCGGTCACGTACCTGACGACGACGCCCGGCGACGACGGGTGCAACGCGTTCGCGGTCGACACGCGCGACGGGGCGGTGCTGTGGAAGCGCTGCGACCTGCCGTTCGCGGTGATCGCGTCGACGATCGACGTCGACGAGCGCGGCGACCTCTACCTGACCGCGGCCGACACCGTGCGCGCGCTCGACCCGGCGACCGGCGCCGATCGGTGGGTCGTGACGCTGCCGGACAGGAGCGAGGTCGGGACCTCGTACGGCCTCAAGTTCACCGCCGACGGGCACCTCGTCACGCAGGTGTCCGACGGGACCGTCTACCTGCTCTCGCGGACAGACGGGGCGATCGTCGCCAGCCTCGACGTCGCGGCCGAGACCGGCTTCGTGCCGGCGGCGCCGACGGACGTGCCGCTCGACCAGGCGCCGGCGTACGTGCTCGAGCGCCTGCGCAAGCTCGTCGGCGACGCGTACTTCGACGAGGCGCTCGCCGGCCTCGGCGGCGTGCTCGGGGCGTCGGGCGGGTTCGCCGACAACACCGTCTGCACGACCGCGCGCCGGCAGGTGTTGACCGTCGGCGGCGGGCCCGACGACCAGACCGGGGCCGCGGTCGCGCTCGACATCACCGGGACGGCGGAATCACCTGTCCTGAAGTTCAGGTGGGCGATGCCGCTCGCGGCGGGCAGCGCGAGCTCGGTCGTCGCCAGCCGCGACGGCGCGCGGGCGGTGCTCGGGGACGGCAACGGGCACGTCCACATGATCGACGTGCTCGCCTGCGACGCCAACACCGACGCCGACGCCGACCCGCTGCGCTGCGCGCCCGCGTGGGTGTTCGAGCACCCCGGGGGCAAGCTGCTCGGCACGGTCTCGCTCGACGCCGACGGCACGGTGTACGCGTTCGTCAACGGGGCGGAGCGGGTCGAGGAGATCTACGCGCTCGGCGACGGCGGGGACCAGCCGATCGTCAAGTGGGCGGCCGACTACGGGCCGATCGCGCAGATGACCACGGTGCTGACGGTCAGCGAGGACGCGATCTACGGGGTGCTGAGCCAGGTCGAGCCGCAGCTGACGATCGGCGCGCTGACGCTGCCGAAGGCGGTGACGAACGAGGTCGTCGTGATCGACAAGGCGACCGGCGAGGTCGTGTTCCGCGAGCCGACCCCCGACTCGTCGCTGACCGAGCTGATCGTGTCGCCGCGCGGGGACGTGTTCCTGACGGCGCTCGGGATCTACGAGGTGCTGACGCTCGACCCCGCGGCGCGCGACCCGATCGGCGGGCTGCGTAAGTACGTCGAGCGGGTCGAGAATCGGACCTTCGGTGGTAGAAGGGCCGCCGGGGGCGCCCGCGGCGGCGAATCCGGATCGCGGCCGCTGTGACAGCCGGCGGCGAGGGCTGCGGCGATCGGGGCGAACCTGCGCCGCGCGGCGCATGACAGGTCATCGGCGGAGTCGGCGGCGAGGGCCGCGAGCTCGCCCTCCGAGCCGAGGAACACGATCGGCTGGGCCAGCAGATCGGCGCCGGCCCGGGCGCGCGCTTGCGCGGGCGACGGTCTGCTACCCTGGCCGCGGCGATGCGCTACCAGACGATCTCGGTGCTGACGGTGGCGAAGATCATCGAGGCGGCGGCCGGGGCCGGCCTCGATCCCGCGGCGTTGTGGCCGATCGTCGGGGGCGCCGGGGAGCTCGCGCTCGAGCGCCGGGTGCTCGCGGGCGATCATTACGCGCTGTGGGCCGCGATCATGCGGCGGCTGCGGCGGCCGGGCTTCCCGATCGAGTACGCGGCGCGGATCGGCGTCGACGACTACGACGTCCTCGGCTTCGCGGTGAAGACGGCCGACGACCTCGGGGCGGCGGTCGAGCGGACGGTCCGGTACCACCACCTGTGGACCGACAGCTCGCGCTGGCAATTGCGGCGCGGGCCGGGGGTGCTCGAGATGATCTTCGTCCGCGACGGCGAGCGCGACCTCGGGATGCGCTGCGCGAACGAGGCGGCGCTCGGCGAGACGACGGCGATCGCGCGCCAGCTCGGCGGGCCGGCGATGCGGCCGCTGCGGGTCCGCTTCCGCCACCCGGCGCCGCCCGAGCTGCGGGCGCACCGCGAACACTTCGACGCCCCGCTCGAGTTCGACGCGGAGCGCGACAGCGTCGAGTTCGCGGCTGACCTGCTGGCGCAGCCGCTGCCGCGCCGCGACCCGGCGATGTCGCGGTTCTTCGTCGGTCAGCTCGAGCAGCGCGCCGGCGGCGAGCCGCCGCTGCGCCGGGCGATCGAGGAGCTGATCCGCGACGCGCTGCCGAGCGGGCCGCCGGGGATCGAGGATGTCGCGCGGCGGCTCGGCATGAGCGCGCGGACGCTGCAGCGCCGGCTCGCCGAGCAGGACACCTCGTTTCAAGATGTCCTCGAGGACACCCGGCGCGAGCTCGCGGCGCAGCTGGTCGCCGACCCCGGACGGCCGCTCGCCGAGGTCGCGTTCCTGCTCGGGTTCGCCGAGCTGCGCGGGTTCTACCGCGCGTTCCGCCGCTGGACCGGCGAGACGCCGGCGGCCTACCGCGCGGCGGCGGCGCGGACGGCTACCTCCGCCGCCCGAGCTTGAACCGCAGCGCCAGCGCGAACGGGACCGGCAGGGCGGCGACGCGGCGGGTGACTGTCCCTTCGAGCAGGTCGGCGCGGTCGCGCGCGAGCGGGAGGGCGAGGCCGGGGGTGTAGAGGATGTCGACGCGCCGCAGCGACAGGCCGAGGACGAGGCTGACCTGCGCGTGGCCGAGGGCCGGGTCGGGCAGGGTGACGCGGCCGGCGAGCGAGGCGCCGAGCAGCAGCGACAGGCGCGGGCGGACCTTGAACTCGCGCGCCGCGGCGAGCTCGAGGCCGACGGGGAACAGGCCGCGCGGGAGCATCACCTCGGCGCCGGCGAGGGCCCACCCGCGCCAGCCGCCGGTCTGGAACGACTCGCCGCGGCGGAGGTAGAGCTGGACGCCGAGGTCGAGGCCGAGCGGCTTGCTGGCGAGGCGGTGGTCGCGGGTGGTGGTCCCGCCTGTCTCGAGGACCAGGGTCTCGAACATCAGGGTCGAGGTCAGCCCGAGCGACGGCTCGACGTGGCGGCGCGCGGGGGCGTCGGCGGCGGGGGCGAGGGCGAGGGCGGAGGCGAGGAGGAGCGCGGCGGTCACGGCGTCACCACCCATTCGAAGGGGCGCCGCGGGCCGGCGAACGTGTCTTGCCAGGCGATCCCGAGGCGGAACAGCATCTGCGCGTGGGCCTCGCCGGTGAACGCGGCCAGGCGATCGGCGAATTCGGGGGCGAGGCCGGCGGTCCGCTCGCGGTCGCGGCGCTCGGGCATCTGGTTGAGCGGCTGCAGCGCGAGGCCGCTCCGGGTCGCCCACAGGTGGATCCGCTGGAACACGCGGCCGCAGCGGAGCTGCTGCCCGCGGTCCTCGAGGGCGGTCGTCGTCAGCAGCGCGAACGCCGAGCCGTGGGTCTGCGTGCGCTCGGTGTTGCGCAGCCAGTACTCGCCGGAGCGCTCGGCGGTCGGCGCCTTGCCGAGCTTGCCGAACACGCGGGTCATCGCGCCGAGGCCGGTCGGGTCGAGGGTGACGCCGTCGCGGTGCTCGCGGATCTCTGCGGCGGTGTGGCGGTACCAGCGGTGGCCGGCGTCGTTCATCTCGGGGTCGCCGACGATCGCCCGCGTCGCGGCGATCGTGCCGTCGCGGAAGCGCGCGCGCCCGTCGGCGTCGGTGACGAGCACGAGGCCGACGTCGGGCTCGCCGGCGAGCTGGGCCGCGAGGGCGTCGAGCGTCGCCTGCGGCAGCGCGACGTCGGCGTAGGCGCCGCGGTGGGTGTGACGATCGGCGATCGCGGCGAACAGCGCGGGATCGCCCGCCTCGCCGGCGCCGAGGCTGACGCGCGCGACGTGGGCGGGGTCCGACGGATCGGGGAGCAGGTCGATCCGCGCCGGGGCGCCGGCGTGCGCCGCGGCGACGGCGATGTTCTCGAGCGCGCAGCCGAGGCCGAGGTACATCTCGCGCAGCAGCGAGTCCATCGCCCCGAGGTCGCGCTCGAGGTCGGCGAACACGTCGATCGTGTCGCCCTCGATCGTGAAGAGCCACGGCTGGGTGTTGTGCGGGCTGGCGGCGAGGATCGCCGCGCGCACCGCGAGCTCCGCCGGGTCGGTGGTGTCGCCGGGGAAGTTCCACGGGGCGAAGGCGTCGCCCTGCTCCGGCGCGTAGTAGCCGCACCCGCTCGAGACCGCCACGCCGGCCGCGCCGACGAGGAACTGGCGCCGACCGAGCCCGCGGCCCGTCCTTCCGCTGTCGCTGTGTCGCATGCGGCGGTTGTAGCCCCGGGGCGCGGCGGGGGTGATGGTCGGGCGGCGCCAACAATTGGTCCGGCGGCGCCAATCGTTGGACGCGGGGCGCGGGCGCGGCGGCGGGCGTCAGCGGACGCGGGAGTACCAGAGCTGGACGAGCTGGCTCGGGTAGACCTCGTGGCGGGTCAAGGCCCAGCGGGTGGTCTTGCCGAGGTCGGCGTCCCACAGCGGGATCCCGCGGCCGAGCACGATCGGGTGGACGGCGAGGACGAGCTCGTCGACGAGGTCGGCGCGGACGAGGGCGGTGGTCAGCGACTCGCCGCCGACGAGCCAGAGGTTGCCGCCGTGGCCGGCCGCGCTGGCGCGCACGAGCTCGGCGGGGTCGGCGGACGTCCAGTCGACCTTCGGCGGGAGGCGAGCCGGCGCGGGCTTGCGCGAGAAGACGATCGTCCGCTTGCCGGGGTAGGGCCATTCGCCGAAGGACTGGCAGACGTCGAAGGTCTTGCGGCCCATCAGCAGCGTCTCGACGCCCGCGTAGAATTCGTCGTAGCCGTAGTCCTGGTCGGTGAACAGCCAGTCGATGGCGCCGTCGCGCCGGGCGATCTTCTGGTCGAGGGAGGTGGCGATGAAGAGCTGCACGCGGCGCGGCATCCGCTGCGTGTAGCACGAAACTCGCGGGGGCGGGGGCGCAGGGCGCAGGGCGCGGAGGCCTGGGGACGCGGGGCGCGGAGGTCTGGGGCGACGGGCTGGGCGATGGGTGTGGGACGCGGGGCGCGGAGGTCTGGGGCGGAGAATCGGCGGCGCACGATCATCGGCGGCGCACGATCATCGGCAAGCTGCTCGGTCGCAACGTGACCCGGGGGACAGGTGTCACCTCGGCGCCCGCGACCGCCTCGACCGTGAAGCGGCGCAGCAGCGTCGCCAGCGCCAGCGTCCCCTCCATCCACGCGAACGCGGCGCCGATGCACACCCGCGGGCCGCCGCCGAACGGCGCGTAGGCGAAGCGCGGCAGGCTCGCCTCGAACTCGGGGGTCCAGCGCTCCGGGCGGTACGCCAGCGGCTCGGGGAACCAGCGCGCGTCGCGGTGCAGCAGGTACGGGCAGACGAACAGCATGCTGCGGCCGCCGGGGATCGTGTACGGGCCGGCGGCGTAGTCGGCGACGACGCGGCGGCCGAACGTGTACGCGGGCGGGTACAGGCGCATCGCCTCCTGCAGGGCGCGGCGGGTGTGGACGAGGCGCGGGAGGTCGTCGGCGGTCGGCAGGCGGCCGGCGAGCGTCGCGTCGAGCTCCGCGTGGACCGCCGCGAGCGAACCTGTGTTTTGGGACAGCAGGTGGAGCGTCCACGCGAGGGCGACCGCGGTCGTCTCGTGGCCGGCGAGGAACAGCGTCATCGTCTCGTCGCGGACCTGCTGCGGCGTCATGCCGGGCTTGCCCTCGTCCTCGGCGGCGAGCAGGCGCCCGAGCAGGTCGTCGCCGAGCCGGCCGGACGCGCGACGCTCGTCGATGATCCGGTAGATCGTCGCGTCGAGGCGGGCGAGGGCGCGCGCGACCGCGCGGTTCTGGCGGGTCGGCAGCCGCCGCAGCAGCGCGGCGAACGGCGAGACGAGGTCGGGGAAGGCCTCGATCACGGTCGACAGCGCGGCGCCGATCTCGTCGGCCTCGCCGCTGACGTCGACGCTGAACAGGGTCCGGCCGGCGATCGCCAGGGTGAGCCGCATCAGCTCGTGGGTCATGTCGAGGCGCGCGCCGTCGTGCCAGCGCGCCTCGGCCTGCGCGGCGCACTCGACCATCACCGGCGCGTAGCGGAGGATCGCGTCGCGGTGGAAGGCCGGCTGCATCAGCCGCCGCTGGCGCCGGTGCTGCGCGCCCTCGCTGGTCAGCAGGCCGTCGCCGAGCACGAACCGCATCAGCTTGAGCGCGCGCGGCTTCTCGAAGTTGGCGTCGTCGTCGACGAGGATCCGCTTGATCAGCGCCGGGTCCTGCACGAGCGTCACGCGCACGAACTCGAGGCCGAGCACGCGGACGACGGCGTGGGCGACGTCGCCGTGCTCGCGCAGCGCGGCGAGGAAGGACAGCGGGTCGTGACGGAGGGCGCCGAGCCGGCGCAGGCCGAGCGGCTGGTTCGGGCCGGGAGGGAGCATGGCGGGCCGGAATTTCGCACGGACGCGGGCGGGAGAGCGACGGTCTTCGTGCGACCTCGGCGCGCGTGAACGGCGCGGGGACGGGCGGGGACGGGCGAGGCGCGGCGCGGACGGGGCGGCCGCGAACATTGCGGGGAGCGGCCGCGAAGATTGCGGGGGGCGGCGAGATTGTGGGGGGTCGCGGTGAAGATCGCGGGCGGCTGCGAAGATTGCGGGGTGTCGCGGTGAAGATTGCGGGGGGCCGCGAAGATTGCGGGGTGTGGGCGGGGAGGTCGTGGAGTGTCGCGGTGAAGATTGCGGGGTGTGGCGCGGCCGCCATGGTTGCAGCGCCGGAGCGGTGCGGCGGCGAAGTTTGCGGTCCGTCGATCGGTCGCGCGCGACGATCGAAGATGTAGAAACGGTGCGATCGAGATGGCGAGGGAGTACGAGTATTGTCTGGCCGAGCGACGACGCTGATTCGGACGGCTGCGTATGGTTCGTGCGCCGTGTTCCTGCTGCTCGGGGCGCGCGGTGACTTCCCGTACCCCGACGAGGGCTTTTATGTGCTGGCGGGGCAGAGCGCGTTCGGACCGCGGGCGCTCTACGGCGACGTCGCGTTCTTTCACATGCCGGGGATCGCGGTGGTGCTCGCGGGGCTGCTCGCGGTGGTCGGGCCGGACGTGGTGCTGCTGCGGCTGATGCTGGCGGTCGTCGGGTTCGCGGCGCTGGTGCTCGTCGGGGCGGTCGTGCGGCGCGAGAAGGGGCCGACGGCGGAGGCGATCTACGGGGTGTTCGCGGCGGCGTCGCCGTTCGTGCTGACGACGCTGCCGACGATCGCGTCGTATTCGGCGGTCGCCTGCTTCGCGCTCGCGCTGTGCGCGTACGGGCTGGCGCTGCGGAGCCCTCGCGGAGCGGCGGTGGCGGGGCTCGGGATCGGGCTGGCGACGGCGGTCCGGATCGCGTACGCGCCCGCTGCGGTGGCGCTGTTGATCGCGCTGGGGCGGCGGGACGGGCGGCGGTCCGCGGCGATCTTCGCGGCCGCGGCGGCCGCGTCGCTGGCGGCGTTCGCCGGCTGGTGGGTGCTCCGCGATCCGGCGGCGGCCTGGCAGAACATCGTCGGCGCGCAGCTCGAGCGGACGCGGTGGACGCCGTACCTGTGGCAGACGAATCCGTGGACCAATCGCCTGCGCGTCGCGGCCGCGCTGGCGCTGCACGTGATCGCGCCGCTGCTGGTGACGGTGCCGCTGTGGAAGGGTCGGTTCGCGCGGCGCGGGCGCGGCGCGCGGGCGGGCGCGAGCCCGTCGCTGCTCGGCGTGCTGATCGCGGCGGTCGTGCTGGCCCACTTCGTGCCGACGCCGAGCTATCTGGTGTACTTCGCGTCGGTCGCCCCGCTGATCGCGGCGGCGTGCGCGATCGCGGCGACGGGCCGCGGGATCCCGCGGCTGCCCGCGCTCGTCGGCGCCGCCGCGGTCGCCGGGCTCCTGGTCCAGGACACGGTGTTCGTCCACGCGCAGCCGTATCCGCTGTCGTGGGTCGCGGAGGCCGGGGAGGCGGCCGTCGGGCGCGAGCGCGGGTGGCACGGCGCGGTCCGGGCGCTGCGCGAGCGGACGGGGGAGGAGGCGGAGATCTGGTCGTTCGACACGTCGCTGGTGGTCCAGGCCGGGCGGCGGGTGCTGCCCGGGTTCGAGATGTCGTACTTCGGATTCTATCCGCTGGCCGCGCGGGACTACGCGCAGGCGCGCGGGCTGCTCGACCTGTCGCTGGCGATCGCGCCGCTGCGGGCGCGGCGGGCGGCGGCGGTGGTCGCCAGCCGGAAGTTCACCTGGGACAACCTGCGCAACGCCGAGGAGACGCGCGCGATCGTGTGGCGGCAGATCTGCGGCCACTACCGGCCCGAGGCGCGCTTCGACGACGCGGTGTACGGGCCGATCTGGCTGCTGCTGCCGCGGGGCGAGGAGGCCGAGGATCCGTGCTGCGAGCGGCTGTACGCGCCGGACGCGGCGGGGCCATCGAGCTGCCCCGAAGGCCAGGTGAGCGGCGGCCGGGCGCCCGCGTCTCCGGAGTGACGGGCGCGGAGGCGCGCGAGGGATCCGGCGGCGATCGCCCCCGGGGACCGGACCTCCGCGCGGCTGCAGACGCGCGAGCTCGCGGACGACGCCGGGCTCGACCGGACGTGCACGTTCTGCGGCGGGCCGAGCGACGTCGGCTGGTGGACAGGACAGGTCCCCGGGAGCATAGCCGCGCGGGCATGCCCGTGCGGTCAGCTGGCGCGGGCGACGGCGGCGAGCAGCTCGGCGCGGGTGAACGGCTTCTCGAGCACGGGGGCGCCGGCGGGCAGGGTGCGGTCGCTGCGGGCGGCCAGGCCGTCGCTGAAGCCGCTGGTGAACACGACGCGGGTCGCGGGGCTGGTCTGCTGGACGAGCGCGGTCAGGTCGGGGCCGGAGAGCGCGGGCATGTCCATGTCGGTGATCAGGAGGTTGGGCGGGCGGAGGCGTGCGGCGGCGAGGGCGGCGATCGGGTCGATGAAGACCTCGAGCGCGGCGCCGCAGTCCTGCAGCAGGCGCTCGACGAGGCGGGCGGACGTCGGGTCGTCGTCGACGACGAAGATCCGGCCGCGGATCGCCAGGCGGGCGGGGACGGGCGCCGGGGCGGGCTCGACGAGCGGGAGCAGGAGGCGGACGGCCGTGCCGGCGCCGACGCGCGAGGACAGGCGCAGGGCCCCGCCGGCGCGGGTGAGGATCGCCTGGACGGTGGCGAGGCCGAGGCCGGTGCCCTGCTCGCGGGTCTTGGTGGTGAAGTAGGGCTCGAAGGCGCGGGCGAGGACCTCGGGCGGCATGCCGGCGCCGGTGTCGGCGACGGTGACGCGGACGAACGCGCCGGGGCCGAGCTCGGGCCACTCGGCGAGGTCGTTGTCGTCGACGTGCAGGGTGCTGACGCCGAACATCAGGCGGCCGCCGGTCGGCATCGCGTCGCGGGCGTTGATCGCGAGGTTCATGACGATCTGCCCGAGCTCGCCGCGGTCGACGCGGACGACGCAGGGGCGGGCCGCGGCGGCGGTCGAGATCGCGATCGACTTCGGGAGGACGCGGCCGAGGATCTCGCGGGTCTGGCGGATGACGTCGTGGATGTCGACCGGCTCGACGGTGACGCTGGCGCGGCGCGAGAAGCTGAGGATCTGGCGGGTGAGGGCGCGGCTCTGGTCGACGGCGCGGAGGGCGTCGCCGAGCTCCTCGAGCGGCGGCGGGCGGGCCGGCTCGACGAGCGCCTCGCGGGCGAGCTCGAGGTTGCCGCCGATCACGGCGAGCAGGTTGTTGAAGTCGTGGGCGATCCCGCCGGCGAGCTCGCCGAGGATGTGGGTCCGCATCGCGTGCAGCGCGTGGCGGTGAGCGGTGATGTCCTGCACGTGGACGACGACCTGCGGCGGGGCGTCGTCGGGCGCGGGGGCGACGGCGAGCGAGAGGCGGAGGAACACGGTGCCGCCGCGGCGGAAGCACTGCAGCTCGAGCGGCGGGACGTCGTCGCCCGCGGCGCAGGCGCGCAGGGCGGCGACGAGGCGCGGCTCGTCGCCGGGGTTGCAGCGGGCGGCGAAGTCGCGGCCGACCAGCTCGTCGGCGGCGCAGGCGAAGATCTGGGTCGCCGCGCGGTTGGCCGAGACGACCCGCCGGTCGGGGCCGAGGACGATGATTCCGCCGGGCGCGTGGTCGAAGATCGCCCGCATGCGGGCCTCGCCGGCCAGGGCCTCGCGGACGCGTTCGGTGCTGTCGCGCAGGACCCACAGCAGGATGTCGCTGCCGAGCCGCGCGCCCTTGAAGTCGTAGCCGGCGGCGCGGTAGGTCGCCGACTCGGTCCAGTAGAACTCGCCCTGCTCGGGGACGCCGGTGTCGAGCACGCGCAGGCAGGCGGCGAACGAGCCGTTCTTGAGCATCTGCGGCCACAGCTCGCTGCACAGCCCGCCGATCGCGGCGGCCGGGTCGGGCTGGCCGGCGCGGGCCCTGGCGTTCATCCACTGGAGCCGCAGGTCGACGGCGCGGCCGGCGAGGTCGCGGACGGCGGTGCTCAGGGTGACGGCGTCGGGGAATTGCTCGAGCGCCGCGAGCGCGGTGGGCCCCAGGGCGAGGTTGGCGGCGGTGCCGAACGCGGGGTGCTCGAGTGCAGACATGCCGGGGATCCAGGTTCGAGCATACACGCGCACGCCCTCCTTCGCGAGCGGGGGACGGACGGGGGCGTCAGGCCCGGGCGCGCGGACCTGACCGATCGGCGATTTCGTCGCATGAAGCTGGGCGAGGTCGGCGTATGTCCATTGTTCGGAGGCAATGATCGGAGTGCGTCCGGCCCGGGCGAACGGCGGCCGGGTTTGTCCGCGCAGGCCGCGCGTATCCGCGCGGCGGTGGGCTGGGCGATGCGCCGGCGCTCGAGGTAGATTGGCCGGCCCGCCGGGCTGCGCGTCGTGCTCCACCAGGAACCAACCCTGCGGCGTTCGAGGGTCGGCGCGCCGGCGGGAGGCGGCGCGCTCGGCGAGTCGGAGACGCTGGTGGCGGGCCCGGGGCTCGGCGAGTCGGAGACGCTGGTGGCGGGCCCGGGGCTCGGCGAGTCGGAGACGCTGATGGCGGGCCCGGGGCTCGGCGAGTCGGAGACGCTGGCGGCGGGCCCGGGCGGGCCGCCGACGGGGGGCGCCGGCCCCGAGGTCCCGCTCGCGCGCGGCAGCGTGATCGGTCGCTACGTGATCCTGTCGCTGCTCGGCACGGGCGGGATGGGGGCGGTGTATGCGGCCCACGACCCCGAGCTCGACCGCAAGATCGCGCTCAAGCTATTGCGCGCGGGCGCGGACCTGGACAGCGGCCGGCGGATGCTCCGGGAGGCGCGCGCGCTGGCCAAGTTGGCCCACCCGAACGTCGTCTCGGTGCATGACGTCGGCACGGTCGGCGGGGACGACGGCGACGTGTTCATCGCCATGGAGTTCGTCGACGGCGTGACGGTGCGCGCGTGGCTGGCCCAGCGCGACCGCTCGCTGCAGGAGATCGTCGATGTGTTCATGGCGGCGGCCCGCGGGCTCGCGGCGGCGCACCGGGCCGGGCTGGTCCACCGCGACTTCAAGCCGGACAACATGATGGTCGGCGGCGACGGGCGCGTGCGGGTGATGGACTTCGGGCTCGCGCGCGCGGCCCACGAGCACGAGCGCCGCGAGCCGCGGGCGGCCGAGTCGTCGGCGGGCGCGCCGGCGGACCTGCGACTGACCCGCGCCGGGACGCTGCTCGGGACGCCGGGCTACATGGCGCCGGAGCAGTGGGAGGACGGCGAGGTCGACGCACGCACCGATCAGTTCTCGTTCTGCGTCGCGCTGTGGGAGGCGCTGTACGGCGAGCGGCCGTTCCGCGGCGGGACGATGGTCGAGCTGGCGGGGGCGGTGACGGCGGGGGCGATCGCACGACCTGCCCGCAAGGACAGGCGCGTTCCGGCGTGGATCGTCCGCGTGCTCGAGCGCGGGCTGTCGCGCGCGCCGGAGCGGCGGTTCGCGACGATGGACGCGCTGCTCGCCGAGCTCGCGCGGGGGCTCGCGCGGCGGCGGCGGCGGCCGCTGTACGCCGGGCTCGCGGCGCTGGCGCTGGCGCTCGCCGGCGGGGCCGGGCTGCGGGCGCGGCGGGTCGCGGCGTGCGAGGCCGAGGGCGCGGCGATCGCCGGGGTGTGGCACGACGACGCGAGGACGTCGCTGCTCGCGGCGCTGCGCGCCAGCGGGGCGCCGTTCGCCGAGACGTCGTACCAGAAGGCGGTGCCGTACCTCGACCGCTGGACGGCCGAGTGGTCGCAGGTCCGCGCGCAGGTGTGCGTCGAGGCGGAGGTCGAGCAGACGCGGACGCGGGAGTCGCACGCGCGCGCGGCGGCGTGCCTCGACGAGCAGCGCGAGGAGCTGGCGGCGCTGCTCGACGAGTTCACGCAGGACCCGGCGGCGAACGTGCAGCGGCTGGTGCCGGCGGTCGCCGGGCTGGCGCAGGTGGGGCCGTGCGCCGACCGCAGCGACCGGGCGCGGCGGTTCGAGCCGCCGAGCGAGCCGGCGGCGCGGGAGCGGGCGAGCGAGCTGCGGCACGCGATCGTGCGGGCGCGCGGGCGCCTGGCCGCCGGCGACTGCGCGGGGCAGGACCAGGCCGAGGCGACGCTGCGGGCGGCGGAGCAGCTCGGGCACCGCCCGCTGGTGGTCGCGGCCCGCGACGTGGTCGCCGACCTCGCCGAGTGCAATCATTCGCTGGCCCGCGCCGAGGCGGAGCTGCGCGCGGTGTATGTCGAGGCGGAGGCGCTGCAGGCCGACGAGGTGGCGGCCGAGGCGGCGATCCAGCTGGTGAGCACGGTCGGCCGCGACCGGGCGCGCACGGCCGAGGCGCTGGTCTGGGCGGTGCCGGCGGAGGCGAGCGTGCGCCGGCTCGGCGAGGAGCGCGGGCTGTTCGGCGCGACGCTGGCGCAGCACAAGGCGACGGTCCACCTCGACCACGGCGAGCACGCGCAGGCGCTCGCCGAGATCACGACGGCGCTCGAGATCCGCGAGGAGCTGCTCGGGCCGAACCACCCGACCGTGGCGACCGCGCTCGACGTGCTCGGGGGCGTGCACCGGGCCCGCGGGGCGCTCGACGCGTCGCTGGCCGCCCAGACGCGCGCGCTGGCGATCCGGCGCGAGGCCCTCGGCGCGGACCACCCGGAGATCGGCGTGTCGGCGAACAACCTCGGGCTGCTCGAGCAGCGGCGCGGCAACTTCGACGCGGCGCAGACGTTGTTCGAGGAGGCGGTCGCGGTCGCCGAGCAGGCGTTCGGGCCGGAGCACCCCGCGGTCGCGACGGCGCTCAACAACCTCGGCCGGCTGCACCACCTGCGCGGCGACTACGACAAGGCCCAGGCGCGGCTCGAGCGGGCGCTGCAGATCCGCGAGGCCCGGCTCGGCGGCGACGACCTCGACGTCGCGGTGACGCTGCAGAACCTCGGGCAATTGCGGCTGGTCCGCGGCGACCGCCTCGGCTCGCGCGAGCTGCTCGCGCGGGTGCTGGCGATCCGCGAGCAGAAGCTCGACGCGGCGCACCCGGAGCTGGTGGCGATCCTCGACTCGCTCGGGATCCTCGACTACCGGATCGGCGAGTACGCGGAGGCCGAGGCGCTGCACGAGCGGGCGCTGGCGATCCAGCGGCGGACGCTGCGGGCCGACCACCCCGACATCGCCAGCTCGCTCAAGAACCTCGCGCTGGTGCGCGACGCCCGGGGGGCGCACGCGGAGGGGCTGGCGCTGGCGCGCGAGGCGCTGGCGCAGGCCGAGCGCGCGCTCGGGCCGGAGCACGCGGACGTCGCGTCGTTCCTCAACACGCTCGGGCTGCTGCAGCGCCGCGACGATCCGGCGGCGGCCGCGGCGACGCTGGCGCGAGCGCTGGCGATCTCGGAGCGCGCGCGCGGGCCGGGTCACCCGGCGGTGGCGACGTCGCGGGTGCGCCTCGGCGACGCCCGGCTGGCGCTCGGCGAGCTCGACGCGGCGCAGGCGGACTACGAGGCGGCGCTGGCGATCCGCGAGGGGCTCGGGCGCGAGACGCCGGAGGTCGCCGAGGTGCTGGTCGGGCTCGGCCGGCTGGCGCTCGCGCGCGGGCGGCCGGCGGACGCGCTCGCGGCGCTCGAGCGGTGCGTGCAGATCCGGGAAAAAGGCGGGAGCCCGGGGCACCAGCTCGCGGAGGCGCGGTTCGAGCTGGCCCGGGCGCTGCGCGGCGCGCCGGCGGCCGCGGGCGGCGATCCGGCGCGGGCGCTCGCGCTGGCCGAGCAGGCCGCGGCGGCGCTGCGCGGCGAGCCGGCGCAGGCCGAGGCGCTGGCGGCGATCGAGGCGTGGCTGCGGCGGCCGCGGTGACGGGCGCGGCGGTCCGCCGCGGGCGTCAAAACGCGGTGACGTCGCACGAGCCCCAGGCGTCGCGGCCGATCGCCCGGGCCTGCGCGACGAGGAAGTCGAACGGCGTCTCGATCGGCCCCGGGGCCCGCGAGAGGTCGTAGCCGTGCTCGGGGGACAGCAGCGCCGCGGCCTCGATGCTCTGCAGCTCCTCGAGGGTCGTCTCGCCGTCGAGGTCGAGGTCGGCGTCGGCGATCCACTGCGCGCGCAGCGGGGCGTCGTCGCCGACCTCGAAGGCGGTGCGGAACCACGAGGTGAGCGGGAGCGTCAGGGCGACGTCGACGGGCACGCGCCCGGTCTCGACCGGGTCGCAGTCGGAGAAGTACGCGCCGGCCTCGAGGCCCCAGCGGAAGGTGACGCGCTCGGCCGGGGTGCACGCGCCCGGGGCGTCGGGCAGGCACACCTCGCCGTCGAGCTTGACGATCGAGCCCTCGAGGTACATCGACCAGCCGTTGCTGCGCATCATCTCGACGTCCTCCCGGGTCACCGAGTCGTGGGGGACGACGAGCCCGTTGGCGGGCGGCATCGTGAACTCGAGCTTCGCCGCGCCGCTCGGGAGGAGCAGGTGATTGATGTACGCGCCGTCCCGGCGCAGCGCGGCCAGGTCGAGGACGAAGTCGGCCGGGACCTCGGTCAGGGTTCCGTCCGAGGTGAAGAACTGGACGGTCCCGAGGGTGACGAGCGCCTTCGTGTAGCGGACGCTCCAGCCGTCGGCGAAGGTGCCGGGGCCGTTGCCGCCGACGAGGCTGGTGGCGACGGGGCCGACCGAGAGCGACAGGTGGACCGAGTTCGGGCCGACGTTGCCGTCGCTGACGCTCGCCTGGGTGGTGTACTCCTGCCCGCCGCCGATGCTGCAGGCGAGCAGCGGCGCGCAGGCGAGCAGCCCGAGGAGAGGAATGCTACGAGTCGTCACCGAGCGGCGATTAGAGCACGCGCGCGCGGCGGGGGTCAACCGCGCGGCCCGAGGGGCATGTGCGCGCATTGCCGGCTCACGGGCGGGCCGGCCGGGCGGCGAGGTCGTCCAGGGCCGCGAGCTCGCCGGCGAACCGCGGGCCGAGCGAGCGGTAGACGTCGCGGAGCCGGGCGGCCAGCGCGTCGGCCTCCTGCGCCGCGCCGGCGGCGTGCAGGGCCCGGGCGAGCGCGAGCCGGACGGCGAGGAACTCGGGGTGGTCGTCGTCGAACGAGGCCCGGTACCCGTCGACCGCGCGGCGGAGGTGGGCGACGGCGACGTCTGGCTGTCCTTCGAGCCAGGCCAGGCGGCCGCGGTGGTACTCGACGCGCTGCTGCACGCGGCGGACGTCCTCGCTGTCGGCGGGCAACGCGTCGAGCGCCGCGGCCGCCTCGCGGGTGCGGCCGAGGTCGAGCAGGGCGTCGACCTCGACCAGGGCGAGGCCGACGTGGGCCCCGGAGGGCAGCTTGTGCCACGTTTCGGGCGCGCGGAGCTCGGCGAGCAGCGCCGGGACGCGGTCCGCCTTGCGTGCGAGCAGGAGCGCACGGGCATGGTTGATCAGCGAGTCGGCCCACAGCTGGGGGTTGATGGTCGACAGCGCCGCGAGCGTGGCAGTGTACTCCGGCGCGCGCTCGGGGCGGTACGCCAGGGTGTAGAAGGTCGTGAAGGCCGTACGTGGGTGCTCGGGGCCGTAGGTCTCGCGGGCGAGGGACTCGGCCTGCTCGGCGAGGCGAGCGGCGTCGTCGTCGCGCCGCTCGAAGGCGATGCGTGCCTGAATCTCGACGATCGGCAGGACAAGCCCCGGGTTGGCTGCGGGGAGGCGCGCGGCCATTTGCAGCGTCCGTCGGGCCAGCATGTCGGCGTCGCGGAGGCGGCCAGTGTATTGCGCGAGGTTGATCTCGGCGTCCATGAAGGACAGCAACGCCGGATGGTCGGCGCCAAAGATCCGTCCGGCCGCGGCGGTCGCGTCGGCCAGCAGCGCCCGCGCCTCGGCGAAGCGGGCGAGTCGTAAGAACAGGAGGCCGAGGTTGTGCCGGGTGTACACACCCTCGATCGAGTCGCCGAGCGCGTCGGCGGCGTGGAGGGCCTCCTCGTAACGCGCGGCGGCTTCGTCGTAGTGGGTCGCGCGCTCGTGGGCGACGGCGAGGTTGTTGGCGAACAGCCACGACAGCCGCGGGTCGGCGCCCGCGCGGCGCAGCAGGGCGCGGCCGATCCCGCGGTCGGCGAGCGCCCGCTCGGGCTGGCCGGCGAGCTCGGCGCGGACGAAGATCCGGCGGGCCAGGGCCTCGGCGGCGACGCGGTCGTCGCCGCTGGCGAGGCCGAGCTCGAGCGCGGCGCTCAGGGCCGCGTCGGCGCCGACGTCGTCGCGCTTCCACTGCAGGGCGTCGCCGCGGACGGCCTCGGCGAGCGCGAGCAGCGGGTCGTACTGGAGGGTCCGCGCCTCGCCGGCGACCGCCCCGGCGCGGGCGAGCGCGTCGTCGAAGCGGCCGAGGTCGATGCTCGCGCGCGCCTGCTCGAGCGCCTCGCGCCCGCGGGCGACGGCGGCCCGCGCCGCGAAGTCGTCCGGCGGCGGCACCTCGGACAGCAGGAACTCGGCGTCGGCGCAGCCGGCCGGCGCGGGCAGGGCGGCGACGGCGCTCGGCGCCTGCTCGATCGCGGCGGCGTCGGCGGCGACGAACACGCGGAACAGGCCGTCGAGGCGGGCGAGCTGGCGCTCGAGACAGGCGACCGATCGGTCGTGCAGCGCCTCCGACAACTGGCCGTCGGCGAGGGCGCGGCAGCGATCGGCGCGCACGCTCGTCCACGCGTCGACCCACGCGGCGAGGCGCGGCTCGAGCAGCGCCCAGGTGCCGGCCCCGAGGGCGCCGGCGTTCGCGGTGAAGGCGGACCTGGCCGCGGCGACGCGGGCGTCGTTCCACACCGGATCGACGCGCGCCGCGAGGCCCTCGCAGCGACCGACCGCCGGCTCCGCGGCGCTGACGATCGCCGCGCTGGCGCCGGCGCTGGCGAGCATCAGGCCGGTGATCGCGGCGAGGCGGAGGCGCCGGCGCTGCGGATCGCGCGACAGCGCGGCGAGGGCCGCGGCCATGTCGGGGAAGCGCTTCGTCGGATCCTTCTCGAGGCCGCGCCACACGACCGCGCGGATCCACGCGGGCACGCCGGCGGCCGCGGGCGGCTCGATGGGCGGCTTCTCGAGCACGGCAGCGATCAGGTGGACGAGGTCGTCGGTCGGGAACGGCGGCGCGCCGTAGAGGGCCTCGTAGAGCGCGACGAAGAACGAGAACTGGTCGCTCGCGGCGGTGACGTCGGCGCCGAGGTGCTGCTCGGGCGACATGTACGCCGGCGTGCCCATCATCGAGCCGGTGCGCGTCAGCCGGACCGCGAGCATCGAGCCGGCCTCGCCGGGCGCGGCCGGGTCCGGCGGCGCGGCCTCGCCGGCGCACGCGAGCCCGAAGTCGAGGACCTTGACCCGGCCGTCGTCGGCGAGGATCGCGTTGGCCGGCTTGAAGTCGCGGTGGACCAGCCCGGCCTCGTGGGCGGCCTGCAGGCCGCGGCCGGCCTGGACGAACACGTCGAGGATCTCGCGCCACGGGCGCGGCTGCTCGAGCCAGGCGTCGAGGCTCTCGCCGCGGATGAACTCCATCGCCACGAACACGCTGCCGGCGTCCTCGCCGACCTCGTGGACGCCGACGATGTTCGGGTGCGACAGGCGGGCCATCGCCTGGGCCTCGCGCATCAGCCGGAGCTTGCTCGCCTCGCCGGCGGTGTCGGGGCGCAGGACCTTGATCGCGACCTTGCGGTCGAGGCGGTCGTCGTAGGCGGCGTAGACGACGCCCATGCCGCCGGCGCCGAGGCGCTCGAGCACGCGGAAGCGGCCGATCGTCGCCGCCTCGGCGGCGTCGCCGAACAGCCTGGCCTTGAGGGCCTGGCGGCGGCGGCGCTCCTCGGGGTCGTCGAGCTCGGGCCGGCCGAGCCGGCCGTGGCTGCCGGAGTCGAGCGTGCGCTGGAGGCCGAGCTCGGCGTCGGTCACCTCGGGGCGCGGGCGGGCGGTCTCGGTGGCGTGGGTGTCGGCGAGGCCGGGGGCGGCCTCGCCGGAGATCCGCGTGTCGGCGAGGCCGGGGTCGATCGCCCGCTTCGCCGGCGCGGCGGCGCCGGACAGCCGCGTCTCGCCGGTCGGGTCGACCAGCCCGAGGCCGCGCGGCGCGGGCCGCGGGGCGGGTGCGCCCTCCGGCTCGGCGTGCGTGTCGTCAAGGTTCACCGGACGTCCGCTCCTGGGGATCGCGTGTCGTGGCACGAGACATCAGTGGGGACTGTCGGCGATTTCAATTGACCGCGCGTCCACGGTCGAGATCGCGGCGCAGACGTTGCGCCCAGCCCTCGAGATCGCACAGGGTGCTCTCGAGCAGCCGCGGCGACTCGGAGAGGCGGGCGATCTGCTCCTCGAGCAGCTGCTTGGCGCGGCGCAGGCGGGTGCGGACGGTGCCCTCGGGCAGCTCGAGGAC
>ERZ1066117.792-NODE-792-length-20108-cov-14.532688_pt1 | contig 20108 bp, 16 predicted proteins | sample MGYA00382764_ERZ1066117 | MGnify/ENA primary metagenome ERZ1066117 (study PRJEB33369, sample SAMEA5778347) | biofilm metagenome | biome: Industrial cooling water; feature: Water cooling tower basin; material: Biofilm | place: United Arab Emirates | collected...
ACAACTTTATTCTAGAAGCACTATTCTATGCAGCTTCAAATTAAAATGGTATTACCTGCGACAACTAAGCGCTCCTCCAATGCCCCTCTGTTGTCTCATCAAACCTTAATTGACAGTTTGATGCAAGACTTAGCTTCCTCCTACGACTCACCCAAAATCTGCTGGAATTGGCAGAACACAGGAAATCTCATCACTAGCTTAATCATCAATAACTTTCCAAAAAGGCACTATAGATGAAGCTCCATACCAATCTTAACCTCAGGCAGATAGCCCTTCTCTAACACAAATCTAAACGGGAAGAACCAGGCACGTATTATAGCGCTGCGATACCCCTATCCTGACAAACTCTCCTCATTGTGGAGTTGTGCAGATCGTAAACGGAGTTTTCACAACCTAACACCCAAAATTTTAGCGTTATTCCTTTCCAATCTAAGGATTCCAAATTTAGGTTAAAAGGAATTGCGCTTAGAGGATGTCTGAAAAGTAACCATTGTGCTTTCAGTCAAAGATTCGATCTCCCTAAATCCCCGCGCTGACATGCCGCTGCGCTAGTAAAAAGGGAGACTTTCAATTCAGTTCCCCCTTTTTTAAGGGGGGCTAGGGGGGATCTCAAGGCTTCTAAGACATCCTCTTAAGCAAAATCTCACGGTTCAATTCAAGCCTGAACTACCTCTCCAAAAGTCTTGAAATCATCCGGGTCTTCCCCCCACGGTTTCCCTGGTAACGATCGCCCCCGCTTCCGCAAGATCCGCCGAAACTTCCACTTCGCCGCCCGATACCTGGGGTTAGTCCCGGAGCGTCCAATATTCCAGACCAGTTCGATGACTTTGGTCTGGGATTTATAGACATCGAAATTCTGCAGCACTGCTTCAATCAGTTGGGGGGTGATCTCGGGATCCAGGGGGTCAAACTGACTCCGCACCCCATTTGTGCGGGTGCGGTCTTCCTCGGTGCGGTCAGGGTCAATGGGGTTAAAAGGCAGGTGCCACAAGCGTTCTAACTCCTGCACCAAATCGGGTGCGGTTGGTGCGCCCGGTGCGGTCGGTGCAGCGGGTTCCTGGGTCTGAATCGGTTCAAATTTTGAATCCTGATTGGAAAATGTCAGGTCATTTGGCAGGGTGGAAAAGTAGGCTTTACTTCCCTTGGGCACAAACAACCCATAGAATCGACTAGCTTTCCCGGTCGCTACCTTCTGGCTCCGATGGCCATACTCCTGAGTCAAAGATTCCTTCTGCCAGGAGGAGATACGGTTCTCCAGTCCTTCTCGGATCGCTTCTCCCAGATAGATGATTGCCGTCTGGTGTAAATCTTGAACCGTCGTCCCGATCGTCCCTGCCTTCAGGTTCTGTCCCGCTATCAGCAACTTCACCTGCTCCGTTCGACCTACCCGCCAGCAGAACTTGAGCAGGTCAGCGGCAAAGCTGGTGGGAGCCACTCGCTCACGGATAAAGCTCATGGTCTTGAGCTTCTCTGGAGAGAGGGAGTCCTCAAAGGTATCCAGCACCTCCTCCATCACATCTGGCTTGCACTTATTCCAGACTCCCGCCAATTCCGAGAACTCGTCAAAGAAGTAGATCAGAGGGGGGAAGTGGGGCAATGGGTGATCAGGAATCTCTCGCCGTTTTAGAAGTGCCTGGGTATTCAGTTCCAGGCGGTAAAGGATCTCGGTCGCGGCTTCTAACAGCCCGAAAATGCTGCTCTCGAAGTCGGCATACTTGAGCTTGCTTAGATCCGTTTCAGGACTGGGCTTGGGATTAATGATGACAAGTTCAGCCTCTGGGCCTAACTCCCCTTCCATCAAGCGGGTCAGATTGTTAATCAGAGTGGTCTTTCCCTCTCCAGAGTCGCCCATTAAGCAGATTTGAGGGTTGGTCTTAATGAATGTCGCCAGGTGGGAGGGAGCAGGATCAACCAACGCATCGGATCGCGCTATCCGCTCCCGTTAGATCGCCTCCCAATCTGTCCCCGATACATCAAACACCAGCTTTAACCCATCATCGATCGGCTCTAGCCGGGGATCGGCACAACACCCCCGCACCGCCATCCGCAACGGTTTAATCAATTCCCGCTCAATCCTCTTAAAGGCTTCTCCCAAGGAACGAACGGGACTGGCAATCTTCCCATCAGCCAGCACAGGCAGAATCTTAAACCGCAGTTCAAACCGTCCGGCTGGCAACCCAAAGACGATCGGACTCTTGACCACGATCCCATGCTCATACAAACACCGGATCGCTTCACAGGCCAGCAGTTCTTCATGACTGTGGCCCAGGGGGTAATCCGGTTGCTTGAGGCTGTGGGACTCTTGCAATGCAGCATCCGCAATCTGGGCATAAAAGGCTTCCCGCTCGGCCCATTCCTGCTCAAACCCCTGGAGCATGAGCCGTTCCCGTTCTTCCAGTTCCGCTTCCTGGGCTAAAAGGCGATCGCGCTCCGCCTCCAGTTGGGCTTGAAAGGACTGCTCCAGGGATTCTTCCCGCTCCAGCAAGGCTTGTTCCCTGGCTTCTAAGTCCTGTTGAATCTGGTCGTAGTGCTGCTCTAAGAGCACCTGCTCCTGGGACAGCCGATCGCGCTCCTTTATCCACTGGTCATAGTCCAGGGCTAACCGCTCCCGTTCGGCTTCGAGCTGGTCAAAGGTGCTAATTTCAAGACTTTGAAGTTGGGCCTGGAGTATTGCGAGTTCCTGCTGGTACTGGCGGTGAAGCTGCTCCTGCTGCCACTCGTAGCCCTGTTTAATCTCGTTGGCAATTTCTAAAAGGTCTGGAGCGTCGGTGTTGTGAGGGGTTTGCTCGTCCTGTTCATTTTTGCTGTAGCCGCAGACTGCCGCGATCGCACAACCACAGCCAATCAACCGCAGGGACACCCAGAACCACTGGTTCTCTTTATCGCTAATCCCCACAAAGGTAAGCAGGGACAAAAGAGCCAGAATCACAAGGGCATGAGTGGATTGGCGGTCTGAAAGCGGCATAGCACCCACCTTGAAGAGTGACAGGTTAGAAGAACAAGCCCAGGAGCAGGCCCACCAGTCCGGCAGCAGCATAGACCCTAGCTTCTCGCTGATAAAGGAAGTAATCGGGGCTGGCTTCTAAGGTTGTGAAGTAGGTCAGGGCCAGGATGCCGATGCAGATGAAGACCACCAACCAGAGGTCAGACAGGGGTAGGATCTGGGCGCTCATGAGCCAGCGAAGTCCGGTTGTCACCAGGTTGAAAGACAGCAGCACCGACAGGGAGATCGACAGGCGTTTCATAGAAGGCGAAGGGGCTTAATGGCAGGCAAGATGCCTCTTGAAGCCATTGGGAAGGAATTTCAAAAGGCATCTCCAGGGAGAAAGGGGATTTAACGGAGCAACCGGGGAGGAACCCCTCTTAAACCCAGGTCATTTCGCTTATCCAGGTTTTTCTGGCTGCTCTCCTGCACCGCCAGGTGAATCCCCTGGATCTTCTCCCGGATGGCCTCCTGGTTCAGGCTCCATTCGGCAATGGCTGATTGGGCGTTATCAGAACTCATGGCCGTCCGTGCCCGTTTTTCAACCAGTTTGTGGGCGGCTCCAAGGAAATCCACCTTGCTGCCTTCCAGGTTGATCTTGGCGATGCCGATTTCCACTCGCTTTTGAGTCAGAACAATTCGGTCTTTTTCCTGCTCCGCTTCGGCGATCACCAGCTTCACCCCTCGATGCTGCCGCTTAACTCGCTCCAGGGCGGTATTGAACTCGGCTTCGGAGAACTCGCGGGTACGGGGAGTGACGAGGTGGGCATTCAGGGAGGGCAGGGACTCATCGGGACTGGGAGAGAATCGGGGTCACTTTGTTATGCTTTTTTCAGCATCCTAACGGCGCAAGCGTTGTCCTCCAATGGCTTTACCCCCAAACCTCCCAGTTCTGGGAAGCTCTCTGCTTCTTGACCTTGAAACCTTCCCAGAACTCCGATGGATCTCGGCTTACCTGGTCGAACTCACCAGGCTCCAGGCGGAGGTCGATCGGCTATCTCAGGAGATCCAGACCATTACTGAAGCAGGCGAGGTCTACCACGATTATTGGATTGAGCCGTATATCAAGACGAAAAACGGCAAGCAGTACACCTACCATCAACTGCGCTGGCTGACAGGAGAACGGAAGAAATCGGGTCAGCCCAAGGTGAAGACTCAGCACCTTTCGGATATTCGGCTGGGTGAAGTCAGAGCGGCCATCGATCGGGGCCACCAGGTCGAAGCTCTAGAGCGCCAACGGCAGCAGGTGGAAGCGGAGATGGCCCGACTCAAGCAACTCGTTCGGGGAACGGGACGGCGGTTAGAACGCCTGACTTCCCAGAACGACCCGACTCAAGCTGAAAGGGGGTGAGCCATGATCACCAAACTTTTAGAATCCAACTCCATCCCCATCCCTCCCCACCTGGCGGGACTGCTCAAGCAATGCCTGGGCAGATCCGGCACGGGCTTCGATGAAGGAGCCTTCCTCCAGCAGCTCCACTACTGGACAATCAATCCGGAGACAACAGGCTGGATCTCGGAAGGAAAGAAGTGGGTCTATAACTCGCTCAAATCCTGGCAGGCGCAGTTCCCCTGGATGACGGAGTATGGCCTCAGAAAAGCGATCGGCAATTTGAAAAAACTCGGCCTGATTGAAACAGCCCAACACTGGATCAGCCAGTACCAGCGGGTGATGTTCTATCGGATTGATTACGAACGCTTGAATGCCTTTGCCGAAAGCCTGTGCGACCGGGTCGCACCTCGATGTGTGAATAGCGATCTCATCGACGTGCGATCTGATCGCACGTCCTATACAGAAATAACTTCAGAGAATTCATCTTCAGAACAACGAACAGGTGTTGTCTCAGATTTTGAAATGGAATTAGACGGGTGGGAGTCCCAGGGTGCTGGAGAGATCGGGGAGGGGTCTGGGGGAGGAGCGATCGACCCTGGAGAAGGCCCTTTTCCTGCCCCCTGTTCTGGGAATTCTTCAGCGGTTACAGAGTCAGACTTCCCAGAACTTGTTGAGTTAGTCGGGCGGGCGATCGACCTTGCTCCCGGCTCCGCTCTGCCCAAGTCCCTGATGAAGGCGATGAGGCGGTATCGCGATCGGGTAAAGCCTGCGATCTCTTACCTGCAATACCAGCAGCAACGGCAAGTGATTGAAAATCCGGTGGGCTATCTTTATGAGGCGTTAACGGAGGGGTGGGATCTGTCCATTCCCCAGGTTGGCGCTGCTGTGCCGATCGGCTTTCGTCAGTGGTTTGACCAGGCCAGGGCTCAAGGGTTAGTGCTGGCGGCGATGGCGATCGATGGGATGCATCATACGTTGCACATCGAGAAAGGCTGGGTTCCAACGGAACGGCTCATGCAGGGATGTTAAACGACACATGGAAACCTGCTGGAAATCGACCACATCCTCCCTCGCTCTAAAGGCGGCAAAAACTCCCTCTCCAACCAGCAAATCCTCCATCGACATTGCCACCACTTGAAAACTCTCCAGGATATTCACTTTGATTCTGTTCCTAACAGTCTCAATCCTCCACCCCCGGATGAGGTCTGATTGTCACTCACCCAACCACTGATGAGCCGGATAACGCTAAAGTGTTACGTCCGGTTCTGGAACCATTCAGGAGGGGCGACCCTCCTGAATGGTTGACACCTGACTAGTTCTGTGAATCCTTCGATCGTCCCTGCCTGATGGCCCCGTCTCTTTTCTGCATAACCTCCTCAGGTCTGGGAGTGATAAATTACTAATGTTTTTTCCCTCGTCTGAGAGGAAACATTCTATTGCATTTACGATGTTCTAGACAGGTGAGGGTAAGAATTATCAGTTGTATGGTCCCGGTTAGCTCAGTTATTTCTGGTGGAGCACGTTAAAACAATGAAGATCTGGCAGCGTGGTATTTCCCTCAGCTTGGGATTGATGTTGGGTGGAGTGTCTGCGCTGGCTCCTCTACCCGCAGTCGTAGCCCAAACTGCTGCAAACAAAGCGGATGAAGCTGTTCGCCTGGTTCAGGAAGGTGTTGCTTTATACAAGCAGGGAAAGAAGCAAGAAGCGGTCAATCTTCTTGAGCAGGCGTTAGTGATTCTTAAGGAACGTAAGGATAGACAAGGGGAAGCAACAATTTTGGGTGTGGTTGCAGCCATGCAAAGTGAGCTTGGGCAACAGGCTAAAGCCCTAGAATCTCTACAAAGAGCGCTGTTAATTCATAGAGAGCTTAAAGATCGCAAAGGTGAAGCTCAAACACTTTTCAGAATTGGCGTATTGCACGATCGTCTTGGGCAACCTTCCCAGGCATTAGCAGCTTTACAGCAAGCATTACCGATTTACAAAGAACTGGGCGATCGCAAAGGTGAAGCTCAAACACTAAAAAATATTGGCGAAACCTATAACAACGGGCAGTATTCCAAGGCACTAGAGTTTTTTCAGCAAGCTTTAGTGATTACCAAAGAAATTGGTGATCGCAAGGGTGAGGGTACTGCCCTCAATACTATTGGTGTCATTTACACTAACCTGGGGCAGTACGTTAAAGCATTAGAGTTTTATCAACAGGCTTTAGTCATCCACAGAGAGATTGGCGATCGTTCTGGTGAAAGTAATTCCCTAAACAACATTGGCAGCATTTACAATAGTTTAGGGCAGTATTCCAGGGCATTAGAGTTCTATCAGAGAGCTTTAGGAATAGCCAAAGAAATCCGCAATCGCAAGGGTGAAGGTACTACCCTCAATAATATTGGTGTCATTTATACTAACCTGGGACAGTACGTTAAGGCATTAGAGCTTTATCAACAGGCTTTAGTCATTCACAGAGAGATTGGCGATCGCAAGGTTGAAAGTAATACTCTCAACAATATTGGCGGCACTTACAACAGTCTGGGACAATATTCCAAGGCACTAGATTTCCATCAGCAGGCTTTAGTCATTTGCAGAGAGATTGGTAATCGTGCAGGTGAAGGCGTCGCCCTCAGCAGTATTGGCTCGGTATATAATGCGTTGAGCCAATATACAAAAGCATTAGATTACCACCAACAGTCTCTTGCGATCAGCAAAGAAATTGGCGATCGCTCCGGTGAAAGCGTTTCCCTCAACAATATTGGACGAGTGTATGAGCAGCTGGGCCAGTATGCAAAAGCACTCGATTACCATCAACAGTCTCTTGCAATCAGCAAAGAAATTGGCGATCGCTCCGGTGAAAGCACTTCCCTCAACAATATTGGATTGGTCTATGATGCGCTGAGCCAGTATGCAAAAGCACTCGATTACCATCAACAGTCTCTTGCGATCAGCAAAGAAATTGGTGCTCGTTCCGATGAAAGTAATTCTCTCAACAATATTGGATTGGTATATATGAAATTGGGGCTGTATACAAAAGCACTTGATTACCTTCAACAATCTCTTGCGATCAGCAAAGAAATTGGCAATCGCTTTGGCGAAAGTGCTGCTCTGACAAATACCGGTTCGGTTTACCGCAGACTTGAAAAAAACTCTGAGGCTTTAAGTTACTATCAGCAAGCTTTAGTAATTGATCAAGAAATTGGCAGTCGTTGGGGTGAGGGGTTTTCCCGTGACTATATTGGTGCCGTCTACCGTCAAATGGGGGAGTATGCAAAAGCCCTTGATTACCATCAACATTCGCTTGTGATTCGGCAAGAATTAGGCAATCAAAGAGGTGAAGGCATTGCCCTTGACAATCTGGGTCAAGTCTATCGCGGGTTGGGGCAGTATGCTCAAGCGCTGGATTTTTTCCAGAGAGCGTTTGCCGTGCGTCAAACCATTGGTGATCGTCAGGGTGAGGGGGAAACCTTGAGTAACCTTGCCTCTGTTTTTAAGGCTCAGGAGCAACTCGAACTGGCGATCGCGTTCTATAAACAATCTGTCAACACGTTTGAAGCCGTTCGAGGAGAGATTCGTCAGCTGCCTCGCGAATTTCAAGAATCCTATACCCAGTCCCTGGTAGGCACCTATCGTAACCTTGCAGATTTACTCATTCAACAGGGTCGCCTGTCTGAAGCACAGGCGGTTCTGGAGTTGCTCAAACTGCGGGAACTGCGCGAGTTTACCCGTGATGCCGGCATTAATAGCTCTGGTATCAGCCTTGCCAAAGTGGAAGAAGCCGCACTCAATCAAATCTTGAGCCAGTTCACGACGGTTGGCCACTTTACCCAGGAACTGACTAAATGCCAGCAAACCCAATGTCCCAACCTGAGACAATTGGAGCAACAACGGGATGCCCTCTACGCGGCTGTGAACCAGGAGATGCGGCAACAACGTGCCATTTTAGCCAAGCACTTTTCCTCCGAAGCAGGCACCCTCTCCCCCGATAAACTTAATGCAGAAGCGCGGCGCATTGTGAACGCTCAACCGGGCACAGTTCTGATCTATCCCCTGGTGCTCAAAGATAAAATTCAATTTCTGGTGGCATTTCAAGCCGGAAATGGAGCCGTAACCTTCCGCCCCTTTGAAACCCAGGTTAGCGCTGAACATCTGTTCAAAACCATTCAAACCTTTCGGCAGCAACTCGGCGAAACAAACGCTGCAGGAAGACCTAAAGCCGATCTGGCAGCGGTAAAAGCCACCAGTCAACAACTGTATACCTGGCTGATCAAGCCATTGGAGACGGAGTTAAATACCCCTGCAATCAAACATCTTGTTTTCGCCCCGGATAGCACCACCCGCTACATTCCCCTAGCTGCCCTGTACGATGGCAAACAATACCTGATCCAGCGCTTCACGATCAGCACTATCACCGCTGCCAGCCAGACGAATACCACAGCAAGAATGCCCAAACCGGATGGTCAGCAATCCTTACTTTTAGCAATGGGAGCTTCTACCTTCCCCAACCTGAATTCACTGGATAACGTTCCCGCAGAACTGGATGCCATTACCAAAACTGGATCATCAGGAGATCAAGAAGGAATTTATCCGGGGAGCAAATTTCTCAATAGCACCTTTGACTACGAAGCTCTCAAGTCCAGCCTGGGTAAGGGCACCTACCGTATTCTTCATCTTGCAACCCATGGAGCATTCAAACCCGGACGGCCAGAGGACTCTTACCTGGTGCCCGGTCGTGGACAGAACCTGACGACTGAACTGATTGATCAATTGGGCAACCATGGCTTGGGCGATATTCATTTAGTCGTTTTGTCTGCCTGTGAAACGGCCGTGGGCGATCGCGCCAGTGATGGTATTGAAATTCCCGGCATTAGCTACTTCTTCCTCAAAAATGAAGTCAAATCCGTGATGGCTTCCCTCTGGAACGTCAATGATGCCAGTACTGCTTTAATCATGCAGCAGTTTTACAAGCATGTTGCTACGGGTAAGACAAAAGCTGAGGCATTGCAAGCAGTTCAACAAGACTTGATTCGGGTGAAACTGACTGCCCAAGATGCACCTGCGAGGGCAGATGTAATCGTCACTGCAAAACCAGGCCGCCGAACAGCACAGGGGGTAAAATCCGACTTCTCCCATCCCTACTACTGGGCACCATTCATTCTAATCGGCAATAGCCTATAAGGCAAACGTGCATGGCTCGATGAATGTAATAGCCAATACTTTATCTGACACCTTGAGTTATCGGACACTGAGAAATGGTGCCAGACTTGTCTCATTTGTTGCAGTGTTCTCTACATGTTGAGTTTCATTCTTCTGCTCCATTTTAGTTGAATCCTCAAACTGCTGATGCAGCATTTTTTCCTTTACCAGTCGTTTGCTATCGAGGAAGGTCTGCATCGGGGTCTTGCCATAGCAGTACCGGCCTAAATGGGGTCGAGTGCAATTGTAGGAATCGATCCAGTCATCGACATCCTGTTGCAATTGCTCAACACTGGTGTACAGCTTCTTTCGGAAAGCGATCTGATAAAGCTCCTCCAGCATCGTGCGATGAAACCGCTCATAAATCCCATTCGTCTGAGGAGACTTCGTTTTGGTGCGGGTGTGGTCGATATTTTCGTTCGCGCAGCATCTCCTTTGGAGAATCGCAAGATAAAGCTGATATTCATGATGCTCAACGTTGCCACAATACTCTGAGCCTCGGTCGGTCAGAATCCGGAGGAGTGGCACCTCTTGAGATTCAAACACATTAAATGTCCTTTAATAAAACCCTGAGAACTTTGTACAGCAAAGATTTCAGGGTTTCTCAATACAATTCAGAAATTAACGTACTAAATGTCCAAACTCTGCAAAATAGACGATTTTGGACATTTAATGCGTTAATTTCACCAGAAAAACAGGGTTATTTTTTACGTTTCCATACAGCATAAATTTACTAAAGCCTTGGCCCCAAAAGGTTCTAAGGCTTTTCTTTCAAAATAACGGACATTTAATGTGTTAACGAGGACAAACAGCATGTTATCCGACACCATCGCACCGATTCACCGTGCTCCCGATGTGCCCGCTCAAGATGCCTTCCGCCCGGATTCGCCGATTACTCCAAAACTCATACATCCCTTGCAACGCCGCCCTGTCCCGACTCGCCAAGGGCACGCTGCTCTCAGGGCTACTCGCTAAATCCTCCACGATCTTCACTAATCGCCGCTCTCGCCGTTTATCCCCTAACTCTGTCCCCTCTAGCTCCTTTTCTGCCCAACTCATCCTTCCACTCCCTGATGTTCTGCTCCCTCACTCTAGGGCTCTTCAGGCAGTTCCATTCCAATACCTATTCCCCCTCTCATAAAGGCTCCTCTATGCTCCAATCCGCATCAATAGATAAATTACCCACTTCCTTTAACTTCTGTTAAATCCACCCCAAACCTCCCATACCTCCTGCCCTCTAACTCCCTCCCACCAACACTCCTAGACGTTAAAAAATATCTCCTACTTTGTTAAGAAAGATCCCACTAACGAATAGATACCTTATGCAATTTGCTGGAGATCGAACACGTAGCTCGGTCGGGGCGATCGAACACAATGCACGTCAGAGCGATCGAACACGTAGCTGAGTCGGAGCAATCTAACACAATCCACGGATATGGCGATCACCAGAGATCGAACACAATGCACGGTCGGGGCGACCGCTGGCGAACAACCTCAAATCAGAATCGGAGCGATCACTGGAGGTCGATCGCGAAGCCGAGGTGCGGAGATCGAACGCAATGCAGGGTCGCGGCCATCGCTGGAGGTCGATCGCGAAGCCCGAGTATGGTGTGGAGATCGCCTGTGATCGATTGCAAATCGCGGGTATAGCGATCACGGAAACCATGCTGCACGATAGGTAGGAAAATGGTTTCTGCCCCTTACAACTTTGTAAAGTTCCCATCCAGAATTCGGGATTTACCAGATACCATTGTCACGAGAGAAAATTTTTGAGCTACCAGTTCTACCAGTTGCCTTGCTCAGGTAACTTCTAATTCTGCCTGGGTGCTGTCCAAAAGTCTATCTGCCCACCGATCTCCCCTCAGCTATCGGATGGGAATTCTTCCAACTGTCCGTCTCTCTGTAATTGCAGTACGGGTTTTAGCGTTGAACAAACACAGGGGTTGAAGGGAGTACAAGTCGTAGGTGAGCTAACTAATGGGAATGAAACGGAGCCTTATTCCAATCGGGTGGGGGTTTGCTGGGTGGCTGCTCAGTGCAGGTTCCCTCTTGGCTCAGATTGTGCCTGACCAAACCCTGCCCGTGAACTCTCAGGTGACGACCCTTGGTACTCGCAGCACGATTACGGGCGGAACAGAGCGGGGAGTGAACCTGTACTACAGTTTCCGCGAGTTCTCGGTGCCAACGGGCGGAGCTGCCATCTTTGATAACGCCTCCCAGATTCAGAATATTCTCACCCGAGTCACGGGCAGTTCTGTTTCGAGTATCGATGGTCTGCTCAAGGCGAATGGAACCGTCAATCTTTACTTGCTCAACCCCAAGGGCATTCTCTTTGGCCCCAATGCCCGCTTACAAATTGGCGGGTCTTTTTTTGCCACGACTGCCAACAGCTTCAAGTTCTCTGATGGCAACGAGTTCAGTGCGACCAATCCCCAGGCTCCGCCCCTACTGACGGTGAATCTGACACCGGGCCTGCAAACTGGGACGATCTCCCCCGGAAGCACGATCTCCAACCAGGGCAATCTCATCGCTGGGCAGGATTTGACGCTGCAGGCCGATCGGCTAGATTTGCAGGGCCAATTGACGGCTGGCAGAGACGTAACCCTCAAAGCGCAAGATACCGTCCAAATCCGTGATACTGTCACCACTCCGTTTCTGGCGCAGGCTGGACGAGATTTGACGCTGCAGGGGAATCAAGGCATCGATATTCTGGCTCTGAACCATCCAGGCTATCCCTTCCAAAGTGGGGGGAATCTCAGCTTAATCAGCGATGGGGCTATCTCAGGGGATGCTCACTTTGCCAGTGGAGGGGCCTTCCAACTGCTCGCCCTGGCTGGACAACCTGCGACCTTTATTAGCCTTTATGACCCAATTATTTATGCCAACGGCGATGTGATCTTTGGCAACTATACAGGCGCAGCGTTGAAGGTCGAAGCGACAGGCAGCATTCAAGCAGGAAATATTCGGATTACAACGCCGGATACTTCTGGTGTCATCCCCACCACCGATCCCGATTTCATCACCTTAACCACGCTGCCATCCGTGATTTTGAGAGCGGGAGTGGCTACTGTTCCTGTTCCGAACCTGCCGCAGACGACAGGGGGTACAACCTTCGCCTCAGGGACTGCTGCCGCTGCTTATCCACCGGGAAGTATTGTATTTGGCTGGATCAATACCTCCAGCGCAACTAGGGGAAATGGCGGCAACATTACGATCAATGCACCCTTCATCCTCGGAATCCTGAAAGAAAACAGCGACATCACCACCAACGCCTTCACGGGCAGCGGGGCCGGGTCACCATCAATACCCAGGGGATCTTTGGCTTGAAATACCAACCCCGCTTAACACCCAACAGTAACATCACCGCCAGTTCCCAGTTTGGTCTCAGTGGCGTTGTTACCATCTCAGCTCCCAATGTTGACCCGGCCCAGGGCGCGATCGACCTGCCCACTACCCTGGTTGACCCCAGTCGCCAGATTGCCCAGGGCTGCAACCCCGGTGGTCGATTGGCCGACCGCAACAATCGCCTTACCGTTGTGGGTCGAGGCGGCATCTCAGCCAGTCCCACCGATGCCTTTACCGGAGAACAAGCCCTGGTTCAAGTGATGGATGCTATCCCCACCACCGCCCAGCAGCAACAGGACGATCGCCCCCTCAACACCTCGCAAGCATTTCGACCCGCCTCGATCGTCGAAGCTCATACCTGGAGCCACAATCAGGATGGCTCTCTGTCTCTGGTCGCCGCATCGAATTACACACCGTCTCCCGATTCCGCCTTCCCCACCCTGGCCTGTGCTCAAAACTAACGCAACATAGACCTACCCAAGATGAAGATACATTTCATTTATTAATGATGGATAACCGTATAATGATGGGTATCCCTCTCTCCATCCATCCCTATGGGCAAACGTGCGTGGCTCGATGACGCTCTCACCACCATCTATCTTCCAAAAATCGCTAAACTCTCGGATACCGCAAAAGGCCATAAGCAAGCCACAGAGCTATGTCAACAGTTGCGGCAGTCCTGGGCCGATCGCGGTCTCAAAGCCTTAACCCAACAGCAAGGTCTGATGGATGAAACGCGACGGGTCATCAAAGACCACTTCGGCCCTGACCATTTCTCCCTCGACTACATCAAGTTCACCCGGGAAGAATACATCCAAATCAATGACAAAAAGCAGGGCCGGGTGGCCGATCGCAATGAAGCAGTTCAGTTCCTCACCAACCCCGACGCAATCGTAGCCAAGGCAGTCAGACTACTCAAATCCCCCGAATGGAGTGACAAAGCCGCAGGGTTATCGGTTCTCACAGGCAGGAGATCGAGTGAGATTCTCTCTACAGCAGTCTTTGAAAAAGTCTCCCAGTGGTCAGTCTCGTTCACTGGGGCACTCAAACGCCGAGGAGAAGAATTAGAACTCACCTTTGAAATTCCGACACTGACCACTGCCGATCGCGTCATAGCAGCCCTCAAGGAAATCCGTCAGCAACTCCCCGATGCCGCTAACTTGACGGCCGCTCAAGTCAATCGCCTCTATGGTCAAGCCGTGGCCCGTGCCTGTGACCATCACTTTGCGGAGTTAGTCCCCAATAGGGAAGGAAAAGACAACCTCTACACCCACCTGTTTCGCGCTATCTACGCCACGATCGCTACCTTCTGGTACTGCCCACCCACGGTCAATGACACAGAGTTCAAGGCAGCAATTCAGGGTCACTTTGCCGTACTGGATGAAGCCAACTCGGAGCTTCGCCGTTCCCTGGCTGCGTCCCGTCATTACTCAGACTATGAAATTGCCGATGCCGTGATTGCCCACCACGAGGGGAAACGCAAAGGCATTAAGCTGGGCCAGTCGGGAATTAAACCCATTCAGATGTTTGCCGCTCCAACCCAGGAAGCAGAGTCCGAGCAAGTTGAACCCACGCCCCAACTCCCCCGCCATCGAGGACGGGATCGCACCTCCCTCCGCATCTGGAAGGACGACCGCGATCGGCTCCAGGCCATCCTCTCCCAACTCGACATTTCCCCAGACTATGTGCAGGCTGACCGCCTCTCCCTCTTCCTCAACTGGCTGGAAGATTACCTGGCCCAACCTGCCGCAGTGGAACGAACGGAACCAGTGGAACAACAGGAAGAGGCGATAGCAGAAGAGGTCACAGAACCAGACAGCGCCCAGGTCGAAGCCCAAGCACCTGCAGACCCACCCACACCGCAACCGTCTGAGGAAATTCAGGGCTTACACCAGCAGGTCAACGAGCTACGCAGCATGATTGAGCAAATGCAGAAGATGATGCAAGCGCCTGCTCCAACGCCAGTCAATCAGATAAAAAAGATGGACCGATCGATAGCAGATGATCCTCCAGCCCCAGAATCTCCCACCCCGGAACAGCCAACTCGTGACCGGGCATCTCGCTATGGTCATGCGCCCACCGACATTAACCGGGCGATCGATGCGATTATGGCTCACATCGACAATCAACCCCTCCATGACCTGAAGTGGGCTATCTCCCTCAATGCCATCCGGTCTTACGTAAATGCTCCCAACGCGATCGAGAAGGTTCTCAAGGAACGTGCCCAGGAACTCGCTGACCACCATCAAAAGCACCAGCTCGATCCCGTCAAGCACAACCTCCGCCACAGAAGAAAACGCCAAATCAGCGACATCATTCACCTGGAAGACAATGCACCCTGACAGGATTATTATTACCTCTCCTCTCGAACTCCCAAGACCTCTCTATAGAACGCTCTCAGTTCGATTCCCCAAATCTCGTTACGCATTCTGTGGGTTTGAAGAGGATAATATTGCGTTAAACGACACTATAGCTTTCTTTCAACGAGCGTAAAGTGGTAACTTACTTTTCAATTTTCTGGTCTATCAACTTTCTGGTCTACCAACTTTAGTTCCTCTAAATACTCTGAATATTTTGTGACTCCATATTTCTCCTCGCAGGCTTCCACATATAATTGCAAGCTACTGAAACTGAACTGATCACTCCATAGAAAGTTAGCCATATTATGGAAAGCATCTGCTACATCTGCCGCTTGTTCAGCTTTGCCCTCCCGCCCCAGTATTCTTATGTCAGCAAGGCATAGTAAAGTAATCGGCTCAAATTTCGTCTTTCTTCTTCAGTTAACATTCTTGAATCTGGATACGTCCAGAGAAACAGCCTTTCACCATCAGGCATTGGTTATACCTATTGCTACAGCATATTCTGAAACTACATTGGCATTATGGCAGCCAAATTTTCTGTCAACGTAAATAGGTGCTTAATCGTGCGCATCCTATGGGTACCTTAAAACATTGATAAATTCATCTTTAAATTCAAGCCATACTTTAAACCGATCAATTCTAGCTAGGATCTTCTGTAACTACCAACTTATCAAATTTATAAGCTTCAAGTATCTCTCCCTTTTCCCTAAGTCGTTCGGCAACTTTACTTAGAAAACGTTTATGCAAGTGTTTATTCTTAAACAATCTTGCAGATTGAAAAGCTTCATTAAAGCAATCAACCTCAACGAGATTAGATATAAGTTTTTCTTTGCAATATAAATTTTTTGTCTCTAGGAAACTATAGGCTTTTAGTGAAAAATCTCTAGCTATCATCATTTGATGATGGTGAATTAAATATTTTCCATATGATGTAAGAAAATCATAAACATTCGCCGTACGAATGTCCTGACGATCAAGAAAAGTATAAGTTTGCTGTAGACACTCTATAGCTAGTAATACTTGTTGTTTTTCAACTAAGTAATTCGCCAACGACGACATCATAAAGAAAATAGAGGTTGAGTCAACTTCTCTATCAAGAAGATTATAGCCCTTGGTTAAACATTTTTCAGCCAGTTGTATTTGCCCATTCTCAAGTAAACACTTTCCCAATTCTACTAATATCTCAAACGTTTCTGTCTTATCAAAGAGCAAATTAGCAATTGTAGAGACGCGCTTAAAATCTTTTTGATAAAAATACTCTAGAGCAAGTGCGACAAAATCTTTTGCAGTAAATTTAGGAAAGCTTAGTGGGCCTTCTTCAAGAGCTTTATCCCACCATTCCAAACGTTGTTTATCATGTTCTAAATGTTGCCATGTTTTCTTTGGCTGTCCAGCAAATACTGGCTCTAGTAGATGATCTAAATGAGTTTCCCCTGGTGCCCCCGGAAGCATCTGTTTGGGAATTGCTACACATCTTCCCAACTTTCCATTTGAAATAAACTCATCTGGTGTTAAACACAGATAAACGTTCTGACTGCAAACTTCACAATAGCGAATGCTAGAGTGCTCAGTTTGCGTCATAGAGTCCCAGGATTTTGGACATTGAAATTCAAAAGCAACTTGACAATTTAAAATTTCTGAGTCTCTAAAGTTCGTCATCATCTATAAAATCTAAAATATTAAGGTTTTCAGTCTACTGAATAACTCAAATTAATCAACACTCTTAACTACCCATTACTCGCAAATGAGCAGCACTTACTTCCATCCTGAAGGTGAGCCAGCGCCTAGGATGCTAGCTATATTTTCAGCCGTTAAACTGCCCCTAGCCGGACAACCTCCCCTCATTGCAGAGTTATGCCAATTGTAAGCGGACAAACTCCTAAATTCAAACTTACGCCTGGTGTACGTTCTCCCGATCGTCATTCGGTGAATGCTTCTTCTAAAGCAAGTACCAGGCGCTGAACATCAGCAGCATAAAATGCAGAAGAATTGATTGTGTTGATCTCGACAATCTTGAGACCTTTTGGCGTTTCGCAGACATCCAATACAAATGCATCATGGGGTGCCCACTCTGCAACACGCTCACGCGCAAATTGGATGATTCTTGGGTTCACCTCACTTGAGTAAAAAACCTGATTCCCACGTTTGTAAAGGGAACTGGTAATCAAGCTACCTCTGACAACCCAGAATCGATACTCTGCATAGATACTTTGGGGTTCCGAGAGAATTATCTCTGTCTGACCAGAGAGACTGCCAACTTGCCTTCCTTCGCGCACGGATCGCTGCATCTGCACGAATTCCTCTGCTGTGAATACCTTTCCTGAAAAGGACTTAGAGTCATGGAGCGGTCGCACAAATATTCGTGGCTCAGTAAAGCAGGCCTCATCCAGTGTACAAACGCAAGCACGATGGTTGAGCATGTGCTCACCCCAGCGTTCTCGTTGTTTCTCAAAATCTTCACCATAGAGGTCGAAAACCCCTGGCCTCCATGCATTTTGCACGGCCATGTGTCGAAGCGTGTAAGACCCTAGACAAATGACATTGGTGTGGGCAAGGACAGGCTCAGGCTTAAGGTGACCCACACCTGGAACAACGGTATGGACAGAATAGGAAATCTCAAACCGTTCCAGGGTGGATACCATCGCTTCCCATCCACTCTCCGAAAAAAAACCATCCTGGAGTATCCAATGCATACAGGGGTACCTCTTCGGCGGATTAAATGATACCAGCCTCCCTTAAGAGACTGCTCGCCCAGGCCATGTCAGCTTCAGATAAGGGTGGCTGAGGAAGCTGCGTATAGTCTACAGCCAGATGATACCGTCCTCGCTTGTACACTTGCTGTAACACTGCCTGTAAGTCTAAAACAGGTTCCTCATCTCCTGCCGCTAAGGGCACAGAAACCTGGGGAATCTCCTGCCTAACATTGAAAGCGTACAGTTGAGCCGATGGGCGCTGACCGCTCCGGCTGATCAAAATTCGATAATCTGATGCGGTAAGTCCTCTCATGGGCAACGGTTGCCCGTACCGCAACAAATCAATTTCTATCAGATGAGTCAGGCTGGCTAACACCTGGTTACGCTTACGCTCATACGCCTGTCGTCCTTCTCCCACTCGTTTATTCTTGGGAGAAAGAACCTCAATCGCAGTGACCACCGCTCCCGTCCCTACCTCTCGTATCTCTAAATACCGCTCCTGCACCTCTTCCGCCATCGGCACTGTCACCAGAATCGGCTCAACGGGAGGAGTGAGCGTCGCAGTAGCCGTCGCTGGGTTTCGTTCCGGCGGCTTGCCCACAATGGAAACATCTGGTATCCCAACTAAGAGGCTCTCGTCTCCTCCACTAAAATAGCTGCGCTTCTCGATCGCCACGCGATACTGCTCACTCAGATGCTCCTCTAAATCATCGGCAATCGCCACAATCAAGCGGCTATGCACCTCTGACCATAGCTCTGAGTTCTCCAAATACGGGTTCATTCCAGGAAATGGCGATTTCATGGTCTCAATCCGGCTGCTGTATTCCTTGATCATGACTCGAAAATACGAAATCCTTCAACTCAAGACTGAACCACTTCCCCAAAGGTCTTGAAATCATCCGGGTCTTCTCCCCATGCTTTCCCAGGTAACGATCGCCCCCGCTTCCGCAAGATCCGCCGAAACTTCCACTTCGCTGCCCGGTATTTGTTACTGGTTCCAGATTTGGTCAGATTCCAGACCAATTCGATGACTTTCGTCTGAGATTTGTAGGCATCGTAGGCACTCAACACCGCCTCAATCAGGGAGGGAGTGATCTCAGGAGTGAGGGGGTCAAACCGCTCTGGCACCAGGTTGGTGCAGGTGCAATCTTCCCCGGTGAAATCGCTTAGAGGCAGGTGCCATAGGCGTTCTAGCTCTTGCACCAAGTCCGGTGCAACGGCCTCTGGTGGTGCAAACGGTGCAGCCGTTGCACCATCTTGCACCGCCTCAAAAGGAGGAGATGGGCTAAAGGCTAACTCATCCGGCAGAGTGGCAAAGTAGGCTTTACTCCCTTTGGGCACAAACAACCCATAGAATCGGCTGGCTTTCCCAATCGCTACCTTCTGGCTGCGATGGGCATACTTCTGGGTGAGGGACTCCTTCTGCCAGGAAGAGATGCGGTTCTCTAACCCCTCTCGGATCGCTTCTCCTAGATAGATAATCGCCGTCTGGTGTAAATCCTGAACGGTCGTCCCGATCGTCCCTGCCTTCAGGTTCTGCCCCGCTATCAACAACTTCACCTGCTCCGTCCGTCCCACCCGCCAGCAGAACTTGAGTAGATCTGCGGCAAAGCTGGTCGGAGCCGCCCGCTTACGAATAAAACTCATGGTCTTGAGCTTTTCTGGGGGCAGGGAGTCCTCAAAGCTATCCAGCACCTCTTCCATCACATCGGGCTTGCACTTGTTCCAAACTCCCGCTAATTCCGAAAACTCGTCGAAGAAGTAGATCAGAGGAGGAAAGGTTGGGAGGGGGCTATCGGGGATCTCTCGCCGTTTTAGCAGTGCCTGGGTGTTAAGTTCCAGGCGGTATAGAATCTCGGTGGCCGCTTCTAACAGCCCGAAAATGCTGCTCTCGAAGTCAGCATACTTGAGTTTGCTTAGATCCGTTTCAGGGCTGGGCTTGGGGTTGATAATCACCAGTTCAGCGTCTGGGCCTAACTCCCCTTCCATCAGTCGGGTCAAGGTGTTAATCAAAGTCGTCTTACCCTCTCCAGAGTCGCCCATTAAGCAGATCTGAGGGTTGGTCTTAATAAAGGCCGCCAGGTGGGAGGGATCAGGATCGACTACCGCATCCGATCGCGCTATCCGCTCCCGTTCGATCGCCTCCCAATCTGTCCCCGAGACATCAAACACCAGCTTCAACCCACCATCGATCGGCTCCAGTCTGGGATCCG
>ERZ1066117.794-NODE-794-length-20041-cov-39.656960_pt1 | contig 20041 bp, 16 predicted proteins | sample MGYA00382764_ERZ1066117 | MGnify/ENA primary metagenome ERZ1066117 (study PRJEB33369, sample SAMEA5778347) | biofilm metagenome | biome: Industrial cooling water; feature: Water cooling tower basin; material: Biofilm | place: United Arab Emirates | collected...
CCGCTACGCCGCGAACAACCCGATCGCCAACACCGACCCGACCGGCCACGGCTGGATCGCCTGGGTCATCAAGACCGGCAAGGCGGGCGTCAAGAAGATCGTCGGCGGCTACGACAAGGTGGACGAGTTCAGCGGGATCGTCGACGACATCGCCACGATCGCCAGCGCCGAGGCCGGCATCGGCGCCCGCGTCCTCTCCGCCCTCTCGCTCGCCAGCGAGGCCCTGCCCATCAGCGCGGGCGACCTCAAGTCGACCTACCGCTGGTTTCGCGGCGCCGACGAGGCCGCCGCCACCGCGAAACGTGTCGAGGTGCGCACGTACAAGGAGCTGCGCGACGCCAAGGCCCGCGACTCTCACCACGTCATTCAGAACGCCGCAGCCCGCGACCTGCCCGGCTACGATCCCAACCGGGCGCCCGCGATCCGTTTGGAAGGTCCGCCGACGACACCTGGGACTCCGCACTACCGAGCGACACAACTTCAGCGCGAGCCCGGGGGCGGGACCTACGCCGCCGAGCGGCGGATCGGGTATAAAGCCCTTCGAGCCGCAGGCTTGTCGCCCGAGCACGCCCGGCAGGCAGTTGAGACGGCGGATCGGTACTTCCAGTCCATCGGTGTTACCCCAACGACCCCGACGCGCATCCCTGGCAACAGACAATGAACAAGAGCCTCAAGACCCAGCTCCAGACCATCACGCTCGACATGATGAACGCACTCGTGCGCGCGGAGTACGAACTGCTGAAATGTCCACCCGGTCGAGGTACGGTCCAGGAGATCGTGGCAGCGATTCGAGAGTACGGCCGAACGCCGGTCTCCCCCACGGAAGAGGCCGTTGCCAAGCTCGCGGTGTACCCGGAATCGGATGCCACGGACTCATGGATGATCGAAATGCCGTTCTGGACCCGAGAAGAAGGCGAGAGCGATCTTTGGCTCTATGCTGAAGTTCATCGTCATGGCAAAGAACTGGTCGGGTACGTGGACTATGTCCGTGTACCGTGACCGCAGTTCGTCGCCACTTGCGCTTCATTCCCGGCGCCGCCTGCCGGACGGGGTGACAGGTGGAGTCGGATCCGCTAGGCTGTGGGTAGTGCTCCGCGGCGTCGCGCTTCTCCTGCTCTCGGCACCGCTGGCCTGCGGCGGCGGGGGGGCACACACCTCGGGGTTCTCGAACTCGAGCAGCCCGAGCTCGCCAACCTTGCCCGGCGAGTCCAGCAGCTCGAGCGGGGGAAGCTCGACCTCGTCCGGGGGAGTTGACTCGACCTCGACCTCGTCGGCGAGCAGTTCAGACGCTTCGGGGGCGCTGAGCCTCGACATGGCCATGCCCGACTTCGGTCCCGGGCCCCCGGTCGGCTGCCAGGGGAAGATCGACTTCCTCTTCGTCATCAGCACGTCGGGGACTATGGAGGGCCACCAGAAGCAGCTCGCCCTCAGCTTCCCGGGCTTCCTGGCGTCGATCCAGCAGCACTTCGACGAGTTCGACATCCACATCCTCTCGGCCAACCCCAACGGCTACTGGGACATGGACAGCTGCGCGTATTGCGCTGATCAGGAATGCGACCCGAACGCCTCGCCGCCCGCATGCGGGGTCGGCCTCGACTCGTGCGACAAGATGATCGGCGCGGGGGTCGCCTTCCCAGCGGGGACGGGCTCGGCGAACCGGCGCTGCGACTTCTTCGGTGGCCAGCGCTATATCGTCGGCGATGACCCGAAGTTCGAGGAGTCGTTCGCTTGCATGAGCCAGGCCGGGATGAACGGTGCGGGGGCTGCGTCCGCCGAGTCGATGGTCGAGGCGATCAGCCCCGAAATGAACGGCCTCGGCGACTGCAATGAGGGATTTCTGCGCAACGACGCGCTCCTGGTCGTCACGATCCTCGACGACGGATACGACGTGGACTCCCAGGGCACGGTCGAGAGCTGGATCGATGCACTGCGCGCGGCCAAGCACGGCGACGAGGACGCGTTCGCGGTCCTCGTCCTGACGACGGACATCGACCTCGGCTACTGGCAGCTCTGCCACCCCGACATGTATGACATGGACAAGAACCGGCTCCGCCTGCTCGTCGAAGGTATCGGCCACGGGTTCATCGGCTCGATCTGCGAGGAGACCTACACACCGTTCTTCGAGGCTGCCGTCGCCGAGGTCGTTGAGATCTGCGACGGCCTCGTCATCCCGCAGTGATGGCCGGGCTCGCGGCACTACGGGTGATGCACCCGCACTACGGCCACCGGCGTGCCGTTGATGGTGCGGTGGCCGGGCCAGGCGCAGAAGCCGCGCGCGTCGCAGACCACGCCGTTCGCCATGTCGTCGCCTGCGATCCCACTCTCGTACCAGGTCCGCTCGCCAAGCGGATCCGCAAACGCGAAGACCTTGGCGTCGGAGCCGCCCGCCGACCGAAAGCCCGCGCCGACGACCTTGCCCTCACGGTCGCAGGCGGCCCCGCGCAGTTCGGTGGAGAGCATCGGCTCCACCAGCTTATCCGACCAGATGCCGTTCGAGGCCCAGCGGAACAGCGGCTGTGTCGGCGTGACGTTCGGGTCCTCCTTCTCACGCGTCCATCCGCCCGCGATCAACTTGCCGCCGCAGACGGCGATGGAGTACACGGCGTCGCGTTTGTACGCATCCCCGGGCGAGGTCGAGGGCGAGCCGACTGGCCCGCCCAGCGGGACGAAGCGGGCGATGAAGGCGCGAGTGTAAATGTTGACGTCGTTGTTAGGCTTGAACTCCCGCTCGCCGGCGACGACGAGGAAGCCGGTCTCCGGCTCGATGAGCATCGCCCGGATCATCTCGCTGCGCCAGTTCGGGTCGTCCGGCGGTTCGTCGGCCGTGAACGGCGCCTTGAGGGTCGTCTTGATGACTGACTCATCGGACAGGTGCCGCCAGATCATCGCGTCGGTGCGCGGCGGGTTGTCGCTGGTGAACTTCCATCCGCCCGAGATCACGAGGTCGTCGTCCGCGATCACCACGCTCGAGACGACCTCGCCGACGAGCCCCGTCCGCTCCCACAGTCGGCCTCCGCTCTCCGTCAGCAGCGCTGTGTAGCGCTGCGGCTTGCCGCCTACCACGAGGTTGCCGCCGACGGCGATGGTCCCCGTCTCGTCGACCGCGATCGCCGACAGGACTGAGTGCAGGGCATCGAGGTCGTCCTCCTCGCTGGTCCAGTTGGCGATCGTCTTCGGCCACCCGGGCAACGTCTCCTCGCAGTGATCCGGGTCGAGCTTCCAGATCGTCGCCCTGGGCCCGGCGCCCGTGTCGCTCCAGCCCCCGGCGACGATCGCCGCGTCGGTGTAGACCATCGCCGAGATCATGCTCCCGTTCGACGTCTTGTCTTCGAACAGGCACCGCTCCGCCCCGCTCGCCGGGAGCTGCACGGACAGTTTGGCCATCGCGCTGGCGATCAGGCCCTCGTCGTCCTCGACCTCGACTTCGTACACGTGGTCCTTGACGGTGTTGTCCTTGGCCGAGAACGCCTCGAACGCGAGGTACGGGAAGTCGGCGGGCGTCAGCTCGGCGAGCGGCTCACCGTTCATCGACAGCCGCACCTTGACCACGTCCACGTCGGTGTCGAGCAGCAGGAGCGCCTGGCCGGCTTCGTCGAGGTGATCCGGCTCCGTCTTGAGCTTGACCGTCGGCGGCTCGTTCTCCTCGGGCGGCGATGTCGTGCTGCTCGTGCTCGTCGTCTCGCCCGGCCCTGTCGTCGTCGTCTCGCCCGGCAGGCCCGTGACGGTCTGCACGCTCGAGTCGGCAGTCGTCGTCGGGGTCGTGTCGCTCGCGGTCGAGGCCGCCGCCGTCGAGGCAGCCGTCGTCGCCGTGTCGGTGAAGTGCTCGGTCACGTCCTGCCAGGCCGACGCGAGGCAGCCGGTCGTGGTCGCCAGGAGCACCGTGAGGGTCAGGAAGCTCGCTCGCATCTCGGCATCTCCCTCAAAACTGAAGTCGTAGCACCAGGCCGCCCCCGCGCGTCACGCTGGACGGCAGCAGCGCCATCTTGCGCGCCGCCCGTTTCTGTGACGCGAGCAGGCCTATCCCGGTCGCCAACGTCGCCACGCTCGCCACCCCGAGGCCGGCGGCGAGCCCCTGGAGCACCTGCGCGTCGGCATGTTCGCGGCCGAGCGCCGCCTGCTGATCGCCCGAGTACACGAAGCCCTCGGGCTTGTCGCCGGCCGCCTGGATCACCTCGTAGGACTTCAGGTACTCCGCGAGCGCGGCGCCCATCAGGCCGGCGAAGCCGACTCCCACACCAGTGAGCGTCAAGCCGGCGGCACGGCGCGCCCGCAGGCGGCGCTCGACCGGCCGTGGCGTGTTGTCCACCATCGGGGCGAGAGTGGCCTCGATCGGCGAGCTCGGCGCTGCCGCGGGGGGCGGGCCGTCGGCGACGAGGAGGTCGACCCGCTGGGCCTGGGCCGGCGGGCAGATGGCCTCGCCGCCGACCTCCGCGAGGCGCTCCAGATCCTCGGCGACGGTCTCCTCCCAGAACAGGCGCCTCTGGCGTTTCTGCTCGTTGTCGTCGGCTGCGAGTGCGAGGCGCCCACGCGCGAGCTGCAGCGCGCGGCACAGGTGGTTCGCCTGCTGCGTCGACGAGAACGCGGCCTCGAGGTCGAAGTGTGCCCGGCCGAGCGCGTCGTCGACGTCGACGCCGGGGAGCGACGACAGCGCGAGGTAGGCGTCCGCGGCCTGCACGTGCTCCTGTGCGTCGTGGTGCGCACGGGCGCGGGCCGCGAGCTCGGCCGCTCGCGCCGCGATCTCTGGCGGCGGAGCCGGGGCAGCGAGGAGAAGAAGGGGGAGCAGCATCGTGACCTCCTATGCCTTGCGGAAGAACTCGAACGCCTCGACGAGCCCGCCCTCGATCGGCGGCTTCGCTTCGCGGACCACCCTGTCGATGCACTGCGGGAACGGGTGTTGCGACGACATGCCGAGCACGCGCACGGACTCGACCGAGCCGCCGGTGCCACGCACCTTGACCATGGTCGGCTCGATCGGGACGCCGTGCTGCGCTGCGCACGCCCGTATCTTCGGCTCGATCGCCGCCATCGCCCCCGTGAAGCTCCCGGCGGCCTTCGCCGCGGCACGGGGCCCTTGCGCAGGCGGCCGCTTCGAGTGGCTCGTCGATGTCAGCGTCGGCGTCCTCGACCTGGACGGTTCGGCGGGCACACTGGGGACCGGCACTACCGGCGCGGCGGCGGCAGGCCGCGCCTCGCTGGGCACCTCCGCGGCGCTCGGCGTTCTCGCGGCCGCGTCGACCTTCGCCGCGATGGCCTGCGGCTCCAACTTGACCGGCCCCACCTCGACCGGCGCATCCTCGACCTCTACCCGCAAGTCACCTGTCCCCAAGGACAGCGTGCCCGCAGAGCCTGCGATCCCCAGCCCCACCCCAAGGGCGAGGAGCGCCCCGGACCACCACCGACTCGGCTTCGCCGTGACGACACGCTCGATCGTGACGACGCGCTCGACCGTGACGACGCGCTCGACCGGCGCCGCCACGATCGGCTCCACCGCGGGCGGGGCCAGCGCCGCCTGGATCGCGGTCGCCATCTCGCGCGCGCTCTGGAAGCGCACCTCGACATCGCTGAGCGCCCGCATCACGATGTCCTCGACCGCCTCGGGGATCTCCGCGCCCGGCGCGATCACCCGCGGCGGCGGGATCGCCAGCAGATCGCCGAGCTCCCGCGCGTCGAGCACGGGCCGCGTCGTCAGCATCGAGTACATCAGCGCCCCGACCGAGTAGAGGTCGCAGCGCGGGTCGGGCAGGTGGCCCGCGAAGTACTCGGGCGCGATGTAACCGGCCGTCCCGAACACGATCTCATCCGGCGCCGGCGCGTTCGAGATCCGGCCCGGCGGCACCGCGGCGAAGCCGACGTCGAGCAGCCACACGCGGCTCTCCCGGCCGATCCGCCGCTGGACGATCACGTTATCGGGCTTGACGTCCCGGTGGACGATGCCCTCCTGATGCAGGGTGTCGAGGGCGTCGAGCACCGGCAACATCACCTCGCACAGCTCGCGCCACGGCATCGGTCGCTCGAAGTAGAGTTGGGGAAGCGGCTGCCCGGGGACGAGCTCGAACACGATGTACGGCGGCTCGCCGACGCCGCGGTCGTGCGCGCGGACGAGGTGCGGGTTCGAGATCGCCGCCGCGACGCGCCCCTCCTGATCGAAGTACGCGCCGATCTGCTCGCGCAGCCCCGAGCAGAGTACCTTCACGGCGACGAAGATCTTGAGGTGGGGGTCGAACGCCTTGTAGACCGCCGCCGTCCCGCCCCACGCGATCGTCTCGCGCAGCTCGTAGCGGCCGTCGAGGACGCGGTTGGTGTCGTCCTCGGCGTCGTCGGACTCGGGCGAGAACACCTCGACCTCCGAGTCGAGCTCCTGCTGCGGCCGAATCCACTCGAACGCCATCGCCTGCTCCTCTCACCCGCATTAGAACTCCACTGACGCGCGGACGCAACGCGAAGAACTGCGGGCGCGGGTGGGTTCATCGGGCCTCATGCTGCCTTATCCAAGGCAGGCCCGACGGCGTAGTGTACGAGGCCCGACGACCCGACTGAAATTTTGGTGAGTTGCATACAAACAGCCGCGCGGTAATGGCATCGAGCCGTGCGACGTTGTCGGCGTCGCTAGTTCTGCCTCCGGTGCAGATGTGTGTGCCTGAGGCCCGCAAATTCTACGCGCGACACGAGATCGAGGCCCTCGTGCGCGAGCGCTGGGGGTGACGAGAAGGACAGGCGCTGAGTCGGGCGTCCCGCCTGCCGGCCAGCACGCCGCCGGCATCGCCGCCCGCCCCCGTGACGACGCGCCCCCGCCACCCGCTGGCGACGAGGGTTGCCGGACCCGCACGCGCGACGACTGGTCTTCGCGGGGATGGCCGAGCGTGAGACCGTCCCACAGCAGGCGGTCCTGAGCGCACCGACGTCGTAGCTCCGCAACACGCCGGGAGGGACGACCCTCCACCCCGGCTCGCTCTCGTGCACGAGCACCGGCAGCGAAGCTACCAAAAGCAACCCGTCAGCTTGCTTGATCCCAACCAGATCAAGCGCGGTATTGATCGTCTTGGGCCGCGACGGTAGAAGGGCACCGAGGTCGCAGACGTTCACGTGAAGGTACCGCCACAACGCTTCTTCCACTTTTGCGCAGGTCATGTGGACCTTTTGCGAGAGCTGGCGGGGCTGGATGGCGAGCTCTCCGAGGCCGAGGTGCGGCAGATCATTCGAGCAGACCCAGTCCTGGGTCTCGAAAGTCTCGAGCAGACGTGGAAGCAGCTTCAAGCGCTTCAGATCCTCGTCCCGGCTGAGGTAGACAGCGACTACTACGTGATGGCCAGGCCGGTGAGCCGCCTCATCGCCTATCTCTTCGATGAAGCGCACGCCGCTACGCCAGAGATGATCCGTGGGTACATGGAGTCCCTCGAAGTACTCGGCCGGGGACTCGCTCGTTCGATAGCTAATGATGATATTCTCGCAGTGCGTTTGGCTCTAGAAGAGTTGCAGCAGACATTGCAACGAATCCAGTCCGACCTCGATGAAACGTACAGATCGGTCTGCTCCGAGGTTTCGGACTACAAGACGCGGCGCCGAACAGTGGCGATGCGCGAGCAGTTCCGACGCATCGTGTACTGGATGGACCGCTACGTCGAGCCACTGGTGGAATTCGTCCGACCCGATGGGCTGCGCACTGCGACGTTCGAAGAATTCGAGCGATTATTGCTCCGTGCCCGTGATTCGAGCATGTTCAGTGACGTACCGGCACTGGACCGGTGTGCACGCCAACTCCGGCTGATTGAGCGGCAAGCTCTCCGCGTCTTCAGGCAATGTCGAGATGAACTGCGTCCGCTCTATGAGTCTTTGCGCCGTTCATCGTTTATCGCGGCAGGAGCGGCCCTTGCGCTCGAACATCTGCAGCGGGACGGCATTGGCGGCTGGGCCCAGAAACACGTCGTGCCGGTGTACACGACGTTAAATTACAGCGTCCCGAGTGACGCAGCAATCGCGCGGTGCGTCAGGGCTTTGAGCGATTATCGGCCAGAGAGACCGCCGAAGGTCGACCTTCATCGAGATGAACCTGTCCCCACGGAACTCGTGCGTCAGAAATGGCTCACCGCATTACCCCGTGAGGTCCGAAAGGCGCTCCCGCTCTCCGACCTGCTCGCGTGGGTTGTCCTTCGGTATCCGTCCATGAGCACAGCGGATATCTTGGAAGGCTTCACGCGACTCGTCTTCCACAAGGATTTTTCCGCTAGTTTCACCCATGCTGAACGCCGAACATACGCGATCGGGGACAGCATCATATTTGCCAACCCCGTCGAACTTCGTGCGCCATGAACACCGCTCTAGCTCATGTTGGAGAAATTTTCGATCGCCTCCGGCGAGGGCACCATCTGTCCTTGGAAGACGAGCCCCTCTTTTCCGCCGTTGCCGCCAATTACGAGGAGTATGCGACGTTCTTCGCCGCTATCAAACTCACTCTGGTAAGGCACCCACGAGACTTCTTCTACTTCGCCCCCGAGCCCGGCGACAAGGTTCCGGACGGGTTGCCTCGCATCGCGGTGTTCTCATATATCTTGATCGACCACGCCGCAAACATCGGGCGCAATCTCGAAGAGTACATCTTCACTCAGCACTTTCTGGTCTCGCAGTTGCCACATTTTAGTCTGGATCGATACTGTGTGCTGCTAAAGCAGGTCGACATCCGGGACATCCAAGGGCTACGCCCAACACTAAGGCAGATGCACCGGATGGGGTGGCTAAAGTTCTTGGACGGCGAAGAGTTTCGCTTTCTCCGACCATTTCACCGAATGCTCGACAAGTGTCTAGAGTTGTCCGGTCCACGGCCATGGGCGGGCAACGCGGAGCCCGCAGCCGGTTCCACGTCTTGACCATCCTGACTCGGAGTTACCATGCCCAACGGCCCGCAGAAAGTTATCCTCATCAACGCCGGGAGCTATGACTATGCTGAGATCGAGCTCAGCGGATCACTCCAACTGGTTGGCCCCAACAACACCGGCAAAACGACACTTATCAACGCGCTACAGTTCCTGTACATCGACGACCGCGGTGAGATGAACTTCGGGGCCTTCTCCAGCGAGCAGACCGCCGAGTATTACTTCCCGAACCAGTACAGCTATGTCCTGTTCGAGTGCCTCGGTGTAGCAGGCAAGTTCGTGCTCGGATGGCGTGGGCGAAGCAGGGTCGCCGGCGGCGAACCCGAACGGTTCCATTACGAGGGAGAATTTTCTCTGAGCGACTATTTCGACGAGGACGGCGTGGTTCGAGAAAGGGATGATGTGAGCGCACGCCTGAGTTTGCGGCAGTTCAGCCTCCTGAAGACGGCACAGGAGCATCGCGAATTTTTGCTGCTTCCCACCCGAGGTGTGCCGAACGCCTCCGGTCTCGTCGCGCTGCGCCAATTCGATCAATACGCTAATTTTCGAGCAACGTTGAAGAATATACTTGCGCTAAGCACGATCACTCAAGACCAGATGCGAGAGAGACTGCTGATGCTGGCTGGTCTAGCCGGAGACAAGTTCGCTCTTGATATCCGCAAGGTTTTCGGGGAAGACTACGACACCATCGTTCGCCGCCGTGAGGAACTCTTCCGCTTCAAGGCGAACATCTCTCGGGTCGAGGCAATCCTCGCGCTGGGAGTGGAGCGTTCGTCGATCCGACGCGAGTTGATGTGGCGCTGGACGGATCTGCGCGAGAAGGCGCAAGCATTCAAAGAGGAACATCGAGCAGATATCCAGTCCCTCGCGGAGAAGTCGCAGCACGAGACTGAACAGGCCGCGAAACAGGCGGAAGCGGTCGAGGAGGAACGAAAGAAGCTTGGCAAGCTGCAGGGCGATAAGGGGGCTGTGGAGAGCCAGCTTAGACAAATAGACGAGCAGAGCGCGAAGTATGCAAATTTCGTAGAGTCTCTGGCCCGGGTGAGCCTCAGCAACTTGGAGGAGGAAATGCAACGCCTTCGTTTTGTCCTAGCGCAGGCTGGGAAAGAAACACGTGCCAAGGCGGAGCGCAGAATTGATGAGTACCGTCAGCAGGCAGAGCGGATGCGGCGGAACGCGGAGAACTTTGATCGAGCGTTCGTTACAGTCCTCCGTGAGCAGTTCACCGATGAGGAGCTCGAGCCGCTGGCGCAGCTCTTCTCCACGAATCTGCTCCATCTTCCAGTAGGTGAGCATGGCGTCCAGATTCGAGATAGCGACGGTCTAATCCGAACTCTTCGCTCCCTGCAACTACGGGTGCACGATGGCGTGTACCGCGACGCAAACCTGGAACTGCCGCTGAACGGCGAGGCCAATCTCTCCTCGTTCACAAATCCCGCTGCAGTCCGTCAGCAGTTGGTGGAGGTCGAAGAGGAACTCGCGCGATGGGAGGATATCGTGCGCACAATTGACCAACGCGAAAACCTCGAGTCCGAGCTACAAGGAAAAGAGGGGCACGCGACCGGCCTGCGTGCCGAATTGTTCGGGTGGGAGCAGTTTCAGTCACAGAAGGCGAATGAGACGTCGCTCAAGTCGGAACTTCGGGGTATCGTGAGCCAACTGAGCAGTTGCGAGGAGAAGATCCGGCGTGCCGAAGCCGCAGCGAAGTTTCACAGCGAGAATGCCCAAAAGTACGGTCAGCTAAGTGGTGAGCGCGAGCAGGCCCATGCGAAGGTGCTAGCTCGGCTGGACGAGTGCGCTTTTCCGGACTTTCCGGGGAAGCCCACGGCGCCGATTGAGTCCATCCCGTCCGGGTTGGAACTCGCGGTCGAAGTATTTCTTCGACGGCAAAAGAAGCTCAAGGAAATTGACGCGAACGTGGGTGAGGGCCTTCGCCAACTGGAGGGCCTTGTCTCCGGTGACTTTTTCGGAATCGACGAGGACGAGACGATCAAACTGCTGCAGGAGGGAGTCGATGCCCTCCCCGACCGCGAGGCGGCACTCCGACGCGACTGGGAGCATCAGTTCCATGATTTGCGTGCAACGTTTCACCACGTTCTCAAAGCGATCGAAGATGTTAAGGCCGCGGCGGGCCGCCTCAAGCGCGCCTTGGATAGCGCCGACATTTCGGGCGTCAGGACCTTGAGCATGGAAGTCATGGAGCAGACAGATATCGTAGAGCCGCTGCGTCGGTTCGCAAGTTTTGCAGAGCCCGGTCTTTTCGACGACAGAACGAGCGTGGAGGCGCATTTCGACGCACTTCGCAAGCGGTTTTACGATAATCCGCGCCTGAGATACGGCGACCTTTTCGCGCTGAAATTTACGGTCGTTAGGGATGACGGCAAAGAGCACCACTACACGGATTTCAAGCAGGTGGAGTCACATGGGACGACGATCACAATCAAGGTGCTCTTCAGTTTGGTCGTGCTTCGTAGCCTTCTCCGCGAGGACACCAACAAAACACTGCTGTGCGAAATTCCATTCTACTTGGACGAGGTACACTCATTGGACCCGACGAACCGGCGCGCCATCATTGCCATGGCCCGGCGCCTAGGGTTCATCGCGGTCACGGCCGCGCCATCGTCAATTGGTGAGGTGAACGCGCTGTACTTTGTCCAGCCGCGGAATGGGCGAATCGTTATCCGCCAGGGACATCGCATCGACGTGAGGCATTCTCGGAGTGACGATGATGGATCACAGCAAACTTCATGAGGCTCTCCAGTCATTGCTTCGGAACGGATCGTCACCCTGGTCTGGGTGCAGCGATGCGTTGAAGTCCTTTCTCAAGCCGTCGTTCGACGCGGGTGTGGTCGTGAAAGAGCGCTCCGGACGGGGCGTACGCTTGGCGGTTCAGAAGCCAGAGGTCCTGCGCGAGCATGTCCGGCGGGCCTTCCCCGACGTGACGATCTCCAACAACGCGCCGAACCGCGTAGTGGCTGTCGCACGCTTTCGCGACTCCAAAGCACTAGTTGCCGACACGCCAGACATTGTTTCGCTACGCGCCTGGTCAGACATAGCGCTCTGGCGTGGCGCCCATCCTCTCGGCCTCTCGGCGTTCACGGCGGAGCACGGCGTGTTCTCCTTCGTCCTACGAGGTGCGTCATACGCGCTGCGCGGCTCCTGGGCGCTGGTCGAAGGGCCAGTTCTGTTTCTGAACTTCGAACACCTGCGTTCTCACTGCCATGGGGTGCTGTACGGGACCGGGCGCCTCTCTCATCGCGTGCTCGCCTGGCTCGCGCTCCAAACACGCGAAGACTTCCAACTCGAGCACTTCCCCGACTATGACCCAGTCGGCTTGAGTGAATTTATCCGTCTGCGGCGTGCGCTCGGCGCACGGGTTACGCTTCATCTACCCGAAGACCTTGGGGAGCGCTTCGGGCGCTTCAGCAAGCGTAGCCTCCTACGCAAGCGCGAGAATCAGAACGTACTCGGACGAGTGCGCAAGTCATCGCTGCCTGAAGTGCGAACTGTTCTACGGCTTATTCATGAGTTCAATGCTGGATTGGAGCAGGAGCAACTGCTCATTGAATCGATGTCCTCATCGGCGTGAGTGGGCGAACGCGTTGCCTTAGCCAGCGAGGACCCGCAGATCTTCGCTCCGAGGACGGGGTGATCGAGGGCAACGCGACTGGCGGCATCGCTGCTCGACCTCGCCGACCGCCCGGCGATCCGACCGCAGGCTTGGACGCTCGGACGCTCGGACGGCCCCCCCCTACATGTCCCCCGAGCAGGTCCGCTACGACCCCCGACGCTCGCAGCACCCACGCGCCTGCCATCGAGGCTGCCCGAGCGCCCGAGCGGCTCATGGGCGTGGTAAGCGCGACCGCTGCCCCCGCGGACCGCTGTGCGATCAAGCATCGGTGTCTTCGGCGAAGATACGCCGTGCTCCCTCCGACATCAGGGTGCCTACTACGCGAATCCCCTCAACGCCGTCCAAGAGCTCACGCAGCTCTTGCTCGGTGAGCTCGCCAACGTTGAGACGTTCTGTTAACCGATGGGAAACAACGCGCACCGCGAGCTGAAGAAACCCTCGTGCCTGAGTGCTTAGTCCGTCTTCCTGGGTGCCATCGAGCGCAGTCAGCCAGTCAAAGAATGCAAGCAGGTCCGAGTCCTTATGTCTCTCGCGGAGAAGGTCGGACACGGATGTCATAAGCCTGTAGAGCCTGGCTTCATGCTCTTTGAGTTGCTCGCAGATTAGAGTTAGACGTTCGCCAGGCTCGGTGCTCCTCGTCAAGTTCAGCTTGTCGACCAGCCCTTCTGTACCTAGAGTCCATTGCCTATCTCGGATCGCCTCGAACAACGCAGCCACGCGCGCGGTGCTCATCTCTGCAGTTGCCTCGCTTATAGCAATGGAACCAGGAGGGAGCGAGCACGGAAACTCGTCCAGCGGCAGATCACACACGGAAACGTCGACGCCGTCCTGAGCATGCTCTGCGAGCGGATCGATGGTGATCAGTTTGCAGGCGTCCGAGTTCTGCCCAGTAACTCCAAACTGAACAACGAAGTCATATGCATTGAAGAGGCAGACTCTAGCGTAAGCGGTCTTATGTGAGCCATTGATGATGAATAGAATCCGGTGAGCGAAGGGAGTTGCAGGCGCGGGCAACGGAAACGTTCCCGCAGGTGTCCAGAAGACATGGGCACCATCGCCGGGGGAGCTCTTACCCTTCTTAATGTAAGACTTGAAACTTTCAAGGGCAGGACTACGAGCGTCATCCGGCCACAGAGTAGCAAAAAAATTGAGAGCGATCCTCCCAATCGAGCGGAGGTTTTCATCACCGTCGAACGACAGATTAACCTGAACGTTGGCGTCGAAATACCGCTCAACCTCTTTGCGCTCATGGACACGAACGCGCTTACCCTCGCGCCTGAGAGCTTGTCTCCAATCTTCGTACTGTCTCAGATTGGCAAAAGCCACCTCGATGCGGGTGCTCGTTTCGTCTAACGGCGCCTCCGCAATCACTTTGGGAGATGGTCGGGATAGCCTTCCTGTCATGTCTGCATGTAATATTCCCTCGGAAGGATGTTCTACCTTTGCCAGGCGAGGCACGTCTTCGCGGTCCCCCCTCACGCCGATCAGGCCGTTCAGCGCACTGAGCCTCGCCGCGAGCAGACCGTCAAGGTGCGAGAATCCGTTGTTACAACCCTCGCATAATATGCCCTTGTTTTCACGTCTCCCCCCTAACGCCGCAGGAAACGTGTGCTCTCTGGAACCTGTCTCCTTTCCGCAGAAGATGCAGTCAGTGCGCCTAGCCATGGCTCGTAGTGTGATGAAAACCCAGTTCCAGATCTACCTGCAACAGGGCCACACGCGCGATCGCTGAGTGATCAAGCGCACATCGGGTGCTGCAGCAGCGTCGCGCGGCTGCCCCTGCCTCGGCGCCCGCGCCTCACACGGAGGGCCTTACCCGAGCCAAAGAGCAGCCGCGGGCTGAGGGGAGGTGCGACGCCAGGCCGTCGCTGATCTGCGCGAGCACCGCCAACCAGCCGAGCCAGGGCACTGTTGGCCGGCCCTGCCGAGGAGCCAGCGAGGGTTGCCAGCGAGCCCTGTGTGGGCGTTTGGGTGTTCTTTGATATGTCCACACAGGAAGACCTCTGGGTAAATATGCGGCCCTGAGCGTGGTTTACGCGAGGCGCGCCGGAGAGGTACACTTTTCTCGTGATACGTCACGCTCCCGAGCCAAGGCCCTTCCTCATGCAACTTCAGGCGATTAGGAGGGATACAACCGCTTGTCTGGCGGATCAGGCGACGTTCGAGGGATCGATGCCTCGTCCTATCTCAGGGGACCTGGCACTCGAGTATCGCGGAACGCGGGTGACGGATGTCAAGCGCGAGACAATGGACGACTGACAGGGTTGGTATGATGCCAGGCAAACCGTTCATATTACTCTATGCCCGACCTCTGCCCGCCGCAGAACCGCGGAAAATTCGATACAATTCAAACACTCAAATGACAGAGGTTCAAAGTGGTGTCTCTTGGATTTGCGCTTTAGATCAGAGAGAGCCCATTTCCGTAGAGACGCGCATCACCCTCGTAGGGCGGGAGACAACGGATGACTCCTAGCTCCGAGCGGCTCGTGGTCCTTGTAAGCACCGTGCTGGACCTGGAGACTGACGCAGTGACCCGCTCTTTGTGTAGCCGAGGGGTGGAGTGCGTCCGGTTCAACACAGATGCGTTTCCTTTCGGCCACCACATCACGTGGGAATGTTCAGACCAACATGATCAAGTTCTGCGCTTTCATGGGCGCCAGATCCAACCATACTCGGTGTGGGTACGAAAGATCCGAGGTCCCGCGCAGCCGCACGACATGAGCACGGGGATCTATGATTTTTGTCGAAGCGAGGCGTATCATACCATCCGCGGGTCACTGCTAGCGCTGCAAGGCGTTCGGAGCATGAGCCCCATAGACCGAATATGGACCGCTGAGAATAAGCTGCTGCAATTGAGCGTGGCCAGGAAAGTCGGCCTCGATATTCCGCGGACAATGATCACGAACAGACCTCAGTCTGTGCTCGATGCCTATGCGATGTTCGGCGGACGCATGGTCTGCAAGCCCGTTCATTCTGGATATGTGGACGATGGGGAAACCGGCATGGCGATCTACACTAGCCAGGTCCTTGAGCAGCACTTGGCTAATGTGGAATCTGCGGCATTCTGTCCAAGCATATACCAAGAATTATTGGACAAAGAGTTCGACGTCCGCGTCACTTGGGTGGGCGGCCGCGCGTTTGCGGCTTCAATCGATAGTCAAAGCGATCCGTCGTCCTCAATCGACTGGCGCGCAACCACTAATCCGCAACTAGGGCATGACCGAATTTCGCTTCCGCCTTCAATTGTGATTCGCATCGAACGACTCATGTCGGCCTTGGGGCTTAGCTACGGCGCTCTCGATTTCGTGAAGACACGCAAGGGGGAGTGGAAGTTCCTCGAAGTGAATCCGAACGGTCAATGGCTTTGGTTGGACGACTTTCTTGATTTTGGGATCACTGATGCCGTAGCAAACTGGCTGTCGGGAGAACGAGTGTGATGCGGCTCCCTAAGAGGCTGGTGCGTCTTGGGGAGTGGGTGACAGATATTGTTTGGCCGACTTCGTTTGAGTCTTTTGATGCTGAGCGAGCTAAGGAGCGATACGTCGTTGAGCTGACGAAGTTCAGGAACAGTGCAAAGACGGTGGACAGCCTGGAGAAGTTCGTTGCGCTAAAGGCGATCTTGGAGAAGTGGATCGACGCTGAGCGTTCAAGACGAGCGAGCCTTGAGAGCCGATTGAGTGCGCTGGTCGGTCTATCTGGAGGGACGACGGCTCTCTTGTTCGGACTACTTGTGAATACTAGCTTCAAGAGTCACGCGGAGCCCGTCAATGCGATCTTTCTGATTCTGATTTGCTATATTGTTCTCCAGTTGACTTGCGCTGCTGTTCGTGGCATCCAGGGAATGGGGCCTTCACCCGTCGATGAGTTTACCGCCAACGATCTCCATCCGGGCTCGATTGATCTCCCGGTGTTCACAGCCAGTTTTGTTGATAGATGTCAGGCCGTCCACTACTCCTATGTTCGGAGAAACGAGGACAAAGCCACTTCTCTGAAGTGTGGATACCGCGCACTGATTAACGTGGCCTTCGCCGGAGGCGGGGCGCTTATGTTCTTGTGTATCTCCCTGTTGGCTTGCTAATCGGAGGAGGCCGAGGGCGGGGTCGGTGGGCATTATCGCGCCGCCGAAGCCAGCGTCGCAGTGCTCGTCGGCGTCGCGGATCTGTAGCGTTCCCGCTCGAGGCAAGGAATACGCGGACGCGAGACAGCTCAACTCGATGAGCCGCAAGCGCCGCGCGCTCGAAAATGGCCCTTGTCCTCGGGCTCGCTCCGGCCCTCCGGCCCTCCGGCCGGCCTCGCACGTGGGGAGACTTCCCTTTGGACCTTCAGCCTGCGATCCTCACGAACTGTGGCGGAGCCCAGACGGAACACCCCGTGCCCGTGTGGGAGCGGGCTGAAGTACAAGCGTTGTTGTGCGCAGGGGTTCACCGACGACGACGCGGAGCGTGGGCTCGAGGCGCTCGTGCGCCTCGTCGGGACATGGCAGGGCGTATCCGAGGTCCCGTGGGAGGCATTCTACGGGCCGCAGGGGCGGCCTCCAGGGCCACACAGCATCGAGGACGACGTCTACCTTGACTGGCTGTACTTCGATGTCCGCAACAACCGCGGGTCGCGGCTCGTCGACCTGCTCCTACGCACCAAGGGACTGCCGCGAGGCGTTCGGGCCTACGCGGCGGCGATGCGCGATTCAGCGCTCCGCCTCTACGAAGTGAACGAGCACAGGCGGGGTCGCCAGGCTGTGCTGCGCGACGTGCTGAGCGGCAAGACACACGTGCTGGCCGGTGGGGTGGATGGCAGCGTCGCGCTCCTGGCCGCCCGGGTCGTCACCCGGGGCGTCTCGGGCGGGGCTGAGCTCGTCGGCCCGGGCCTGTCGTTCCCTGGGTTCCTGCGCGCGGAGCTCGTCGGACTGCTGCGTGACGAACTCGCGGCACTCCGCCATGCGGCGGGCGACACAGCGGGCGACGAATGGAAGGCGCTCGCGCCGATCCTGTATCGCCGGTGGTGTTCGTATGTCCATGCACCGCCGGCGCCGGCGAGCGCACCGACGGCCGCGACGAATGATGCCGCGCGCGAAGCCGCCGAGCTGCAGTTACAGGCGGAGTTCGCCAACTGGATCGACGCAGCGAGCGAGCGGCTCGCCGGGGCGACACCGCGGGCCGCAGCCGAGTCCCCAGAACTGCGGCTGCGGCTGGTCGATCTCCTGAGGGAGATCGAGGCCGAGTACGAGCGCCGTCTCACCCTCGACGAGCCGGCGTTCGACCCTTCGCTGTTGTGGGACGACCTCGGGCTCCGGGCACTGCGTGATGGCCCCCGCGATCATCCGCCGCCGCTCGGCCACGAAACGATGGCGGCGCTTCTCCCCGGCCTGGCCGACGTCGCCACGGAGGTTGCCCGCAGGCACCGCAACGCCCGGGACCGCGACCTCGAGTGGACGATTCCGGAGGAAGTCGTCGCCCGGGATCCGCGTGTGCGTCGCTTCATGCAGGACCAAATAGATGCCCACATTCAGCAGGGTGTCGAACCCCGCGAGTTCGGCGAGGTGGTCCGGTTGCTGGCGGCGCACCTCGTCTTTCTCAGCAACTTCCAACTCCATCTGCGCAAGGTGTTTTGGGTCGCCGACGCTCTGAGTTGGATGTTCAGTGCCAGCTCGCTTGAGGAGGTCTACGGCTCGGCGCTCCGGCTCCCGTTCGGCTGCCTCGCGCTGGTGTTCACCGACCGTTATGCGCTCGGGCTGGCCGAGCGGCTGCTCGCGCGGACGCCAGGCGTTCCGCTCCGAGGCCGGATCCTCCGCGTCCTGACGGTCTACCTGCACAACATCACATTGCCCGGCGGCCGCCACGGGATCCGCGTCGTGTTCACCTGCGACGCGGACGGTGACGAGTGGCCGGCAGTGTTCGGTCGCTACTTTCCGGTCGATCCGGACGCGCGGGTGGTCGATATCCTGGCGAGCGTCGCGCCCGGGAGCGACGCCGGCGAGTTGGCCCCGCTGTGGTCCTGCGTCCCGCTGCGGCACTTGCTTCACCTCGTCGTCCACACGATTCTCGAGGTGACCTCGACCCGCGGACAACAGGTGGCCCGGGAGCCGCCTCCGCCGCGGCCGGACACCTCGTCGCGGGAACGTCGGACGGAGGAGCAGGTCTTCGACTTGCCTGGCACGATCGACATCCGGGTGCTCCGCGCGCTCCAGGAGGCGAAATTCGGCGCGGTGAGCGGCGAGCAGATCCATCGTTGTCTGGTCCGCGGCTACCGCCGCCGGGCCAATCCCGGGTGGAAGGACCAGCAGGAGCGGTTCGTGAAGCCCTACTGGCGCGGGCCCGAGGACGGGCCGATCGTCGAACGACCGTACCGGCTCATCCCATGAACCACGGTCGAGGGGGCACGTGTGGCCAACTGGCATGGCACTTGCCGCGACGTGCGCGGCCTGCTCGAGTGATTCCCCGTTTCGCCGTCAAGAGCCGTCTGCGCGCGTGGACACCAACCTCGTCCGCGGCGCAAGGGCGTCAGAGTTCGACGGCTTCGGCTGTTCACATCTGCTGGCTCTCGATTTCCGAAAGGCGGCGGACCATCAGCCACATCTTGGAATATGGTGCGACCGCGCCGTCGGGGGAGCCTTTGTAGAATCTTTCGCCGGGCGGGCTTTCCTTATCCTCAACCCAGATGCGGCCAAGCATCAAGTGTCTCTCGAGCACGACGAATGACGTCCCCCAACCAGTACCATCCTCTTCCTCGTTGTAGCTGAAATGCCGTGGGTGCACCTGAAGCCGAAGGATGTCTCCCTTTTGTGGGATGGCGCCGCTCGGCGGGTACTCCATGAATTCGAGCACGTAGTTGCGGATCTTGGCCCGATCCCCCGGCCGCGGCTCCCCAGTCCTCCATTCGTAGATTTCGATAAATTCGCTCGATTCCTCCGCCTGCCGGACCCGCTGTTGGATGGCCTCGCGCTCGGCCTTGTTCTTGTCGATGATCGCTTGCTTCTCGCGTTGGAAGTCATCTTGCGTTGCCATAATATTCTTCTCGCGCCGAGGCGATGGTACACCAGTCCCGGGCTCGACGTCGGCGCGCCGTCACCCGGCGCGCCAGCGCGCATGCGGGTTGTCGCAGGTGCTGCGTGCCGTGGATCGCCGCGTGTTAGCGACGGCGGGCCGCGCCGGGGCTGTTGCTCGTGGAAGTGAGCGCGCCGTCCGTCGGCGAAGACGGGCCCGGCGGTTGGCCGCGCGGGCAGCAGCCGAGCCCGCCTTCTGGCAACGGCTGGCAACGCCTGCGTGCCGAACGCGCATGGCCGTTGGCAGCGGTCGGCAGCGCGTGTGCGCTGATGGCGCCGCGTCGGTTGCCACCGCGTTGCCGAGACCGCCCGTGCCGCGCTCGTTGCCAGCTCAGGTCGGGCTCGGTCGGGCTCAGGCGGGGAACGCAGAACCCCCGCCAAACACCGAACTGGACCAGGAAGCGAGGGGGCCGTGGATCGGGGATGTTTGGCGAGGGAGGCGTTGGACTTGTTGCCGTCGTCGCACATCTCGCCGGGGCCGACGACGCCGTCGCCGCAGATCGC